>Ga0210386_10005056_pt1 | contig 10761 bp, 9 predicted proteins | sample IncBWH32OmetaG_FD_160091 | JGI IMG/M metagenome (GOLD analysis project Ga0210386, IMG submission 160091) | Forest soil microbial communities from Barre Woods Harvard Forest LTER site, Petersham, Massachusetts, United States - Inc-BW-H-32-O ... | reverse complement strand
CTTCGCCGTCAACCCGACGCCGGAGCGTGCTTTGGTGATCGATTTTTCGACACCGATCCTGGTGCATTCCTTCACGGTCATTACCCGAAAGGGTTTTGCGAAGCCGTTGACCTGGCAAGAAATCAACAAGCCCGAGGTCAAGATCGCGATCGATATCGGCTCAACGCACGATCTCATTGCCCGCCGCTATTGCCCGAAGGCCAACATCCTGGGCTTCAAAACCCGCGACGAGGCGATCCTGGCGGTCGCCACCGGCCGCGCCGACTGCAACGTCTCACTCGCCGTGCTGGCGGTCTCGACGCTGAAGAAGAATCCCGCGCTGGGCGAATTGGTGATCCCGCGGCCGCTGCTGACGCTGTCGACCAACATGGGAATCCGCGCCGAACCCGACCGCCGCTACAAGGATTTCCTGAGCGCCTGGGCCGACTATAACCGCGCCATGGGCCAGACCCGGGAATGGATGCTTAGGGGTTTCGCTTCGCTCGGATTGACGGTGGACGATATCCCCGCCGAAGTGCAGTTCTGACGCGCGATGTATGCGTGGGACTTCGCGGCGCTGAAGCCCTATTGGGGGCTGATCTGGCAAGGGCTCGGCGTCACCGTGCTCTATACCGTGATCACCGTTGTCGCCGGGCTCGCGATCGGTCTTTTGACCGGTATCCTGCGCACGATGGGCCCGCGCTGGGTCTCGATTCCCTTGCGGGGCTACATCGAGGTGTTTCGCTGTACGCCGCTCCTGGTGCAACTGGTCTGGGTCTACTACGCGCTGCCGGTATTGATCGGCGTCGACATGTCGGCGACGACGGCTTGCTTCCTCACGCTATCGCTCTATGCAGGGTCGTTCTACGCGGAGGTTTTCCGGGGCGGCATCGAGGCGATCGATCGCGGCCAGTGGGAAGCCGGCCAGGCCATCGGCATGCGGGAGGGCCGGATCTTCCGCCGCATCGTGTTGCCGCAGGCCATTCAGGTGATGGTGCCGTCCTTCATCAACCAGACCATCATACAGCTTAAAAACACGTCGCTGGTCTCCACCGTCGCGGTGGGCGATCTGCTCTATCAGGGATCGGTGATCACGGCCGCGAGCTATCGGCCGCTGGAGGTCTATACCACGATCGCGGTTCTCTATTTCGTCGTGCTGTTTCCGCTCACCCTCATTGCCGACCAGATGGAACAACGGCTGGGAGCGCATCGGTGAACCAGACGAATCCCATTCTGGCCGCAAAAAATATCTGGAAGGCTTTCGGCACCAATCAAGTGCTCAAGGGCGTCTCGCTCACGGTCGCGCGCGGCGAAGTCGTCTCGCTGATTGGCGCCAGCGGTTCCGGCAAGTCGACGTTCCTGCGCTGCCTCAACCTGCTCGAGACGCCGCAACAGGGCGAGCTTGCGATCGGCCGCCATCGTTTCGAATTCGGCAAAGGCAGGCGCGCTCCCGACAAGGCGCAACTGGCGCTGCTGCGCCGTGATGTCGGCATGGTGTTCCAGCACTTCAACCTGTTTCCGCATCGCTCGGCGCTCGACAATGTGATCGAAGGGCCGGTGCAGGTGAAGAACATGGCGAAGGCCGAGGCGAAGGAGCTCGGCCGCGACCTCTTGGCCAAGGTCGGCCTCGCCGACAAGGCGGACAGTTTTCCGAGCCGATTATCCGGCGGACAGAAGCAGCGCGTGGCGATTGCGCGGGCGCTCGCCATGAAGCCCGATGTGATGCTGTTCGACGAGGTGACCTCCGCGCTCGACCCGGAACTGGTCTCCGAAGTTCTGGCTGTGATCCGCAACCTTGCCTCCGAAGGCATGACGATGATCCTGGTCACCCACGAAATGGCCTTTGCCGCGGACGTCTCCAATCGCGTCGGGTTCATGAGCGAGGGCGTGATGGCTGAGATCGGTGCTGCCGAGGACGTGATCCGCACCCCACAGAATCCCCGGCTGATCGCTTTCCTGAACCGGTTTCACCAGCAGGCCGGTACTGGACCAGCGTAATCAAGAAGAAGACTATTTTCGCCGTGCGAACCGCATGACGCGCCTCAAGCGCCAGTTCGCCGGCTGGCCTCGAGAAACCGAAGGTCGATGTATCTGTTCGGATCGTTCAGCGTCATCTGCGGTTTGCCGTAGCGTGAGCGCAGGGCCAGCACGCAGGCCAGACCGGCTTGATCGATATCGCCGTTGCGATAGAAGCCGAATTTCGGATGCAGCAGTTCGTCGTAGCTTGCGCGCGCGACGTCCTCCGGCATTTGCGGCAGGTTTCGCCGCAGAACGGCGATGGCGTCGCTGCGATTGTCCGGTGCGTACAACCAGTCGATGGCGTCGCGGTAGGCGCGGATGTAGCCGATAACCGTCTGCTCGTTGGCGTTGGCCCAGCTGCGGCGGGCGGCGCCGACATTTCCCTGGTAGGGCCCGAGTATTTCGACCGCGCGCGCCAATTCGTTGAGGCCGTGCGCCTTGGCGATCAGATTGTAGGGCGCCGACAGCAGCGTGCCGTCGCCTTCGCCGGTCCGCAATTTAGTCCATCGTTCGATCATGCCGCCGGCGCGCGCGACGTCATAGGTCTCCGCGGGCAGTCCGGCACGCCGCAATATGTCGTAGAGGACGAAAGCATAACCTGTCGTCATCGCGTCGACCAAAAGCTGCTTTCCCCGTAGCGCTGAGATCTCCTTGAGGCGGGGGCCGCTGACCAGGCTCAAAAAGGCACTGTCGCTGCCCATGAAGGCGAAGAACTCGGGCTGCGGTCCGATCGGCGCTTCGCCCTGGCCCTCGACATAGGCCACGATATTATCGACGCCGGTCATCGCGATTTCGAATTTCCCGGCCGCCATATCCGTCATTTGAGTCACGGAGTTCGGCGTATGCTGGACCTCTATTCGAAGGCCCTCGCGCGCGAAAAAGCCCCTGTCGATGCCGACGTAAAGTCCCCAGTTGAAGCCACCGGGGAACACATTGACGCGAACAAGCGCCAGATCCTGGTTGGAAGCGGATGCGGTCATTTTGCGCGCGCGGCCATCAGCGCAGGCTTGAGGAAGAGCGACAGCACCGCGGCGAACAGGCAGAGCCCGACGAGCTGCAGATTTCCGGCCCTGGTCCAGCCGGCGAGCGATGCCACCCATCCGATCAGATAGCCGGCAACGGTCGCCGCGCCGTAGAGCGCCGTAATGAATATGCCGGAGGCGCGTCCGGCAAGTGCGCCCGAAACCGACTTGACGCTGTAACCGGCAAGATTCACGAACAGGGTGCCGCTGAAAATCATGCCCAGGATGCAGGAGAGCGTTGCCTGCGGCAGCACACCGGTTGGCCCGTCAAAAAGCGCCAGGCAGATGGCGGCACCGGCGATAAAGGCTGCGGGAAGCACGATGCGCGCCGAAAAACGGTCACCCAGCCATCCGGTAAAGATCGAGACCAGAACGCCGAGGCCATAAGCGCTCATCACGCGTCCGATGTCCGGCGGCGCGAAGTGCAGTTCTTCGCGCAGGAACGTCGGATACATGCCGAGATAGCCGTACAGCGCGAGGCCGAAAGCTATGCTCAGACACGTCAGGATGATCGTATTGGAGTTTCGCAGCGTTGGCACGCCCCCGACCGTTGCCGCGGCCGTGGAGGCTGGCTGTCCCGCGGCTTCGCTGAGCCAGGGCCGCAGCACGGCCGCAATCACCAGCATCACGGCGAGCCCGATCACGCCGAAAACGAACATCGGCACGCGCCACGAGCCGTAGGCGACCAGCAGGCTCGTTCCCAGCGGCGGTGCGATCGCCGCACCCAGTGCATAGGCGATGTTGAGGCAGCCGAGAGCCGCCGCCTTGTAGCGCGTAAAATAGCCCGCGAAGATCGCCAGCAGGGCGGTCAGTTGCATGGCTTCGCCGACGCCGGTGATGGCGCGATAGACCAGCATGTCGCCATAGCCGACGGCGGTCGCGGTGACGATCGTGCCGACCGAGTAGATCAGGATCCCGATCTGCATGACCGTCTTGCGCGAATAGCGCGCCGTCAGATAGCCCGTTGGAATCCCGGCGAGCGCCATGCCGAACGTGAAAATGGTCGACAGCAGTCCGGCCTGCTGCAGATTGACGCCGTATTCGCGCCGAACATCACTCAGGAGCAGCGGGAACAGCGCGCGATCCATGGCATTGACGCAGTAGGACAGGATCAGAATGATGATCGCCAGCGAGGCGAGAAGCGAAACCGTTCCTTCGTTTACCTCCGAAGCGCTCTCCTGGGCGACATCCGTCATGCGCTTAGGTCCATAGGCAATGGTGCTGAAATATCAGGCCGGCTTGTTCGACGAGACGAACCAGTCGTGGATGCGCTCGCCGGTCCAGAACGCCACGTCCTTGTGCGCGCGCATATGTTCGAGCGCTTCGCGGAAGTATCGCGACCGGTGCGGCGCGCCCATGATGTAGGGGTGCACGACAAGCGCCATGATGCGGGCCGAGTCGGCGGAATCCGAATAGATCTGATTGAACTGATCGATCGCACGATTGCGGTACTCGGTCGCCGCGTGGTGCTGGATCAGCATCATGGCGACGTCGTTGCACTCCTGGGTGTAGGGCACATTGAGGATCGGCTTGGTCCGGGTCTTCAGCCATACCGGCTGGTCGTCGAGTACCCAGTCGCAGACGTAATCAAAACCTTCTTCAATCAGCAGGTCGGGGGTCTCCCAGGTTTCGGTGAGGCCGGGACCAAGCCAGCCGCGCGGTCGGTGGCCGGTGACGCGTTCGATCGCGGCGCGCGTTGCTATGATGTCCTCACGCTCGTTCTTGACGTGCTGCATGTTGGTCTGCGTCAGACCGTGGCCGATGAACTCCCATTTGCGCTCGACCGCCGCGCGCGAGATCGGCTCATACGCCTTGATTGCCGTTCCGTTGATGGCCAGCGCCGCGGTGATCTTCAGCGTGTCGAGCACGTCGAGCAGCCGCCAGAAGCCGACACGGTTGCCGTATTCGTGCCAGGCCCAGTTCGGGATGTCCGGCATCGGCGACCCGCCAGCCGGCGGCGTCAGCACGGTGCGCGGCATCGTCTTCTGGATATCCCATTCCTCGACATTGACGATGACCCAGACCGCCATCCGCGCGCCGTCCGGCAGGGTCTGTTTCTTGCGACCGACGATCGGGTCGAATGTGATGCGTTCCGTGGGCAGCATGTCTAGGCTCTCGGCTGGGTAATATGGAGATGGAGTTGTTCGAAACCGGCGATCTCGCCGACGACCCGATCGCCGGGTGTGAGCGGGCCGACACCGGCAGGCGTCCCCGTGAAGATCAGATCGCCGGCCCGCAGTTCATATTGCATCGACAGGTTGGCGATAATTTCCGGGACCTTCCAGATCAGGTCGGAGAGATCGCCGCGCTGCTTTTCCACGCCGTTGACATGCAGCGTGATCGCGCCGCGATCCGGATGGCCGATCTGTGAAACCGGCACGATGGCGCCGCACGGCGCCGAGCCGTCGAACGACTTCCCCATCTCCCACGGCAAGCGGCGGTCACGCGCGTCGCGCTGGCGATCGCGGCGCGTCATGTCCAGTCCCACGCTATAGCCAAAGACGAGGTCCAGTGCTTTGGCGACGGAAACCTTGCGGCCCTGCGTCCCAATGGCAACGACGAGCTCGATCTCGTATTGGAAATCCTGGGTGTCATCGGGATAGGGGATCGAGGCCCGGTTCTGCACCAGGGCGTCGGCCGGCTTCTGGAAAAAGAACGGCGGATCGCGCTCGTCCGCTTCCTTCATCTCCCGGATATGGTCGAGATAATTGCGGCCGACGCAATAGATGCGGCGCACGGCAAACAGATACGGGGAGCCCACGACCGGAAGTGCGTGCACTTCCGGCGCTACCGCGAAACTGGTCGCAGCATCTACCGGCATCCGCTCGTCTTTCTTGAAGTCATGTCGTGCCCCAAAGCTTGGCCGAAGGTGTGTACAGTCCTGCAGATAACTCGGCAAAAATGTGTACAATACGAGTAGCCGTGTCAAGCCGAATAGCTTATTTATCGGTATCCTTGGCAAGAGCGAAACGGCGCGGGTCGGGTTTTGCGGAAACTGGATACATTCGAGCCCCAGAACGGTTTGGCGCCGGAGCGATCGGACGGCGAAGCGATGCTTCCTGCGACGCGGTCCGCCTGGCTTGTCGAGCAGCTGCGCCAGGCGTTGCTTGATGGCCGTTATCCGCCCGGCTCCCGATTGAACGAGGTGCATCTCAGCCAGGAGCTCGACGTCTCGCGCACACCCGTGCGGGCCGCGCTGCAGACGCTCGCGGGCGAAGGGTTGTTGCACCATCAGCCCAACAAGGGATTTACGGTTCGCGAATTCCTGCTGACCGAACTCGTCGAAGCCTATGATATGAGGGCGCTGGCCGAGGGGCTCGCGGCGCGGTTGTCCGCCGAACGCGGTCTGTCGGACGAAACCAGACGAACGATCGATACCGCGTTATCCGACGGCGATCGGACCTTGTCGTCTCCGGGGGACCTGGAAGCGCAACGCGCGGCCTATGCGCAAATGAACCAGGCTTTCCACGGTGCCATTCATGCCGCGGCCAAGTCGGAACTGGTGCGCGAAGTGATCCGGATTTGCCAGCGCGTGCCCCAAGCCTCGGCCCGCAACGTTGTCGCATTCGATCTTGGCGGCATCCGGCGACGGCACGATATGCATCATGCCATCTATCACGCCATCCTGGCGCGTGAGCCGCAGGAAGCGGAGCGGCTGATGCGCGAACACGTCGTGTCCGTGAAGATTTCCATGATCGAGAACATCGCGCGCCGCGGACGGTGACCGGGTTTCAACCAGCGTGATCGCCGATCGTGCGTCCCACCAGATTGCCGTTGCTGATAGATGAGACATTCACCTCAAGCGGCTGGAAGCAACGCCAACTTTCCTCGGTATTGCAGGCATAAGCTTGACGTAGGCGGCGCCCGCAGTCTAGTTGACGGCAACGAATATGAAGTCGGCTTTACCTGCGAAGCACTTGGGGAGAACTAATGATGCGCGGTACGTTACTGATGTTTCCACTGGCCATGGTCGTCCTCGGGACGCCGGTCGCGCATGCGCAGTACACCGCCAAGGAATGGCCGGAAGGCCCGAGCAAGCAAATTTTCGTCGATACCTGCAACGGCTGCCACGACATCAATCGGGTTCGCATCGGCTATACCCCCGAAGGCTGGTTGACGGTTACGCACATGATGCAAAACATGGGCGCGCCGGTGCCCGCTGAACAATGGGGACCACTGACCGACTATCTCATCAAGAATTTCCCGGAGCGTCAGCGTCCGGCGGCAGCCATCATCGATGGTCCGGTAAAGGTCAATTTCGAGATGTGGGACGTGCCGACCCAGGGCTCGCGTCCGCACGATCCGCTCGCCGCTCACGATGGCACAATCTGGTGGGCTGGCCAGCTCGCGAACAAGCTTGGTCGGATCGATCCGAAGACGGGCGCCATCAGGGAATATACCCTCAAGTCTCCCTATACCGGTCCCCATGGCGTGGTCGAGGACAAGAGCGGTAACATCTGGTTCACCGGCAACATTGCGGGGATCATTGGCAAGCTGGATCCCAACACCGGTGTTGTCACCGAATACCCGATGCCGGATTCAAAGGCGAAGGACCCGCACACGCTCAATTTCGACCAGAGCGGAATTCTTTGGTTCACCGTGCAGCAGTCCAACATGATCGGACGGCTCGATCCTGCGACCGGCGCCATCAAGCTCCTTACCTCGCCGACGCCGAAGTCGCGGCCTTACGGGCTGAAGATCAATGCCCAGGGTATGCCGGTATATGTCGAGTTCGGTGCCAACAAGATTAGTACCATCGATCCAAAGACGCTCGCGATCAAGGAATACACACTGCCCAACGCCGATTCCAGGCCTCGCCGTCTCACGATCGGTCCCGATGGTGCGGTCTGGTACGTCGATTTTTCGCGGGGCTATCTCGGCAGGCTCGATCTGACAACCGGCGCGGTCAAGGAATGGCTGTCGCCGAGCGGCCCGAAGTCTGAACCATACGGCATTGTCTTCACCAAAGGCGCGGTATGGTACAGCGAATCCAACGCCAAGCCGAACACGATCGTTCGCTTCGAACCCGGCACGGACAAATTCCAGACATGGGCGATCCCGGGCGGCGGTGATATTGTGCGCAATATGGATGTCACGCCCGATGGCAACCCCCTGATGGCCAACAGCCTGACGAATCAAATCGGCCTCGTTCAAATCAAATAAGCGCCTCCATCCTGCTTCCGGTCGCTGAAACCGGCGCACAACGATGGGCCGTCTGATCGCAGAGATCAGGCGGCCTCCTTTATATGGTCGCAACCTTTCCGCATCTTCCTGTAATGTGGGGCGACGGCAAAAGCCGCGTGCGAGGAAACGACATGAGCAGCAAAATCTCGGTAAGCACCGAAGCTACGGAATTCGACTACGTCATCGTCGGTGCGGGCTCAGCCGGGTGCGTGCTCGCCAATCGTCTGAGTGCGGACGGAAAGAATTCCGTGCTGCTGCTCGAGGCCGGACCCAAGGACACCAATCTCTGGATCCACGTGCCGCTCGGCTACGGCAAATTGTTCAAGGAAAAAACCGTCAACTGGATGTACCAGACCGAACCCGAGCCGGAACTCGGCGGGCGTCAGGTGTTTCAGCCGCGCGGCAAGGTGCTGGGCGGCTCAAGCTCGATCAACGGCTTGTTGTACGTGCGCGGCCAGCACGAGGATTACGATCGCTGGCGCCAGCGAGGCAACAGCGGCTGGGGCTATGACGACGTGTTGCCCTATTTCAAGAGGGCCGAGAACCAGCAGCGTGGCGGTGACAAATATCATGGCGTCGGCGGTCCGTTGCCAGTTTCCGATCTGGGCCATCCCGATCCGCTCTCGGCAGCCTTCATCGCCGCGGCGGCCGAGACCGGCCTGCCGGTGAACCCCGATTTCAACGGCGCGAACCAGGAAGGCGCCGGATTTTTCCAGACCACGACACGGGGCGGCAGACGCGCGAGCACGGCGGTGGCGTATCTTCGTCCCGCCATGAGCCGCGGCAATCTGCAGGTCGAGACTTCCGCACTGGCGCAGCGCATCCTGTTCGAGGGAAGACGGGCGCGCGCCGTCGAATACCGGCAGGACGGCGTGCTTAGAACCGCAAGGGCGCGCAAGGAGATCCTGGTCTCAGGCGGCGCTTACAATTCGCCGCAATTGCTGCAGTTGTCCGGTGTGGGCCCGGCGAAGCTCCTGAAGCAACACGGCATCGACGTGGTGCTCGATGCGCCCGGCGTCGGCAACGACCTGCAGGATCACCTGCAGGTCAGGCTGGTGACGCATTGCGCCCAGCGCGTCACGCTTAATGATATCCTCAACCATCCGGTTCGCCGGATCATGGCCGGCGCGCGTTATGCGGCTTTTCGCAAGGGGCCGCTGACGATCGCTGCGGGCACGTCGGGTGCGTTCTTCAAGACCAATCCGCGTCTCGCGACGCCGGATATCCAGATTCACTTCCTTCCGTTCTCGACCGACAAGATGGGCGAGAAACTGCACTCGTTTTCCGGATTCAGCGCGTCGGTCTGCCAGTTGCGGCCGGAGAGCCGCGGTTCGCTGCGGATCAGGAGCGCCGACCCCGCGGTGCCGCCGGAAATCCGCATCAATTATCTCGCGACCGAAACCGATCGCACCGCCTTCGTCGAGGGCATCAAGATCCTGCGCAAGATCCTGGCTGCTCCGGCGCTCAAGCCCTATGTGGTCGGCGAGGTCGAGCCCGGCCCAAAAGTCTTGAGCGATGAGGAGATATTGAATTTCTGCCGGCAGCGCGGCAGTACGGTCTATCATCCGACGTCGACCTGCCGGATGGGCAACGACCCCTTGGCGGTGGTCGATCAGCGGCTCCGTGTTCGCGGCATCGAGGGCCTGCGCGTGGTCGACGCCTCGATCATGCCGGACCTGATGTCGGGCAATACCAACGCCCCTACCATCATGATCGCGGAGAAAGCATCGGATATGATATTGGAAGATGCGCGCTAGCGCATAAGCGCCGGGTTGCGTTTGCATTGCGGCATGGGCTGGCTCTATCTTCCGGCTCAAGATTGGTCGCGATGATGGGTTGCGATTCCTGCGGCGCCGATTGGAGTGTGAGTGGTGGCAATTCGAATCCGGATCGGTACGCGCAAGAGCGTCATGGCGTTGGCCCAGACCGAGGAAATCGCCCGGCGTCTGACCGCGACCGCTCCCGGCGTCGAGGTCGAAATCGTCAAGTTCGAAACCACGGGCGATCAGGACCAGACCAGCAAGCTGTTGCAGCATGGCGGCAAGGGCGGCGCCTTCGTGGCCCAAATTCGCGACGCGGTCCGCGCCGGCGACCTGCACGCCGCGATGCATTCGCTCAAAGACATGCCAGGCAATGAAGACACGCCGGGGCTGGTAATCGGCGCGACGCTGACGCGGGATTCCGCCAGCGATGTTCTGGTGCTGCGAGCGGGGCTTTCGATTGACGATTTCAGGCGATCGCGGGGCAAAGGCTTCAAGATCGGTACCAACGCGGTGCGGCGCGCGGCCTATGCGCGCCGGCTGTTTCCGCAAATCGAAGTGATTCACTATCGCGGCGCCGCGGATACCCGCGTGCGCAAGCTCGACAATCTGGAAATGCAGCGGCTTCCCGGCGGCGGCGAGGTCGGCCCCGCGGACGCGCTGATCATGGCGCGCTCCGGGCTTGAGCGCGTCGGTCTCGCCAGCCGTATCGCCTATGAGTTTTCGGTTCAGGAGATGCTACCGGCGGTGGGGCAGGGGATTGTCGCGGTGGAGTGTGCCGCCAATGATTGGCAGAC
>Ga0210386_10005054_pt1 | contig 10768 bp, 10 predicted proteins | sample IncBWH32OmetaG_FD_160091 | JGI IMG/M metagenome (GOLD analysis project Ga0210386, IMG submission 160091) | Forest soil microbial communities from Barre Woods Harvard Forest LTER site, Petersham, Massachusetts, United States - Inc-BW-H-32-O ... | reverse complement strand
TAAATGTTTAGAGGCATTGCACGCCAACCGTTACGGGCCAGCGAGGGTGGCGATTCAAAAGGACTTGGAGGCGCCGGGCTCTTCGGCGCCTGCGGCGGAGATTGGGGGTGGCGGGTCAATCCGCAATCCCGACCACTCTTCGGCCACGACGATGCTGTTTTGAGGGCTTCCCTGCTGGTAACGGACCGAACAGGGGAACCCGGGGCGAACCTGGGTTGGCTTCGCCGCTTCGCGGATCACCGTGACGTCCTGCGAGCATTCGTACTCCACGCCGCCGGTAATGTAGCTGTAAAAGAACAAAGTGATCATGCGGCCATCGCCGTCGTCCAGCTCGCGCACATCCAGCAGCATGCCGTCGACGATACGACCGTACTGGGCGAGAAAATCGCGGCGCATTCGTTCAACTTCTTCAGGCGTGGGACGATGGCGCCGGAGCAGCCAGACGGCACACCCCGCCATGGTCGCGGTCAGGGCCAGACCGGCGGCAGTTTCCCATGCTCTCGCGTTGAAGAACGTCATTTGGGGGAGCGGCTCCGCCCTTGTGGCTTTCAGAATTGAGAATACCGCAGTGGGACCGAAGCGCCTTGAGTACCCAGCGGACTTTAATTTTCAATGACAAATGCCCGGTCAATTCATTGAACGGCCCGGGTGACGCGCTACACTCCTGCTGAAACGGAGGGTGCGATGAGAGTCGGAATCATTGGATCGGGCGATGTAGCGAAAGCCTTGGCCAGCGGCATGGTCAAGCATGGCCATGAAGTGATGGTGGGCACGAGAGCTCCCGCGAAGCTCGCGGAGTGGGGTAAGCAGAATCCAAAGGCCTCGGTCGGCAGCTTTTCTGACGCGGCGGAATTTGGCGAGTTGATCATGCTGGCTGTCAAGGGCGATGCGGCCGCGGATGCGCTGTTCCTCGCGGGCGCAAGCAATCTTGTCGGCAAGACAGTGATGGATACCTGCAACCCGATCGAGGATACGCCGCCCGTTCACGGTGTGTTGCGGTTCTTTACCACGCACGACGAGTCTCTGATGGAAAGGTTGCAGCGCGATTTTCAAGACGCACATTTTGTCAAGGCATTCAATTCGGTGGGCGCCCCGTTCATGGTGAATCCGGAATTCAAGGATGGCAAACCCACGATGTTCATTTGCGGCAACGATGAAGGGGCGAAGCAACAAGTGAGCGCCATTGCCGTTCAGTTTGGTTGGGAAACGGCCGATATGGGTATGGCGGAGGCGGCGCGGGCCATCGAGCCGTTGTGCATGCTGTGGTGCATTCCCGGGTTTCTACGGAATCAGTGGACACATGCGTTCAAGCTGCTGGTGAATTGATGAGCCCCACGGCCGCTGTGGAAACCGAACGTCTCACGCTGCGGCGGTGGGTGGAGACGGACCGCGAGCCGTTTGTGCGAATGAATCGGGACCCAAGCGTGATGGAGTTCTTTCCTGGCTTGCTCTCGCGAGGGCAAAGCGATGCAATGGTAGACGGGATTGAGGCACATTTTGAGGAGAAAGGCTTTGGGCTCTGGGCCGCGGAACTGCGCGAGAACGCCGACTTCATCGGCTACATCGGTCTGGCAATCCCGCGGTTCGAGGCGGCTTTTACGCCGTGTGTCGAGATCGGCTGGCGCCTGGCACCGGCATATTGGGGAAGAGGGCTTGCCACGGAAGGCGCACGGGCAGTTGTGCGGCACGCATTCGAGGCTCTGGGGTTGCAGGCGCTGGTTTCATTTACGGTTCCAGCCAATGTGCGTTCGCGCGGAGTAATGGTGCGGCTTGGAATGCGTCACGACTCAAGAGGGGACTTCGACCATCCGCTGCTGCCAGTGGGTCACGTGCTACGCAGGCACGTTTTGTACAGACTGGCCCGTGCAGAGTGGAAGCATTGATGGCTTGATGGAGCCGGCGAACATGGAGCGTGTCGCCTTGACCCGGCAAAGCGCGCTTCCGTATGCTCGGTGCGTCATGATGCGGGCGAGTCGGTGGTCAGATATCCCGCGAAGGGAGCAACTTCGATGAGCGCCGTTGCCCGACCTGCAAGCTCCACGCCTGAGATTGCGACCAAGCCGTTTCTGGTTCGACGCGCCGCGGTATTGGGCGCTGGAACGATGGGCTCGCGGATTGCTGCGCACTTGGCCAATGCGGGCATTCCTGTGCTGCTGCTGGATATGGTGCCGGCGGGCGAAGGAGCGCGGAATCGGCTTGCTCTTGCGGCGATGGGCGCGCTCGCGAAGTCAAAGCCGGCGGCATTCTATGAGCCGGCGCTCGCGGCGTTGATTACACCGGGCAACTTTGAAGATGACCTGCCTAAGCTGGTGCAATGCGACTGGGTGGTAGAGGCTGTTGCCGAGAATCTGGAGATCAAGACGACGCTGCTGAACCGTGTCGCGCCGCATTTGAATGCGCGGGCAGTGCTGACGACCAACACTTCAGGATTGCCGGTGGGGAAGATTGCGGCGGGCCTGAAAGGGGCGGCTGAGGGACTTCGAAAGCGATTCCTCGGAACGCACTTCTTCAATCCGCCACGGTATATGCGGCTATTGGAAGTGATTCCGACGGCCGAAAGCGATGCAGGAGTGGTCGCGGCGTTTGCCGCATTTGCGGACAGGATGCTGGGCAAGCAGGTGGTGTTTGCCAACGACACGCCGAACTTTATCGGCAACCGGATTGGCGTAGCGGTGATGTTCAACGCGGCGACGTTGATGCTGGAGCAGGGGCTGACGATCGAAGAGGTGGATGCACTGACGGGGCCGGCGATCGGCTGGCCGCGGACAGGAACGTTTCGGCTGGCGGACCTGGTGGGCATCGACATCCTGGCGCACGTGGCGGCGAACTTTCCGCAGGGCGTGACCGGAGGTGGATTTTCCGGAGCGCTGGAAGAAATTGTGAAGCGCGGATGGCTGGGGGATAAGGCAGGGCAGGGATTCTACAAGAAAAGCCGCGGGGCCGATGGCAAGGAACTTCGTTCTGTTCTCGATCTCAGGACCTGGGAGTACCGGGAAATTGCCAAGCCGAATCTGCCTGCGCTGGAGATGGCCAAGAATGCGGCGACTGTGCAGGAGAGGCTGCGGCTTCTGCTGGCAGGCGATCCGGCGAAGGACCGGGCGGCGAGATTCTTATGGCCTTTTCTGAGCGAGCTTTGGAACTTTGCGGCCGAGCGGATCGGCGAGGCTGCGGGAGATGCGCCGTCGATCGACCGGGCGATGAAGGCGGGTTTCAACTGGGAACTAGGGCCGTTTGAGATGTGGGATGCCGCGGGAGTGCGCGAGACGGTTGCACGCATGAAGGAGATGAAACTGCCGGTGAGCCGGGCGGTGGAAGACCTGCTCAGGACCGAAGATGGGTCGTGGTACTCGCCTGCCGGGCCGCAATGCTACAACCCCGCGACAGGTGCGTGGGAAGCGATTCAGCAGGAGCCGGGGCATGCGCGGGTGGCCGATTTCCGCCGTTCGAACGGGGTGGTGAAGGGCAATGCCGGGGCGTCGCTGGTGGACTTGGGTGACGGGATCGGCTGCATCGAACTGCACTCGGTGAAGAACGCCATTGGCGGCGATGTGGTGGCGCTGGCGTCGTCGGTGCTGCGGCCGGATTCAGATGCGGTGCGCGAATTTGCAGGGTTTGTGATTACGGGGGATCGCGACAACTTCAGCGTGGGCGCAAACCTGCTGCAACTGCTGCTGTTGGCGCAGGAGGGCGAGTGGGACGAGGTGAACTCGGCCATTCGCGGGTTCCAGCAGATGACGGCGGCGATCAAGTTCTGTCCTCGGCCCGTGGTGGTGGCTCCATTTGGACTGACGCTGGGCGGGGGGACGGAGATTTGCCTGCACGCGGCGCGGCGGCAGCCTCATGCGGAGACGTATATCGGGCTGGTGGAGGCCGGGGTGGGGCTGATACCCGGGGGCGGCGGGACGAAGGAGATGCTGCTGCGGGCGGTGGATGCGGCTGCTGCAGTGGCGCCGCCGGATCCCAAAGACCCGCCTTCGCGGTTTGCGCAATCGGCGGAGATGAATGCAGCCCTGAAGCGGACGCTGGAGACGATTGCGATGGCGAAAGTTTCGACGTCGGCCGCGGAGGCGCGTGGGTTGGGGCTGCTGACGCCGTCGGATCGCATCACGTTGAACCGGGAGCGGCTGCTGCTCGATGCGAAAGAACTGTCGTTGGCGCTGACCGAGGCAGGCTATACGGCGCCGGTCGAGCGAGCGCAGATTCCAGCGCCGGGGATCGCGGCGCTGGGTGCGCTGGAGACGGGCATTTACTTGATGGGCGAGGCGGGCTTCGCTTCGGAACACGACCAGAAGGTGGCGCGCTGGGCGGCATACATTCTGTGCGGCGGACGGGTTACGGCGGGTACTGCGATCAGCGAGCAATACCTGCTGGACCTCGAGCGTGAGGCGTTTTTGTCCCTTTGCGGCGAGCGCAAGACGCAGGAGCGGATCGCATTTACTTTGAAGACGGGCAAACCATTGCGGAATTAAGGGCTCGATGAACCGAGCGATAGAGATGTTGAGTACGGCTGCACTGCTGGTGCTGGGAACGGCGGCGACAAGGGGACAGAGCACACCCTCGACAACGCCACCCTTGGCGCAGCTTACGGAATCGGGAACCGTTGTACTTGACGGGAAATCGGCGCACTACGTGGTTCACCGGCTGCCGGTCAGCTCATTTCCTGAGCTGCCGAGCGGGATTGCCGAGCGGCTGAAGGAGCGGGATTGCATGATTCCGCAGACGTATGAGGCGCATCGGCCCGAGAATGTGATTCGCGCCAGCCTGCAACGCGCCGGGTCCTCTGACTGGGCGGTTCTATGTGCCACAAAGGGAGCGGTCTCGCTGCTGGTGTTTTTTGGGAGTGAGCCGGCAGCACCGATGGAACTGGCATCCGCGAAGGAGACAGACCGGTTGCAGACTCGGGGCGCGGGAGGCACCCTGGGGTTTAGTTGGGGCATTGATCGCGCCTCCCCGGAGCAGGTACGCGAGGCGCAGTCTGGCATGGAGCCTCGGCCGCCCCCGCTAAGCCACGATGCTCTTGCTGATTCGATCGTCGAGCAACAGACCGTATATCACTTTTATGCGAAGAACACCTGGACGGTAGTGGACATGCCAGAGTGAAGGTAGCAGTACCAACAGATTGGGTTGACGGCGTCACAGGAATCGAATAATTCATCTACGCGTCATATGTTGGAGGGAGCATTTTTTATGCCGGAAGCTGTTGTTGTCAGCGCGGTGCGGACGCCGGTGGGGCGAGCGCCCAAAGGCGCATTGTCCACCACTCGTCCCGATGATCTTGCCGCACTTGCGTTGGGCGGGGCTTTGGACAGGATTCCCAGTCTGAGCAAGGCCGAAGTCGACGACGTGATTCTGGGGTGCGCGCAACCTGAGGGGGAGCAGGGATTCAACATTGCGCGCTTTGCCGCGTTGCGGGCGCAACTTCCGGTGGAGATTCCCGGAGTGACGGTGAACCGGTTGTGCGCGTCGGGCCTGGAGGCAATTGCGCAGGCGGACATGCGGATCCGGTCGGGGGGCTGGCGCGTGGTGATTGCGGGCGGGGCGGAGTCGATGAGCCTGATTCCGATGGGTGGCTCGAAGCCGAGCCCGAATCCATGGCTGGCGGAGAATTATCCGGCATCGTTACTGACGATGGGCCTGACGGCCGAGCGGGTGGCGCGGCACTACGGGATTTCGCGCGAGGATCAGGACGCGTTTGCACTGGGGAGCCACGAGAAGGCGCTGGCGGCGCAGGCTGCGGGGCGGTTTGACGAGGAACTGGTGGCGGTGAAGGTCTCGAACGCGGTTCCAGGAGCAAAGGCTGGGAAGCCGGTGGTGACGGAGACGGAATTCAAGGCAGATGAAGGGCCGAGGGCGGATACTTCGGCGGCTGCTCTGGCGGCATTGAAGCCGGTGTTCCACGCGCAGGGGACGGTTACGGCGGGCAATGCCTCGCAGACCTCGGACGGGGCTGCCGCGGCGGTGCTGATGGAGGCGGGTCCGGCGCGGGAGTTGGGGATCGAGCCCCTGGCGCGGCTGGTGGCCTATGCCGCTACGGGCTGCCTTCCGGAGGAGATGGGAATGGGTCCGGTCCACGCCGTCCCGAAGGCGCTGAAGCTGGCCGGGCTGACGCTGGATGATATTGGCTTGATCGAGTTGAATGAGGCGTTTGCGGCGCAGGCGCTGGCGGTGATCCGGCAGCTGGGGCTCGATCCGCAAAAAGTGAATGTGAACGGTGGCGCCATTGCGCTGGGGCATCCGCTGGGGTGTACGGGGGCCAAGCTCACCGCGACACTACTCCGAGAGATGAAACGCCGACAGGTGCGCTATGGCATGGTCACGATGTGTGTGGGCGGCGGGATGGGCGCGGCGGGGATTTTTGAGCTGCTGAACTGAAGGTCGGGACGATGAGATTCAGCGACGCAACGCAAGCGGCCGGAAGTAATCCCGGCCGTTGATCTTCAGAATTGGATTTGAGCGCTGGCGCCGCTCGCTATGCCTTGGCGGTAGCGAGGGCCTTGAGGCGGGCGTTGAGGCGGCTCTTGTAGCGGGAGACGGTGTTGGAGTGGAGGACGCCCTTTTGCACACTCTTGTCGAGTGTGGAGACGGTTTCTCGGTACTGCGCGTTGGCGGCCTTGACGTCGCCCTTGGCAATGGCCTCACGGAGAGCGCGGAGGCTGGAGCGAACGCGGGTGCGGTTGGCGCGATTGACCGCGGTGCGGGTCTCGGTCTGGCGGGCGCGCTTGAGCGAAGATACGTGGTTTGCCATTCTGCTTCCTTAAATCTTTGGGATGATGCGGTATGAGAATGCAACTTGAGCCGCATCCCTCGCAATTTCCTAGTTTACGGGAAAGAGGGCGGCGGGTCAATGAAAGCCGTAGTGTAGTAAGGTCATGTTGCCGCGGCGCAGTAACAGATTCAACGGAATGCCCGGCGAGGAATTCAGCCGGTACCCAGAGAGTGAACTTTTGTTTTAAACTTTAATTGAGGTGGGATTGACGCCGGCACCAACCGGCGCTACTCTCTCCCCAGATACAGGACTTGGTCGCTCTCGCCAACCCGCTATTGCTTCATATCATCCAAGCTCTAGTGCGCGCCTTTAGGCTCGAAGCGCAGAGTTCTTACGCCACCCCGCCGATAGGTTCCACACGACAACTCATTTCATACCCGCCGCCTGCCCGGAAGGCAGCCATGGAGGCCGTCTGAACGCTGCGTTGGAAATCACACCTAACCTTGAGCCCCTGTTTGGGACCCGCGATGAAAACGTCAGGCTGATGGAAGACTCGCTCGGTGTCCGGATCGATCTCCGCTCCGACGCCGTGCACGTGGAGGGGCCGGAGGAGGCGGTGGCGAGAGTCCAGCGCATCTTTCAGGATTTCGAGGCGCTACGACGGCAGGGCATCAATCCGCACAATGGAGAGCTGAACGGGATGCTGCGCTTGGTGGTCGCTGATCCGACGACCACGTTGCGTTCGTTGGCCGATGCCGGCAAGCAGCGCTCGGCGGGTGTGAAGCGTACGGTGCAGCCGCGCTCGATCAATCAGAGGAAGTATGTCGAGGCTATCGAGCAGAACGACATGGTGTTCGGCGTTGGGCCGGCAGGCACAGGCAAGACCTACCTGGCCGTGGCGATGGCCGTTTCAGCGATGAATGCGAAGAAGGTGAGCCGCATCGTGCTGGTGCGGCCCGCGGTAGAGGCGGGCGAGCGCCTGGGGTTTTTGCCGGGCAGCCTCCAGGAGAAGGTCGATCCCTATCTGCGCCCGCTGTATGACGCGCTCTACGACCTCCTTGAGCCGGAAAAAGTTGACAAGATGCTGGAGAAGAATGTCATCGAGGTTGCTCCACTGGCCTTTATGCGCGGCCGCACGCTGAGTGATGCCTTCATCATCATGGACGAAGCGCAGAACACGACCATCGAGCAGATGAAGATGTTCCTGACTCGTATGGGAAACAACTCCAAGGCCGTGATTACGGGCGACATTACGCAGATCGATCTGCCCAATCCGCGCAAGTCGGGGCTGGTGGATGCAATCAACATTCTGAACGGGGTGGAGGGCATTCACTTCTGCCATTTCGAGGCGTCCGACGTGGTGCGGCATGCGCTGGTGCAGCGTATTGTGAACGCCTACGAGAGCGCCAAGCCGCAGCAGCAGGAGTTGCCGCTGGGCATGGGCGAAGGCATTGCCGAGCAGCCGCAGGGACAGCCTGCGCACCCTGCGATGCCGCAATAAAAACGGGGTTCGCGTAGAATCAAAAGTGAACCCGGGGTCGTCCGCAAGCGCGGAGCCTCGTGCACGATGATCCTTCTCGACTCAGATTTGGAACCGGACGCTGCGCAGGCTGGAATCCGCCGTGGCAAACGGTCTGCCGTGCCCGTCTTTCAGGCGACATCACGCCAGTACAATCTTCCTACGGCGCGCACCCTCAGACGCTTTCTCGGCGAGGCGCAGGCTGCTGTTGGACTGCGTGGCCAGGTCACGGTCCTGCTGACGACAGACGCCGCCATTCGCCGGCTCAATCGGAAATTCCGAGGCAAAAACAAAGCGACGGATGTGCTGTCGTTTCCGGCGGAGGTCATTGGTGCAGAAGAGATTGCCGGCGATCTGGCCATCAGTGTGCCCACGGCGCTGCGCCAGGCTGCTGAACAGGGACATGCGCTATCCGTTGAAATCAAGGTGCTGATGCTGCATGGGTTGCTTCACCTGGCGGGACATGACCACGAAAATGACCGAGGCCAAATGGCGCGGCGTGAGCGGATTTTGCGCGGCAAGCTGAGTTTGCCCCACGGGTTGATTGAGCGCGCGGGCGCCTCCGTATCACCTGCGGGGCCAAAGCCTGCAGATTCTGTTGGCCTTATTCGCAGGGCTGAAACCCCACGCTCCCTCCGGGGAGCCAAAACCCGAGGTCTTCAGCGACCCCGATTGCCGCGCCCTTTCAAAGAGCGGGCCGTGTCATCAAGATCTGCGGACGCCGAAACTTCCAGGCGCGCGGCAAAGGCGAAACGCCCATGACTCCATTCAGTCTTGTGCTGGTGGTTTTTGTGGCGTTGGTGGTGTTGCTCGCGTCGTATATCAATCGCGTCTATTCGGAATTTGGCAAGATTCTGTCGCACGAGGTGCAGGACAACCTTGACGCCTGGGAGGAGCAAGTCGAGCCGCAGCTTGGCTTGAGCCGCGAGCATGCGGCGATCTCCGCCGCGGTGCTGCAGCAACTGGCGCTGGGCGTGATTGCGCTGGAGTTTGGCGCGGTGCTGTTCGATCGCGCGCCACACATGGGGCGGCCCAGCTACGCCGAAATTGCGCAGGCGGTGATTGGCCTGGTGTTGGTGGTGGCATTCTGCAGCCAGATATTTCCCTCGCTTCTTTTCAATCACACGCGGGGCCGTTGGGCGGCGCGGCTGGTGTGGCCGATTCGTTTGCTGTTTTGGCTGATGACGCCGATCACTGTGTTTGTCCGGTTTTTTTATTCCGTGGCGTCGTTGGCGGAGAAGCCGGCGAGCGCCGAAGAAGAGGCGGCCGGGGACGTGGAAGCGCTACTCGAGGCCGGCGAAGAGGAAGGCATCCTCGAAGAGAACGACCGCGACCTGGTGCGCTCGGTAGTGGAGTTCGGCGACAAACTGGTGCGCGAAGTGATGACGCCGCGGCCCGAAGTGTTTGCGGTGCCTGAATCGATCACCCTGGAGCAGTTTCTCGAACAGCTTCGCGAGCACAATTTTTCGCGTGTGCCGGTTTTCTCCGGTTCGCTCGACAACATCACGGGCATCGCATTTGCGCATGACCTGCTGCAGATTCCCGATCAAGAAGCTCGCGTGCGGACAGTAGCGAGCATCCAGAGGCCCGCGGTGTTTGTGCCGGAGACCAAGCGCGGGTACGAACTGTTGCGCGAAATGCAGCGCGAGAAGCAGCACATGCGTATTGTGATCGACGAATATGGCGGCGTGGCGGGGCTGGTGACGATTGAGGATCTGATGGAGCAGATCGTCGGCGACATTCGCGACGAACACGAAGTGGACGCGCCCATTGAAGAGCCGCAGCGCGAACCGGGCGGCGTGTGGGTGGTTCCGGGCAGCTTCCCTGTCGACCAGCTTCCGGATCTATTTGGCGAGCAGGTGGAGGTGGGCGATCAATACGAAGCCAGCACGCTGGGCGGGCTGGTGAGCGAGATTGAGGGACGCATTCCACTGGCGGGGGAAGTGGTGATGCTGGATCACTCCGGATTGCGCGTTGAAGTTGTGGCTTCGACCGATCGGCGAGTGGAGAGGCTGCGGGTTTTTCCGCCACGAATTGAAACCGCCGTGGCTTCCTGAAGATTCTCAACCTGCCGAGCCAAATAGAATCACAGTACATCCGGTTGCGTCGATTGAATCCGGAGAAAGCGTATCCCTTTGAAATCAGGATTTGTTGCCATTCTAGGCCGGCCGAACGTCGGGAAAAGCACGCTGCTGAACGCGCTGACCGGCGAGAAAGTCGCCATCGTGACACCGAAGCCGCAGACCACGCGCAACCGCATTGCCGGTGTGGTCGAGGTCGCTGCGCGCAAGAAGGTGCATCCCGCGGCGCAGATCGTGTTTGTGGATACACCAGGTGTACACAAGCCGAGTTCGCATCTGGACCGGCGCATGTTGCAGGAGGTGCACGCGGCGCTGGAGACGCGCGACGTGGTACTAGTCCTGGTAGATGCGAGCCGGCGAGTGCAATTGGAGACGTTCGTCGAGGAGGATGAGGGAACGACAACCGCAGGTCCCCTTCGGCAGGCTCAGGGCAGGCTTTCGATTGCGCCCGTTGCAAAAGAC
>Ga0210386_10005052_pt1 | contig 10768 bp, 10 predicted proteins | sample IncBWH32OmetaG_FD_160091 | JGI IMG/M metagenome (GOLD analysis project Ga0210386, IMG submission 160091) | Forest soil microbial communities from Barre Woods Harvard Forest LTER site, Petersham, Massachusetts, United States - Inc-BW-H-32-O ... | reverse complement strand
CCAGCTGACCGGTAAGGTTCAGGACCTGATCGCCAGCTTGCCCGGCCGGCTCGGCGGCGGGCTGCTCGGGTTCACCCGCCGCCTGTTCGGCGCGCTGTTCGACACGCTGACGGTGGTGGTGCTGGCCATCTACTTCATGGCCGACCTGCCCCGGCTGCGGCACGGCGCGACGCGGCTGTTCCCGGCGGCCCACCGCGCCCGGGCCGGCCGGATCGCCGATGTGATGGTGGACAAGGTCGGCTCCTACATGATCGGCAATCTGCTGATCTCCCTCGCCGCCGGGTTGGCCTCGTTCGCCGTCTTGGCCGGGTTCGGGGTGCCGTTCGCGGTGCCGCTGGCGTTCGCGGTCGCGCTGTGCGACCTGATCCCGATGATCGGCGCGACGCTCGGCGCGGTCATCTGCGTGCTCGCCGCGCTGCTCACCACCGAACTGTGGCCGACCACGGTGATCGTGGCCATTTTCTTCGTGGTCTACCAGCAGATGGAGAACTACCTCATCGCGCCGCGCATCCTGCGGCACACGGTCAGCCTGAACGCGGCCGCGGTACTGCTGGCCGCCCTGATCGGCGGGACGGTCCTGGGCCTGGTCGGCGCCCTCATGGCCATCCCGGTCGCAGCCGGCCTCAAAGTCGTGCTGGCCGAGCGGCTGCAGGCGCGCGACTCGGCCGACATGGATGCCACGCGGTCTCAGGATGGCACGCCGGCCCCGAGGTCAGAAACTACCAACCCGGCTGGAGAGCGGAATCGTGCTGACAGCGCGGTTCGGGCCCGGGGAAGACGCTGACCGCAACCGCGTCCGGCGGCTCGATGGCGCTATATCGCCGGGTTGCCGGCCGGTCAGGCGATTGGCGGGGGTTCTCCCTGCACGCTGGCAGCCAGCGCAGGATCCCAGCCGCAGACCGCACACGCATGCCGGACCGATGACCGGCCGAACTCCAACGCGGCCCGGTGCGGATCCGCGCTGACGCGGGCGTCGTCCCAGTCGAGCACGAATTCGCCCAGCCCGGCGTCCCAGCGGGCGGCCTCGGGTGACAGCGTCGCCGCCGCAAATCCCGCTGGTGCGGGATAGGCGTACGCGAAGAAGGCCGGCCGCGGGTAGCGTGGATCGCCGGGCCACCACCCGACCTCGATCTGCTGGGCGTCCCCCGCGTTACGCATGATGAACTCGCCGGACGCAGGCTCGGCCGACCGGCCGGAGAACAGGCTCACCGCCAGGTCGAACGAGCCCCACCACGCGTTGACCGGACTGCAGCGCCCGCGGTACGGGGCGCGTAGAGCGGTCAGGACCAGCGCCGCCCGGGTGGCCGCCGCGAAATAGGCGCTGACGTGGGCGGGATCGTAGGTGGCGTGCTCCTCGTCCTGGTCCAGCGGGGTGTTCCACGGCACCTCCTGCGGCCGGGGATTTATCTGCACCGGGCCCGCCATTGCGCGGACCGCCGCCAGCACCTCGCGGGTCACGTCCGCGACTGACCGGTTCGGCGTGAGCGCGACGCGTTCGGCTCGTCCGTCGCTGTGCTCAGCGACGACTTGGTGGGTCCGCAGGTCCAGCGCGACGGCCAGCGCACCGGAGCCGTCCGGGGCCGGCAGCGGAAGTGTCTCCCAGCCGCGTACGGTCAGGCGCAGCGCGGCGTGCTGCAGCTGGGGTTCGGGCGGAGCCAGCGCCGCGGCCAGCTTGCCCAGAACCTGGGTGTGGGCGTGAAGAGTGTCGCAGGTGGCGCTCCAGGCGTCGTAGGGGAGCGCTGGCCATTCCGTGGGCATGCACGCACGCTACCGCTCACCCGCTCCGGACGCGCGGGCGCTCGACCTGTTCGTCCGGCCAGCGCCCATTACGGAGCAGGCTGCCGGCGGGCAGAGGCCTGCCCCGGGGGCGTCCGGCAGCTCGAAGAGGATGGAGAGCGCGGAATGCGCGCTCGCTGTCGCGGGTGTAGATGCCGGCCAGCAGGCCGTAATCTGGTTCGTCAGCGATGGCGACCGCTTCGTCCTTGGTGTTGAAGGCGATGACGGTGACCACCGGGCCGAAGATCTCCTCGGTGGCGATCCGCGTGTCGCGGGGTGACGCCGCCGCCCTGGACGACGGTGATGGTGGCCGGGTTTCGACTGTGAACCGGTCCTTGGGGCGGTGGGATGACCAGCGGTGGGTAACAATCGTGGGGTTATCGGTCATGGCCGGTGCTCCTAATCAAGTGAAGAGTCCCTTGCCGTCCGCGCAGAGCTGGGCGATCTGGGCGCGCCCCGCGGCGAGACTGCGGGTAAATGCCTGGTCATGGGCTGAATTGAGCAGGGCACGCGCCGTGCGAGCTTGATCGACTACGGCATCGCGTCGCCGGTCCAGCGTGGGCATAACCGGGGTCTTGTCCCGTGCCCTGGGCCTCGAGGCGGCGGCCAGCGTCGTTCACCCTGATCACCACGCTGCGGGCTAGATCAGGACATGTACTGCGCGAACCAGTCGAGCATGGGCTGGGGGCGGCGCTGGAACTCCAGGTAGCCGTCCCATCGGGCCGTCGTGCCCTCGATCCACTGCAGCTTCTTCTCGGCGACCGGGATGTTGTCGAACATCGCCTGGACGTCGCTCGGGTCCGTCAGGATGTCGCCGCGGACCTGGTACAGGAACGTCGGCACGCGGACGTTCCTGGCCCACTCCTGCGGGATCCGCTGCTCGAGCCCGACGCTGGTGCGCAGCCGGATGAGGGTGTTGAATTCCTCGAGGCGGTCGCCGAGGCCCATCACGGCCAGGCGCCGTTCGACGATGAACCGGGGAGTCACCGGCTGGGGCGAGACCAGACAGCGCACCCCGTCGAACGCCGCGGGCCAGCGCGTCATCGCGGCGAACGTGGCGACTGCGCCCATGCACCGGCTGAACAGGCCGATGGTCATGTCACCGGTGCCGGGCCGGGTGCGGGCGTAGGCCAGCGAGCCGGCGATGTCACGCCACTCGGTGATTCCGTGCGTGGTGACTCCGCCGTTGGCTGCGCTGGACAGGCCGTGGTTGCGCAGGTCGTAGGCCAGGACGTTGTACCCGGCATCGTGCAGGATCTTGTAGTCGGGCACGAGGTCCACTTCGAATCCGTTACCGCTCGCCGCCCAGTCCGCGTGCCAGGGCTCATATTGGGTGGGCATGCCGGACCGGCTGAACCCCATGGGGTGGTTGGCGATGATCAGCTTGCCCGACCCGGGGGCGGGGATGAACCAGCCCTCCAGCGGCACGCCGTCACGGGCGGGGAACGTCACGTCCTCATACTCCAGGCCGTGCTCGGACGGCGAGTGCAGGACCGGGGCGCGGCGCAGCCAGCTGAACCCGTCGGCGAACCGCCGCAGCGCCTCGTCGGCCTGCTCCTGGGCTGTTTCGGTCTTGTCTTGTACGCCGGTCATCGGTGCGTTCCTCTCCTGAGGGAAGCTGGTCGGTGAACACGCTCGCGCGGACGGTCCCATAGTCGTTGCGGGCGGGCCATGCTCGAATCTGCGAACTGGCCAGCACAGGTGGCCAGTCGGGACTCGGTCGGCGGGCTGGTGTCTCAGGCGCGGGTCAGGGCACGGCTGAGCTGGGCGCGCGCGGTGATGCCCAGCTTGATGAAGACCTTGCCCAGGTGGTATTGGACCGTGCGCGGGGACAGGAACAGCCGGGTGCCGATCTCCGGGTTCGACAGCCCGTCGGCGGCCAGCCGGGCGATCTGCGCCTCTTGCGCGGTCAGCTCGACCCCGGTGGTGACGGCGCGCTTGCGGGCGGTGCCGCCAGCGGCCCGCAGCTCGCGCCGGGCCCGCTCAGCGAACCCGTCCATCCCGATCGCGTCCAGCATCTGGCAGGCAGTGCGCAGCTGCTCGCGCGCGTCGGTGCGGCGCCGCTGGCGGCGCAGCCACTCCCCGTACAGCAGGTGGGCGCGGGCCAGTTCGGCGCGGATGCGCGCGCGGCCGAGCCGGGCGATCGCTTCCCGGTACAGGCTCTCGGCGGCTTCGCCCTCGGTGAGCAGTGCCCGGGACCGCGCCTCGATCCCTAGCCCCCAGTCGGTGCCGCTGGCCTGGGTCCATTCCGCCAGTCGGCCAAGGGCATCGCGGGCCACACCTGGGTTCCCGGTGCGCACGGCGGCCTCGACCAGCTCGGGCAGGGCCCGCATGGCGGGACTTACGGGCGCCTGCTCGCTGGCTAGCCGGGCCGCTGCCAGCGCGTCGGCGTAGCGGCCCAGGCCGTTGTACAGGCTCGCGGCCGCCCAGTGCGCCGACGTCACCGCGGCTCCCTGCCCCGCGGCTGCGGCCTGCTCTATGGTGGCCTGGATCAGTCGGGCGGCCTCGGCCTCGCGGCCGCGGGACGCGGCCAGCCTCAGCGCGGCGTAGTGCGGGTTGCGCGCCCCGGTGGCCTCGCAGACCGCGTCGGCCTCCGCGATCAGCGACGCGGCGGCCGCGAAGTCGCCCCGCCACACGGCAGCCGTAGCCAGCTGGTTCAGCAGCATCGGGAGCCGGTCGAGCGCGCCGACCTCGCGCGCGAGCTGAACCGGCCCTTCGATCAGGCTATAACCTTGGTAATCCCACAAGGTGGCGCCCGCCATGGGCGCTATCCAACTCCACCGCAGCCGTTGTGCTACGGGGACGTCTGGGCCGGCGAAGGCATTGGTTGCCTGCCGCAGCACCGCAGCGGCGGCGGCCGGCCCGTCGGTGACCAGCAGCGTAAGACCATCTAGCAGCAGGTCGGCCGACCGTGGCGGGTACGCCGGCCGGGGGAGGGCCCGGGCAGCGCGGGAGACCTCGTCCAGGTCACCGCCGCCGGCCAGGTGCCCGGCGATCTGCGCCGCCTGCCAGGCGTCCAGGTAGGTCTCGCGGGCCAGGCCGGGGGCGACCGGCTCAAATCGCCTAGCCGCCTTCAGCAGCAGCGGGGCTGCGTCACTGGCCTGGCCGGAGGCGAACGCGATCTGCCCACGCAGCCAGTCCAGCCGGGCGCTTTGCAGCTCATCCAGCGGTCCGGCCTCCGTCGCGGCCAGCAGCTCCAGCGCCTTGCCGAACGCGCCGGCCTGCAGGTCGGCCTGGGCCGCGGCCAGCCTCCGCTCGGCGCGGCGCGCCGGATCGGGTGTCAGCGCCGCCGCGCGCTCCCAGAACGCCGCCGCCGCGGCCAGCCCGCCGCGCGCCTGCGCCCGGCCCGCCGACCGCTCCAGCTCGGCGGCCACATCCTCGTCCGGGCCCGCCGCGGCCTGCGCCCGGTGCCAGGCCCGTCGATCCGGATCAGCCCGCGGATCAGTGGCCTCTGCTAGGGCCCGGTGCGCCTCCTGTCTGTCCGCAGCCGACGCTGCCCGGTAGACCGCCGAGCGCACCAGCGGATGCCGGAACCGCACCCGGCCGCCGAACTCTGCCAGCCCCGCCTCGGCCGCCGGTCCGGCAGCCTGGGTACTGACCCCGAGCCGCCCCGCGGCCCGCCACATCAGCGCCGGGTCGCCGGTCGGGTCGGCCGCCGCCACCAGTAGCAGCAGCCGCGCCTGCGTCGGCAGGGCATCGATCTGCCGCCGGAAACTATCCTCGATCCGTCCCACCAGCGGCAGCGCGGCGGGCAGCCCGAACCCACCCGCCAGCTCCACCACCGTCAGCCCGCGCGGCAGCTCCAGCAGCGCCAGCGGATTCCCCCGCGTCTCGGCCACGATCTCGTCGCGGACCCGCGCATCGATCGGCCCGGTCAGTACCGCGTCCAGCAGCACCCGCGCATCGGCCTCCGGCAGGCCGGCGACCGCCAAGTCCGGCAGCCCCGCCAGCTCACCACCCGCCACCCGGGTACCGAACACCAGCCCCACCGACTCCGCCCCAGCCGCCGCGCCACGACCGCCAGCACCTGCGCCGACGCCCGGTCCAGCCAGTGAGCGTCATCGACCACGCACAGCACCGGCCGCTCCCCGGCCACCTCCGACACCAAGCCCAGCACGGCCAGCCCGACCAAGAACCGATCCGGCGCCGGACCTCCGCTCAGGCCGAACGCTGTCCGCAACGCCTCCGCCTGCGGACCCGGCAGCGCGTCTAGCCGGCCCAGCAGCGGCCCGCACAGCAGATGCAACCCGGCGAACGCCAGCTCCATCTCCGACTGCACACCCGCCACCCGCAGCACCCCGAAGCCACCGGCCCGCCCGGCCAGGTATTCCAGCAGCGCCGACTTGCCCGCCCCCGGCTCGCCGTGCACCACCAGCACCCGGCTCTCCCCCGCGCGCACCGCCTCGACCAGCCCGTCCAGCACATGGCACTCAGCACGCCGACCCGCCAGCCCGCTCCCGCGCGGACTGGAATCCACGGCCAAACCGCCTCCCAGCCCGAAAGCTGCACCGGATGTCTGCCGGCAGCCTAGTACTTAGGGCACGACCAACCAACCCACCATGGCAGGCGGGTGAGGAGAAACCATGGCCCGTTCGGTATGAATCTTCAGCCGAACGGTGGTTCCTCGCCCCTGGGACCTGGCTACGGTCCCGGGTCCGGCGCCCTAGCCCACGCCCAGCGCGATCTACATGGCTCGCGCAGCCAAGACGATGATCGCGGCGAGCAGGTAGGAGCCGAGGACGTGTGCACCAGCCTCGAGACGACGACGCGAACTGGTATACATGGTCCTAGTCAGGACCCTGCGGCCCTGGTGGGTATGGCATGAAGCCTGATGCCAGCTCGCGGGTGACCCGCAGGACGGCGGCTTGCGGAACACAGGCGGACTGAGAGTACTCCGACTACGCCGCGGTGACCCGGTGCATCGCGTGTGCCCCTGGCGACTTGCTCGGGGCGATGCCTCGCACAGCCTGATGTGGCCGATCTTGTCCTTGCCAATCAGGTCACCCAGCGCGACCACGGTGCCCTCGATCGAGATCATGGGTCCACCCGGTGCTGGTAGTACAGGTCGATGCGGGTCTGGTGACCTCCTGTAGCCAGGCTGACTGCTCTGGATCAAGCCGGTCCAGGCTTTCCAGGAGCTGCCGAGTCTGGGCTTCGATTTGGCGCACCAGGGCGAGATTACGTTCGGCGTGCCCGTATGCCATGGTCCTTTCTCCGTTCCTGTACTCCGGGGCTGACCTCTGGTAGAGCGCCCGTATTCACCCGGATGGCGCGGCCTTTGCGCTCGGTCGTCCGGCGGCCGGCGTTCCAGGGTCTGTGGGCAGGACCCTACGAGCGGGCCAATGGCTGCGCGGCGAGGCGCTGGGACTTCAGGTCGGCGAACGTGTCGTGTGCGGCGCGTGCCCACGCGCGCCTGCCCGGCGTCTTCCATGGCCTGGCCGCGGGTGGTGCCGGCAGGCAATTGGGGCAGGCGGGATTCGGCGGCCAAGATCGACGCTTCGGCCGGGCGGTGAGCCCTTGCCTGGAGGTCTTCTGGGCTCGTCAGGGCCGGGGAATGTCGAATCCATTGAGAAGTGTGCAGATAGTCAGGTACCTGCCGATGAGGAGTGCGATGTCAACCAGCCCTTGCCTGCCAAAGGCATGCTCGGCTCTCTCGTACAGGGTTGCATCGACGGAGTGCTCCGACGTCAATCGCAGAGTGTACGTCTGGGCTAGCCGCTCCTTATCAGTTAGTTCTTTCGCGGGCTCTCCATTCTGGAGCGCCTGGATCGTATCCTTTGACAATCCAGCCTGACGGGCGATCGCCGAGTGGGCATAGATTTCATAGGCGGACCACCACACCGCGCCAACGCTGAGGATCACTACTTGCCGGACTCTCCCGTCCAGCGACGATGACCGTTCCTCGGCCGCTTCGAAGTCCAGAAATCCCGTCCCGCCTTCCGGGCTGTACAGAAGGGGATTGAACGGCCCGATGAGCTTATCGCCGCCGGTCATCCCCTTAAAATTGTGACGGTCGGCCCAGGGAACTTGGTGCGTGCGCATCCTCTGGTAGAGCTCCTTCTGCCGCCCGTCAGACAGATCACCCGGCGCGAGCAGGGGGAGACGACCACCCAGCAGGTAAGTTTCGGCCACTGCAGCAGACTCCTTATCTTCTTATGTTCGCTGATCGACGGCCGGGCCGCGGCGAGCCGGGCGAGGCTGGGTGCCGACCCCCTGGACACATGCCCTTGGTTGCCCGGTTAGCCCACGGCGGGCAACGGCGTTCCATTGACCGTGGCCGGGCGCGCTCCGATAAGGACGAAGGCGATGACGCACGGCTCGGTTCCGTTGTTGACCCAGTTGTGAATGGTTCCCCGCTGGACCAGCACGTCTCCCTCAGTCAGCCGGACGGTCTCATTGTCCAGCTCCATTTCCATCGATCCGGATATGACTACCGCGTAGTCGATGGAGTTCGTGCGGTGATGGCGCGGCGCCACCCCCGGCGCATACTGCACGATCCTGAACACCGTGCCGTCACTCTCGGCAGTGCCAACCTTCCGCAACGCGGTGTCAGACGGATCATCGTTGTCTACCGGGCCCTGTGTCGTCCAGATGACCGCTGACGCCGCGCCGGCACGGTCCTCCTGCCGGGGCCCGCCAGCACTATCGGCCTCCAGCAGGGGCATCGACGAGTCATACAAGACCGTTGACTTCCCCTCGGGAGTGTGACCCGTGACGATCCGGCGGCATTCATAGGCCATGGTTTAACCCCTCTTTTTGGTGATGGCTCATTTGACTGAAAGTGCCATGCCACTGGGTCAGCGCGCGGGACGGGCGGCTGCGGGCACGCAGCCATTACCGGTCGGCCGCTTCGGCGGTCCGGCCGCCGAACGCGTCCAGCCAGTCGAGGATCACCTGGAGAGCCAGGCCTGTGTTGCCGGTCTGGCAGTGGTTCGATGCTTGCTCGGCTTCGGTGAAGACGCGGGCGGTGACCGATCTGGCGGCGGTCAACGTCAGCAACTGCTCGCCGAGCATTGGGAACGGTATGGCGAGATCAGTGGTGCCTGCCATCAGCAAGACATCCTGGGTGACCAGGGGCGAGACGTTGCCAGTGTGGTATTCGCGCCAGGCCTTGAGCACGTCGGCTGGGGTGGCGGCGCCCATTACCCGCTCGCCTTGGCGGAAGACCCAGTCCGTCAGCAGGTCCGTCTTGGCGGCTTCCGCGACGGCCGCATTAACCACCGGCGCGGGAATCTGGCCGGAGTTTGCCATGATGGCATCGAGGCCCGAGGCCCCTAGATTCCTGGTCATCGCCCCGTAAAAGTCGGTGCAGATGTCCCAGGTGATTGCGCGGGCGACCCGGGGCTCGTGCGCGGCCGCTCGGATGACCAGGCAGCCGCCGAGGGAGAATCCCACCAGGGTGATGCCGGCCAGGCCGAAGTAGTCCACGATGGCGGCTACCGGCAGGTGCCAGTCCGGGGTCATCGGCGTGCCCGCGTCCAGTACAGTGCCCTGGCCGGGGCCGTTGAATACCACGGTGTCCAGCCCGGCGTCGCGGAGGGCGAGTGCCGCGGGCAGCCATTCCTCTATGTAGCTGTCGTAGCCGCCGAAGACGACGATCGTCCCGCGCGGCTGCGCCGGGGTGAACCGGTAGGCCGACAGCTGTGCCTGCTGGTAGGGGACCAGGTGATGGTCATCCGGGGTAAGGCCGTTTCCCGGCAGGACGTTGTCCAGGAAGCGCTGGAGGGCCGGCTGGTGCCGCGGATCGTCCGGGGTGAGGAAGAAGTGCGCCATCCGGGCGTAGTAGGCGGCGGGCAGGCGGCGGCCGTCGGCCAGCGCCTTGTCGCTGAGCTCGAGCATCTCCCGTACCCAGTCCGCGTAGCTGGCGATGCGGGGCGCTGCCGCCCGCAGTTCCTCCAGCATCTGCTCCTCGCCGACCCACCCCCAGAACCGGTTCATCTGGAAGTTGAGCGGGACATTCGGGTGGAGCTGGTGATACCCCACCGGGAACCTGCTGATGATCTCCTGATCGCTGACCGTCATCTTGAGCGTTCCTTCCTTGGCAGTGATCCAGCGCCAGCAGTCATGGCGAGGCCAGCATCCCCGCGCGAGGGCCCGGGGGGCGGCGTATCCGTGGCTGCTCGCTGCTGGCTTTCCGTGGTAGGTGGCACGTCCTGTCGTGCCGCAACCCGTCGGCTCTGAGCACGACGGCATCATGGGATGCCGTCCCTCCAGCCGTAGACGGCCTGGCCGCCCACCCAGCCGTAGAACCGGTTCATCTGGAAGTTGAGCGAGACATTCCGGTGAAGCAGGTAATACCCGACGGGGAACCGGCTGATGATCTCCTCATCGGTGGCGGCATCTGCATGTCCCTTCTGCGGCAGTATTGCTACCGCGGCATCGTCACACCGGACGGTCGCGGCGCGAATCTGCAAACTGGCCAGCACAGGTGGCCAGTCGGGACCGGCCGGGCGGGCTGATGTCTCAGGCGCCGCCAGGGCGCGGCTGAGCTGGTCGCGCGAGGTGATGCCCAGCTTGGTGAAGACCTCGCCCAAGTGGTACTGGACCGTGCGCGGGCTCAGGAACAGCCGGGAGGCGATCTCCGGGTCGGACAGGCCACCGGCCGCCAGCCGGGCGATCTGTGCCTCCTGCGCGGTCAGCTGTACCGCAGCGGTGATGGCGGCTTGGCAGGCAGTCCCGCCGGCGGCCCGCAGCTCGCGGCGGGCCCGGCCAACGTATGCTTCCATGCCGATGTTCTCCAGCATCTGGACAGCGACGCACAACTGCTCGCGGCCGTCGGTGTGGAGGAGAAACCACCACCCGTTCGACATGAATTTATTTAGCCGAACGAGCGGTGGTTCTCGCCCACGGGGATCCTGGTTATGGTCCCGGGCCGGCGATCTAGCCGGAGCCCAGGGCGAGCTGGATGGCCCGGACGGCCAGGACGGTGACCGCGGCGAGCAGGTAGCAGCGGAGGACGACCAGGCTGAGCGTGCGCCAGGCGGAACGGACC
>Ga0210386_10005050_pt1 | contig 10769 bp, 7 predicted proteins | sample IncBWH32OmetaG_FD_160091 | JGI IMG/M metagenome (GOLD analysis project Ga0210386, IMG submission 160091) | Forest soil microbial communities from Barre Woods Harvard Forest LTER site, Petersham, Massachusetts, United States - Inc-BW-H-32-O ... | reverse complement strand
GATTTCGGACCATCGAAATTTGGGCGTGACCCTGACAATGGAAATGCCTTTAAGGAGCGTAAGGTAGACGTGATCGGTCTCACCCGGGTGCTAAAGCCGTTGATGTTGTTTTTTGGGAAATTCCGCCAAGTCTTTGATCTTGTTTGGCTCCCCGGGCTGGATTCGAACCAGCGACCATTCGATTAACAGTCGAATGCTCTACCGCTGAGCTACCGAGGAATAGGCGAAACCGAGGGTTCGCACGCGGCAGCGTATAACAAAGCCTCCGGGCCTTGCAAAGGACGAAATAGGCCGGCCCGCGGTGTCATCCAGAAGAGCAGGATACTCATGGCGCCGCATTGGTTTATGGCCGCCTTAGCGTTCCGGCAATCGTGATCCGGACATGTCTGAGTGACACGAACCCAGCGTCAAAAAGACCAATTTGCCGACGAAGTTCGGGCGAGCCGGGGTTTTACGAGAGATGATTCGATGCCAGACACCCAGACCGTTCTCATCAGGCCCATTCCGTCGATCGTGCCGAGTAACATCCCGGCCTTGAGCGACGATGAATGCTTGATTCGGCTCGCGCAGGCCGTTGAAGAACAAGATTCCGCGCAGCTTGACGAGGTGGCGAGACTGATCGGGCGCCTTGCCGTTACGATCGAATAGATCGCTCTCCAAACCGGTAATGTCGCGATGGGTAGGGTGGATTGCAAGCTCCGGCTTGCGCCATCGTTGTGTTGCGTTTTGGCGAACCTTGTATCAAAGATGGCGCGGTTCTCGTTCCATCCTGCGGCAACTTCCGCTCTCTACTGGGGTCTCCCAATGTCCGGTTTTTCGACCGCGCGCCAGAAAATGGTCGATGGCCAGGTGCGTCCCAGCGACGTCACCGATATCAGGATTATCGATGCGATGCTGGCGGTGCCGCGCGAAGCATTTGTGCCCCCGAATCAGCGTGCGCTGGCCTATCTCGACCTCGACCTCGATGTAAGCGAAGGCGAAGCGGCGAAGCGCTTCCTGATCAAGCCTGCGGTGACTGCGAAGATGCTGCAGGCCGCCGAGATCAAGGGCACCGACAATGTGCTGGTGGTCGGTTGTGCATCCGGTTATGCGGCTGCATTGGTCGCAAAATTGGCGGCGCGCGTGATTGCCACCGAAAGCGACCCTTCGCTGGCCGGGAAGGCAAAGGACGCTTTCGCCGCGCTCGGGCTTGGAAATGTCACGGTCCGGGTCGCCGCGGCGGCCGAAGGTGATTCGGCAGACGCGCCTTATGATGTGATTGTTCTCAATGGCGCGACCGAAATCCTGCCGGAGGGGCTTTACAGGCAGCTCAAGGACGGCGGCCGGTTGGTCGGGGTCTTTGCTATGACCCTGCCGCAGCGGGCTACCATCGTGTCACGCTCGCATCACGATTTTGGCAACCGGGCGCTTTTTGATGCCGCAGTTCCGGTCCTACCCGGGCTTGAGCGGCCTCCTGGGTTCGTTTTTTAGCGCCCGGCGGCCTTCGAATCCCATTCGAAATCAAAAGTGTGGCCCGGATGCCCCACGTTGAGAGTTTCCTGCCGCGTTGCACGTCCGGGGGGGTTCCTTACCGCTTGTGCGCAGAATAAGGTGTGTAGGGTGCTGGCGTGGGTGACGCGATAATCCCGATTCGAGCGCGCGCGCTTGAATCGGCTACTGCATGATTGGATTACCGGGGATGAATGGGGCGAAGGTCTTTACCGGAGCTGCGGCTGCGGTCCTTCTATTAGCATATATGGGTCCGAAGCCGGTCCTGGCCGACACGATTGAGGCTGCGCTGGTGCGCGCCTATCAGAATAATCCGCAGCTCAATGCACAGCGCGCAAGCGTCAGATCCACTGACGAAAACGTGCCGCAGGCGTTGTCGGGGTATCGTCCGAAAGTCGCTGTCACCGCCAGCGCCGGTTATCAATATACCGATGTCAATTCCACGTTGGGCGGTTCGGCCACCGATCTCGTCAGGACCGAAATCCACGGCACCGACCCACCGCGCAGCGCCGGCATGACGATTACCCAGACGCTCTACAACGGCAATCAAACCGCCAATAAAACCCGCGCGGCGGAGAGTCAGGTTTCTGGCGCGCGCGAAGCTCTGCGTGTGCTTGAACAGACGGTGCTGCTCTCTGCTGCCACCATCTACATGGACTACCTGCGCGATGCCGCCATCCTCGAGGTTCAGCGCAGCAATACCCGCGTTCTCGAGCAGACGCTGAAACAGACCCGCGATCGCTTCAATGTCGGCGAGGTGACGCGCACCGACGTCGCACAATCGGAGGCGCAGCTTGCCGCCGGCAAGACCCAGGAGCTGACCGCCGAAGCCAATCTGGTCACGACGCGTTCGAATTTCCGCCGCATCATCGGTAATGAACCCGAGGCGCTTGCGCCGGGCTCTCCGGTGGATCGCTTTTTGCCGGGAACGCTGCCCGGTGCGGTCGATCTCAGCCTGGTCCAAAATCCGAATGTGACGGCGGCCATGTTCGGCATCGACGTCAACTTCCTGCAGGTCAAGGTGAACGAGGGCGCGCTGTTGCCATCGGTAACCGTGCAGGCCGCGGTGCAGCAATCCTATGAACAGACCATGACGACCTACCGGTCGTTCGGCGCCTCGGCGATCGCGCAGCTTTCGGTTCCGGTGTACCAGGGCGGCGCCGAATACTCCCTAATTCGCCAATCCAAGGAAACGCTGGCGCAGCAGCGTCTCGTTCTCGAACAGACCCGCGACCAGACCCGCGCCAACACCGTGACGGCGTGGGGACAATTGGTGGCGGGCAAGGCACAGGTGGCGTCGGCGCAGTCGCAGGTGACGGCGTCGGAGATCGCCCTTAACGGCGTGCGCGAAGAGGCCAAGGCCGGACAGCGGACCACACTCGATGTGCTCAATGCCCAGCAGGCGCTGGTCAACGCCCGCGTCGCGCTCGTGACAGCGCAGCACGACCGCGTGGTCGCGTCATATGCCGTCTTGAACGCGGTCGGGCGGTTGTCACCGCAAGTGCTCAATCTTGCCACCAGCGTCTATGACCCGAGCGTGCACTATCATCAGGTGCGGGACGCCTGGTTCGGTGTTCGTACGCCCGACGGCCGTTGATCGCCGGGCGTCGCCCGCGTTGGTGAAACGGCCGATCGCGCGCGACGGCGTTGCTTGCAATCATTTGTTGCCATGACGTACCTTTACTAGCGGCAGCGGAGCGATTCGCACCGCATTTGGCACCTTAAGCCGCGACGCTTCGGTGCCTGGGGCAGGGCGGAATCCCGGCAATGCATTGGGCGGCGTTTGATCTGGGGACAAGTCGGGCTGGTGCGATGAAAATCCCAGCCCGCATATCCGGAATCGGCAAATCCTGTCTTGCTTGGTGTAAAACGCATACGAGGGCGTTGATGAAGTGGAATCGGAGATGACGCAGCCAGCAAAGCTCCAAGAGCCCTCGATGGAGGAGATTCTGGCATCGATCCGGCGTATCATTGCCGACGACGAAGCAAAGCCTTCGACCGCCGAGAAGCCGTCGAACCCTGCGCAGCCGGCCAAGCCGGAAAAAGCCGCCGCGCCGGCGCCAGCGCCGAAGGCGCCCGTGACGAACGACATTCCGCGGTCGACCATTCAAGCGGCGCAAGCCGCCGCGGCAAAGCCGGCGCCGCCGCCCGTCGCTTCCGCGCCGCCTCCTGCTGCGCCGGCGGCGAGCAACAGCCAGGATGACATCGATGCGCTGCTGAACGGTCTCGATGAAGCGACCACCCCTGAGGAGATAAGGGCACCCTTGCCTGAGGGCGAGGTGTTTGAGCTCACCGACGAGATGGCGGTGGCGCCCCCGGAACCCCCGCAGCCTTCGTTCCACAAGGTTGAACCGGCAGACGATCTCGAATTTACCGAAGCTGTCGCTGCCAAGCCGGTGCATCGGCCGCCTGCGTTCGAACCATCTCCGTTTGAAAGTCCCGCTGCTCCGCCGCCTCAACAGATTCTGTCACACTCGACCGTGTCCGCCGTCGAATCCGCCTTCAACAGCCTCGCTCATACGGTGCTGAGCAACAATGCGCGGACGCTGGAAGATCTCGTCAAGGAGATGCTGCGGCCGATGTTGAAATCCTGGCTCGACGATAATTTGCCTGGATTGGTGGAGCGCATCGTCAAGGCCGAAATCGAACGGGTTTCGCGCGGCCGTTAGAGCATGATCCGGAAAAGTGGGCACCGGTTTTCCCTCGCGACAAACGCCAAAGGCGTTTGCGCGGAGGTCATGCGCAAGCAATAAGCTGGAATCCCCGGTCCCATGGGACGCTGACCGCCGTGATTCAGCCACCCATCGGGCTTTATGTTGGCCTTCAGCCTGACCTGCGGGTTGACTTGGCGTGCGTCGGCGGCTTTCTAGGGCGTTTTCGAGCGAAAGCCTGCCCCGGACTTGATCCGGGGTGGACCCCGGTTCGCCGAAAGAAAACGCGTCAAAACAAAGGAAGAGAGCCTCGGGTCTGATTCGATCAGAACCGGTCGGGCTCTGGCCCTTTCAACATCCCCGATTGCACCGTCATGATCGAGAAAAACTACCAGCCTGCCGATATCGAAGGCCGTATGTCCCGCCTCTGGGAGGATAGTGGCGCGTTCAAGGCCGGGCGCCCGGAGCGGCGCGATGCGAAGCCGTTCACCATCGTGATTCCGCCGCCGAATGTGACGGGTTCGCTGCATATGGGACACGCACTCAACAACACATTGCAGGACATTCTTTGCCGCTTCGAGCGGATGCGCGGGCGCGACGTGCTGTGGCAGCCTGGCACCGATCACGCCGGGATCGCGACCCAGATGGTGGTCGAGCGGCAATTGATGGAGCGGCAGGAGCCGGGCCGGCGCGAGATGGGGCGGGCCAGATTTCTCGATCGGGTCTGGCAATGGAAGGCCGAGAGCGGCGGCATCATCATCAACCAATTGAAGCGGCTGGGGGCGTCCTGTGACTGGTCGCGCGAACGCTTCACCATGGACGAAGGCCTGTCGCGTGCGGTCGTGAAGGTATTCGTCGAACTGCATCGGCAGGGGCTGATTTACAAAGACAAGCGGCTGGTGAATTGGGATCCGAAGCTGCTGACGGCCATTTCCGATCTCGAAGTACAGCAGGTCGAGGTCAAGGGCAGCCTGTGGTATTTGCGTTATCCGCTGGAAGGCAAGTCGTTCAGTCCCGACGATCCCTCGACCTTCATCGTCGTCGCCACCACGCGCCCGGAGACGATGCTCGGCGATACCGCGGTCGCGGTGAATCCGGACGATGAACGCTATACGCATCTCGTCGGCAAGCATGTGATCCTGCCGCTGGTCGGACGAAGAATTCCAATCGTCGCCGACGAATATTCCGATCCGGAAAAAGGCTCGGGCGCCGTGAAAGTGACGCCCGCGCATGACTTCAACGACTTCGAAGTGGGCAAGCGGCACAACCTGCCGCAGATCAGCGTGCTGGATCAGGAGGGTCGTCTCGCTCTCGCCGGCAATGAAGATTATCTGCGCGGGTTGCCGGAAGGCGCGGTGCACCTTGCGGAAGAATTGAACGGCATCGACCGTTTCGCCGCGCGCAAGCAGATCGTGGCGCGGCTGGAGGATTTTGGCTTTCTGGAACGGATCGAGCCCAACACACATATGGTGCCGCACGGCGACCGCTCCGGCGTCGTGATCGAGCCCTATCTGACCGACCAGTGGTACGTCGACGCCAAGACCATGGCGCAGCCGGCCATCGCGGCGGTGCGTAGCGGCGCGACCGCGTTTGTCCCGAAGAATTGGGAAAAGACCTATTTCGAGTGGATGGAGAACATCCAGCCCTGGTGCATCTCCCGGCAGCTCTGGTGGGGTCATCAGATTCCGGCGTGGTATGGGCCGTTTCTACAAGATGGACAGATTTCTTACGAACTGGGAGACGGAGGAAAGAATAAGGTCTTCGTGGCGGCATCAGAAGATGAAGTTCGTCGGGACGCGACGACTATCTATAATAAGCCGATCGAGTTTTTGTCTTCTTGGCGCGACCTCACACGAGGTGATGTGATCGCTAACATGAAAGCCAATAATCATGTCATTTATCTATGGCGCGATCCCGATGTTCTAGACACGTGGTTCTCGTCGGCGCTGTGGCCGTTCTCGACCTTAGGTTGGCCCGACGAGACACGGGATGTGGAGCGCTACTATCCGACGAATGTCCTCGTCACTGGCTTCGACATCATCTTCTTCTGGGTCGCCCGGATGATGATGATGGGTATACACTTCATGGAAAAAACGCCGTTCCCGACGGTCTACATCCACGCTCTCGTTCGCGACGCGAAGGGTGCGAAGATGTCGAAGTCAAAAGGTAACGTCATCGATCCTCTCGGTTTGATCGATGAATATGGCGCCGACGCGCTACGCTTCACCTTATCGGCGATGGCGGCGCAAGGACGTGATATTAAACTAGATACTCAAAGGGTGGCCGGGTACCGGAACTTCGCGACCAAACTATGGAACGCCTGCCGCTTCGCCGAAATGAATGGCTGTGCAACGAAGCGTGAATTTAATCCGGCGTCGGCTAAGGAAACGATCAATCTCTGGATCGCGCACCAAACTTCAGCCGCGGTTAGCGACGTGACTGCAGCGATCACTTCTTACAAATTCAATGAGGCGGCCATAGAAGCGTACCGTTTTGTCTGGAACATCTATTGCGACTGGTATCTTGAGTTGGCGAAGCCCCTGCTACTCGGGCCTGACGGCGATGCTAAACGTGAAACCCAAGCGATGGTTGCTTGGACGCGTGACCAGATTTTGAAGCTGCTCCATCCCTTCATGCCCTTTATCACCGAGGAACTGTGGGCAGTCACAGCTAGCCGTGAAGAATTGCTCGCTACAACCGAATGGCCATCTGGCCCCGGCGCTTGGGATCCCATGGCGGAGACCGAAATCGGATGGGTTATCGACGTTGTGACTACAATCCGCTCAGCTCGCGCAGAAATGAACGTGAATGTGCCTTTACCCCTTATTTTGGCACGGACGTCGGATCAGATATGGGAGCGGTCGCAACGGTGGTCCGAGTTCCTGAAGCGGATGGCGAAGATTTCAGAAATTACGAGAGCCTCTGTATATCCGTCCGGCACAATACAGTTGGTCGTTCGTAACGAAACGATAGGTTTGGCGCTCGCAGGTTTGATCGATTTTTCCGCGGAAAAAGCGCGGCTCGACAAGGAATTGGCCAAGGCCGACGCCGACATCAAGCGCGTCGACGCCAAGCTCGGCAACGAAAAATTTGTCGCAAACGCGCCGGAAGAAATCGTCGAAGAGGAAAAGGAAAAGCGCGAGGCGGCGGTGGCGCGAAAGACGAAGATCCTCGAGGCGCTGGAGCGGCTCAAGAACGCTACCTGACGAATGTTGCCAGGGGGAAACATGAGAATTTTCCTGGCAGGTGCGACCGGTGTCATCGGGCAGCGGCTTGCGGCCCTGCTACGTGATGCGAAGCACGAGGTTACCGGCATGACGCGTACGCCGGCAAAGGGTCCGATGCTGCGTGCGCTCGACATCACGCCAATCGTGGTCGACGTGTTTGAGCCCGATGCGCTGGCGCTGGCGGTTGCGACGGTGCGGCCCGATGTCATTATCCATCAGCTCACCGACCTACCGAGCGCGCCGGGTACGCCTGGCTATCCGGCGGCGCAGCAGGCCAACCGCCGCCTGCGCATCGAGGGCTCACGAAATCTGATGCAGGCCGCGAAGATGGCCGGGGTGCCTCGTGTCGTCGCCCAGAGCATCGCGTTTGTCTATGCGCCAGGCGAGGGTGCGCATGGTGAAGACGACCCGCTCGACGTCGCAGCCGAGGGGGTACGCCAGCTGACGGTGCAAGGCATAGTCGCGCTCGAGCGTGAGGTCCTGCAGACGCCCGGCATCGTCGGCGTCGCGCTGCGCTATGGTTATTTTTACGGGCCGGGCACATGGTACGAAGTACCCCCGAAGCCTCCGTCGGTCCATGTAGATACTGCAGCGCACGCCGCGTTGCTGGCGGTCAGCAAGGGGGCCGGGGTCTACAACATCGCTGAGAATGACGGTGCCGTGTCGAGTGCGAAGGCCAAGCGCGAATTAGGTTTCGATCCAGCGTTCAGGGTTCCGGAACGGCTTGCTCAGGAACTGCGAACCCTTCAATCTACGCCGCCACGGTAGCTCGACCGCCTTGTGATGGCCGATCTTTACGCCTGGGGCGGTAGCTCCGCGCCTCAAAACATACCGATCGGATCGAGCGCCGCCTCTTTCCTTGCCGCTGAGTCAGCAGCCTCCGAAGCGACGACTGGAATGGTCGATGTTGTTCTTGCGCCGGCAATGCTACGCGCCTGCCAGAACGTGGCACCGAACAGGAAATATGCAGCCGAGGTCCACAAGGCTTGCCAGTTCTGGAGACCTTCATTGAAGATGGCATAGAGCGCGATCGCGGCCAACAGGACTGCGAACACAGTCTCGGCCATCGGGCGCGTGCCTGATTTTGGACGGTTGAGCACTGTCAGTGTCCACAACGGCACCACCGCCATGGTCAGGCTGGCGAATGGGAAATCGCGCCAACGGGGATCGAACACGAGGCCCAGCGCGGTTTTCGTTGCAATCAGCGTCGTCACGGTCAGCACCAACCCCAGAGCCATCGTTGGGACTGACAAGGTTCTGCTTTCTCGTGGACCGATCAGGTCCTGGAATGTCGGCAGCGCGCGTCCCGACATCACGGCGTTGGCGCAAAACAGGGGTGACGCGATCGCGGCCGCCAGCAGCGAACCCCATCCGAGCCAGCCGCCAAAACCGTAGCTTTCATAAAACATCTTGTCGGCGGCCACCCCAAGCAGGATTCCGGCCGTGGTCGCGGAGATCCCGATGGCGACCCAGGAGGCCAGCCGGGGCGTCCAGGGCTTGCGTCTCAGTGTCAGCCCGGCTGCAGCGAATACCGCGATGGCCAATACCATGCCGCTTCCCATCTGCAGCTTCCAGAGCGGATAGTTGCTGATGGCAACACCGGGCGGATATTTCAGCTTGCGAGTCATCCCGTCGAACAAGCCCCAATTGCCGCCCACCGTTCCTTCCCACTGACGCTTCCACGGCGCGTCGTAGGCTTCGATCAGGTTGACGTGAAAGTTTTCGCGCTTCGCCAGATCAAGAATCTCCGAGACCACGCGGGCCTGGCTGGTGCGCGATGGAATTGCCCCGTCACGCATCCGCCCATTGCTTGGCCAACCAGTCTCGCCGATCAGGATTTCCTTGCCGGGAAAGGCACTGGCCACCTGCTTTGCGATGGCCACCACATGCGCCGCCGCGTCTTCGGCGCGGACCGGAAAATTTTCCCAATAGGGCAGGATATGAATCGTAACGAAATCGACGGCGTCACTGACTTCCCGGTAGCGCAGCCAGTATTCCCAAACCTCGGCGTAACTCACGGGAACATTGACGCGTGCCTTGACCGAGCGGATGGTTTCCCGAAGGTCCGACGGGGTCATGTCTCCATGCAACAGCACCTCGTTGCCAACGACAATCGCCTTGACCGCATCAGGATAATCCTTGGCCAGTGATACCGCGATATCGATCAGGAGTGCGTTCTTTGCGCGATTATTTCCGATCCAAATTCCGAGAAGAACTTTCAACCCAACCTTGGAGGCAAGCTCGGGCACCTTGTCCAATCCGTTGTCGACGGAATAGGTGCGGACACATTGGGTTACCTTGGCAAGCTCGACGAGATCCTGCTGGATATCTTCCGGGCTGACGATCAATTCCGGATTCAACGGAGTCTGGCTACCCCGGAACGGCGCATAGGAGACGCAATCCAGTTTTGCCGCGGGATCGATCGGCGCGTGCGCCAGCGTCACCGGCGTGGCCAACCACCACCAGACCGTCGCAATGACGCTCAGCGATATGACGAGAAGCGTCAGCGGTGCGCGAAAGGAAATTGGCTCTGTCCTCCGGGAGGCGTGTCGACTATGGTCAAGCGGTCCGCGCCGTTGGGTCGGAATGCGGGGGGCACAGTATAAACCTGTATCAAAGGCCGAGTGCGAAAGGTAACTGTGTGTTCATAGCAAATGTGTCTCGGTCCCAACAAGTAAAGTGATGTTGTTCAACAGACCCTCTCGACGCCATTTTGCCAAGCTTGCGGGATGGTCGGCTCTCGGAATATCGACGAAATCCGCCGCAGCCGGTCAGGCCGGCTTGAACAAAGAGGACAGCCGGTCCAACCGGGGTATTCTTTCCTCCGGATTCCCGAGCGACTTTCTATGGGGAACGGCTACATCGGCCTATCAGATCGAAGGGGCTGTCAACGAAGACGGGCGAGGTCCCTCGATCTGGGATCGTTTTGCTCACACCAACGGGAAAATTCAGGATCAAACTACGGCGGATGTCGCGAACGACCATTTTCATCGGTACAAAGAGGACGTTCAGTTAATCAAGGCGCTGGGAGCGAAGGCCTATCGTTTTTCGATTGCGTGGCCGCGTGTCTTCCCGGAAGGAACAGGTTCGCCAAATCCAAAAGGCCTCGATTTCTACAATCGGCTTCTGGACGAACTGCTGGCGAACGGCATCGAGCCGTTTGCGACCCTGTATCATTGGGATTTACCCCAGGCGCTTCAGGATCGCTTCGGCGGATGGATGTCGCGGGACACATCAAAGGCCTTTGCGGATTATGCCGCTTATGTCGCGGAACGCCTGAGCGATCGTGTGAAGAATATTTTCACGATCAATGAATGCCACAGGCTGGTCTATTCCGGTTACGGCGCGGGCCTAGACGCGCCGGGTCTCAGTCTGTCCCCGCCGGAATTGAACCAGGTTATGC
>Ga0210386_10005045_pt1 | contig 10770 bp, 6 predicted proteins | sample IncBWH32OmetaG_FD_160091 | JGI IMG/M metagenome (GOLD analysis project Ga0210386, IMG submission 160091) | Forest soil microbial communities from Barre Woods Harvard Forest LTER site, Petersham, Massachusetts, United States - Inc-BW-H-32-O ... | reverse complement strand
CCGCGCGCCAACAAACACTATCTCATCTGCTATCCGTTCGAAGGTCGGCTCGCGCACCAAACCCTCGGCATGTTGCTCACGCGGCGGCTTGAGCGCGCGCGGCTCCGCCCGCTCGGCTTTGTCGCCAACGAATACGCGCTCGCGGTGTGGGGCTTGGGCGATGCGGCACAGCGCATTGCCCGCGGCGAGCTTCGCCTCGACGATCTTTTCGCGCAGGACATGCTGGGCGACGATCTGGAAGCGTGGCTTGCCGAATCCGCGCTGATGAAGCGCACGTTCCGCAATTGCGCGATCATTGCCGGCCTGATCGAACGGCGGTTCCCCGGCGAAGAGAAATCGCGCCGCCAGGTCACCATCTCGACCGATCTCGTGTACGACGTGCTGCGCAGCCACCAGCCCGATCATGTGCTGCTGCGCGCCGCACGCGCCGACGCGGCGACCGGGCTCCTCGATGTGCGCCGTGTCGCCGAAATGCTCTCGCGTATCCATGGCCGAATCATTCATAAAGCGTTGGACCACGTTTCGCCGCTCGCGGTTCCAGTGATGCTGGAGATCGGACGCGAGATGGTCTACGGCGAGGCGTCCGACGCGCTGCTTGCGGAAGCAGCGGACGAACTGGTGAAGGAGGCCATGCAATGAGGGGCGAGGCTTTGGCGGTTTACGCCCGCAGCGGCGGAACGCCATCAGCGGGACTGCCGCTATCGCGCGGGCATTCAGATCATCCTGTCCAAGTGGCAGGAACAACGCTACTGGCCGATCCGGACGGCGCGCTTTTTTGGCCGGAGGAGAAGCTTCTGGTGGTCGCCGATCTGCACCTGGAAAAGGGATCGGCTTTCGCCAAGCGCGGCGTTCTTCTGCCGCCTTACGATACGGCGTCGACCTTGGCACGGCTGGCGCGGCTGGTTGAGCACTATGCGCCGCGGATCTTGATCGCGCTCGGCGACAGCTTCCACGACGATGGCGGACCGCTGCGCATGAGCGATCTCGATCGCATCAAGCTCAAGGGACTGCAGCGCGGGCGCGATTGGGTTTGGATCGCCGGCAACCACGATCCGGATCTGCCCCCCGACATCGGCGGCCGTTTCGCCGATACGCTTTCGATCGGCGGCCTTACCTTTCGGCACGAGCCGTCGGCGCGCGAAAGTTCCGGCGCAATTGACGGCGAAATCGCGGGCCACCTGCATCCGGTCGCGCGCGTGGCGCAGCGCGGGCGCGCGGTCAGCCGGCGCTGTTTCGCCGCCGACGGCCGCCGCATGGTCATGCCGGCATTCGGCGCCTATGCGGGCGGTCTCAACGTATGCCATCCGGCAATTGGTGGGTTGTTCGGCGTGCCGACGTTCACGGTGCACATGCTCGGTGCACAACGGCTCTACGCGATATCCGCCGAGCGCTGCTTGCCGGATTGACGCCTCGGCCTCGCCTATCAGGACGGGCAGGGGAAATTCAGTCTCTTCTGAAAGCGACGCTGGCGATCCAGCCGGTGGCGAGCGCCATGCAGGCGGTGGCGAGCCCGTAGAGCAGCCCATGGTCGCGTGCGGCCTCCACCACGAACTGCTCGAAACCGACCTTGACGATCTCGAACAACAAGGCGGTGTGTCCGATCACGTTGCCGTCGGCAAAGAGCTTGACGTCAACCGTATAGTCGCCGACCGGCACCTGCGCCGGCAGTCTGATGGCGGCGCGAAACAAGGTCGGCGTCAGGAATGTCACCGCGTTGGCCTGCTCGCCGTAGAGACCGCGCTCGCTCAGCAATCTCACCGTCGCGGCACGGAACGGATCGTTCGCCGCCTCGCCAATATCGTTGTTGATCAATTCGGGCAACGGCGTATCGGCGATGCCGAGTTGCAGCCTTCGCCGCGTCTCGGCATTGGCAATCGAATCAAGCGGCCGGTTCGCCAGCACCGCCAGGTAAGACGGCGGATCGACGAAGGTCCGTGCCGCGGTGTTGACCCAGATGCCGAGCACCCGTTGCTTGCGCCGCGTACGCAGCGTCTGTCGCGGCCCGATGACGGTCGCGACGATATCGTAGGGATTGCTGTGCACGGCGCTTGAAGTGTCGCGCTCAACCGAGCCGAACAGCACGAGCTCGACGCCGCTATAGTTTGACGTGATCATCACGTGACGATCGGACAGCGACGCCACGAGACGCTCGGCCGCGGCCGGAACGGCACCCGCGGTGAACAGCGCCGCCGCGAGCGTCGCGGCGTACAGCACCCTCACAGCACGCCTCCGACCAGCCGGATCGAGTAAAGATCGTCCGGACGGATCACCAGTTGAAACGCGAAACGCATTCCGACCGCGAGCACCAGCAGGCCGAGAAACAGACGCAGCCATTCACCGCGAATGCGCTGCGCGGCCTGCGCACCGAATTGCGCGCCGGTCACGCCGCCGACCATCAAGATCAACGCCAACACGGCGTCCACCTGATGATTGGTCACCGCGTGCAGCACCGTGGCCGCCACCATGGTCAGGAAGGTGAGCACCATCGAGGTGCCGATGACTGTCATGGTCGGCACCCGCAGCAGATAAATGAGCATCGGCACCAGCAAAAAGCCGCCGCCGATGCCCATCACGGCGCCGAGGAAGCCGATGATAAAGCCGATGGCCAGGACCGGTATGGCGGACACGTACACCTTGGATCGCTTAAAGCGCAGCTTCAGCGGCAATCCATGGAACCAAGTGTGACTGCCCGGCCGCCGCAGCTCGACCGGCTTGCCTTGGCGGCTGCGCATAATGGCGCGGGCGCTTTCGCCGACCATCAATACGCCCACCACGGTCAAGAGCGTGACGTAGGAGAGGCCGATGACGAGGTCGAGCTGGTCGAGCACGCGCAGCCAAGTGAACAAGGCGACGCCGCCGGCACTGCCCACGATACCGCCGGCCAGAAGCGTGAGCGCCAGAGTGAAATCGAGCACGCGGCGCCGCCAATAAGCGATGGCGCCGGAGAACGATGACGCCGCCACGTGCGTGGTCACGCTCGCCACCGCCACCGCCGGCTCCACGCCGATGAAGATCAAGAGCGGCGTCATCAGGAATCCACCGCCGATGCCGAACATGCCGGAGATGAAGCCCACTGCCAGCCCCATGGCGAGCAGAAGGAAAATGTTGACCGGGATGTCGGCGATCGGAAGGTAGATTTGCACGATGCGCTGCCGGGCAAGCGGTGAACGACAGGCTCCTTCTACGCGCGCACCGCCGCCCGGCATACCGGCAAAAGCCGGCAGCCGCACAAATTTGATTGTTCGTCCTGGTTCCTAAGCCGGTGGCCGCGCGCCGACGGCACCGAGACTCAATTGACCTTCGCGGCTTCGAGCCGGACCGCCTTCGCGGAGCGCGGTTTCGGCTTTGCTGCCGGCTGTGACGAGGGCGGTGGGTCCCAAACGCCCTTGACGGTAATTGCCTCTGCCGGCTGCGGCACCGCGGTCCACGTCTCCGCGGCCGCGCGGGCAGCGGCGAGTGTCGGGCGGTCGAGCCTTGATCCGATCTCATCGCGTTTTTGCGCGGCGTCCTGGTCGCCTTCCTTCGCGGCCAGGAAGAACCACTTGTAGGACTCCGCCAAATTCTGCTCGACGCCAACGCCCCGCGCATAAAGGATGGCGAGATTATATTGGCTGTCGGTGACGCCGTAATCGGCGGCCTTGCGGAACCATTGCGCGGCCGTGGCATAATCCGGCTTACTGTCCGCTCCCTCGGCGTAAATGACCGCAAGGTTGTGCATCGCCTTCCCATGACCCTTCTCGGCGGCAGCGCGGTAGTAATCACGCGCTGCGATCGGGTCCTTCTTCACGCCAAGCCCCTTTTCGTACAAAGTTCCGAGCCTGAACTGCGCCGGCACGATGCCTTTCTTGGCAGCGATTTCGAACCACCGCGCGGCCTCTTCGTTATTGGCCGGCACGCCGCGGCCTTCGGAGAACCGCACGCCGACTTCGTACGCGGCCAAAGGATCACCCGCCACGGCAGCGATGCGCAGCGTCGACCCGCCGATCGCCGTCGGCAGCCGGTCGGCGATCGTGGCCGCGTTCGGCGCCGGGTGCGACGTTGGTGGCGTGGTTGCAGGAGCAGCGGGCGCGGTCGGAACGGCCGGGGCCGCCGGATCCGGCAACCCGCTGGTAATATCCATCGGAGCCCCGGCCGGCGCTGCGGCGACGTCAGGCGCATGACCTTCCGTCTTGCTGTCGCGATGTCCACTGGGCTGCTGCGGAGGCATAGCCGGCCCCGGAATGAGCTCCGCCGCCTTCGGCGCTGGCGCGGCGGCGAAAGAGGGCGCCTGCAGCGACATCGGCCAGGCCGCGGCGTTGGCCGGCGGCGGCGCGGGCTCGGCCTCGACGTGCGGCGGCTCCTTGTGCGCCGGCGCCGTTTCGGGCTGGGCCTCGAACGGTGCACTCTGCGTGTGAGGCGGATCGGCCTGCGGCGAAGGCGCGCCGGACGGGGGCGGCGGCGGCTCAATGCGTGCCGGCGACGATGCGCCGGAACCATCCTCAAAGAGCCGCGAGATGATGTGAAAACCGCCGACCACGATGACGACGACGGCTGCCGCAACCGCGAGCGTCCGCAGCCTCCCGGTCAACGTCTTCGGCTGGTTCGCGCCGGTCTTGGTCGCGTTCTTCCCTTGAGCCGGTGCGGCGCTGGCGGCTTGGGCCGCGCGCCGTGCCGCGGCAATATAGTCGGGCTTGCCGGCAATCGATTCTGCTACCACCGGCGGCGTCGATCCTGATGCCTCGGACACAACGGTCCGTTCGCTGATCGAAGATGATCCGCGCGCGCGGCCGGTCAAACCGGGCTCCAGCGGATGGTCCGGCGGCAAGCTCGGATCGATCGGAGTCCGCGGTGTGGGCGATCGCGGGAAGGTTAGGTCGATGGACCGCGTCATCGTATCGGCCGCCATCGCGCCGGGCGCGGCAGCGTCGGCATCGAGATGCTCTTCCGTATTCTCCGATAACGGCGGCAGCGGCACCGCAGCCGGCAGCGACAACGGCGGCGGGGAGGATACGGCATTGTGTTGCTCGCTTCGCCGCTCAGGCGCATCGGAAGCGCGCCCCGCGTCACGTGACGGCGTCACATGCGCGTCCTCGAACAGGTCATCATGGAGAAAGACCTGATCATGCAGAAAGACCTGGCTCGATAATTCCGTCTGCTTGCTGCGCTCTGTTTGTTTGCTGCGTTCCGCCGGCTTTACCTGCTCCGTTTGTTTGGTCCGGGCTGTCCGTTCGATCGCCGCTTCCGGCGGCTCGGCGGGCTCCGCGGCGAAAGCCGGCCGCGCAGCGCCAACGGCATTGCCTGCATTGTTGGAGCTGCGCAATTGCTCGATATGGATCAGGAGATCGGAAAGCCCGCGCTCGACACCCTCCAACAAGCCGAGCCGCGCATCCGACGCATCGAGCCGCCTCATCAAGGCGGTGATGCGGTCCTCGAGATGGCTCAACGCTGCGCGATCGGTGTGAGTGAGCTGCACCCATTCGAGCTTCTCGAGCAGGCCGGACAACAGCTTCTCGAGCTCGCGTGGAACGGCGTGGCCGGCCTCGGTCGAGGCATTGAGCGCACTGGCGAGAATATCGATGCGGTTTTCGAGCGCTGCGAACGTGGGTTGGCTCGACCCGCCCGTGGCCGCGCGATCGACCGTGATCGACAACGCTCGGACATCTTCCGCCACTTTCGCGAGCGCCTCGTCGGAAGCAACGCGCGCGATCATGCCGCGCAAAACCTCCATGGCGGCTTCCAGCTGCTGTAGTGCGGCCGGATCGTCCTTGGCGCCGATGGCGTCGACCTTGCTGGCGATCGCCTTGAGCGCGCCGTCGAAGCCGGCCAAGCCTTCGGCCGGCATCAGCCCGCGCAACGCTCCCCGCACCTCGGATAATCCGCGCTCGATTCCCGACAATGCCGCCGCGTCCACACCGGCTTGGCGGCCGCGATCGACCCGTTGCCCGAGCGTCCTGACTTCGGTTTCCAGCGACTCGAGCGCGCGCCGCGGCAGCGCTTCGGCAAACGAACGACTGATCTCGGCAAGATCGGCGCGGAGGCCGCCGATCGCCTTTTCGAGTTCGTTCGACGGGCGCAAGGCTTCGATCCGCGCCGTCATCTCGCGCAACTGCTCCTGCAGGCCGCTGAGATCGATGGACGGCTCAGGCTTGAAAGGCTCAGGCCTGAACGCGTCAGACTTGAATGCTTCAGACGTGAACGGCTCGGGTTTGGCAGAGGGAGCGAGCGGAACCGCATGGGCGGCATCCACGACGGCGGCCGAACGCCAGCCATCGGGCCAAGGCGCAAACGTGCGCTCCGCAACAGGCGCTGTCTCCCGTGTCACCTTCGGTTCGGGCACGTGAGGCGGCGCCTTGCTCAGCACCGGCGCAACAGCAAGCTCGGCATCTCCGCCCCAAGGACGCGTGCCTTCTCGCGCGCTTGCGATCACGTGATCCTGATCGAGCGCACGCTGACGCGCCGCGATCTCGGCAACAGCCTGATCGATCGAAGATTGCCGGCGCTGTTCGACGGCCGCACTGGCGGCACGCTCAAAGAGCTCGCCCTCTCGACGCTGACGTTCGGCGCGTGCTTCTTCGTCGCGCGGTCGGCGGCTCGAGACCGGTTGCCTGCCGGGGCGGTCGCCGTCCCGATCCGCCGGTCGGTCGTGGTCTGGTGACGGCACCTCGCGCGCGGGCGAAGACCATCTGTCGTCGGCTTCGGACGGCTGACGCTCGGGCGCGGGAAGGTCCGACTCGCCGTCGTCCTCGAAGTCGCGAGCACGATGAGCCGCCGGACGAACATCGGAGCGTGTGCGATCTTGGTTTTGACCGCGCGCGGGCCACGGCACATCGTCGCCCCGATCGCGTTCGGCCGATACTAGATCGCGATCGCGCTCATCCCCGCGGCCACCGCCCGGCCCGAATTGCCGCTGCAGTTCGCCGATCTCACGATCGTAAAGCGCGGATCTCCGGTCACGGCGACGCGTGCGCGCATCGCCCGATGCTACGGGGCGCCATTGCGGCCCGTCGGATTCATCGGCACGGTGCTGCGGTGCCCGATCGGGGCGCGGCTCGAACCGGCTTGCCTCGTCATCCCGCGGACTTTCGCGGCGCGTTTCGTCGTCGCGGTCATCACGCTCGCGGCGAGACGAATCCATTTGGCGCTGCGCGTTGCGATCGCGAAAATCTTCTTCGCTCTGTCGTCGCGCACGATCCGCGCGCCGTCCCTCGTTGTCGTCGGGCCGCGGAGCATTGTCGTGTTGCGGTTCTGTTGGGTCGACGACAGTATCGAGCCACTCTCCGACGGACATGCTGGACCGTGCGGCATCGCGCGCCGTCGCGCGCGCGTCCGGACGGGTGCCTCTCAGATTCCATGGACCGCCCGATTTCATTTTCACGTCCAGTCGCATGCGGAGCGATTATCTGCTCCGTCGATTCCGCTGATTGGAGCCGACGTCCTTAGAACCCGGGACGCCGAGGGCGCGTTGTCGGTCCTCAAAGAGAATGTTCAGGAATAGGGTAAAGAAGCCGTTAAAAGAGCGGCGGTGACCGGTCACGGCGATGCCCGTCTGCAGTCGGTGCCTATGCACCGTCAAAGTTCCCGTAACTGTTACGGTTACGGCAGAAGACTTTGTAGAGAATTACATCTGTGAGAGCGTAATCGCGGATCTAGTTTACCTTGCGTTAAGGAAGCCGGCATGGCGCGTGTAGCGCACGACACACAACGACAGAGTCCGTTAGGCGACTTCGCCGCCGATCGGCCTTTGACCATCGGAGAGGTCGCGCAACACTACGGCGTCACGTTGCGCACCTTGCGCTTCTACGAAGCGAAACGGCTTCTGACTCCGCATCGCCACGGCGCCACCCGCTTGTACCGGTCAAGCGATCGCAAGCGGCTCAACACGATCCTGACCGCGCGGCGGTTGGGCTTTACCCTCGCCGAGATCAAACATCTTCTGAGCAAGACGAACGACGATGTCTTGCAGCTTACGCGCGAGCAGTGCGTGAAGCAGATCAAGCTGCTCGAGCAGCAAAAGCGCAGTATCGAAACGGCGATCAGCGAGTTGCGCGAAATTCACACCGCATTCTACCGCAGGCTCCTCGAGGAGACCGGCGAGCCCACACACTGAGCCTGGCGGTGCGGCGGCCGTCACCGGCGACGCACGACACTGCACCGGCGTCCGGCCGTCAGATCGCCGTTGACTTGAGCTGTTGACTCGCGGAAGCCCGGGCGGCGCATACGTCCCCCAATCGAATCGCGCGACGGGCTTCTGCAATCTCGCGTGACCAAGCGCGTTGTACCGTTGACCCGAAACGGCAACGCTATACCTTCCTGCGCGGCGGCCGACCCGCGCAGGGTGACGACATCGAACGCCGCGACCCGGAGGACAACATGCCGACCTATAAGGCTCCCGTTGCGGACGTGATGTTTCTGTTGAACGAGGTATTTCACATCGACCGCTACAACAACTTGCCGGGCTTTGCCGACGCCACGCCGGATCTTGTCGAAGCGGTGCTCGACGAAGCGGCCAAGTTTTGCGAGGACGTGCTGACGCCGCTAAACCGGGTCGGCGACCGGGAAGGCTGCACGCGCCACGCCGACGGTTCGGTCACGACGCCCAGCGGCTTCAAGGACGCCTACAACCGACTGATCGCGGGTGGATGGAACGGCGCGTCCGCGCCTGCCGAATTCGGCGGGCAAGGGTTGCCGCGCGTGCTCTCGCAAGCCGTCGGCGAGTTCCTGATATCGGCGAATATGGCTTTCGCCATGTATCCCGGGCTGACGCAGGGCGCGGTCGCCGCGCTGATCGCCCACGGCTCGGCTGAACAAAAGGCGCTATACCTTCCCAAGCTCATCAGCGGTCAGTGGACCGGCACGATGAACCTGACGGAGCCGCAGTGCGGCACCGATCTCGGCCTCACCCGCACACGCGCCGTGCCGCAGGCGGACGGCAGCTACAAGATCACCGGCACCAAGATTTTCATTTCCGCAGGCGAACACGACCTCGCCGAAAATATCGTTCATCTCGTGCTCGCCCGCATCGAAGGCGCGCCCGAAGGCGTCAAAGGAATTTCGCTGTTCGTGGTGCCCAAATTTCTTCCGAGCAAAGACGGCGGCTTCGGCGATCGCAACGGCGTTTCCTGCGGCTCGATCGAAGAAAAGATGGGCATCCACGCCAATTCGACTTGCGTGATGAATTACGACGATGCGACCGGGTGGCTGGTGGGCGAGCCCCACCGCGGCCTCAACGCCATGTTCGTGATGATGAACGAAGCACGCCTCGGGGTCGGCCAGCAGGGTTTGGCGATGTCGGAGGTCGCGTATCAGAACGCAGCGGCCTACGCCAAGGAGCGGCTCGCGGGACGCGCGCTCACCGGCGCGAAGTTCAAGGACAAGCCGGCCGATCCGATCATCGTGCAACCCGACGTGCGCCGCATGCTGATGACGATGCGGGCCTTCAACGAGGCCGCACGCGCGCTGGTGCTGTGGACCGCGCTCAAGAGCGACGTCGCGCGCCATTCCGAGGACGCCAAGGTCCGGCAGGCGGCCGACGACCATATGGGCCTGATGACGCCGGTGATCAAAGGCGTGCTGACCGATCAAGGTTTCGCCAATACCGTCATGGCCCAGCAGATATTCGGCGGTCATGGCTATATCGCCGAGCACGGCATGGAGCAGTTCGTGCGCGACGCGCGCATCGCCATGATCTACGAAGGCGCCAACGGCATTCAGGCGCTTGACCTCGTTGGCCGCAAGCTGCCGCGCGACGGCGGCCGCGCCCTGCAGGCCTTCCTTGCCGAAGTATCCGGCTTCATCAAAGAACACGGCGACGATGCGAATCTGGCGCCATTCGTGAAACCGTTGGCGCAAGCGATCGGCGAACTGCAACAGGCGACCATGTGGTTCATGCAGAATGCGCTCGGCAATCCCGACAATGCCGGCGCCGGCTCGACCGATTACATGCACCTCTTCGGACTGGTCGCGCTCGGCTACATGTGGTGCCTGATCGCGCAGGCGGCCTACGCCAAAGGCGGGACCAGCAACGGCGCCGGCGACCCGATGGCGGCGAAGCTCACCACCGGACGGTTTTTCGCCGAACGTTTGCTGCCCGCCGCTACCACCCATCTGGCGCGCATCAAGGCCGGCGCCTCAAGCACGATGGCGTTGCCGGCCGAGGCCTTTTAAAGCGGAGCGGCGCCCCACTGCAATTCCGCGCGACTTGGACTATATGGAGTGTCCGGTTTCACGGCCGACTAGCCAAACGGCTGCAAATAGCCCAAAGGCTTCAAGGCGCCAGCCGCTCGGCCGCCCTGCCCATAGCGGGCCAGGGATCACATGAATGAAGGAAACGCCATGCCCGACGCTTTCATTTATGATCACGTCCGTACGCCCCGTGGCCGCGGCAAGGTCGACGGCTCGTTGCACGAAGTGACCGCGCTCAACCTCGCGAGCCAGGCGCTCGGCGCGATCAAGACGCGCAACAACCTCGATCCCGCGCAGGTCGATGATGTGGTCCTGGGCGTGGTCGACCCGGTCGGCGAGGCCGGCGCCGATATCGCGCGCACCGCGGCGCTCGTTGCCGGTTATGGGGATACGGTCGCCGGCGTACAGATCAACCGCTTCTGCGCTTCCGGCCTCGATGCGGTGAATTTCGCCGCCGCGCAGGTCATGTCCGGCCAACAGGACATGGCGATCGGCGGCGGCGTCGAATCCATGAGCCGTGTCGGCATCGGCGCCTCCGGCGGCGCCTGGGCGGTCGATCCGACCATTGCGGTCGCGCATTATTTCATGCCGCAGGGCATCTCGGCCGAT
>Ga0210386_10005044_pt1 | contig 10772 bp, 11 predicted proteins | sample IncBWH32OmetaG_FD_160091 | JGI IMG/M metagenome (GOLD analysis project Ga0210386, IMG submission 160091) | Forest soil microbial communities from Barre Woods Harvard Forest LTER site, Petersham, Massachusetts, United States - Inc-BW-H-32-O ... | reverse complement strand
AACGTCGATCGCGGGAAGCACGAAGAGCTCGAACGTCACCATGGTGGAAACAGGATTCCCAGGGAGTCCGAATACAAGTTTGTTGCGGCATGTGCCGAAGACAGCCGGTCGTCCGGGGCGGATCGAGACCCCGGTGAAATGAAATTCAGCGCCGAGGTCGGCAAGGACTTGTTCGACCAAATCGTACTTGCCCATTGAAACGCCGCCGGACAGGACGAGGATATCGGCTTCGAGGCCGCGCTCGATCAAAGCGCACAGGGCCACTTTTTCGTCGGGGGCGTTCCCCAGCTGGAGGGTTTCAGCACCACCGGTGCGAGCGAGGATTTCGATAGAGACGCCGTTGCTGTTGCGAACCTGCAGCGGCCCCGGCTTGGAGCGCGCATCCACCACTTCGTCTCCGGTGGAAAGAATGGCAAGTCTGGGCGCAGCGAAAACATTCAAGCGTGTCGCGCCGGCCTGCGCCGAGAGCGCCATTTCCGCGTAGCCCATGCGAGTCTTGGGCGCGACCAGCAATGCTCCCTCGCGCGCCTCGGTGCCGCGAGGAACAAAGTGTTCGCCCCTTTTCGCGGCGCGATCCAGCGTGATGGTTCTGCCTTCGCGCTTAATGTGTTCGATCATGACGACGGCGTCCGCGCCCTTAGGCATGGCCGCTCCGGTCATGATTTCAATGCATTGTCCAGGGAGCACGGTTAAATCGAGTTGTCCGCCGGCCTTTAATTCCCCAATGCATTCGAGGCGCGCGCCAGGCGCGGTGGCATCCGCGGCACGAACCGCGAAACCGTCACGCGTGGAGCGATCGAAGGGAGGATAGTCGCGGTCCGCAACGACGGGAGTTGCGAGAATGCGGCCAAAAGCCTGCTCGATTTCAACCTGGGTTTGGGTGAGTGGACGCGAAAGGGCTGTCGCAACCTCAATCACTTTTTGGCGCGCGTCCGTGTAAGACCACATGGAATTCATGGATTAAATCCACTTGGCGAGCTGCGTCCCTGCACAAACGATCGTAGCATCGCGGTCCGGCCCGGTCGAAATCATTCCGATTTCAACGCCCAGGAAATCAGAAATGAATTTCATGTAATCCAGCGCGGCGGGCGGGAGTTTCGAGGCATCTTTGACGCCAAACGTATTCGACTGCCATCCGGGAAGAGTGCGATATTCAGGCTTCACTTCAGCCAAGTCTTCTGCGGACGCGGGCATTTCTTTGATCAGCGCGCCCCTGAGGCGGTAGCCGGTGCAGACTTGAATTTCTTTCTGCGTGTCAAACACATCGAGCTTGGTGACGATGAGTGACGAAATGCCGTTCAAGCGCACGGCATAGCGCAACACAACGAGATCCAGCCAGCCGCAACGGCGGGGGCGTCCCGTCACGGCGCCATACTCCTGGCCACGATCACGGACTTCCTTGGCTTCAAGGTCCGGCATTTCCGTGGGGAAAGGACCGCTGCCGACACGCGTGGTGTAGGCCTTGGTCACTCCGGCTACGGCATTGATGCGCGTAGGACCTATGCCGAGGCCTGTGCATGCGCCGCCGGAAATGGCGTTCGAAGAGGTTACATAAGGATAAGTTCCGAAGTCGATGTCCAGCATTGTGCCTTGCGCGCCTTCGAACAGGACGGAGCGTCCTTCGTCAAGAGCATCGTTAATCAGCTCCGAGGAGTCTGAGATCAGCGGGCGCAAGCGCTCTGCATAGGCAAGATACTGCTCTGCGAGGCCGGCGGTGTCGAGCGGCACGCCGTAGGTTGCACGGCAGACCGCGTCCTTTTCTGAAATAACGCGGGCAAGCTTTTCCCTGAATCGAGCGGGATCAAGCAGATCCCCGACACGAATTCCGTGCCGAGCCATTTTGTCTTCGTACGTGGGGCCGATGCCTCGCGAGGTGGTGCCAATTTTGCCCGCGCCTCTGGCTGCCTCAGCGGCTTTCTCCATCTGGCGGTGATAGGGGAAAATTAAGTGCGCGCGATTGGATAGGTGCAAACGCCCGTTAATCTCGATTCCGGCTTTCGCCAGCGTGTCCAGTTCAACTACGAGGGCCGCCGGATCCACGACCACGCCCGAACCGATCACGGCATGCTTGCCGGGACGCAAAATTCCACAAGGGATCAGCTGGAGAACGAACTTGCTCCCATTGAAAATGACGGTATGGCCGGCATTGTGGCCTCCCGCGCATCGCGCTATGTAATCGAACGACGCGGCGAGGTAGTCCACTACCTTGCCCTTCCCTTCATCGCCCCACTGTGCACCCACTACAACAATCGACTTCATCGGCTAAAGGCTCCCGCTTGAATTCGCGTTCCCGTTCAAAAAGGCACTAAAAATTGGAAATTTGGCACTTCACGCCGGTTCAGTCACAGGCCTCCACGCCAAACCACACCAAAACTTCGGATTCAGCGGGAGGAAACAAAATAAACGCGGCCCCTTATGCTACCTGTCGATAAGGGAGAAGGCAAGGGCAGCGGGCGATGTCACGCCAATTGAGGCGATTCGATTGGGGAGGGTCCAAAATTGGCCCCGGAATGGATGAGAATATTGCCTGATTTTCATTCAGTGTCTTTTGGGGCACTTTCGGAATTAGTTACCACACATTTCTACGCCCGATTGGCTATACTTTTCTGGCCGGTAAAATCCAAATGACAACCAAGGGACCGCAAAAACCTCAGGACTTAGAGCGTCGGGATCTTCAATTAAGCTTGTTTGCAGCGTCATCCATTGCTGTATTGGCAGCGGGACTTGTCTTATTGATGTACCCGGCGGTTTTCGCAAACCGCGAGAGTTCATCTTCCAGAATTCCACAAATTGCATTTTATGGATTCTGCATCCTTTCCTGCCTTCTAGTGGCGTACATTGTTGACAGGCAGCTTACGATTCATCGCCTTCGAGCCCAGATTGCCCTGGAACGCATACGAACGTCCGAGGCTTTACGGCAAGCAAGTGCCGATGTCCTTTCCGCCATGCCGAATGTCAGCACGTTTGACGATCGCCTCGCGATGGAGTTTCGGCGCGCGGCTACCGCGGAATCAAAGCTTACCGTGATGGTAATCGCTATTAAATTGAATGGGGTTTTCGCCGAACCCGACCAGTCGATGTCCGCACTGGGAGATGCGGCGAGCGCGGTTTCGCGAAAACTTCGCGAGCAGGATTCAATTTTTATTCTTAGGCGAACTTTTTTTGGAGTGATTCTTCCGGGCTTGGGACAGGCCAGTATTCAGCAAGTCTGCGCTCGTATTTCCGAGGGATTGTCCGATGTGTCGGGGGCAAGCAATCGCTTTTCCTTTAAAATTGAGACCGTCAGTTATCCGGAGCAAACATCCAGCGCATACGATTTGGAATTGGCGGTAAACGGATGGCTACCCGAGCCGGAAATCGTGCAGTCGGTCTGGGAAAACGCCTCGGACGAGGTGGAAATCCGAAAATAAGGAATGTCAAAATTGCCAGACGAGAATTTCTGGCAGCGTTCAGTTGTCTTCTTCGACCAAACCCCAATCCAGTCCCCAAAAATTATCGCTTTCAGTAAATTCGACGGCCAAGCGAATTTCGTCATTGTTCGAAGTGCGTTGCCAGGCAACTCGGGCGTCCGTCTCTTGCCCGGTGTCTTCTCTTTTCACATGAACTGTATCGCCCGACTTCGCGGCATGCTTGCATAAGACCATCGCGCCGTGCTGGCTTAGCAGCACGGTTTCCGTGTTTTCTTTCCATGCTCCGCCGATTTTCTCCGAACTGAGTGTTACTGGTATGGAGGCAATCTTTCTGGGGCTCCGCCGCAGATGGCGGCCGAGTTCGCTGGCATACAGAATGATGTGGAGAAGCTTCGCGCGGTCGAGATTATCCAAATTTTTCTCGTTGTGTTCCATTTCGTCCGCGGATCGCGTGCAGTCATGTATGAAGCGCCTGACGGACTCTGAATCCGTAATAGTCAGGCCGGGTCCTTTGCGCTTTTCGTCGTAGCTATCGAGTCTTTCGTAGCAGACGGAGATAAAATGCTCGCGGCAAAAGGTTTGCCCATCAATAGAGCCTTCTGAATCATGAACACATCCGGCAAGGCTGCATTGGTCAACTAAAGTCATAAGTCTTCGTGGCGAGCCAACGTGCCTGAAGTCCCCCCTTTTTAAATTCAGATACATTCCGCCGCCGTTACGATCCAAACATATCTCTTACGTAAAAAAGGAATGAAAATATAGTTCAGCCGCAGTGAGCTATACCATCACTTCCGGAACTTCGAGACGCTGCTTCTGAAAAGCTCTATCAAACGCTCGAACCACAACGGGATCGAAGTCCGTCCCTTCTCCCTTGCGGATAATGTCTCGCGCTTCAAATGTGGATAGGGCCTGGCGGTAGGGCCGGTCGCTGATCATGGCGTCAAATGCGTCCGCCACGCTCAAAATGCGGGCCTCCATTGGGATATCCTCACCCTTCGAGGAGTGGTAGCCTGAGCCGTCATAGCGATCGTGATGCGCCAGAATAATCGGCAGAATTCGTCGAAGGGATCCAGAAACCGGAGTGAGAAAGTTGATTCCCTTTTCGACGTGTGACTTGATTTCGGTGTATTCTTCGTCGTTCAGTTTGGCCGCCTTGTAAAGGAGGTCCCTGCTGGTTTCCAACTTTCCGATATCGTGCAGCAAAGCTGCGGCACGGATGTCTTCGATTTTTTCCTCCTTGAGGCCCATTTCGCTGGCAATTTGCGTTGCGTAAATAGAAACCCGATAGGAATGGTTCTGCGTATATTTATCGTTGGAAATAATCTGGCTCAAGATCTGCAGCAAACCGGTATAGGTTTCGCGCAAGTCTTTTAATCGCCGTTCGGCATTTTCATAAAGAGTTCCGCCGGCATAGGCGAATATCAGCAGCATGCCCGCCCAGAGCGCCAAATCCGACCATGTAAGCCAGCCATTCATTTCCAGGGATTGCCGCCCGAGGATGGATGGATTCATCATATCAACCCAGGTAACGAACAGAATGGAAGCGAGGGCAGCTTCGACCGCGCGCCGCCGTCCAAAGTAGTAAGCCGCAAAAAGTGTGGGAAGATTATAAAAAGAGAGGATGAGCCGCTGCCCGCCAACCGCATAATTAAATATACCGGCTGAGCCAACTATGGAAAAAATCAACCATAGTTCCTTGCTAACATGGCTCAGATACCGAAAAAATTTACTTTTCATTTTCAGCCTTTCTTCGTTGGTGAAGCTGATCTTTGCGGCGAAGTGGCCTTCTTGCGTTCCGCGGGATCCCAATCTTCGGGCGGGAAATTAATTCCCCAAAATTTGGGGACGGGAGTTGAGAATTCGAGGCCGATTTCGTATTTGTCTTTTGCAATTTCTTTGCGATGAACCACTCGACACTGTACTTCCATTTGAGTTTTCGGATTTCCTAACAGTGCCGGACTTTGCGTACTCACATCTTTTTTCAAGTAGACGAGGGCGCCATGAGCACTGACGGTCTGGGTATTTGTACTTTCCGCAAAAATTTTGCCGTCCTGAGTTTTGCCAAAGAGAGTAACCGGAAAATCGATGACCACGCGCTGGCTGCGCCGACTGCTTCCATAGCGGGTGGCGGATTTGCTCTCGCCTTGGGGTTCGCGAAGATTTAGTGTTGTTAGTGTCATACTTGTAACTCCTTCCGTGTTATTCGCCTCCACCCAGACGGACCAGGAATGCTTTAATCTGCTTTTCGAAGTTTGCGGCGGCGGCGATGGAATGTTCGTTCAGTCGCTCCTGTTGCACTCGCGCAGTTCCCTGCAGTAGCTGCAACATAGCTCCCAGCTTCTCGACCGATTCATCGGCCCTCTGCCTGTGTGGCGCCATGCGACGTTCCATGTCCAACGAAAACTGGATCGCTTTTTCCGTAGCGCTTTTGTTTAACAAATTGTCGAACTGCGTGGACCAGTCCTTCAACTGGGCCTCGGCATGGCTCTGCATTTTCTCAATTCCCGGCTTTTCCACATCGCGCAATTCCTGGAGAGCATCCTGTATGAGAAGCAGGCCCTGATTAATCTCCACCTTCATTTTTTCCATCCCCGCGGCTGCCGACTCCATTTCGGCTCGTGAAGCATTCATTCTCGCTTCCATCGCGGCAAGGGATTCCTCGAAAGGACGCATCATGGCCGAAGCGCGCGAGGCAATTTCATCGCCAGCCTTGATACTCGCGCTTTGAATTTCAGCGGCTCGTTCTTCAAAAAATCTTTTAGCGTTATTTTGAAACGCGGCCTGCAGATCGGGACCATCGGCAAGGGCTAGCACTTGCTTCTCAACATCGGAATGTAAAGACTGCACAGAGGATTCGTAGCTGGATTGAACCTGTTTCTCGACATCTTCCCTGATCATCTTCTCCATTTTGGAGGTGACCAATGCGGGCAGCGCATTTTCGATCTCGTTGGAGATCGAGTTCTTAAGAACGGACATTTCCTGCCGAATTTCCTCCAACATGGCCGACTTTAATCTTTCCTCGACTTCCCCAATGTCCACCGGCGAAACTTTGGGTGCCATGCTGCGTTTGTCGGATTGGGTTTGTGGGATGTCATTGCCATTTGCAGCAGGCTTCTGCAGAACCGGTTCGCTTACCTTGGCTGCCACAGGAATTTCCCAAGGGGCCGGCGGAGGAACAGGAAACGCTGCGATTTTTGATTCCACCGGAGTTTTAGCTGCTGGATGAACCGGCACAACGACTGGCTTCTGAATAACCGGGCGTGCCTCAGTTTGAGGAAGATTAACCTTTGCGGTCTGCGCAAACTCAAGTTCGACAACTACTCTGTAACCGCCTTGCGGATCGGAAAGGTTAGATTTCACGCGAGCCTGCGATACACGGTTCTGTGGACTCGCTCCCTCATAATTGAATTCTGCGAGAACGGAACCGTCCAGTTCCGGCTGGGAATCGGAGCGAAACACGCAATCGCGTCCATCTAGAGCGACTACGGTTGCCGGATGACGGAACATCTGGCCCTTTACGTCCACGCCAGTGACATTCAGCCGCACGTTGCCACTTGACGGTTCTGCCTTCTGATCGATCACAGATTTCGAGTTAGCGGTTAAGACCGTCAAGGTCAGCTCTCCTTCACATCCATTTCTGTGGCTATTTCAACTACAATTTCGCAGGTTCAGTAGACCATCTGTTCCCAAATGGGATTAATAGTACTTTGGTTTCATTGTGCTCGAGACGTTATCGGAAGATTGCCGTATAGCGCACACAACCAATGTTTTAGAGGTATTTCTGACCTTCGGCGAGGAAAACTGCGACAGATCGTAAAGGTTGGACGGGCGGAACAAGACAACTGAAATTTAGCTAACTTAGCCTAAGCAAATGGGCTGCCGCCTATTTGCCGGATGTTAATGAATCGGAGGCTGGGGCGTCCGTAAATGAAGTATGGGCAAGCGACATACTGGTTGGGCTACTATTTTGGACCTCAGGCAGGTTCGGAGCATTGGGGGTTGCGGCCATTGCAAAACCCATGCTTAAGGCGAACCCTCCGGCAATGATGAGCGTCAAGGCGCCGTAAATCAGGGCAATTGTAAGGAACTCTCTGACAATTTTCTTTATCTTCATCGCAATCTCCGAATAAATGAGTGAGTGATGGCTCCACGAATTAAAGCGCGATCGATCTCAAACCTTTACGACAAGTATCCGCCTTGCACGCATTGCCGTTCGCATTTTTCGTACTTGGCATCCGCCGGCATATGTTCTCTTCCTGTTACTTCCCCCTGGAGCGACAGAAAGTGAACAAGCTTCAGCCCGCCTGGCTGGGAAATCCAGATGGAATTGCACTGCGCGTTTTCGTTCAGCAAGCAAAGCGTTTTGGTCGGTGCGAAGTTATCCGTCATGGTTGCCTCCCATACACGGCAATAGTGCAAGGGAGAAGCCTTTAAGTCTGTGACAAGGGTCACACTGATGCCTTGAAATTTCGAAGGCTTATGAAAATTGAGGAATTTGAAGACTTGGCCTACTGCGGCATCCGGTTCGGGCCAATCAACTCTCGCAATGCCTGTGGAGTGGCCCACGGCGCGGAATTCGTGAAGCGTTTTACCCAGTCCGGTCCTTCGCCGATTTTTACGCGGTCGGGTGTGAATTCCGGAGAGAGAGCGTTAGCCATGAGCGCATAGCTTGCGCCTTCGTGGAGCTTTAATGCCTTCCAGCAATCTCCAGGTACGGCAACAACAGGCCTTTGCCCGGCAGCAAAATCGAAGCCCAGCGTTACTTTTTCCGCGCGCCCATCGGGATGAAAAATGAAATAGTCCACCGGGCCACCCTCGATGAGGATGTGAGTGTCAGCGGGAACGAGCCGGTGGAGAAAGTTAATTGGGCGCTCGCGCGTGAGCATGTAGTAGTTCTGGCTCTGCACGGCGAGGTCGCGCCCATCCACATTCACTTTTTGAGGCGAGACGCCGATGATCCCGAGATAACCTGACTCCTTCGGAAGCACGGTCAGGTGAAGCTGTTTGATGATTTCGCGCGCGCGGGCGTCCGTCCCGGTCTGGGGAGCAGCGCGAAGGGCGGCCACGCCGGCAATCAGCAATGCGAATATCAGTAGGTATTTCATGGCTGCAAGAATAGCAAAAGCAAAAAGCATTTAGTAACAAGCTCCCCTTGTTTTATGGCCATAGAAAACGTCTCTGTGCCCCCCTCTTTTCTCTCTGTGTGCCTTGTATTAAGTTTTTCCGCTCGAATATAATGCAAATGCTTAACACAGAGGACACGGAGAAAAGAGGGGGCACGGAGAATCTACTGATTATATTTCGGTTGTGTTGAATGAGGGGGCGCTACCAATGCCAGAAATATGTGAGGTCGATGAACACCCAGAGTACAAACAAACTGAGGGCTGCATTGATTCCCCACCCCAGCCAAAAAAGCCACTTCAAACGCTTCCAGGAAAGCAGCGCAAGGATCAGAACTGGCAGCTCGCAAACAAGAAAAAATAAATATTCTTTGCGGTTCGATTCAATTGTCGCCAACCCTACTCTGGGGTCCATACTCAAGATACCAATGATTGAAAAAACTAGCACGATGGATGCACCGCCTGCCAATGACCATGGGGCCTTGTTATACCGACGAAGCACGGGCGCCAGCAGCATGAGCGCCATGCCAATAAGCAAGATGACTATCAACGGGCCCTCCATTTCTTCGTTTGGTGCGCCTCGTTCAATCCTTGTCTAAATGTTTAACGGAAAACTTAACACAGAGGACGCAGAGAAAAGAGGAGGGCTCGGGGAATTTGGTGTTTCCGTTAAGAGTTGGTGAATGCGGAGAGTTGCGATTATCAATCAGGTGTACAATGGCCACCGTTTACAGATGGCCTTATGGCCTGATTCCTGCTATCAATACGAAAACTTAAAAAGATTTGGCTCGGCTGCGGCGTGAAAATTTGAGGAGGATTCATGATGGAAGAAAAAAAGATTGAGGGCGAAGGATTGACTCGCCGCGAAGTGATGGCGCGCACCGGATGGGCCGGGCTGGGATTGGCTGCAGGTGTAGTTGCTTCGGGCGGCGTACAAAAACTTTGGGGGCAGATGGCGCCGCGCGTTGATGAATCCTCGCCGCGCATTTTCGGAGCGTCGGTCGAGAAACTCCCTGCAATTGATTCGCGATACCCGGTAATCCCGAGCTGGGGCACCGAACTAAAACAGCTTGCTCCGAACGTGTTCGCCTACCAGCAGGAAGGCGGCACGGGCCATCTGAACGCGGGAATCTCCAACGCTGGGCTATTTGTGGACGATGACTCAATGCTGGTTTTCGACGCGCTTGGATTTCCGGTCCAGAGCAAAGCGTTCATCGCCTCGGCTAAGAAAGCAAGCGGTGGCAAGCCGATCACGCACTTGATTAACAGCCACCACCATGGGGATCACGTCGCCGGCAATCAATTCTTTCGTCCGGAGGCCCAGATTGCCAGCCATCCCTATTGCCAGAAAGAAGTGATCAAAGCAATTCCGGCTACTCCCGCGATTTGGGCAAAAGCAGAGGGCCTGGCCGAGGGCAACGAACCGCGAAAGCTTGTTCCGCCGAGCGTCACGTTCGAAGATAATCTGGTCTATACCATTGGCGGCAACCGAGTCGAATTCCGCTTTATTGGCCCTGCACATACATGGGGTGATTTGGTCGCCTACCTGCCGCAGCAAAAAATTCTGTTTGGGGCAGATCTTGCATTTTTTAACCTGGTTCCCTATTGCCACAACGCTTATATCTCCAAGTGGATGGAGCAAATCGACAAAGTAATGAAGTGGGACGTCGACGTCATCGTGCCAGGACACGGCCCCGTCGGCGGAAAAAAGGAACTGGCCGAGGCGGGAGAATATTTCAAATACCTGAAGCCCGAGGTCAAGAAGCGCTACGACGCCAAGATGAGTCCTGCGGCGGCCGCTGCCGACATCAAGATGGGCAAGTACGACAACTGGATGGGGCCGGAGCGGATCGTCATGAACACCGTGCGCCTGTATGACGAATTCAAAGGCACACTCACGCCGGACATCGACGTGGAAGGCACGAAGCAGGCCATCCTCGAATACAACTCGATTAAGGCTGGAAAAAAGTCAGCGTAAAAGTATTTGCAGCGAAACGAAGGCGCGGATTTTGTGTTCCGCGCCCTTATTTCATATTCCGAAGTTTCTCCGTGTCCTCCTCTTATCTCTGTGTCCTCTGTGTTAAGTTTTTCCGCTCGACCGAAAGGCAAAGGCTTCACACAGAGGACACAGAGAAAAGAGGAGAAATCGGGAGATGGGATGCCAAGACTTTCTTAAAATTTAAGTGAGGTGAGGTTCTAGGAGCAGCTTTAGTTCTGTGACATAATTTTCCAATTCTGCGAC
>Ga0210386_10005041_pt1 | contig 10774 bp, 12 predicted proteins | sample IncBWH32OmetaG_FD_160091 | JGI IMG/M metagenome (GOLD analysis project Ga0210386, IMG submission 160091) | Forest soil microbial communities from Barre Woods Harvard Forest LTER site, Petersham, Massachusetts, United States - Inc-BW-H-32-O ... | reverse complement strand
CGGCATCTGGGCAATGGAGAGCAGCGAATCCAGCCCTTTCAGGGCCCGGCTTTGGACCGGTACGCCCAAAATGGGCAATGTGGTCATGCTGGCCACCATGCCCGGCAAGTGCGCCGCCCCGCCTGCGCCGGCGATGATCACCTTGATGCCCCGCGCCTCGGCCTCTTTGGCATAGGCCGCCATGCGGTCAGGCGTGCGGTGGGCCGAGACGATGCGCGTTTCATGCGCCACGCCCAGCGCATCCAGCATTTGCGCAGCCGCCTGCATGGTCGCCCAGTCGGACTGGCTGCCCATGATGATGCCGACGGAAGGTCTCAAGCTTTTGCTTCGTTTTGCCATGCGGGCTTTGAACCGGGGGTCCCAGCGAAGCGGCGCAGTATAGGCGGCAAAAGGTCCAAGGAAAGTGCCGTTTTAACTCTCATTAACCATTCTTTGGGAAGATTAAACACAATCTTAAAGCCCGGCCGTTACCTGTTTCCTTAAGCCAGAATGGCAGACCCGCTATGAAAGTCGAACGCAACAGCTCCTCCCGGCCTGTCCGCTCGGTGGCCCAGGCCGCATATGCCCGCCGGATCGAAGCCACCGGAGGCCTGGAAGGCCCGGAAAGCGCGCAGGCCTCCGCCAGCGTGCTGGGCATCCCTGAATCCGAATTCACCCCCAAGGTGCGCGACGCGATCATGGGGCTGATGAACGAAGTGGAGAATCTGCGCCGCGAACTGTCGCAGACCAAGGCCCGGTTGGACGAGGTGGAAAAGACCGCCGACCAGGACGGGCTCTTGCCGCTGCTTAACCGCCGCGCCTTTGTGCGCGAGCTGACCCGCTATATCGCCTTTACCGGCCGCTACAACACACCGGCCTCGCTGATCTATTTCGACCTCAATCACTTGAAGAAGACCAACGACACTTTTGGCCATGCCGCCGGCGATGCCGTGCTGGCCCATTTCGCCGACGTGCTGCAGAACCATGTGCGCGAGAGCGATTGCGTGGGACGGCTAGGGGGCGACGAATTCGGCGTATTGCTCTCCCATGCCAACCAGGCCCAGGCGCTGAAGAAGGCCGATCTGCTGGCGGCGGCGGTGGAAGGCTCGCCCACCCAGTGGAACGGCCATGCCATTCCGGTCAGTTTCGCCTATGGCGCCTTTGAGTTGAAGGCGGGTGACAATCCCGACAGTGCGATGGCGCGCGCCGACCAGGCGATGTATGCGCAGAAGCGAGCCAGCCGCAACGCTGCGGAGTGAATAACTCTGACTTTCCTCTCCCCTTGAGGGAGAGGAAGAAAAATCATTGGGTTAGCGGAGCGCCAGCGACGCTCAACCCAGTGATTTTTCAGGTGAGGGGTGAGTTGGAGCAAGAAATCACCCCTCACCAGCAAAATCTAAGCGCTTGGCTCCGCTAGCGCTTCGCCAAGCGCAAGATTTTGCGTCCTCTCCCTCAGGGGGAGAGGAAAAGCCCTTAAGCCATCGCCTTTTGAAGGTTCTCGTCAACCTTGTCCAAAAACCCTTCCGTGGTCAGCCAGCCCTGATCGGGGCCGACCAACAGCGCAAGGTCCTTGGTCATATAGCCCTGCTCCACCGTGGCGACGCAGACCTCTTCCATGGTGTGCGCAAATTTGGCGAGCTTCTCATTGCCGTCCAGCTTGGCGCGATGCGCCAGTCCGCGCGTCCAGGCAAAGATCGAGGCGATGGAGTTGGTCGAAGTGGATTTGCCCTTCTGGTGTTCGCGATAGTGGCGGGTCACCGTGCCATGCGCGGCCTCGGCTTCCACCGTCTTGCCGTCGGGGGTGAACAGCACCGAAGTCATCAAGCCCAGTGAGCCGAAGCCCTGCGCCACCGTGTCGGACTGCACATCGCCGTCGTAATTCTTGCAGGCCCAGACATAGCCGCCGCTCCATTTCAGCGCCGAGGCCACCATGTCGTCGATCAGCCGGTGCTCATAGGTGATACCGGCTTCCTTGAACTGAGGCGCGAATTCGGCGTCAAAGACCTCCTGGAACAGATCCTTGAAGCGGCCGTCATAGGCCTTGAGGATGGTGTTCTTGGTGGAGAGGTAGAGCGGATACTTGCGTGCCAGCGCATAGTTCATGGAGGAGCGCGCGAATTCCTTGATGGATTCATCAAGGTTGTACATCGCCAGCGCCACCCCGCCGCCCGGCGCCTTGAACACTTCATGCTCGATCACCTTGCCGTCCTCGCCCACGAACTTGATGGTGAGCACCCCCTTGCCGGGATAGACGAAGTCGGTCGCCCGGTACTGGTCGCCAAAGGCATGGCGGCCGACCACGATGGGCTGGGTCCAGCCGGGCACCAGGCGCGGCACATTCTTGCAGATGATGGGCTCGCGGAAGATTACCCCGCCCAGGATGTTGCGGATGGTGCCGTTGGGCGACTTCCACATCTTCTTGAGGTTGAATTCCTTCACCCGCGCCTCGTCCGGGGTGATGGTGGCGCATTTCACGCCCACGCCGTATTTCTTGATCGCTTCGGCGGCCTCGACCGTGACCTTGTCTTCGGTCGCGTCGCGGTTCTCGATGGACAGGTCATAATAGCGCAGGTCGATGTCCAGATAGGGCAGGACCAGCTTTTTCTTGATCAGGTCCCAGATGATGCGCGTCATCTCGTCGCCGTCCAGCTCGACGACGGGGTTGGCAACCTTGATCTTGTCCATGGAAGTCCTCGAATTTGGGGGCTGGAGGGGATATAGCGGGGCGAAAGTTACTGACAAAAACCGGGCCGTCAAAGCGCCAAATGACCCCACCTGCCGTCATCCTGTCCCAACCCCAGATGGGCGAAAATGTGGGCGCCGCCGCCCGGGCGATGAAGAATTTCGGGCTCACGGAGCTGGTCCTGATCGCGCCCAAGATGGAATGGCCCAACGACAAGGCCCAGATGCTGGCCTCGGGTTCGGGCGACATATTGGAGGCGGCCAAGATCTTTCCCACCGCTGTTGACGCCTTGGCCCCCTATCAACTGGTGCTGGCCACCACCGCGCGCGGACGCGATGTGGTCAAGGACATCCACACGCCGGAAGCGGGCGCGCGGCGCCTGCGCGCCGCGAGCAACGAGGGCGTGCGCACCGCCATCCTGTTCGGCGGCGAGCGCGCCGGCCTCGACAATGACGAAATGAGCCTGGCCGATGCCGTGATCACCATTCCCACCGCCGACTTCTGGTCGCTGAACCTGGGCCAGGCGGTGTTGCTCTTAGGCTATGAGTGGCTCAAATCCGCCGACAACACGCCCGCCGTGCGCACCAGGCCGTCCATCGCCAAGCCCGCCAGCCGCGAGGAATTGGTGGGGCTGTTCGAGCATCTGGAAAAGGAATTGGATGCGGCCGAGTTCCTCTTTCCCCCGGCCAAGCGCGAAACCATGGTGCGCAACATCCGCGCCATGATAATGCGTTCCCGCCTGAGCGATCAGGAGGTGCGTACCATCCGCGGCATGATTGTGGCCCTGGTACGCAACAAATACAGAGGAAACAAGTGAGTTTGCTACCCCTTATCGGCTTCATCCTGGTCGCATTGCTCGCGTTCGCCTTCGCCGCCGTGCCGCTGTGGCGTGCCAAGGAGAAAAAGCGCCGCGCGCTGCTGCTGGGCGCAACCGCCTTGTTCATGCTGGGGATCGGCGGGGGCACCTATTTCCTGGTCGGCCGGCCGCATCTGGCCGAACGCTCGGCGCAAGGCCTCAATGTCCGCGAGATCAATGGCCTGGTGCCCTATTTGATCCAGCGCGTGCGCGCCCATCCCGAAGATGTCCGCGCCTGGCGTTATCTGGCCCAGGCCTATATGGGAGCGGGAGATCCGCGCGATGCCGCCAAGGCGCTGGCGAAAGTCATTGCGCTGAGCGGCAAAGGCGATGCAAGCGTGGACGCGGCCTATGGTGAAGCGCTGGTGGCGGACGGCGATGGCCAGGTGCCCGCCGAAGCCGAAGACGCGTTCAATGCCGCGCTGAAGGTCGATCCCAAGAACGCGCCGGCGCGCTTTTATCTGGGGATGGCCAAGGCGGCCCGCCACGACAGCGCCGGTGCCATCGCTTTGTGGCAGAGCCTGCTCGCCGATGTGCCTGCGAGCTCGCCGCTGCACCAGCTTCTGGTGGATCGCATCGCCGTGCTGACCTCCCAAGGTCCCGGCGGCGCGCCCAATCCGCGCGCCATGGTGGACATGCTGGCGGCACGGCTGAAGGCTGATCCCAATGATGCGCTGGGCTGGGTGAGGTTGATGCGCGCCTATACCGTGCTGGGCGAACCCGAGAAGGCGAAGGACGCGCTGGCCACCGCGCGCAAGACTTTTGCGACGAACAAGGACGCGCAGACGGCGTTCACGACGGCGGCGAAGGCGCTGAAGCTGGAATAATCCCCCTCACCCTCGCGCACGCTTACGCGCGCGCTCTTCCCTCTCCCCCATCGGGGGAGAGGGCAAGGACGCGAAGCGTTCGCGGGTGAGGGGGCACTGAAAGATCAGTACGGCATCTTGCGTTTTGTGTACAAACGGTCGGCCTGCGACCTCTCCTCCGTCGACGGCCCCATGCGCCGGCCCTGGTCGATCTCCTGCTCGGGCGTGGCGCCGGGCGGGCCATTGCCCAACCATTTGACATTGTTCGCCTTGGCCGCGAGGCGGATGCGCTCCAGGTCTTCCGCCAGGCGCTTGGATGCAGGAAGGGCCGCGCGCTGTTCCCGCGTCAAATCTCCCCGGATCGCATCCCACTGCAGATGGGACCAACCATTGTCGCTGGGACCGGGCTCGGCAAAGGCCAGGCCTTTGATCGCCATCAGCTGCTCGGCCGCCATGGCGGAGCGGCGGTTTTCCAGCTTGAAGCCCATGGTAATCTCGCCCTTGGGATTGTGCGGCCAGGTGTCGGCGACACGCAGATACTCTTCGTTGCTGAGACCCCAGATGTGCGCGGCGAAGTCCTGGCTGCCCGCGCCCCGCACGCCTTCAATGGGAAGTTCCTCCACCCCCGGCCAGGTCCATTTGTAGCGCCCGCCCGCGATGGCGACCTCGCCCGCCTCCGGCGATTCCATTTCGCAGATCAGGCAGCCATGGGCGCCCGCCGCCAGCGCCTGGTGGATTTGCCAGACGTTCGCGCGCATCGAAGCACCGTCGAAGCCCCAGGCCGGCAGGGTGACGAACACCATCGGCGTGCGGTGGCCGGACGGTGTGGGACCGCCATCCACCAGACCCTGCATGAAGTTGCGCAGGCCGTCGAAGCTGAAAGAGTCGTTTTCCATCTCGTAATTGATGGCGTCGCACCAGGTCTTGGCCAGGCGCTTGCCTTCCTCATAGGTGTCGGGCGCGCCGGACGGTCCGTATTCCGCATAAGCGACGACCTGGTTGTCTTCCCAAAGTTCGATCGCCTTGTTGATGCGGCGCGGCTTGTAGTTGGGATCGACGGTTGGCACCATCGGCAGGGTGCGGGCCCAGTTCGCCTTGAAGCCATAGCCCTTGCTGGCGGTGCCGATATAGTGCGGACTGTCCAGCATGCTGCGCCCGGTGGCGTGGGGAACGCCGGGCGGATAGCCGCCGCCAGGCGGGTGCGCGATCTGCGCTTTGGCTTCGCCCGCGGCGGCGACGACCCCGGCACTGATCATGCCGAAGCCTCTCAGGAAATCGCGCTTCTTGATGTCCATGGCATTCCCCCTGCTTTTCTGGTTGGGCGGAGCCTGTCATTTCATGCGGCGGCGGAAAAGCTAATTCACACGCTGCGGCGCAGCACCCAGTGCCTTGAGCATGCGTTCAAGCGCCGCAACCACGCGCTCAACTGCTTCGGCATCACGGCCGCGTATCACCAGTTGTGCGCCGAAAGGATTGGCCGCGCCTTCGCGGTAGAAGGGATAGGAGCCGATGGCGACTTCGGGATTGTCCTTCTGCAAAGAGGCCAGTCCGGCGGCGATCTTGCCTTCCGGCATGTCGGCCTCGACCGTAACGCTGGTGATGGCCTGGCCGCGCGGCAGTTCATGCGCCAGGCTTTCCAGCATCGCCGCCATCACCTTGGGCACGCCCGCCAGCACATAGACATTGCCGATATGAAATCCCGGAGCGGCGGAAACCGCGTTCACCACCAAGGACGCGCCATAAGGGGTGCGCGCCATGCGCTTGCGCGCCTCGGTGAATTCGCCCGGCGGATAGCGCGCCTCGAGCGCGGCATAAGCCTGGGGATGATAGCCGATGCCCAGGCCAAAGGCCTTGGCCACCGCATCCGCGGTAATGTCGTCATGGGTGGGACCGATGCCGCCGGTGGTGAAGACGAAATCGTACCGGTCGCGCAGGGCATTCAGGCCAGCGACGATCTCGGCCTCTACATCCCCCACCACCCTGACCTCTTTCAGGTCGATCCCCAGGCCGGTCAGGAACCGGGCAATGGTATGGCTATTGGTGTCCTGGGTACGGCCGGACAGGATCTCGTCCCCGATCACCAATACGGCGGCAGTTTTGGGCATTCAGAAACCTGTAACCGGGCTTTGGCTTTATGGTCCGGCGCTATTATATTGCTCCACACCATGACCATCTTAGCCCAGACCGACAATTTTGAAGCCGCCCGCAAGGCCCATTTCACCGTAACCTTGCACGATCCTGCCGATTTCCAGGGCATGCGCCGGGCCGGCCGGCTGGCGGCCGAGGTGCTGGACCTGCTGGTTCCCCTGGTCAAGCCGGGCGTCACCACCGCGGCCCTGGACAAGGTGGCCTACGACTATGTCATCGCCCATGGGGCGCTGCCGGCCTGCCTGGGCTATCGCGGCTATCGCCACACCATCTGCACCTCGATCAATCACGTGGTCTGCCACGGCATTCCCAACGACAAGCCGCTGCGCGATGGCGACATCATGAATATCGACGTCACTGTCATCCTCGATGGCTGGCATGGCGACACCAGCCGCATGTATCCGGTGGGCGAGGTGAAACGCAAAGCCGAGCGGCTGAACGAGATCACCTATGATGCCATGATGCGCGGTATCGCGGCGGTCAAGCCCGGCGCCACCACCGGCGACATTGGCCACGCCATCCAGTCCTTTGCCGAGGGCCAGGAGAAATGCGCCGTGGTGCGCGACTTTTGCGGCCATGGCCTGGGCAAGGTGTTCCATGCCCTGCCCAATATCGTGCACTACGGCAAGCCCGGCGGCGGCATCGCGCTCAAGCCCGGCATGTTCTTCACCATCGAGCCCATGATCAATCTGGGCGGGTTTGGGGTGAAGGTCCTGAGTGACGGCTGGACCGCGGTGACCCGCGACCGTTCGCTTTCGGCGCAGTTCGAGCATGCCGTAGGCGTGACGGACACCGGCGTGGAGATTTTCACACTGTCGCCCAAGGGCCTCCACAAGCCTCCTTACTCATGAGCCCATGCTGAGGGGGCGCGGGTCTTTTGCTCACCGAGTGCGTCGCGCGTGCTCACGTACGCTGGGTACGCTCCGCGCGCGCTTCTGCTCGGATGAGCAAAATCCCTCGCGCCGCGCTTGCCATGGACAGTGAGAGCAACGGCAACGAGGGCCATCGCGAAAGACTGCGGGCGCGCTTTGTTGCCGGCGGCGCAGAGGCCATGCCCGATTACGAGCTCCTGGAATTGACCCTGTTCGCCGCCCTGCCCCGGCGCGACACCAAGCCCCTGGCCAAGGCCTTGCTGGCCCGCTTCGGCAGCTTTGCCGAAGTGATCTCGGCACCCCGCGCCCGGCTGATGGAGGTCAAAGGCGTGGGCGAGGCCGTCGTCAGCCACTTCAAGATTGTGGAAGCCGCCGCCCAAAGGCTGGCCAAAAGCCGGGTGATCGGCCGGCCGGCGCTGTCGTCCTGGGCGGCGCTGCTGGATTACTGCACGGCGGCGATGGCGCGCTGCGAGAGCGAGGAATTCCGGGTGCTGTTCCTGGACCGCAAGAATGTGCTGATTGCCGATGAAGTTCAGTCCAAAGGCACGGTGGATCACACCCCGGTCTATCCGCGCGAGATCGTCAAGCGCGCGCTGGAGCTGTCGGCATCAGCCATCATCCTGGTGCACAATCATCCCTCCGGCGATCCCACGCCTTCCAAGGCCGACATCCAGATGACGCGGGAGATCGTGGGCGCAGCCAAGACGCTGGGCCTGGCCGTGCACGACCATCTGGTGATCGGGCGTGGCGGCCATGCCAGCTTCAAGTCCCTGGGTTTGCTCTGACCCTGCGGGCCACGCTAAACTTTCCGGATATTGGGGAGACCGGCCATGTTCACACGCCGCGCACTTTCGGGATTGACGGCTGCCCTAACCGCCGGCGTCGCCGCCGCGAGCGTGACCGCCGCAGCAGCCGAACCGGCCGCAGCCGCGACCGGCGCCGCCACCATCGCCGAGCTTAAAGCGCGCCTCTCCCGTTTCACGCTCCGGCGCGACTTCAAAAGCGTCCCGCTGGTGCTGGACGCGTGCGAGATGTGGGACGATGCCGCCATTCGCGAGGTGGCCGCCTATCGCGGCGGCCCGCGCCAGGTGTGGGACAACAAGGACCTGGCCAGCGGCTGGACCGGTTACATGCGCAACGCCCTGAACGGCCAGACCCTGTCCTTTCAGAACCGCGACTTTCTGACGATTTCCATGACGCGGGGCGACGCCCAGTTGGCGCTGTTCGACCAGGCAGCATGGGACAAATACGGCCTGGCCAGGCTGACCAATGGCAAGTTCGCCGCCAACAGCTTGATCGTGGCGGGCAAGGGCGACGCGCAGGACCCTGCCATTCCTGTCCTGATGAAGCGGGGCGTGATCTTCATGGCCTGCCATAACGCCATCTGGGCGGCGGCCGGCCGCGCCATCGCGGCAGGCTCCGCGGGCGCCCAGGAGGAGGTCGCCGCCGACCTCACCAACCATCTGTTGCCGGGGGTGATCCTGACACCGGGCGCGCTCGCCACCCTGCCCCTGTTGCAGGAGGCGGGGTTCCACTACGTGACATGAGGCCTGCTTATCCGACCAGGTGCGTGCCATGGGTGACGGCGGCGCCCGCGCGCAAGGCCGCGGCGATGAACACCGTCTCTGAAATCTCCTCGGGCGTCACGCCGGCTTTGACGGCGGCATCCTTGTGGATGGCCAGGCAATAGGGGCACTGGGTGGTGAGCGCCACGGCAAGCGCCATCAGCTCCTTATATTTCTTGGGAATGGCGCCGTCCGCCAGCGCCGCCTTGTCGAAGGCAAGAAACGTATCCCAGGCCTTGGGCGCTCCCGCCCCCACTTTCCCCAGCTTCTTGATGTCGTCGGAATCGTAAAGATTGGACATGGCCCTCTCTCCATTGGCATCGCGAGGGCAAGTAACGCCCGTCCCGGGCGCCAGCGTCAATCGCAATCCTTTGCTTTTGCGCCACTGCCGCTGTAACCGGCGCAAGACGCACACGAATTAGACTGCATGACAGGAACAACGGGATTTGTCTGGCGCACTATCTGGCCGCGTTTGCAATCATGGCATGCGCTGCCGCTTCGGCTGATTGTCGGTTACGGCTTCATGGAACATGGCTATGCCAAGCTCGTGCGCGGGCCGGAAAATTTCTCAGCCATTCTGCACGCCTTGGGGATGCCGGCGCCGGCGCTGCTGGCATGGGCAACCATCGGCACGGAGCTTGCCTGTGGCTTGATGGTGCTTGCGGGATTTCTGATTCCGCTGGCCAGCATTCCGATGGTGGCGATATTGCTTGTGGCCATCATCACCGTCCACCTTCCCAATGGATTCAGTTCCATCAAGCTGCTGTCGGTGGATGCGGCGGGCGCGCATTTCGGTCAACCCGGATTCGAGACCGACCTTCTGTACCTCGCCTGTCTTGTGGCGCTGGTGCTGGGTGGGTCGGGACCGTTCGCGCTCGACCGGCTGCTCTTCCGTGAGAGGTCGGGCCGCATCCGGCTTTTCTAGAAATAACGCCATGAAACCATGGCGGCGATGGTCAGCGCCAGAAAGCCCATGGCGATCCGCTGGCGCAGCGCAAGACTGCGACGCAAGCCGTCCCGGTCCAGGCCCTGCGCGGCCGCAAGCGCGCGCACTTTCGGCAAGCTCGCGGCCTGGAGCGCTGCCGCGGCCAGCGCACACAGCGCGCCCGCACCCAGAATATGTTCACCGGTTCCTTCCGGGCCGCGATGGTTGAGGGACCACAGCACGCCACCCATCAGAATGGCAAGCACGGCTGCGCCCAATTGCGGCCGCGCCAGCACCTCAATCGCCGCCGCACCGGTGCGCGCCAGCACACCGGACGAACCGGCCCAGAACACACCCGCAAGCACATGCGTCACCGTCACTAGGACCACAAGCCACAGCATGGTAGCCTTCCTCAGACATATTTCGCTATACACGATGTATATCAATTTTGGCTTCTGCGCAAGATGACGCCGCGCGGCTACAGCAGTCCTGTGCGTGACGAAGCGGCGGCGCACACCCGCCGGCGTATCGTGGCCGCGGCGACTCGGCTTTTGCGCGCCAGGGGCGCGGCCGGTTTTTCGCTGGAAGCGGTGGCGCGCAAGGCGAATGTGACGCGGCTGACCGTCTACAACCAGTTCGGCTCGCGACGCGCCCTGCTGGAGGCGGTGTTTGACGATCGCGCGGCCCAGGGCGGCCTGTCCCGGCTGGGCGAGGCGGTGGCGATGGAGCCGCCGCAAGCCGCGCTGGCGCGGGTGGTGGAAATCTTCTGCGATTTCTGGTCCTTCGACCATGGGGCGGTGACCGGCCTGCAGCGGGTGGGCGGCATGGACGCGGAATTCCAGGCCGCGCTCGCCGCCCGCAATGCGCGCCGCCGCGGCCTGATCGGCCACCTGGCGGCGCGGTTGGCGGATGTCAGCCCGGCGGCGGCAGAAAACCTCAC
>Ga0210386_10005040_pt1 | contig 10774 bp, 8 predicted proteins | sample IncBWH32OmetaG_FD_160091 | JGI IMG/M metagenome (GOLD analysis project Ga0210386, IMG submission 160091) | Forest soil microbial communities from Barre Woods Harvard Forest LTER site, Petersham, Massachusetts, United States - Inc-BW-H-32-O ... | reverse complement strand
TTCCTCGGGCACAGAGATTCAAGGCCACGCGGTGATCACCGGATCGGTTGTCATAGGAAAAAACAATCGGATCGGGTACGGGAGCGTGATTGGTTCGTACCCTCAGGATCTCAGTTTTGACCCGAATGCGAGGTCCGGGGTGGAGATCGGCGACAACAATGTCATTCGCGAACATTGCACGATCCACCGAGGGACCAAGGAGGGCACAAAAACGCGCATCGGCTCGAACAACCTCCTGATGGTGGGTGCACATTTGGGACACAACGTGCGATTGGGAGACAACGTCATCCTGGCCAACAACGTCTTGCTGGGCGGATATGCCGAAGTTCACGATCGCGTCTTCATTGGCGGCGGGAGCGTCGTCCATCAATTCACACGGATGGGCGTGATCTCGCTGATGCAGGGGATCTCCGGCGTAGGCAAAGATGTGCCACCGTTCGCCATTGCCGCCGGCAAGGATGGTATCGCCGCGATCAACGTGATCGGTCTCCGTCGTGCGGGATACGGTCCGGCACTGCGCAAAGAAGTGAAAGAGGCATTTTCGCTCCTTTACCACAGCGGTTTAAATGCCAGCCAGGCTCAAGAGGAATCTGGGCGACGCTCATGGTCGAAGGAGGTTGCGCTATTCTGGGACTTCGTCGCGTCCTCGAAACGCGGCATCTGTCCGATGGTGCGATGGGGAGAAGTCAAAGAGGCCACCTTCACAGACGATCAGGGGTAGAGATCCGACCACTAACAACGCCAACACGCTGGTTTTGCCCTTTTTGTTTGATCATTCGCAAAGCGTCGTCTACATAGGGCAGTTTAATGACCCACCCCCAGCGAAACATCCTAATCGGGCTGGCACTCCTCCTTACGGGTTGCGCGGTGAACCCGCAAAAAAGTAAAACGACTGAAGGATCAGGTAACGATCGAGTTCGCGAACGAAAGGTTGTCAAGACCACTGCTTACACCGACTCGGAATCCGGACATCGATGTTACGGCGTAAAAAACGCCATCGGATCGCAACTGCAATCCGGCAGCATCAACAGCGCGGCAGCGGACTGGTCACATTTCCCGGTCGGCACGAAATTCCGGATTGTGGATAACGATACGACGTATGTAGTCGACGATTACGGGCCGGCGTTGGTGGGGACTGACACCATCGATTTGTACGTGACATCGCGTCGGATGATGAATCAATGGGGCGCAAGACGGGTCAGTATCGAAGTGCTCGAAAAGGGTTCGTACGAAAGAAGCCTGGAAGTGCTGAAGCCGCGCCAGCGAAGCTGGTATGCCAGACAGATGGTCAAAAATATTCAACAACGGATCGAAACCAGGTACTAGTGAAAGTCTTTGTCACAGGGGGTGCCGGTTATATCGGAAGTATCTGTGTTGAACAATTGCTTGACCGAGGTGATGAAGTTGTCGTTTTCGACAATCTGTCCGAAGGGAATCGTCAATCGATTGATCCCCGGGCAACCTTTATCCAAGGGGATCTAAACGATCCCAAATCGATTTCCCTCGCCATCGAAACATCCGATCCGTCCGCCGTCATGCATCTTGCTGCCAGCGCGCTGGTGGAGGAATCGATGGTGAACCCCGGCAAGTATTTTTACCAGAATGTGTCTGGCGGCCTGAACCTGCTTCAGGCCATGGTTGAAAATGGCGTCAAACGGATCGTCTTTTCTTCGACCTGTGCGACTTTTGGGATCCCAGACAGAACGCCGATCGGCGAAGACACGCCGCAGCACCCGATCAACCCATACGGCGAGTCCAAGCTGATGTTCGAGAAGATCCTCCGATGGTTTGATCAAATTCACGATCTTACCTTCGTTACGCTCCGTTACTTCAATGTGGCTGGCGCTTCTGCGAAATTGGGCGAAACCCGGCGGGCGGAATCGCACTTGATTCCCCGAATCCTGCAAGTGGCTCTGGGCCAAGTGCCTCACGCTGAAATTTATGGGACCGATTTCGAGACTCCGGATGGGACCTGTATCAGGGATTATGTCCACGTGCTGGATGTGGCTTCAGCGCACCTCCTTGCCCTTGCAGCTCAGCAAAGCGATTCCTTTAACCTCGGGTCAGGTGGCGGAACATCCGTGAGAGAAGTCCTGCACGCCTGCCGCAAAGTGTCAGGCCATCCAATTCCGGCTGTTGAGAAGCCACGGCGCGCGGGTGATCCGCCCCGCCTCGTTGCGTCCTCGGAAAAAGCCAAACGAGAGCTTAATTGGAAGCCGCAATTCACTGATATCGAAGCGATCGTCCAGAGCGCATGGCGTTGGTACGCTGATCATTCGAACGGGCGCTCGGATTAACTCGGGTCCGGCGAGAATTGTTCGCGAGACTTTGCTTCGTCGCAGTCGCCAGTCTGGATTTGCTCCCGCGCGGGTGACGACGACCGCTGCGAGATGGGGTTTTTTCTTGCTTTTCAAGAGCCCAGATGTTGGCTTCTGTCTTGTTTTGCCAGTTCGCAATTCCTCATGAGGCTCCGGATTCTAGGTCTGTTTTTTGCGGTTTTGTCGCCGATGAATCTGTTCGGCCAAGCCATTCCTCCTCCTGCCTCGCCGACTCCAACTCCGGTCCCGATCCAAGCGCCGACGCCGGCAAAAGAATCGGAATTTGGTCCGTTGCTACCGCTTCAGAGCGGAGCGACCGCCGGGCCAATCCCCGTTGAAATCAACTCTCAACAGACTCGATTGGAGGGCGGAATCGCGGTGGCGGAAGGGGATGTCGTGGTCCGCTACGCGGGCGTCACCATTTATTGCGACTACGCTGAATACAACCCCAACACCCACGAAATCGTGTTGCGTGGCAATGTTCGATTGTTTCGAGACACCTACGCATTCACGGCAGATCGCGCCATCTACAATCTGCAAACCAAGCAGCTCAAAATGAGTGATTTCGGTGGTCCGAAACGCCCATTTGAAGTCGTCGGCGACGACCTCATTTCTCCCAGAGAAAACCAATACACGATCCTGAACGGCTACATCACGACGAGTGATTCGTCGAAACCAGACTACCAACTCCGTGCCCGGACCATCCGCATTTATGCGGACGACAGAATCATTCTTTCGAATGTGACGCTTTTTGTGGGGCGAACACCTATTTTTTGGTTTCCTTACATTTACCAGTCCTTAAATAATCAATTCAGTTATAATCTGGCTCCCGGATACAACTCGATCTGGGGCGCCTACTTGCTGACGTCCTTCGTATTTCCAATTACGACGAACGTCAGCGGCGAATTGCACTTCGACCTGCGAACCTCCCGCGGACCGGCGGGTGGCTTTGAGACTAATTATCACTTTGGCGAAGGCACCTCCGGCCGCCTGCAGATCTACGGAATTTATGATCAAAACCCGAATATCAATGACACCGCCTTGGACCGCGTCCCAATCAGCCCCGGACGATATCGAATCGAGTACCAGTCCAGGACCTACATTACCAGTGACCTAACGGCGATCGTCGATTTCAATCTACTGAGCGACCAATATTATCTTCAGGATTTTTACCCCGCTATCTTCTCCTACGATCCCCAGCCTGATACCTATGCGGAAGTGGTAAAAAACGGCGAGGCGTACACGTTGTCCCTGCTTACTCGTCCTCAGTTAGATAATTTTCAAGAAACGGCCGAACGCTTACCCGAGGTAAGCTGGGACGTCGCGCGAACGCCGCTGTTTAATGGACCGATATTCTATGAGGCAACGACCGGCGCGGCGTATCTGCACCGGGTGTTCGCCGCCACCACGGGCAATGAATCCATCGACTTGCAGAGCGGGTCGCTCAATCCCGACTACGCGTTTTTTCGCCTGGATACGTTTCACCAACTTATTTTTCCGCACACCTACTTCGGATGGTTATCCCTTGTTCCGAGCGTCGGTTTCCGCGGTACCTATTACACTACCACCGGAAACTTCACAGAAGCTGATGTCAACAATCCACTCCCTGAGGGTATTTTGGTCGAAAACGGCGAACGTTTAAGGTTTGCCTTTAACACCGACTTGGAGGCTTCCTTCAAGCTTTCAAAGGCTTACGAGTCCGTGCAACAAAGATGGCTGGGGCTCGATGGACTGCGTCACATCATTCAGCCTTACGCCGACTTCTCTTGGGTTTCCCAACCGACAGTTCCTTCCTCCGATATTCTTCCCGTCGACCAATACATTCCGAGTACCGTGCTGCAACCACTTGATTTCCCTCAGTACACGGCGATCGATACACTTGATCGCTGGACGATCCTGCGCCTCGGTGTGCGGAATCGGCTCCAGACTCGGCGCGACTCCAGCACGGTCAATTGGCTCGACATTGACACCTATTTTGACATCGACTTCGACAATCCGCTTGCCCAAGCTGTTCCTCCGGCTACTACTAGCGTTTCCCGGGTGGGCCCTATCAGTGCCCCGCGCGAGCTATTCTCCAATGTCTTTAACAGGGTACGGTTTCAACCCGTGCCTTGGGCTTACCTTTCCGTTGATTCGCAAGTTCCACTTTTGGACAAAGGGTTTTGGTCGGTCACGACCTCTTTCGACTGGATTGTCAATCCGAATATCGAAATGCGCATCGGACATCAGTACCTGCAAAGCAATCCATTCTACGTGGATACCAGCGAGCTCTCGTTTTACACTTACCTGCGCCTCAACGACAACTGGGGTTTCAGCATTTATGAGGATTACCAGTTTAAGGGGGGGATGATCAATCAACAAACGTATGCCCTTCATCGTGACCTGAGTAGCTGGGTGGCTGCGCTTGGCTTGAATATGACTAACAACGGTTCCGGCAAAAACCAAATCGCCCTCGTCTTGACGTTCACCTTGAAGGACCTTCCAAGATTCGGTTTACCGATCAATCTGGATGTTGGCAACGCGATCGGGCAATAAGAGCCGCCCTTGGAGTTCGATCCGAAAAAGGCGGCGATGCAACCGTGGGTGGATTGCCTGCTTCGACCACTTCTACTGGACAAAGAGAAGAAGCCGGATATGAGAGAAGCTCGTTTGCTGAGAGGCGCAATATGGAAATTTCGATCATTGGCTCTGGATATGTCGGTCTTGTGACCGGTGCTTGCTTCGCGGATGTCGGGCATAGCGTGGTCTGCGTTGACAACGACCAAAGAAAGGTCGAAAGCCTCCAGAGCGGGTTTATCCCCATTTACGAGCCCGGCCTGCAAGAAGTCGTTCATCGCAACGTTTCCGCCCACCGATTGCGATTCACAAATAGCATCGCGGATGGTGTTGACCATTCTCAAATTGTTTTTATTGCGGTGCCGACGCCTCCTCAATCCGATGGCAGCGTGGATCTCACCTACATCGAGCGGGTGGCACGCGAGATTGCGGAAGTACTCAAAGAGTACCGGGTGATCGTCGACAAGAGCACCGTGCCCGTCAAGACCGGCGAAAAAGTCGCTGAAACAATCCGGCGATACAACAAGGTCGGAGTCGATTTTGATGTGGTCAGCAATCCCGAATTCCTTCGGGAAGGTTGCGCCGTCGCCGACCTCATGAATCCGGATCGGATCGTGGTCGGATCGAACAGCGACCGTGCTTTGGCCCTGATGAAGAAGGTTTATGAGCCATTCATGGCACCCATCATGGTCACCGACATTAACAGCGCTGAGTTGATCAAACATGCGGCAAACTCATTTCTTGCGCTGAAGATCTCCTACATCAACGCGATTTCGGCCATCTGCGAAGCGACCGGTGCGGATGTCGAGCGGGTCGCCGACGGTATCGGAGCCGACAAACGAATTGGCCGGAGCTTTTTGAATGCCGGCCTTGGTTACGGCGGATCCTGTTTCCCAAAGGATGTGGCGGCTTTCATCGCGATTAGTGACCAATTGGGAGTACCGTTTAACCTTCTGAAGGAAGTGCAACGCGTCAACCAGGCGCAGCTTGAGCGATTTTTGAAAAGGCTCAGGGATACGCTTTGGGTTTTGAAGGACAAACGCATTGCCGTGTGGGGGCTTACTTTCAAGCCGGACACCGACGATGTTCGCGGCTCTGTCGCGGTCGAGTTGGTCAACCATCTGTTGCGAGAAGGCGCGATCGTCCGGGCGTACGATCCAAAAGGAGTCGAAAAAGTCGCTCAATTGGATCTGTGCAAAGGTGCGATTCTGGCGAAGTCTGCGCTTGAAGCCGTCGAGAATGCCGAGGCCCTCCTTTTGGCGACCGAATGGGATGAGTTTCAAAACATCGATTTTGTCCAAGTCCGAAACAGCATGCATACGCCGATCATTTTCGATGGGCGTAACCTATTCGACCCGAGGACCATGAACGAGTTAGGGTTCCGCTATTTCGGGATCGGGCGCGCGGGCGGGAATTGATTCGGCAGCGTTCAGCCGAGTGACGCGAATTCAGTAGAATTTCGTCCGAATTGTGGAAGCTTAGTAAACTGTCCCGCACCTTTTCCACCTCCAGTGTTACAGTCCCGCGGGACGCTGGAGAGGTTCTATGGCAGGCAAAAATCCGCGCCTCTGTTGCTTAAAGGCGCTTCAGCGTTGGGAGACCGGTCGAGAGTTCGCCGACGAGGTTCTTCACCTGATGCTGCAGCGATCGGGGTTGAACAATGTCAATCGATCCTTTGTTACCGAAACTTTCTACGGTGTAATCCGCAACCGCTCTTATCTCGATTTCATTATCCAGCGGTTCCGCTCCTCTGGTCTCGATATGCCAACTCGCCAGGTTTTGCGGCTGGGAGTTTATCAGCTCTACAAAATGCGGATCCCGGATCACGCGGCGGTGTATGAGACCGTCAATATCGCGGGTCCCGCCAGGACTTTGGTGAACGCTGTCCTGAGGAAGACGATCGCCGAAAAAGATACGATCCTTCAGCAAATACAGGATGCGCCTGTTCACATCCGTTATTCGCACCCGGAATTTCTCTGGCAGAAATGGGAATCTCGGCATGGTGGCAAACTCGCGGAAGAACTTTGCGCCTGGAACAATGAGCCCGCGAAGATTTACGTCCGAGCCAACCGGCTGAGAGTCACACCTGGGGAGCTCATGGAAAGCTTCCCAGAGGCGCAGATTGTCGACGTTCACCCTGACTGCCTGGAGGTCGCCCGCTTGCCTCTGTCCTGGATCTCCTCAGGAGTCGGCTACGTCCAGGATCCCAGTACCCTTATGGCTTGCGATCTACTGGATCCGAAGCCGGGGGAAGTGGTTCTCGATGCCTGTGCGGCACCCGGCGGCAAAGCCGGATACATGGCGCAAAAAATGGAAAATCAAGGGAGCCTCGTGGCCTGTGATTATGACAAGATCCGGCTCGGCCGACTCGAGCAAAACCTGATCCGACTCGGTGTCATTAATTCTAAAATTGTCCTGATCGATTGGCTTCAACACACTTCTCCCTTCAAGCCTGAAACTTTTGACGCAATTCTTGTCGATGTTCCTTGCACAAACACCGGGGTGATCCGGAGACGCACCGACGTGAGATGGCGTCTGACTCCCCAAGACTTCCCGCGAATGCAGCATCTTCAAGGCCGGATCGTCAAGTCGACGATTCAATTCCTGAAATCCGGCGGCCGTCTCGTCTACAGCACCTGTAGTATCGAACCAGAAGAGAACGAACGAGTTGTTGATTACATCGATAGAGAGGTCCCTGAGCTTCGCTTCGCCGAAGCCAGAGCCTCGTTGCCGGTTCACGACCATCTCGACGGGGCATTTGCGGCACTCTTTTTTAAGGCCTAGCTAGCTCGAACAGATGCCAAAAGTCAGGAGTGCAGCAGCCAAAATGGACTGCTAGTGTCCTGGTCCCCGGATAACTCATATTCTTGATCGGGCGGAAGCGGAAGAATCACCATCGCATTCTGAAACTACGCAATTCCTGCCTTCTTGACGCCAATCCCAACTATTTCTGGCGAAGAACCTCGTTCTTCTCGCCCAGAATAATGACTTTCGGCCGGTGAGTTCCGGCTTCTGCCGGATCGAACAATCCGAAACTCATGATCGTCAAAAAATCCCCAGGTTTTCCGAGATGGGCGGCGGCTCCGTTAAGCGCGATCGTACCTTGGCCGCGGACCGCGTAAATTACGTAAGTCTCAAATCCTTCACCGTTCCTCATGTTCCCGACCAGAATTCGCTCGTACTCTTCCAGTCCAACGAACTCGGCAAGATCAGCGGAAATGCTTAAACTGCCTTCGTAATTCACGTCCGTCCCCGTCACGACAGCTCGATGAATTTTCGATTTGAGGAGCGATATATGCACGGCTCGCAAACTAGCGTGTAATTTCGATTTGTCACCTCAGATACGCCGGTTGTTTGATGCTAGCTTTTCATAAAATCTCAGTGCTTCAATCTCGGGCGCCAGCTTCCGCAAAGGATAAACCCCGTGCACTCCGCCTGATGCCGGGTCCTGAATCAGATAGTCAAAACCGGCTTTGCCAACGATAACGACGAAGTGCGTAATGCCGTTCGGGAGATGGATGCGCACGATGACTGGGTTGCCGCGCGCGAGATTCGAATCGATCAAGAAATAGGAGGGCAGATTTTCGTAGGCGTGTCGCGCCAGGCCCGGCTGATAATCGGCCGCCCTCTCCCAATACAACCAACCTTGCGGCGTATAACCGCCGCTATTAGAAAGAAAGGCGTTTAATCGCCCCGGATCGATGTCCTGCCCATAAAAGGCCAGGACCATGGCCGCAGAGCTGACGGCGCACCCCTCCTCTCCCATCGTCGAGGGCGCCGGTCCCAACTCATCGTCAGCCCATCTTGGATCGTTCTGAGCAAATCGCTGGACTGGTAGAACAAAGTTCGAAAAAAAATAGAGCCCGCCAGCCGAAGGGATTTTCCTGGTTCCGACGTAGTAATACCAGGCAGTGAGAGAGACCATGATCCCCACGATTCCGGCCAGCACATAAGCGCCGGACTTTCGCGAATTGCTCTTATGAGACGGTACACTAGCCGGGGAGAGAGTCTGCTCAGCTTTCGATCGCATCTGCTTTTCGGTGGACCAGAATGCCACTTAGCGCAACATTTACTGATAAAGATTAGAACTAATATTTCGAGTCCTCCCGGGCAAAACAGTGTATTGCGCGGTCCAATCTACCAATTTTCTGAATATTCAACATGACATGCCAAATGTGTAGGTTAGAGACTTGAGCTCCCGAAATGTATTCGAGCGAGCGTCAAAATCGCTCCTTCTATTCTCGCCAGCAATCGTGCGTGCCGACGAGGCTACTGAATATCGATGAACGGTCATTCTCTAAAGCGCAACCAGAGGAATTTGAAAATTCTGCTGATTATTGGACCGCTCTTGATCGGCAGCATCTTATTTATCGTCTCGAAACGGATCTATGCGGACCACCGCGAGGCGATGAATCTTCTGAAGCGGAGCTACGAAGACCGCGAGCGGTTAAATGGATTGCGAGATGATCTGGATGAGTTGCAGGCGGGAGAGACTGGCTTTCTGCTCACCGGCGATCAGTCTTACCTTCGGGCTCATCAATATTCCTATGACGACACCTCGGTTCGTCTTGCGGATCTCAACGTTTTGTACACAGATCGCCCCGGGCAATTGGAGCGATGGCAGCGGCTGCGCCCGCTTGTCGAAGCGAAATTGGCTCAATACCGCGAGGTGACTGCGCTCAAAAAGTCCGGGCAAGACGATAAGGCGCTTAGTGTAGCCAACGGAGATGGACACGCCTCGATCATTGACCAGATTCGATCGATCATTGCCGAAATGCAGGTAGCCGAAGACGGGATGCTTGCAGATCGCAAACGCGTTAATGAAACCAAACTCGATACGAGTGACGCCGTCTCGACGGGTTTGTTGTTCCTGAGCGCCACGGTGGTTATCTATGCCGGCGTGTTGGTTTTGAGAATTCGTCAACTGCAGAGTATCATCACTATCTGCGCCTGGACGCAAAAGGTTAACTTCAATGGTAAATGGATGCCCATGGAAGACTTTTTGTGGCGCCGGTTTCGCGTCAAGGTTTCCCACGGCATCTCCGAGGAAGCATTTGAAGGGGTCATGGGAATGGTTGGAAAAAATCTCAAGGTCTCCGACGGTCGCGCGGATAATTTCAACGGCCCTAAGAGTAAGACAGATGCCGATAAAGGACACTAATGCATCGTCTGATAAGTGGGAGGCATACCGCCCACTTATCAGACGATGCACGAGTGAGCAACCAACCACTCAAAAACGGATCGCTCGCACGCTATGTCTACTCGGCCTGTTTCTCCTGTGGCAGTCCTGCGCGGCGACCAGCCAGGTTGGCGAATCGAAGGCTACACTTTGGAAAGTGCAAGGAGATCACAACAGCGTTTACCTGCTCGGATCCATTCACGTCCTGTCGAAACAAGCTTATCCTCTCAAACCGGTGCTCGAGCGCGCGTTCGATGACGCCAGCCAGGTCGTGTTCGAAATCGATCTCACCCGTTTCACCCAGAAGAGTTTCAAGGAAGAATTCAGTCGCACCGCATTTTATCCGCCCGGGCAATCTCTCTCGAAAAAGCTCACGCCCCGGACGATGGAGCTATTAAAAGGCTTACTTCCTCTTTACGGGTGGTCGTTGCAGAAGGTTGAACGCCTGAAGCCTTGGTTTCTCGCCGAGGCACTGAGTTCGCGCACTCTGGAGATGGTTGGTTTCAGCGACCGACTTGGGATCGACCTTTATTTTTACCGGAAAGCGAAGGCCGCGGGCAAACCGGTGCTCGGGCTCGAAACCCTCCGTGATCAAGCGGAGATCTTTGACCGGTTCAATGACGAACAAAACGAGCAATACCTGCTAAGTACTCTCTCCGGGTTGCCCGCCTACGCCGAGATGATTCGCCAATTGGTCAACGCCTGGAGAGACGGGGACGTC
>Ga0210386_10005039_pt1 | contig 10774 bp, 9 predicted proteins | sample IncBWH32OmetaG_FD_160091 | JGI IMG/M metagenome (GOLD analysis project Ga0210386, IMG submission 160091) | Forest soil microbial communities from Barre Woods Harvard Forest LTER site, Petersham, Massachusetts, United States - Inc-BW-H-32-O ... | reverse complement strand
AGCCCGAACAGTCGACGTTATAGGTTCCCGTAGCTTCATCAATGAAGATGTTGTGCTGATATTTCGTATGCTGCGTGTTCTCGAGGATACGAAGAGCTTCGCCGGCAACCTGCAGGCGAAGAGCTAGGGCATCGGAATTAATAGCACTGTTCATGATGGTCCACTAGTAGATTTGGTGAAGGGGTTGTGGGTGCAAGGCGTGGGGTAGAGCGGCGATCTTTGCTGTGCACGGATCGTTGAATCAGGTTGTTGTCCATCGTTTTTTAACCTCGCATTGAGAGACTCAGGCTCATGAACGAGCGGCAGCCCTCCGTTCATAAAGGCGAGAAAAGCTGGTGCAACTGCTAATCGGCTGGAGATTTTTGTCTGAACAACTGAAACGCGTGAATGCACTCGCGGCGGATCGCCAGGACATTTTGAGCCAATCATTTCTGGGTGGAAGGGAGACTGCTGGCCTGCGGGCTCCTCCATTCGGCCGCTTTCGCCGCCTTGCCCCACGCCCGATAGAGTTCCGCCAGCCAGTCGCGGGCGAGATCCAGGTTATACCAGTTCGACATCAAGACCTGGTCCTTCTGCGCCTCCATCCCCTTATAACCTTCGAGCAGGAGCGGCTCGGCTTCCGCATATCTTTTCTGTCCAGCCAGACTGGCGCCCAGCAGGCTTTCGGCGCGGAATCGATCCCAGTCCTCCGGCCCATCCTTTAGATTGACTTCGAAAGCCTCGCGCGCGAGGGGCTCCGCCTCGGCAGACCTGCCTTGTGTCTGATAGGCGAGCGCCAGGTCTTCCGCCGACACCATGGTGTATACGTTCTTGGAACCCAGGACGTGCCGCCGCCCCGCGAGAGCCTGTGCGGCATAGTTCTCCGCCAGGGCGTACTTTCCCCATCGCTGGTACATTTTCGTCATAGCCGAAAGAGTGCTTAGAGTATTGGGATGCTCGGGACCGTGCACGCGGCGCTCCGTCTCCAGCACTTGGCGGAACAGCGCCTCGGCCTGCGCGTATTCGCCTTGCGCGGCATAGTCGCGAGCCAGTTCGTCCAGCGAAGACAGTGTATCGGGATGCTCAGGGCCCAGGACGCGCCGCCGGATCTCCACAGTCTGGCGGTCCAGCGACTCTGCCTGCGAGTATTTGCCTTGCGCCCGGAAGGCAACTGACAGACTATGCATGGAGGCCAGGGTGTTGGGATGCTCTGGACCCAGGATGCGGCGCTGGAGATCCACGACCTGAGTATCAAGCGCCTCGGCCTGCGCGAACTTGCCCCCGGCGAAATAGGCGATTGACAGGTTCACCATGGACAGCAGGGTGTCTGGATGCTCGGGACCGAACAAGCGGCGTCGAATCTCCAGAGTCTGACTGTCGAGTGCTTCTGCCTGGTCGTACTTGTCCTCATCAATGTAGACGTTTGCCAGATTATTCATGGACCTGAGCGTGTCGAGGTGATCGGGACCGAGCACGCGGCGTCGTATCTCCAGGGTCTGGCTGCTGAGCGCCTCGGCCTGCGCGTACTTGCCCTGCTGACGGTAGACAATCGCCAGATCGGCCATGGATTTCAGGGTGTCGGGATGCTCGAGGCCCAATACCTGTCGCTGCATCTCCAAGGTGTTACCGAGTTCCGTCTCCGCCTCGGGATATTTACCTTGAAGGTATGCTAGGTATCCAACCCGTTCCATAGTCTTGAGAGTTTCCGGATTCTTTGCTCCGAGTACCCGGCGGCGCAGGTCCAGCGCGCGTTCCAATTGCGTACCGGCCTGCGGGTACAGCCCGAGGTCCATGTACGTCTGCCCCATGGTGTCCCGGATGGCCGCTTCAACCTCGGGCTGCTTGTCAAACCTTCCGGTGATCCGGGCAGCCGCTCGGTCTAACGCTGTACGCACCTTCAGATCCGGATCGGGCTTGTTGTTTGGTCGCGCCTGGTTCGCAGCACTTGCCTGCGCGAGGAGATCATTTTGCAGAAAATCGCTGATCGCCCTGGAGGTCGCCGCTTCCTTGTTCGCTCGCGCCGCTTCTCGAGTGCTGACGATGACTCCCGCGATCAGCACGACAAAGACTGCCGCGACTCCCAATACCAGCGCTTTGTGGCGGCGTGCGAGCTTTCGCAACTGGTAAAGCGTGCTCGCTGGATGCGCCATGATCGGCTGGTCGTGAAGATAACGGCGGATGTCAGCCGCCAATTCCGCGGCCGATGCGTAGCGCCGCGTCTTGTCTTTCTCAAGCGCCTTACCAACAATGGTTTCGATGTCACCACGGTATGCGCTGTTGATTGTGCTTAGTGGCGCGGGCTCGTCCTCCTGAATCGTTCGCACCGCTTCGTGCAGCTTTGGGCTGATTTTGTACGGCAGCCGTTGGGCTAAGAGTTGATACAGCACGACTCCTAACGCATAAACGTCGCTGCGTGTATCCAATTTCAGGGGATCGGCGAGGACCTGTTCGGGGCTCATATACGCGAGGGTTCCAACAAGCTGTCCGAGATCGGTCTGATGGGTGACTCGGGCATCGCTATCGGTGGCTCTCGCCACGCCGAAATCGAGGATCTTGGGCTGACCGGTCTCATCCACGAGGATATTGCCGGGTTTAAGGTCGCGGTGGATGATGCCGCGTTGATGGGCGTGCTGAACGGCTTCGCAGACCTTGGCCATGAGATCGAGCCGTTGCCGTGTGCTCAATTGATGCGCATCGGCGTACTCGATCAGTGGCTGACCGCAGACGAGTTCCATGGCGAAATATGGTTGCGGTCCGAATCCGTTTTCAGCGGTGCCCGCTTCGAAGATCTGGGCTATGCCTGGATGTTGCAACCGGCCAAGCGCGAGTAACTCCTGCTCGAAGCGCCGCACCAATTTCGGATCGGTAAGGCCTGACTTGATCACCTTAAGGGCTACTGTGCGCCGGGGGTGCTCCTGTTCGGCCTCATACACAACGCCCATGCCGCCCTCGCCCAGGAGGCGCAGAATACGATAGGGTCCAACGTTAGAAGGCAATGCAGATAAAATCCCGGGAGATGCGGTTGCAATGCCGGAATCGGCAGCTGCGCCATCAAGGGGCGCCTGCGAACCAGTATTCGGGTTTCGAGCAATGTGATCCCACAACTTCGCCATGCCTGGACGCGCAGCCGGATTCGACAAATTTGCATCGGCGCAGGCAAGTAGCGATTCGACCTCCTGGAGCAGATCGGCATCGCCACCGCAGGCTTGTTGAAGCCACGCAGAGCGCTCGCCAGGATCGCGCTCAAGCGCCTCCTGATAGAGTAATTCAACTGTCGCCCAGCGCTGCTGTTCCATGTGTATCCTCGCGATTCATTTCGCGAACCAGCCATGCCTTGGCTAGGCTCCAGTCGCGGTTCACGCTTTGCGATGATAGGTGAAGCACGACTCCGATCTCATCGGCTGTTAGCCCTCCGAAATAGCGCATCTCGACGACCTGGGCCTTGCGCGAGTCGAACTCGGCTAGGCGCTCGAGCGCCTCATGTAATTGCAGCACCATGGGATCTGGTTCCGGGGAAAGGAGTAAGGCGTCGTCCAACGGGGCGCGGTATACTGCACCCTCCCGTTTGGCACAGTCTCGCGCTCTGGAGTAATCCACAAGAATGCGACGCATGACCCTGGCGCCCACAGCAAAAAAGTGAGCTCTATCCTGCCATTGAACCTGTTTTATGTCGACGAGCCGAAGGTACGCTTCGTGAACCAGGGCAGTGGCCTGAATAGTGTGATCAGGACGCTCCCGGCTTAGGCATCGGCGCGCGATGTTGCGCAGTTCCGGATACACGAGCTTGACAATCCTGGCCAGCGCGTCTTCGTCGCCGCCGCTCCAGGCACGGAGCAGCCCGGTTACTTCAGAGGAAGGCGGTTGAACCATAGGTTGGCCTTCCATTTCAGAGTCGCCATATTTTAACGCAGGCAAAATTTCAGGCGCAATTGGGCTCGTTCCTCTATGCATGGCGATTAAGCCCCCGATGTACTTAGTGCATTCAATCCAGAGTTCGTTACCGAGAGTTCTCAAAAAGTTTCGGGCGATTAGTAATTGCGCGAGCATTTCTCGCCTATATGAGTGAGGTTGAAGTGCAGCTAAACAGGAATGCCGCCAAAAGAGCTGTCAGAATTGCATTTCTCGATGAAGTGGCGGCTGCGCTGATCATTGTCTCTACTTTGGCCCACGCATTCATGGCATACGCCAGTTGGAACTGATTCTGGCAAGTTTTCTTCAGGTGGTCGCTATACGCAAGATTCAAGTGCTGCTGGAGCGGTTCGACTATTAGCCACGCTCTCTATCCGGTAGGGAGCAGCGGCATTCAGGGTGGTCAAATGTCTTCTCTCGATCTAGTGCGGCTCCAGGACTTGATGAAGCTCGGCCAGGGAAACCGCGAAATTACGGTCGCTTTAATTGATGGCCCCGTGGCCCTGAATCATCCAGACCTGGCTGCAGCGAATGTTCGTCAAATCTCCGGAAAGCTCCGGGGAGCGTGCACTCGAGCAGATAGTCTTGCGTGCCTGCATGGGACATTCGTGGCCGGCGTACTTTCTGCCCGCCGTGGTTCTGTGGCTCCGGCGATCTGTCCCGGTTGCACACTATTGCTGCGACCGATCTTTGCCGAGACGACGAGCCGCAATGATCAGATGCCCAGCGCGAATCCGGAACAACTTGCAGAAGCCGTTGTAGAAAGCGTTGATGCGGGTGCACGGGTCATCAACTTAAGCTCCGCCCTGATTCGACCCTCGCCGAAGGGAGAATGCCAGCTGAAGGAGGCGTTGAATCACGCTGCCCAACGCGGCGCAATTACTGTAGCCGCGGCGGGTAATCAAGGCAATGTAGGAAGCTCCGTGATCACTCGCCACCCCTGGGTCATTCCGGTGGCTGCCTGTGATCTTCAAGGCAAGCCTCTCCGGATATCGAATCTGGGGCGCTCGATTGGCAGAGGGTTGAGCGCGCCGGGAGAGAACATTACCAGCTTGGGGACCAATGGCAAGCCACAAACTTTTGGCGGGACCAGCGCGGCGGCGCCTTTTGTGACCGGCACAATCGCACTGCTCTGGTCGCGGTTTACCAGTGTTACGCCAGCTCAGATGAGACTGGCCATAACTCAGACCGGTTTAGCACGGCGAGGGGCAATCGTTCCACCGGTTCTCGACGCTTGGGCGGTCTATCAAACATTGGCATCTTCGCATGTGGAGAAGAGATCTTCATGAACAAAAACGAAGTAGCCACACGTCCCGCGAACCAAGTCGGACCTCGACCGCATAGCGTTCGTCTGCCTGGGTTCCTAGCTGACGAAGAGATCGGGTTAGGCGACGCCTTGAAGCGAGTAACGTACGCCATGGGCATCAAGCCGTGCGGCGGCTGCGAGAAGCGGGCTGCAGCACTCAACCAATGGATGCGTTTCACACGATAGCGTGACTGTAAGGCAACCGCACGCTGCCATGCAAGACACTAGTGGCGCCCGCGAAGCGTCGCAACACATTAGAAGGAGGCAAGAATTTCATGGAGCAGTCCGGAGTGAAAGAGCAGGTAATCACCGAATCGATGAGTGGAGATCACATCACGCCATTTGCGGCTTTTGAGGCCGTACCAGCGGCGGTGGGTCCCCAGACGTGTTCCACTTGCGGAGCGGCGCCCACCACCAACAGTGAGACTTCTACCGCCGCGAGTTATATCTATGGCATTGGCAGGATCGAAGTGCGGTTCCCGCGACCATCGATAGAGAAGGAGTTTATTCAAGCCACGGGGCGGGCTGAAACCACAGGTCTCACGGACCGGCAGGCAGTTCAGAAAATACTTTCACAACGCGAGAACCGTTATCTGGCCCGTCAGTTGTGCTGGGTCTTGACCATAGAGAGCTTAGAGACTTACATCCTGACTCCTAATGACCCGGCTGATTTGGATCTCCTCGTAGAGGCCCTGCGTCCTACGCCTCAACCATCGGATGTGGACGTTGTCATCGGAGTTCAGGGACCTATCTCTTCACCTCAGATGTGCAATGGCTTGCAGGTCCCAATCTTGACATTCGATCAGATCTATTCGTTCGATCGCGATGCGCTGATCAACGCGATCCCGCGGCCGGATAAGATCGCATCCGAAGACTTTCGCCCCGCCGCGGAGGAATTGTTTGATCGCATCATGCAGATGGCGGACAACGCCGGCGCCACGGACGAGCACCGCGCGTTGAATTATCTCGCTGTGCGCTATCCGGCAATTTACGCCAACGCTGCGGAGGCCTTTGCGCGTAATGCCTCCATCACGGCGGTGGACGTTACTCTGTCGCCGCTCAGCGGTACGCGCAAGGTGGTTGACGCCATTTTTTCCTACACCAACCGCAGCACCGACGTGACAGAAAAATACTTCTGCCGCGTGGACGTGACCGAAGAATTTCCGTTTCTGGCGACGAAGTTGTCACCGTACTACAACCGTTAGATCAGGAGACCTAACAGAGAGGAGAGAAGAAATGAACATACCGGGTTTTACCGCGGAGGTGTCGTTCGGCGAGGTCAAAGATAGCTATGCTTTGGCCCTACGCCATGCTGAAACGACTGGAATTGTATTGCCTCAGTTTACCCACTGTGAGTGTTTCTATGATTCCCAGGGCGTGATTCTTTGCAGGTGCTTTCCGGTTCAGGAGTAGCGTGGACCGCCCACCTGACGGCGCGAACGGGGAGTTTTCCGTTTCTGATAATCCAGCAGTCACCATCCTGCGAGCGCTGAATCGGATGCATTCCAAATCGAGAGGAGAGTAACAATGAAAATTCCAGGCTTTACCGCAGAAGTTTCCCTGAGCGAGGTGAAGGATCATTATGCACTGTCGTTAAGACACACAGAAGAGGGTGGGGTGTTGCCACAGAATGTGTGTTGGTCCTGCAACGACTATGGATGCTTTCCGCGGCCCTGTCTCATTCGCGCGTACAACTAGGCGAGAAGGATAGATTCGGAGCGCATCGGGCGGCACGCTGAGAAAATCATTTTGATTGTTTATCGCCGCGCCGCCCAGTCATCCAACCCAGCGCTGGAGCACACCAGCTTGACGATTCTGGCTACCGCACTCTCATCGCTCCAGACACCTGGCAGCCTGATTACTTCCGATTCAATTCGGGACTCATTAATGCTCACTCCAAAAGTTTTCTGGCGATTAGTAATTGCGCGAGCATTTCTCGCCTATATGAGCGAGGTTATGAAGTGGGCAAAAAGTCATGCGCAAGCAAAAGAGGGATCAGGATCAAGGGATCCGTCTGATTGCCCTTTTTTCGGCCAGAGGTCCTGACGATGGGTGCAAAGATCGCATTAACAAAGCCGCCATGGAGAGTGATGAGAACCGTGTTTCTGAGCCTCGTGTCGGTCGCCCTTAACATCGTCATTTTCCGTCACGGTATAACCGTGCACGGCACGCACCCGCTACTGATACTGGCAAGTTGTCTGTTCTGGTGGTCACTCTACGCCAACTGGAAGCGCCGCTGAATGTTTAGATCACACGCGCGCGTATCTCCCAAGAAAAGGAGCTGAGATGCAAACCGAATCACCAACCTTCCACGGCGTTATGGAAGGAAAAGGCGCCTACAATCGACACGCCAGAATTCCGGCAGGCGGTGCGGCTTTGGCTATACCGCTCCTGGAGGAGGCTGTCAAGAGCATAGAACTCGACGACTCGAATTCGCCCGTGGTGGTTGCAGACTACGGATCGTCGCAGGGAAAGAACTCGCTGGCGCCTATGCGCATCGCCATCAATACCCTGCGGAAGCGGCTGGGTTCCGATGAGCCACTCTTCGTATTCCATATCGATCAGCCCACGAACGATTTCAACACGCTCTTCGAAGTGCTGGCTACAGACGTCGACCGATATGCTCTCGATGAACCAAATGTATATCCCTGTGCTGTCGGAAGGTCATTCTACGAGAATGTACTTCCACCCGAATCGGTCCATCTGGCCTGGTGCTCATACGCAGCCGTCTGGCTCAGCCGCGTCCCGGCGCTGATTCCTGGCCATTTCGTCGCGCACCGTGATACTGGCGCGGCGTGTGCCGCGTTTGAGCGTCAGGCTGCTCAGGATTGGAAGCTCTTTCTTGCTTTGCGGTCTCGTGAAATGCACCCTGGAGGCCGTCTCGTTGTCGTGCTTCCCGCCCTGAATGACGAAGGCGAATCAGGGCTTGCAATGCTGTTCGACCAAGCCAACAAAACGCTTGCGGAGATGGTCGACGCAGGAGAGATTCGCGCCGATGAACGCGAACGAATGGTGCTGGGAACTTATCCGCGGCGGAGATGTGAGCTTCTCGCGCCGTTCCAGACAGGCAGGCAATTTCAACACTTGACCGTAGAACACTATGAGCTCTCTTCGCTGCCCGATCCCGCATGGCCTGACTACGAGAGTGACAGGAATGGGGAAGCGCTCGCGACCAGGCATGCTCTCTTCTTCCGTTCGGTTTTCGTTCCATCGCTGGCGCTGAGTCTCTCGCGTGCCCACGATCCGGGCCAACGTCATATTTTCGCCGACCGTCTTGAGAACAGGCTGAAGGGACGCCTGTCGAGGGAACCGATGCCGTTTGATTCGTTCGTTCAGATCATGGTTATCGCCAAGCAATGTTCTGCTTCCAACCAATCGTCGCAGAACAAGGATTGAAATTCATATGCCTGACATAGGCTCGCAATCTTCCGGTGCGCGGCCGGTGCCCTCGCAGGATTCGAATAGAAAACATCGGAATATGTTTTATGGCTGGTGGGTCGTGCTGGTGGCCGCCGTGGGACTGTTCTGGGGCGCGCCGATCACGGTCTTCTCTTTCAGTGTCTTTCTCAAGCCGCTCATGCACGACTTCCACGCAGGCCGTGGCCAGATTTCACTGGGTTACACGCTGGGCGCCATCGCCGGTGCGGTCAGCGCGCCGACAATCGGATGGCTTATGGATCGCTACGGAGCACGCAAAGTAATTCTGCCGGCTACGGCGATGTTCGGCTTCGTCTTGCTGTTGGCCAAGACTTTGTCGGCCAGTATCTGGCAATTCTACCTTTTTTACGTATCTCTGGGCCTGCTGGTACATGGGGCCGGGCCGGTACCTTATGGGAGCGTCATTTCTCACTGGTTCGACAGGCGCAGAGGACTGGCTCTCGGCCTGATGATGTTCGGAATTGGCTCGGGAGCGATGGTTATGCCTTCCCTCGCTCAACATTTGATTACAAGTTTTGGCTGGCGCAACACGTATGCGATTCTCGGTTCCGCTGTCCTTCTTATCTCCATACCGACAGTCGCATCGCTTCTTAAAGAGAAACCACAAGACCTCGCGCTCTTACCTGACGAGCGCTGGCCGCAACTTCTGGAGCGTCTATCGAGACTACTCCTCCGGGTCTAAGCGCGCATGAAGCCCGCCGTAGTCGTGCCTTCTGGGTGATGGTCTGCGCATTTTTTCTTGTAAGCGCAAGCGTCCAGGGCTGTGTCCTTCATATGGCAGCGATGCTCACCGACCGTGGGTTGTCTATCCAGACTGCCGCTTTGGGAAGTTCACTTCTGGGTGCCGCGCTGCTCATGGGTCGAGTGGCAACCGGCTACCTGCTTGACCGATTCTTTGCTCCTCATCTCGCGGCCGTCTTCTTTGGCGGCGCCGCCGCAGGGATTGGCTTGTTGTGGATGAGTAACTCTACGGCGACGGTACTCGTAGGTGCTTTCCTGGTTGGGTTGGGCTTAGGCGCAGAGGTAGACATCATCGCCTATCTGGTCAGCCGATATTTTGGACTTCGATACTTCGGGGAGATCTATGGACTTGCTTTTGGCGCCTTCCTCCTGGCAGGCGCGTTGGGCCCGCTCGTGATGGGTGCAGGCTTCGATTTAACGGGCTCCTATAGTGCGCCGCTCGCGGCACTCTTTATTTCAACCTCGGTCGCGACTTTGCTGATGACCGAACTCGGGCCGTACCGATACCACCCCTGGCAGCCCGAGGAGAGCAAGCAGATTTGTCGGGTTGAGACTGAGGAGCGGCCTTGCAGTTCTTGAGCTGTCGCCGGGCAATGAAAAGTAACTATTAGATTAGCCATCACCAAATTACGAAAGGCTCACCAAATGGCACGTCAGTCGAAGCACGACTTGAATCAACGGCACTTTTGTGTGTCCACCTGTTTAGCACTTCTTATCTCAACTGCTTCTTTCGCTCAATCATCAAACTGGCCTTTCTCGACCCCTCCTCCAAAAGGAGACGGCAGCACCGATGACACGAAGGCGATTCAGGAGGCTCTGACCGCAGCGGGCGCCGAATGCGCCACCGTCGAGCTGGCATGCACGGCGCAGAATACCTACGTCGTCTCCGCCACAATCCAGGTACCCAAATGCGTGAAGTTCATCGGCGCCTGCGGCGCGGTTCCCTTTGAAGGCAGTGAGACCACTATCGGAACCACTCTCAAATTTGAGCCTCTTACAGCAAAGCCCGGTCAACCGCAGCCGGAAATTGTCACTGACTTGCCCAAGATCGTAGTCTCCTTCCACGATGCGCCGGGCGCGACTCTCTCGGGAATCAGTATCGATTGCAACAATGTGCCCCGGACAGTCGGCATTCTCTACGATTCAGATAACAAGCCGACGTCCAGCTTTCTTAATGTCGACAATCTCATGATCAAAGGTTGTCATCAGGCTTTTGTCGTCGGCTCACCCGCTTCTACGGCAACTCCGCCAACATCGTGCCCCGAAAACGAGAAACAGGCCGGCTGTACGCAGGCGGACTCATTCAAATTCGAGAGATACAGGATCCTCGGCAACCTGAATGATCCGACCGGCGAAGGCATCCACATCAACTCCTCGAACGGCGCGAATAGCTCTCTCGTT
>Ga0210386_10005037_pt1 | contig 10781 bp, 6 predicted proteins | sample IncBWH32OmetaG_FD_160091 | JGI IMG/M metagenome (GOLD analysis project Ga0210386, IMG submission 160091) | Forest soil microbial communities from Barre Woods Harvard Forest LTER site, Petersham, Massachusetts, United States - Inc-BW-H-32-O ... | reverse complement strand
TAGCGCCGTTTCGGCCGGAGAAGAGATCTGCTATCCGGATAGTTTGGTTGGAACGGATTCTCATACCACGATGATCAACGGTCTCGGGATCGTGGGTTGGGGAGTGGGCGGTATCGAGGCGGAAGCTGGTATGCTCGGACAACCCGTCTATTTCCTGACGCCCGAAGTTGTCGGTGTCCATCTGTTCGGAAGATTGAACGAAGGGGTAACCGCGACCGACCTCGCTTTGCGAGTCACGCAGATGTTGCGGGCCGCTAAGGTAGTCGGGAAGTTTGTTGAATTTTACGGCGAAGGCGCTGCTTCGTTGCCGCTCCCGGACCGGGCAACGATCGCGAACATGGCGCCAGAGTACGGCGCTACCATGGGCTTTTTTCCAGCCGATCAGGAATCGATCAACTATTTCAGGCAGACCGGGCGTTCGGAGGAAATGGTTGACCGCTTCGAACAATATTTTCGAGCCCAGCAGTTGTTCGGGATGCCGCAAAAAGGGCAGATCGACTACAGCGTCGACCTGGAGTTAGACTTGGGTTCAGTGCAGCCGAGCGTCGCTGGTCCGAAACGGCCGCAGGATCGGATCGATCTGGATCATCTCGGTTCCAGTTTCCACGAGCTATTCAGCAAGCCCGCTAAAGAAGGTGGTTACGGCAAGAACCCAGATGCGTTCGACGAAAAGGTGACCGTCTCGGTGAACGGCGAGCAACCCGCGGTCGCTGCCGATAAAAAGGGAGCGGTTGGACACGGGAGTGTGCTGATTGCGGCGATTACCAGTTGTACGAACACCAGTAACCCGAGCGTGATGTTGGCGGCCGGTTTGCTGGCCAAGAAAGCGGTTGAGCGCGGGCTAAAGGTTGATCCCACCGTAAAAACTTCGTTAGCGCCGGGTTCGCGAGTTGTAACCGATTATCTGGCTAAGACGGGGTTACAACCGTTCCTCGATCGTCTCGGTTTCAATATCGTTGGCTACGGTTGCACCACTTGTATCGGTAATTCCGGGCCATTACATCCGAACATCGAACAGGCGATCACGGAAAAGGATTTAGTGGCCGCTTCGGTTCTTTCCGGGAATCGGAACTTCGAGGCTCGGGTGCATCAGAGCATCAAAGCGAATTTCTTAATGTCACCGCCGTTGGTTGTGGCTTTCGCTTTGGCCGGACGAGTCGACATCGATCTGACTCATGAACCTCTTGGTAAGGACTCCGGTGGTAAAGAGGTCTATCTGCGCGAGATCTGGCCGAGCCTGAGTGAAGTACGCGATGCGATGGCGTCAGCGCTTTCGCCGGAGGTTTTTCGGCACCTTTATAGCGATTTTGCCAGTCAGAATCCGAAATGGAACGAGATCCCGGCGACAGCAGGCGTGGTTTATCAATGGGACGAAAAAAGTGATTACATCCATGATCCGCCCTATTTTAGCGAGTTCTCGCTTGAGGTTGGAGACATCGCCGATATCGTCGGAGCCCGGCCTCTGGGAATTTTCGGTGACTCCGTAACCACCGATCACATCTCGCCCGCGGGAGCAATCAAACAGACTTCACCAGCCGGACAATACCTGATCGGCAGGGGGGTTAAGCCGGTCGATTTCAACAGCTATGGAAGCCGGCGAGGGAATGATTTGGTGATGACGCGTGGCACTTTTGCCAATGTGCGGATCAAGAACCTGATGGTACCCGGAGTGGAAGGCGGAGTAACCATCTATTATCCGGATAAGGAGCAGCTACCGATTTACGACGCGGCCGTTCGGTACCGGCAAGATGGTGTACCGCTGGTGGTGATTGCCGGTCACGAATATGGTACCGGTTCGAGCCGCGACTGGGCAGCCAAAGGCACGCTGTTACTCGGAGTGAAAGCAGTGATCGCGCAAAGCTTTGAACGGATCCATCGGTCAAATCTAGTGGGCATGGGAGTGCTACCGTTGCAGTTTGCAGACGGCACCAGCGCACAATCCTTGGGCCTGGATGGTTCTGAGGTGTACCACATTAAGGCTTTGAGCAACGATATAAGACCGCGGCAGAAGCTTCCGGTAACCATTGAGCGCCAAGATGGCCGCTCGGAAACGATAGAAGTGGTGCTGCGGATCGATACGCCGATCGAGGTCGACTACTATCGGCAGGGAGGGATACTGCCGTATGTGCTACGAGGACTAGTAGGGAGAAGTTAAAATTCCGGCGAGCAGGATCGCGTTTTCCTTCGTGAAAAAGTTCCTCAAATTTCTGAGTTACGTTCCCGTCATTTTAGTGGCGATCCTTGGGGCGTACATTGTGTTCCACATGTGGCAATTGACCGAGATCGGCAGGAAAGGCGCCAAGCACGGGACAATTGTCGGCGGCCTGAATGCCAATTCGGCGGGCCGAGAGAATTCGGCCTCCGCCAGCGGCAGCGAGTCCCCGGAAACGTCATCTTCGCCTGTGGACCATTAGCTTCCGGCTTTTGCGGCTGATGGGCTTTAACGCGAAGCGGTTGTACCTTAACCGGTACCACCATTTTTCCGATATACCTGCTCTACGATTTCCAAAGCGCGGATGGCCTCGGTTAAACCCGGGGTTGGTGTCCGACGAAGCGCAATATCTTCTTCGAACTCAGCGAGTTCCAATCCCCACGTCGGATCCCGGTCTGGGAACTCGAAGATCACAGTATCGGGAGGACCCATCTCAGGGCGCATCTGGTAATAATAGAGACGCCCTACGCCGTAGCTCCGGCCGATACCGTCGATGTGCAGCTTTGCGTTGCGAAAATAGATCTCGAACGAAAAGAGATTCTTCCATTCGGTATAACTGGAGTGAAGCCAAGCGGTGCGATTGTCGGCGGTATGCAGGTGCAGAAACGCATTATCTTCAACCGGCATGTTCCAGAAATAGGTCGGTATGTGACCATCGGCGCTGGAGAATTCGCCTAGAAACGAACCAGCCAGATCGATAAGATGGACGCCCATATCCAGAAGATTACCGCCTCCACTGATGCGAGCTTGCGCACGCCATTCTTTGTCGAAGCCGATCCTGCCGCCGTGACCATACCTTCCGCGAATGAACATCGCCGGACCTAAATTTTGTGTTCGCACAAGTTCGTACGCCTTTTGGAAAGCGGGATGGTATCGGTGGTTGAATCCAACTCGGACCAGTGACTCGGTCTGCGCTGCCGCCGCTTGAACCTCTTTCAGACTCGCAGCAGTAATCCCTCCAGGTTTCTCGACCAGCACGTGCTTGCCTGCTTCTACTGCGCGAAGAGCTAGCTTGGACAGCGATGCGTGCGGCGTGCAAACGATCACAACATCGACGTTGGGATCTCTGACCGCGTCCTTGTTACTCACAGTTGCTCTGCAACCCTCCTGCCGCGCCGCGACTTCTTCCGCTCGCGTTAAGTTCGAGTCACACGCGATTCGAAGCGCACCACTGGGAAGAGCTGCCGCACGGTTTTTCCCGGCGGAACCACATCCAATGATTGCAAAACGAAGGTTCCTTCTGTATTCCATGTCACGCATCACCTATGAAGTTCGGCATTTTCTGTTTTCTTGGAAGCTATGTGGGTAAGGGAACTCTGAGTAAAAGGAAAGGGCATAAAGGTTTGTGTTGAACTGAAAACCCAATACGGAACTGGCAATGGCAGAACCGAAAATCGTAATTATAGGGTTGGATTCTGCGACGTGGGATTTGATTAGGCCGTGGGCTGATCAAGGTCTTTTACCAAATCTTCGCAAAATAAGCGAGAACGGTGTTTCCGGGGAACTGGAATCCGCAATTCCACCGCTCACGCCCCCGGCATGGACTTCGTTCATGACGGGCAAGAATCCAGGAAAGCATGGAATATTTTACTTTTTGGAACCGCAGCCCGGGAGCTACGCAATGCGGTATGCGAACGCCGGATCCCGGCGTTCGAAGACAATTTTTGGGATGTTTTCGGAGGCGGGACTGACGGTTACTTCCGTCAATATCCCGTTTACTTATCCGCCGGAGCAACTGAACGGATGCCAAATCTCCGGGATGGATACACCCTCGGAGCAGAGTGCTTTTATTCATCCGCCCGAGCTCCGGGCTGAGTTGGAAAAGGCGGTTGGGAAGATCCGTTTCGACGTAACGCATCTCGGATTCATGTCAACGGACGACCGTCGCCAACAGGTCTTGGAGGAGATGAAAGAGGTAGATGAGCAATGGGCCAAAGTCGGTTTCTATCTATTGGACAAACATCCGACCGACGTGATGATGTTCACCTTCATGTCGATTGACACGGTCCAGCATCATTTCTGGCAATATATGGATGCGAATCATTTTATGTATGATGCCCACGGTGCCGAGCGATTTCGGGATGCGGTTTTAAAGGTTTATCAGCGACTCGACGGAATCGTAGGCCGATTCCTGCAGAATTTGCCCGAGGATACCACCGTGCTCGTGGTCTCCGATCACGGAGGCGGCCCGGTATCGGATCGCGTCGTCTATTTGAATCGTTTTCTGGCCCAACTGGGGCTGTTGACTTATCAGGTACAGAATCAATCGGCTTTTGGGCGAGCTAAGCAGCAAGTGGTTCGTGCGGCCTACAAAATTCTCTACGGGACATTGGGACCCAAACAGAAGAAATTTCTGGCTGGGCTCTTACCAGGGGTCCGCGAGCGATTCGAAGGCGCGTATACATCGTTCGCCAATATCGATTGGGCAGCTACCAAAGCCTACTGTAGTGAGATCCTGGCGTCACCGCCCTGTATTTGGATCAATAAGAAGGGGGAGAAGCCAGCCGGTATCGTCTCTGAAGAGGAATACGAGGCGTTAGTGACCGACATTATCCAAAAGCTTGGGGAATTAAAAGATCCAAGAACCGGCGAACGAATTATATCTAGAGTTTATCGCCGGGATGAGCTTTTTCAGGGTCCGTATGCCAAGGAAGCTCCTGATTTAATTCTCGATTGGTGGAGCGCAAACGCGTTTTCAGCGAAACCCAGTTTTCCAGAAGAAGGCGATCAGCCACCGGTACAGATTTTGCCACGCGGACCGGTAAAAGGGCCGGAGTGGGGAGGTACTCATCGGAAAGCAGGCGTTCTCATCGCGAAAGGTAAAGCCTTTAACCGGGGAACCAAGATCGAAGGGGCCACGCTAGTAGATTTGGCGCCAACTCTCCTCTATCTATTGGGCCAGAAAGTTCCGGAAGATATGGATGGTCAGGTGCTCACCGCTGCATTCGATCCTCAGTTTTTGCAACAGCACACCGCCGAATACCAAGAGTCTTCCGAAGTGGTAGCTCAAGAAAACGAAAGCGCCTCCTATTCCGCGGAAGAAGCTGCTCGAATCGAGGCGCGCCTCAGAGCGCTCGGGTACATCGACTAATCGTACCTCATGAGATCGTATTCGATAGTGATGGTGGCGGCGTGTCCCTTTCCCGTGAATTACGGTTCACCGGGCGCGATTCGCGAACTAACGGAAACGCTTTCTGAAATGGGCCATGACCTGCACGTGGTCACTTACGGAGATGGTGATGACCTTCCGGTCGGAAACGCGCAGCTTCATCGAGTTGCCAAGATCAACAATTCCGGCGGTCCACGAGTCGGTCCTAACAGGCACAAGTTGATAGTTGATTTCTTGCTGGTAATCAAACTTTGCCAGGTAATCCGCGCGCATAATATCGAGATTATCCACGCGCACAATTACGAAGGGGGGTTGGCTGGCGTCATCGGAAAGTTCTTCACTTGGCGACCACTGATTTATAACGCTGTAAATTTGATGTCGGAGGAGCTGATCTCCTACAACTTTTTCAAGCCAGCGTTTATCGGAAAATGGTTGGCGGCGATTCTTGATTGGTTTGTTCCGATCTTTCCGGATCACATCATCGCGGTGACTCAAGAACTTTACGATTGGTTCGCGTCTCACGGGATAAAGAAGGAAAGATTGACCCTGGTGCCTTGCGGTGTGAAACCGGCCATGTTTGAGAGCGCCGATGCCACCGCGCTCCGTCTAAAGTACAATATCGGTTCGAGACCCGTGGTGATGTACACCGGAATCCACAGCGCATTTCAGCGCGTCGATTACCTCCTCCGCGCTTTTACGGTTGTGCTTAAGGCGGAACCGTCCGCTCTCCTGATGGTGGTAAGTCCTTTGACTGATGAACCAAACTATCCAGTCAACGTTGAGCTCGCTAAATCGCTGGGCATCTCTGAAAGTGTGATTTTCGTAGGTCCGCACGAACTGGAGGAACTGCCGAATTATTTAGCCATGGCTACGGTAGCCGTAGTGCCGCGTCCGGAATGCCATGGCCATCCCATTAAACTTTTGAACTATATGATGGCGGCGAAGCCGATCGTCTGTTTTGAGGCTGCAGCCAAGGGCGTCCGTCATTTACATGACGCGTTTCTGGTTCCCAACCACGCTTGGGAAAAGATGGGCGATGCCATTGTAACGTTGTTGCGGGACCCAGCGCTAGCCAAGAGATTGGCGGCAAATGCCCAAGAAACGGTTTTGAATAACTTCGACTGGCGAATCCTGGCAAAGAAAATAGAGACGATTTATGCTGGGCTTCTGTCAAAACATTAGAATCTTCTCTACCACTCATAAACTAGGCCGGTTGTGTTTAGCTTCTGCCCTTTTTGCTGCTGGCGCAGTGGCAACTTTCGGTGCGGCTGCCACGCAACCATCGTCGGATGTCCCGCGCGGCGTTTTTAGTTTGGGGAAGGCTGGACTGGCCACCGATCCCGCCGTTTTTGCAAATCCTTCCGTGGACGGAATTAGTATCCGTCAAACCTGGATCGAGCTCGAAAAATCGAAAGGCGATTTCGATTGGGGTTTTCTGGATTCGGAAGTGGCCAATGCCCAAAAGTCCGGAAAAGCAGTGCTAATACGGATCCTGTCGGAAGGGCAGTCAACTCCTTCTTGGGTCTACGGAGAAGGAGTTCAGACCTTTACTTACGCCGATAAGAATCCTTACCATCATCAAAATACCGGCAAGTTCGCCCTCTTCTGGGACAAGACTTATCTGGCCGAGAAGAAAGCAATGATCGAAGCCGTCGGCAAACATTTGTCGGGCAATTCGGCGGTAAAGATTGTGGCAGCGGTTACCGCCAGTTCACACAGCGGTGATTGGCACGTCCCGCACACACCTATCGATATTCAGAATTGGCACGCGATCGGTTATACCAGCGACAAGCTGTTCGATGTCTGCAAACAAATCATCGACACCACCATTGAGAGCTTCCCGAACCAATATGTTTTGCAGTCGGTCGGTGCAAACGGAAGACTCGACCTCTACCCCGATTACCTGTCTCGCCAAGTAGTGCAATACGGGCGCGCCCGGTACGCCGGGCGGATGATCGTTGAGCGGAACTCGCTCTCGGCAGTCTCACCACCACCTGTGCCAGGGAGGATGAAGCATTTTAAGGTTCTGTGGGACAATCGGCCGGACATCGCGGCGCAGATGCTGTGGTTTAGCTATGGTGACCCGACCTGCCGAAACAACGGTGGACAGAAACCATGCGATCCGGAGGCGACTCTAAAGAAGGCCGTCGACATTGGAGTCTCCTATGGCGTGCGCTTTATCGAAATATATCAACGTGACGTAATTAATTTACCGGCCGTGATCCGATATGCGCATGAAGCACTCACAAAGTAGCTCGTGGGGGATATCATGTGCTATTCATGTGCTATAAAAGGCCGCCGCTCTCTCAGGCCAGCTTCATGATAGAATCCAACCGACTGTTAAACGTTATCGCAAAGCGACGTGGAGAACTTTTCCTGGGCTTTCTCCTAGTTCTCATCGCGGGCGCTGCCATCGTGGTGATGCTGAAATATTTTGTGCAAACCGACGGACTTAAGGCCCGTCCGGTGGGACTTCCTATTCCGGTCCAGACGTTGGTTGCTAAAGTGACTTCGCTGCATGAAGTAGTCGGTGCGAGCGGGACATTGGCAGAGAGCTCTGATGTATTCCTCACCAACCGAGTCACGGCTAAAGTACTTAAAGTCCCAGTAGAATTAGGGAATATCGTAAAGGAGGGGAATCTACTGGCCCAAATGGATGATACGCTTTTCCGATCTGCGGTCGATCACGAACAGCTCAATCTCGAACACGCGACTAAGCAGCTGGAACGGATGTTGGCGATGCAGCGAAAGAGCTTTGCCTCTGAAGTCGAGGTGGAGCGAGCCAGAACGGAAAAGGCCGCAGCCCAAGAGGCTCTAGATCAAGCGCAATTTAACCTCACGAATACTAGAATCACCGCGCCCGCGGCAGCGATCGTCTTGGAGCGAACTATCAATCCGGGAGAGATCACTTCTATTGGCAATGAGGCCTTTAAACTGGGGATTATCGACCCGGTCTTTATGGTGGCGCAAGTGTCTCAAGAGAAGATTGGGTCCGTGCATATGGGGATGCACGGGCAGGTCAGTACCGACGGTTTCCCGGGGGTTGTTTTCGAGGGCGAAGTAGTCAAAATTGACGGAAAGGTTAATGATACGACGCGCACGTTCGGTGTTTACCTTAAGATCGCCAATCACGATCTCCACCTGATACCCGGTATCACCGGTTATGCGCGCCTAACGAATGAGCGCATTGCGCTGGCGGTGCCTAGCACCGCGGTTATAAACCCGGTAGGGGATAAGGCTACAGTTTATGTAGTAGATAGGGATAATCGCGCTCATGTCCGAGAAATCCGTAGGGGACTATTAATAGGAGGGATGACAGAAGTGTTAGACGGCCTCCAAGAAGGTGAGGAGGTGGTAACAGTCGGGACCCAGGAATTACGGGACAACGATAAGGTAAGCGTTAATCAATCAGCACCCTGGAACAAATGAGCGTGAAATTTTTGGTAATGGGATTGTTGTTACTGTTGATTCCCGGAACCATGTCGGCGGGCGACGATAGAACGGTGACGTTGCACGATTGTATCAATCAAGCGCTCGGGCGCAGTCCAAGATTGGAAGCTGATCAGTACACTCTCAAGGCGAACGAAGCCGCCATTAAGAAAGCGCGATCGGGATTATTGCCGGAATTTACAGGAGAAGCTGAGTTACAAAACGTAACCGGTAGTCCGGTCGGCCCGTTTTCCGTTCTGGGCATTAACAATATCGATGAGACCGGAGTGCGAGGGACTTCGAAAAACTCCGGCTCAGTCCGGGCGAGCGCTGCGACCGTTGGCAACGGCACTTTGCGGATGCGCTATCCGCTCTATGAAAACGGTAGCATTTTAGGTCTCAATAATGCCCCGGCCGTAGCGTCAGCAAAAGAGGTCTACAAACGGCAGCAATGGACCATCCGCCTTTCTGAGCAGGCGGTGGTCGAAACCGTGGCGAGTTGTTTTTATAACGCCACGACCTACCAGCAAAAAGCCGAGTTGGATCGAGAAAAGGTAGAGCTATCGAAAAAGCGACTCGAAATTTTGCAGGAGGAGCTTACGCAATCCTTGACTTTACCCCAATACGTCGACCTGGCTAAAGCGGAGTTAGCAGCAGACCAGCAGGTCTTGGCCACGAGCCAACAGCGAGCGATGGATAGCACGATGCAGCTTTCTCAATTGCTAGGGCGGCCGTTGAAGGCGAAACTAAAGCTGGATTTGACGGAGCCGAGAATTCCGTCCTTACCGCCGTTACAAGAATTCCTTAACCAGGTTGTAGCGATGCACCCGGCGGTGGGCGTGCAGCAAGCGAACATCACGTTGGCACAACAGAACCTGCGCTTGGCGGAGGCTGCTCTTTGGCCCTCAGTCAATTTTGTCACCAGCTATACCGGCGCCACCGCATTTGGAAGAGAAAATCCAGACCTTCTTTTTATGATGCTGAACGTCGAAGTGCCGATTTTTGATTGGGGTCATGGGCGAGACCAGAAGCAGGAAGAAGAATTTAAGTTAAAAGCGGCTCAAGCAGAACTGGGTCAGGTTCATCTAGATTTGCGCGAAGCGATTCTCTCGGAATTGAGCAACATTCATACAACGGAGAGTGCGATCGCCACGCTCGAGAGTGATTATCTTAGTGCGAAAAACAATGTGGATTTAATTCAAGAGCAACATGACCAGGGCATCTCAACCCAACTCGCTTTAGTAGATGCACAAGAAGCATTGTCGAAAGCGAAAGATCAGGTGCTGTTAGCGAGGCTGGTCCAGCGGCTTGAGTATGTCCAATTACAAAAGCTGAGCGGGGGAATCTGGGTTTGGAACAAATGAAACAGTCGCAGCGGATCGTTAAAAACGTCTTGGCTGGTGGAGTCGCCGTTGGCCTGGGGGGCTTGCTTCAGTTGGGAGCTGTCGTGCTCATCGCTCGCTCGGTGAGTGTATCCGACTTTGGTATCTACTCGTTTATTCTGGCGTTCGCCGTCTTCTTCCAGTTGCTGGCTGATTCGGGTTTGAGTAACATTTTAATGCGCGAACTGGCTAAACAGCCGGAAAAACTGTCCGAAATTTTAGGGGCCGCGCTGTCGCTAATCTGGACATTGTCGATTGCAGTTGAGCTGATCATCTTAGCGATCGTCCCGTTCCTCACTTTCAGTCTTGAGGTCAAATTGTTAATGCTGGCGATGGGAGCGGCCACTTTGTCGCTGTTCCATTGCGCGGGTTACGGGTCGGCATTGCGGTCGCAGGAAGATAACGAACTTCACGCGATTGGGTTCCTGATTCACAAGGTCTTATTCTGCGCGTTCATCTTTATTGGGTTGCGCATGGGGTTGGCGCTAGTCGGCATCGTTTTTGCCCATCTAATCCCTAACGTTCTGCTCTGTGTTTATTACCGATGGGTGGTCGTGCGTCGCTATGCCCGCCCGAAAATGCGGATCGACTTCCCCATGTGGAAATATCTGCTCACAAATTCGATTCCAGTTGGCGGCGCTACCATGGT
>Ga0210386_10005031_pt1 | contig 10796 bp, 10 predicted proteins | sample IncBWH32OmetaG_FD_160091 | JGI IMG/M metagenome (GOLD analysis project Ga0210386, IMG submission 160091) | Forest soil microbial communities from Barre Woods Harvard Forest LTER site, Petersham, Massachusetts, United States - Inc-BW-H-32-O ... | reverse complement strand
TGCTGAAGTCCGCGATCAGCGGCGGTTCCGGGGGCTGGCGGCCCGGCGACGGCGCCAAGGACGCCGAGGGCGCCAAGGAAGCCGAACGCGCCAAGGACGCCGAGGGCGCCAAGGACGCCGAGGGCGCCAAGGACGCCGAGGGCGCCGGGGGCGAGACCATCGCCGGGCCGGCCACGGGCCGGTCACCGGCTTGCTGGCCGCCGATGCCGGCGACCCGGGTGGCGGACCCGGTGCGGCTGGTCAGGTATCCCTCGGCCAGCAGCTGCCCGTAGCAGTCCTGCACCATGCCGCGGGACACGCCGAGCTCACGGGCCAGCTCCCGCGAGGACGGCAGCCGTTCCCCGGCCCGGAGCCGGCCGCCCCTGATCGCCTCGCGCAGGCTCGCCTCCAGCTGGGCGCGCAGCGGCTGGCTGGCCGAACGGTCAAGCCGAACCAGCAGCTCCGGACTCAAACCGGACCACTCAATCGCCATGAAATCGGACCTTACCAGCGTGCCGGCTGGGTTCTAGCGTGCATGCTATGAGCACCTTGACGCAGGCGCAGCCTGGTACCGCGGTTCCGGCCCGGCTCCTCAGCGTGCCGCTGGCGGCCACGTTCCTGGCCGAGTTCACGTCGCTCACCAGCTTCTTCCTGCTGCTGTCGGTGATGCCGATGCTGGCGGCGGCGGCCGGCGCCAGCAGCTCCGCTGCCGGGCTGATCACCGGGTCTCTGCTGCTCGGCACCGTGGCGGCCGAGGCCGTCGCCGCGGCCGCGATCAGGCGGTTCGGCTACCGGATGGTGCTCGCGGCCGGAGCCGTGCTGCTCGGCGGGCCGGCCCTGGCCATGCTCGCACGCGAGCCCCAGGCCGTCATGATAAGCGTCAGCGTGGTGCGCGGGCTCGGCTTCGGCTTGTGCGGCGTGGCCACCGGCGCGCTCACCGCCAAGCTGCTGCCTCCCGGACGGCGCGGTGAGGGGCTCGGCCTGCTCGGCATCGTCTCCGGCGTCCCGGCCGTTGTCGCGCTGCCGGCCGGGGTCTGGCTCGCCGGACACCACCTGGCCGCCGCGGCCGCGGCGATGGCGGCCGCCGCCGGCCTGCTGCCACTGGTGGCGATCCGCTGGCTGCCGGGCGGGCGTGAGGCACGCCGTACCGCCGCCGCCAGACGCATGCCGGGCCCGCGCAGATCCGGGCGGATGGCGGGCGCCGCCGCGCTGCGGCTGCCGCTGATCTTCGCCGCCGCCACCATCGCGGCCGGCGTGCTGGACTCGTTCCTGCCGCTCGCGAAGGGGATCGGAAGCAACCTCTCGTCGGCCGCGCTGCTCGTGCAGGCGATCACCGCCACGCTCACCCGCTGGCAGGCCGGCAAGCACGGCGACCGGTACGGTCACGCCCGGCTGCTCATCCCGGCGCTCGCCGTGGCGGCGCTCGGCATGGCCGCGATGTTGGTGCTGGGCTCGCCCGTGGTGATCTTCGCAGGCATGGTGCTGTTCGGCGCCGGGTTCGGGGTGATCGAGAACGCGACGTTCGCGCTGCTGATCGAGCAGCTGCCTGAGGCTACGGCCAGCGCGTCGTGGAACTTCGCCTACGACGCCGGGTACGGCGCGGGCCCGGCCGTCTTCGGCCTGATCTGCGTCCGCACCGGCTACCCGGTGGCGTTCGGCCTGACCGGCGTGTTGATCCTCGCCGCCGTCCCGCTCGCCTTGCGCGAGCGCAAGGCCGCAGCCAGCCCGTGGTAGCTTGAAGGGAGTCTCTCCTTGGGAGCGACGCCTTGTTTGGGCCGGACGACCACTTCGGGTTGTCGCCCCACGCAGACCCGACGCCTCTTCTGAGCAGTTCCGCGCGCCAGGAGGTACCGGGATGAATATTGCGCTGATTTGCGTGGTCGTGGTTCTGGTGGCCTTCGCGGTCTGGAACAAGGTGCGCAGGCGCTCCTGGTTCTGGTGGCGCGGCCAGGGCGGCCGGGATAGCTAGAGCCCCGTGTCGCTGACCGGGTCTGCGGGCCGTGAAATGCAGGTGGCCCGGCACGATGCGGAGCCTGCGGAGCGGCCCGGGCACCGGGACGGTGCCGTCTGGCCGCCTGCCGTCGACCTGCGGGGCGTATGCAAGAGCTTCGGCCCGGTGCAGGCCGTGCGGGGAGTCGCGCTGGCGGTCGGCTCCGGAGAGGTCATGGCTTTCCTGGGCCCCAACGGCGCCGGGAAGACCTCGACGATCGACATGATCCTGGGCCTGTCCCGCCCGGATGCCGGTGCGGTCGAGGTCTACGGCATGGCGCCGCGGCAGGCGGTCCGCAGGGGCCTGGTCTCCGCCGTCATGCAGTCGGGAGGTTTGCTCAAGGACCTCACCGTGGCGGAGACGGTTCAGTACACCGCCGGGCTTTTTGCCGTCAGCCGCCCCGTCGGGGAGGTGCTGGAGCGGGCCGGCATCACCGCGATCGCGGGCCGCATGGTCGGTAAGTGCTCCGGGGGAGAACAGCAGCGGCTGCGCTTCGCGATGGCGCTGATCCCCGACCCCCAGCTGCTCATCCTCGACGAGCCGACCCAGGGAATGGACGTGGAGGGCCGCCGCGGCTTCTGGAAGGCCATCCGCGATGACGCGGCCTTGGGCCGGACCGTCGTCTTCGCGACGCACTACCTGGAGGAGGCGGACGCCTACGCCGGCCGGATCGTGTTGATCAGCAAGGGCCAGATCGTGGCGGACGGGACCGCCGCCGAGGTCAAGAGCCTGGCCTCGGGCCGGACCATCCGGGCCACCCTGCCCGGCGCGGACGAGGCGGTGCTGCGGGCCATACCGGGAGTGGACGGCGTCGACGTGCGCGGAGACACCGTCCTGATCCATTCCGGCGATACCGACGCCGTGGCCCGGTGGTTGCTGACCCGGACCTCGGCCCGGGATCTGGAGATCACCTCACGCGGGCTGGAAGAGGCCTTCCTCGCCTTGACCGGCGACCCCGGCGCCGGCCCGGCCGGCGAGAGCCAGGTCGGCGAGAGCCAGGCCGGCGAGAGCCTGGCCGCGACATGACCGCTCAGTCCGCCCTGGCCGCCGCCCTGGAGCGCCAGCCGCCCCCGCTGGGCGGCTTCAGCCCGGCGATCCTCCGCCTGGAGGTCCGTCGTCTGCTGCGTAACCGGCGGACCATGATCCTGGCGCTCATCTTGCCGGTGCTGTTTTTCTGGGGCTTCGGCCTGAACAACAGCTACGTGCACGAAACAGCCGGGCGCGGCAACGTGTCGGCCGTCGAGATGATCAGCATCGCCCTGTACGGCGCGGTGGCCGCCACCGCGACCTGCGGTGCGATGGTCTCCATCGAGCGAGCAGCGGGCTGGAGCCGGCAGCTGCGCGTGACGCCCATGTCGCCTGCGGCCTACATCGTGATCAAGATGCTGACCTCGCTGGTCCTGGCGGCCGGCTCGGTCGCCGCCGTCTACCTGGTCGGCGCCGTCACCAGCAAGGTGTCGATGCCGGCCGGCCTGTGGGTCATCACCGGGCTGTGCGTGTGGATCGGATCCCTGCTGTTCGCCGCCTTCGGCCTATTCGCCGGTTACCTGCTGCCGTCGGAGAACGTCACGCAGGTCATCGCGCTCGCGCTGACGCTGTGCTCCTTCGCCGGCGGCCTGTTCATCCCGCTCAGCCAGTTCTCGCCGGATCTGAGAACCTTCGCCGAGTTCACCCCGCTGTACGGGCTCAGCCAGCTCGTCCACTACCCGCTGGTCGGCGGCACCCTTCAATGGGGCTGGATCTTGAACCTGGTCGTGTGGCTCACGATCTTCGTGGCCGGCGCCGCCTGGCGCCTGCGCCGCGACACCGCCCGAGTGTGATCCAGCAGGGTGTGATCCAGCAGAGTCTGATCCAGCGCCGCGCCTGGCGAGTATCAGGCTCCCGGCTGCCGCCGCCACGAGCGCGGCGACCGCCACGCAGTAGGCCAGGGCGGTCCGGTGCAGGCCGAAGTGTGCGGTGGCCACCCCGGCGATCAGCGCCGGGATGCTGAGCCCGAGGAAGGAGATGATGAAGATGGCGGCGATGAGCCCGGCGCGCCGTCCGGGCGGGGCCAGCGGGATCAGGGCGCGGTTGACGCCCAGCAGCGTCAGCCCGACACCCACGCCGGCCACCCCGGTGCCGGCCAGGAAGGCGGCGGCGGTCGTGATGGCGATCGCGGCGAAGGTCACCGCGAGGCCGGCCAGCAGGACCAGGCAGCCGGCCAGCATCGCCGTGCGCGGCGCGACGCCCCGGAACGCGGCCGTGGCCGCGGCCGCGACCCCGGTGAGCAGGAAGATCAGCAGGCCGCCCCACAGCAGATCCCGCGAGCCGGTCACCTGCGTGGTCAGCGACGGCCCCAGCGACTGATACAGGCCCGACAGCGCCCACACCGCGAACAGGCACGGCACCGCGGTGGCGAACGTCCCGCGCGCCCGGCGCGGCACGCCCACCCGGGGCCGGAGCGAGGCCAGGACGCCGGGGCGCCGGGTGCCGGGCTCGGGCATCGCCAGTATCCCGGCGGCGGCGGCCACGCTGGCGCCGAGCAGCAGCCACCACACCAGCCGGGTGGGCGCCGGCCCGTACTGGGCCAGCGCGCTGGCCCCCAGCGCGCCCGCTCCCAGCCCCAGGAGGGGGGCGGCGGTGGTGATCAGCGGCGCGAGCCCGCTGCCCTCGGGTTGCAGGTCGATCAGCGCCGCGCCGAGCGCACCGGTCGCCGTGCCGACGCCCACGCCCTGCAGCGCCCGCGCGGCGAACAGCAGCCCCACGTCGTGCGCCGCCAGGAACACCGCGCACGCGCCCGCGGTCACCACCAGGGCGGCGAGAATCACGCGCCTGCGGCCCAGGTAGTCCGACACCGACCCGAAGACCAGCAGCGTGGCGAGCAGGACGAGGGCGTAGATGGCGAACACGGCGGTCAGCGTGGTCGCCGAGAACCGCAGCTGAGCCCGGTAGATGCCGTACAGCGGCGATGGTGCGCCCGCCGCGCAGAACAACAGGCAGAGTACCCCGGCCACCAGCCAGAACGCCGCTCGCGACGGCGCCGTGCGCCGGGCATGCTCCACCGCGGGCCGTATCCCGGGGCGGCGGTGCCGTTCGGCGTTGCCGCTCGCGGGGGCACGGCCGGTCTTGGTGTCGGACAGGACCATCGCAGGTTCCTCCTGGAGTCGCGTGGCAGACGCGGCCGAGGTAGAACCACGGTCCGTTCGGAAGATCAAAGGCATTTTGCCGAACGGATCGTGGTTCCACACCCCGGCCACAGGCACGGGGCTAGCCCTGGATGTCCTGGGCCCCGGCGGCGACCTGCTGCCATTGCGCCCATGTAGCCAGCCGGGATCCGTAGTCCTCGACCGCGATACGCAGCGGGTCCTCACCGAGGAACAGGCGCAGCGGGGGGTGGTCGGTGTCCACCAGGGTCAAGATGGCCTCACGGGTGGCCACCGGGTTGCCGGGCGCGGGGAACCGCTGGGCCCGTACCTTCGCCGCCGCGTCCCGGGTGTGGTCGTAGACGGGCAGCGGCGTCGCGTGCTTGGCGGACGACCCGGACCAGTCGGTCGAGTAGCCCGTCGGCTCGATCAGCGTGACCTTGATGCCGAACCCGGCGACTTCCTGCGACAGGCTCTGGCTGAAGCCCTCGAGCGCCCACTTCGAGGCGTGGTAGGCGCCCGTGTTCATGAACGCCGAGACGCCGCCAATGGAGGAGACCTGGATAATGTGACCGCCGCCCTGCTCGCGCAGGAACGGCAGCGCCGCCTGGGTCACCCAAAGCGCCCCGAGCACGTTCGTTTCCAGTTGGGCACGGATCTCGGTCTCGCTGATCTCTTCGACCATGCCGAACTGCCCGTAGCCCGCGTTGTTCACGACGACATCCAGCCGCCCGAACCGCTCGTGCGCCTGCCGGACCGCGGCGAACGCCGCCTCCCGGTCGGTGACGTCCAGCTTGATCGGCAAGATCGCGTCACCGTACTTCGTGACCAGATCGTCCAGCGTGCCGAGATTCCGTGCCGTCGCCGCGACCTGGTCGCCGCGGTCCAGAGCCGCGATCGCCCACTCACGGCCGAAGCCCCGCGACGTACCGGTGATAAACCACGTCTTCATCCGCCGGAGCCCTTCGCTTAGTTCAATGACCGAACTATTTCATTGGACCACGGGCAGGATAGTTCTGTCAATGAACTATTGCTGGTAGCATCGGGCCATGGCTCTGCCCAAGGATTACGCGGGACAGCGGTGCTCGCTCTCGCGTGCGCTCGAGGTCGTCGGCGAGCGCTGGACGCTGCTCATCATGCGCGACGCGTTCTTCGGCGTGCGGCGCTTCGGCGACTTCGCCGCGCACCTGGGGATACCGCGCGCCGTGCTCACCGAACGCCTCGAGACCTTGCGTGAGGCCGGCGTGCTCGCGGAGACGCGGGGAAGCCACGGCTACCGCGAGTACGTCCTGACCGGTAAGGGCCTGAGCCTGTGGCCCGTCGTCCGCGACCTGCTCAGCTGGGGCGATGAGTACTACTCCGCCAACGGCCCGCGCCGGGTGTTCCAGCATGCCCAGGACGCGGGCCCCATCGCGCCGGACGGAGCGTGCGCCACCTGCGGCAGCGCCGTTCCGCCGTCGGACCTGCTGATCCTTCCCGGCCCCGGCTACGACGGCGAAGGGGACGACGTGGTCAGCAAGACCCTCACCACCGCGCACCGCCTGCTCGAACCCATTCGCGGCCACTGACCGCCCAGGTACCGGTGCGGGGCGGGTGTGATCGGCCTGAAACGCCCGACGTATGATGCCGATTGGGCATGTCCCCCCGCGCCAGACGTCCGCATGACGGGCAGTGCAGGCCGACCGTTGCTCATCGATGGCAGCAATGCGCGCCCGTCGCGGTGCCGTAACCGGAGATGAGGCAACGATGGCGAAAGCAGTCGGAATCGACCTGGGTACCACCAATTCGGTGATCGCGGTGAGCGAGGGCGGCAAACCGACGGTGATCCCGAATGCGGAGGGGGCGCGGACGACCCCGTCGGTCGTGGCCTTTACCCCCCAAGGGGAGCGCCTGGTCGGCCAGCTGGCCCGCCGTCAGGCGATCCTGAACCCGAAGGGCACGATCTACTCGGCCAAGCGCTTCATCGGCCGGCATTTCGACGAGGTCAAGAGCGAGCTGAACGCCGTGTCGTTCGACGTGGTGCCCGGGCCGAACGGAGAGGCCCGGTTCGAGATCCGCGGCAAGCAGTACGCGCCGGAGGAGATCTCGGCCCTCGTGCTGCGCAAGCTCACCGAGGACGCGTCGAAGTTCCTCGGCGAGAAGGTCACCGAAGCCGTCATCACCGTCCCCGCGTACTTCAACGACGCACAGCGGCAGGCGACCAGGGACGCGGGCCGCATCGCCGGGCTCGAGGTGCTGCGCATCATCAACGAACCGACCGCGGCCGCGCTGGCCTACGGCCTGGACAAGAAGCGCAACGAGACGGTGCTGGTCTTCGACCTGGGCGGCGGGACCTTCGACGTCAGCATCCTCGACATCGGCGAAGGCGTGGTCGAGGTACGGGCCACCGCCGGTGACACCCACCTGGGCGGGGACGACTTCGACCGCCGCATCGTCGACTACCTGGCCGATGACTTCCAGCGGGAAAACGGGATCGACCTGCGCAAGGACCCGCAGGCCTTGCAGCGGCTGTTCGAGGCGGCGGAGAAGGCCAAGGTCGAGCTATCGTCGGTGACGCAGACCACCATCAGCCTGCCGTTCATCACCGCGGACGCCTCCGGGCCCAAACACCTCAACACCACGCTGATGCGCTCGACGTTCGACCAGATCACCGCCGACCTGGTCGAGCGCACCAAGCAGCCGGTCCAGCAGGCGCTGGCGGATGCGAAGCTGACCGCCAACGACATCGACGAGGTCATCCTGGTCGGCGGGGCCACCCGGATGCCGTCGGTGCAGGCCATGGTCCGCAGGCTGACCGGCGGCAAGGACCCCAACATGACGGTCAACCCGGACGAGGTCGTCGCCCTGGGGGCCGCGGTTCAGGCCGCCGTGATCAAGGGCGAGGTCAAGGACGTCCTGCTGCTGGACGTGACTCCGCTGTCGCTCGGCATCGAGACGCTCGGCGGGGTCATGACCAAGGTCATCGAACGCAACACCACGATTCCCGCCCGGCGCTCCGAGACGTTCAGCACCGCCGAAGACAACCAGTCCGCCGTCGACGTGGTGGTGCTGCAGGGCGAGCGGGAACGCGCCGCCGACAACCGGGTCCTGGGCCGGTTCCGGCTCGAGAACATCCGGCCCGCCCCCCGGCAGGTCCCGCAGATCGACGTCACCTTCGACATCGACGCGAACGGGATCCTGAACGTCTCGGCGAAGGACAAGGACACCGGGACCGAGCAGCGAATCACGATCAGCGAGAGCTCCAACCTGGACAAGGCCGACGTCGACCAGATGATCGCCGATGCCGAGCGGCACCGCGACGAGGACCGGCGGCTGCGCGAGCTGACCGATGCGCGCAACACGCTCGATGCCGCCGCGTACCAGGTCGAGCGGCAGCTCGCGGACCTCGGCAATTCGGTGCCCGTACACGAGAAGGCACGGGCGGACACGCTGGTGGCTGACGCGCGGCAGGCCCTCAACGACAATGCGCCGCTGGACCGGCTGCGCGACCTGTCCACCGAGCTCCAGCAGGTCTACCACAGCCTCGGCGCCACCACCTCCGCCCCGCAGGACCAGCCCGGCGCGCCGCGCGGTGATGACGATGACGTGATCGACGCCGAGTTCAGCCCCAATGAGTAACATGACCGGCGGGTGGCAGTCCGGGCGAGGCGGCGGCGAGCCGCCGCAGGTCCAGCATGACTTCGGTTCCGAGACCGCCCCGCCCGAGACCGCCCCGCCCGGGACCGGCCCGACGAACGGCGCAGGCGACGCAGGCGGCCCAGACGGTGTCGCCGCCGTGGCCGACCTGGAGGCCCGGCTCGCCGAGGCCGAGGACCAGAAGCTCCGCGCACTGGCTGACCTGGCCAATCTGCGCAAGCGGTGTGCCGCGCAGGTGGATCGCGCCGAGGCTGACGCCCGCATCCAGGTCGCCAGGCAGTGGCTGCCGGTCGTCGACAACCTCGAGCGGGCGCTCGAGCACGCCGCCGCCGATCCGCGCACGATCGTCGAGGGCATCCAGGCCGTGCGGCAGCAGGCCCTGAGCGTGCTGACCGGCCTCGGCTTCCCGCGCCGGGACGACACCGGCGCGACGTTCGATCCGGCCCGGCACGAGGCGGTCGCGGCCGCGTACGATCCCCGCGTCCCTCCCGGCACCGTCGTGCAGGTCGTGCGGCCCGGCTACGGCACACCAGACCGCCAGCTGCGGCCCGCCCAGGTCGTAGTGGCCAAGGCGGACTGATGCCGGGCGGACCGAGGGCTGATCGCCGCGACTTCTACGAGATCCTGGACGTGCCGAGGACCGCGACCCAGGACGAGATCCAGCGCGCCTACCGCACGCTGGCCCGCCAGCACCATCCCGACGTCAACAAGGATCCCGGAGCCGAGGACCGGTTCAAGGAAATCTCCGAGGCGTACGACGTGCTGTCCGATCCGCAGACCCGGCGCCGTTACGACGCCTTCGGCCCGGACTTCCGGCAGGTGCCCGAGGACGTGGATCCCGAGGCGTTCCAGCGCAGCCGCGCCCGCGCGGGAGCCGGCCAGGCCCGAGGCGCGGGGGGCGCCGGCGGGTTCGGCCCGGGCCTGGGCGATGACCTGGGCGGCATCAATATAGAAGACCTCCTCGGCGGGATCTTCGGCGGCCGGGGCTTCGGCCCGATCCCGGGCGCCGATCAGGAAGCCGGACTCGAGCTGACCGTGGAGGAGGCCTTCCAGGGCGGCCAGCGGTCGGTCACCCTGGACGGTCCCGACGGCCGGCGCACGCTTGAGGTCAAGATCCCGGCCGGCGTGACCAACGGGCAGCGCATCCGCCTGGCTGGCCAGGGCGGCCGCGGCAGCGAGGGCGCACGCAACGGCGATCTGTATTTCGTGGTCCGGATCGCCCCGCACCCCCGGTACCGCGTCGAGGGACGCGACCTGTACGTCGATCTCCCGCTGACGCCGTGGGAAGCGGCGCTGGGCACCTCGGTGGCCGTGGAGACCCCGCGCGGTGAGATGAAGGTCAAGGTGCCGTCGGGGACCTCGTCCGGTAAGCGGCTCCGGCTCCGGCACCACGGCCTGCCTCACCCGCGGGGCAGCGCCGGACACCTGTACGCCGAGGTCAAGATCGTGGTGCCGGCCAAGCTCACCGATGATGAGCGTCGGCTCTTCGAGGAGCTGGCCGCGGTCTCCACGTTCGACCCGAGGAGGCGGTAGTGGGCTACGCGCTGGTCCTGGTCCGGTCGGTCAGCCTCAACCTGGAGGCGTTCGCCCGGACGACGGGCACGCACCCGGACCTGGTCCGCAGGCTCGTCGCCCTGGGCGTCCTCGACGCCGACCGCGACGCCGCCGGCGAGCTGTGGTTCGCCCGTAGCCAGGTGGCGGTCATGGGCCGGGTCCAGCGGCTCCGCGCCGGATTCGGCCTCAACTACGCGGCCGTCGGGTTGGTCACCGACCTGCTGGACCGGATCGCGGTACTCGAAACGGCCCTTCAGGAGGCCCGACGGCCGGGAAGGTGAACATGGACCCCAGCCACCTGACGCAAAAGTCAACCGAAGCACTGCACGACGCGCAGACCAAGGCGCTCCGCTACGGGCACACCGAAGTGGACGGCGAGCACCTGCTACTGGCCCTGCTCGACCAGCAGGACGGCATCGTCCCTCGCCTGCTGGCCCAATCCGGCGCCGATCCGGACCAGTTGCGGACGGCGCTCGAGGCCGAGCTGGCCAAGCGCCCCAAGGTCACCGGCCCGG
>Ga0210386_10005028_pt1 | contig 10799 bp, 13 predicted proteins | sample IncBWH32OmetaG_FD_160091 | JGI IMG/M metagenome (GOLD analysis project Ga0210386, IMG submission 160091) | Forest soil microbial communities from Barre Woods Harvard Forest LTER site, Petersham, Massachusetts, United States - Inc-BW-H-32-O ... | reverse complement strand
GATGAGAACGATGTGGATACGGCCGGGCAGCTCCTGGTGGATCTCCAGGATCTTCCCCACCGAGCTGTGCTGCCCGTAGGCTGCGATCGCGCGTGCGTCTTCCAGGACCAGGCTGTGCTGGTAGATCCGCTCGTGCGCGGCCTCCAGGTCGGGGACGAGCTTCTGCGCGCCGACGACGAAGATGACGTTGGCGGCGCCCCAGGCGTAGGAGGCGAGCTGGCTGCCGGACGCGGAAGCGATGACGAGCGTTCCGTCGCGGGTGACCGCGTGGACGCTGCCGAGAGCGTAGTCCGGCTGGCCGCCGATCGCCTTCATCTCCTGCGCCTGGGTTGCGAAGTCGAGCGCGAACATCTTGTTGCGCGCCGAGTCATAGGGTCCGCCGTCGTTGATCGCGTCCGCGATCCCGGTGTCGGCCAAGGTCACCGAGGTGTTGGTCATCACCGACGACCCCTGCGGGATGCGGGCCAGGACGGTCTCACGCGCGGCGTCGAGGTCGTCCACGACTTCCACGCTGAACCCGTGCTCTTCCAGGGCGGTGACGGCTGACGCGAGCACCGGCTCGTCGGGCAGCGTGTTGAATCGGTCCGGGGTAGCGATCGTGCTCATCGGCTGGTCCTTGCTGGTCTGGCCGCCTTCGGCGGCGGGCCTTGGCGATATTGGAAACGTAAGCGGACTTTACCCCGTTTATATTTCCGGCCGTAGGGTGTGATCATGAGCCAGCCCGTGACCTGGGGACCGCCGCATGCCGAGCGCGCCGACGCCGTCCGCAACCGGCGGCTGCTGCTGGCCACGGCGCGCGAGATCATCGCCGGGCAGGGGGCCGACCAGCTGACCATGGACGGGCTCGCCGAACGCGCAGGCCTGGGCAAGGGAACGGTGTTCCGCCGGTTCGGCACCCGGGCGGGCATCTTCGCCGCGCTGCTCGACGACGACGAGCGGGACTTCCAGGAACAGGTTCTCGCCGGACCCCCGCCGCTTGGCCCTGGCGCCCCGCCGCTGGACCGCCTGATCGCCTACGGTCGCGCCAGGACCGGCTTCCTGATCAGGCACCGCGAGATCGCGCGCGCCGCACTGGACGGCAGGCAGCGGGTACCGGCCGGATCGCAGACGCCCATGTCCCGGGAACACATCCGGTTCCTGCTGGGGGAGATGAACCTCGGCGCCGCCGACCTGGACATCCTGGCCACCCAGCTCACCGCGGCCCTGGACGGCCCGCTGCTGCTCTACCTGTCCTCCGCCATCCTGGCCCAGGCCGCTCCCCAGGTCTCCGAACGCCTCGGGCGAGGCTGGCAGGACCTGATCCAGCGCGTCTGCCGGTCATGATGAACCAGTGAATGGCCCTCGGGAACCCCGCCACTTCCCCCCGGTCAGTGGCCGGCGGTCTGGCCGCCGTCGACGTGCAGGATCTCGCCGGTGATGTAGGGCGAGGACTCCAGGAACAAGATGGCGTCGACTACGTCGTTGACCTGGCCCACCCGCCCGAGCGGGGGAAGCCGGTCACCGAGGCTGTCGTAGCTGTCGGCCGGGTGCATGGGCGTCTGGATGATCCCGGGCGAGACGGCGTTGACCCGGATGCCGCGCGAGGCGTACTCGACGGCCAGCGACCGGGTGGCCGCGGCCAGGCCGCCCTTGGTCAGCGCGGCCAGCGCCGAAGGCGCCCTGGAGTTCGCGGCCTCGGCCAGGCTGGCCGAGATGTTGACCACGTGGCCGCCGTACCGCCGGGCCATGTCGGCGATGACCCGCTGGGTCAGCCAGAAGAACCCGGCCAGGTTAACCCCGGTGACCAGCGCGTAATCGTCGGCGGTGTAGTCGGTGAACGGCTTGGAGACGAACACGCCGGCGTTGTTGATCAGCGTGTCGATGCGCCCGAACCGGTCCAGGGCGGCTTCGGCGATCCGGTCGGCGGTGACGGGGTCGGCGATGTCGCCGGCCACGGTGAGCAGATCGCTTTCCTCCGACGGCTTGATCGTCAGGGCGCTGGCCACCACCGCCCACCCCCGGCCGCGGTATCCGGTGACCAGGCCGGCGCCGATACCCTGCGATCCCCCGGTGATGACGGCGACCTTGCCGGTCATGATCCCTGCGCCGGATCGCTCGGGTGCACGGTCAGCGGCGTGGTCTGCACGGTCATCCAGGGGTCCAGGGGCAGCGACCTCAGGATCGCCTGCAGCTGCGCCGGGCCGGCGGCCTGCCACAGGCCCAGCGAGCGCCCCCGGCCGGGCAGCCTCCACAGTCGCCGCAGGTGCCCCTGGCCGGCCAGTTCCGCCGCGCGCTCGGCCTCACGCGCCTCGGTCTCCTCGACGACCCGGTCCGGCGTGCCCGCCGGGACGTTGATGACGAACGTGGTGAAGAACTCCGAGCCCGGCGCTCCCGCGGCCAGGCCCGGGTCGTTGGGGTGCGGCGACAGAGCCGTCACCTCGTCGGTGCGCCACACCCGCAGCGGCATCGAGGCCAGGACCTCCTCGAGCTGGCCGTCGTCAGCGGCGGCGAACAACCCCAGGGTGCGCCATTCGCCCGGTTGTAGCGGCGGGCGCCATAGCCGCAGCAAGTGCCCCTGCGCCGCGAGTTCGCGCGACCGGGCCGCCTCGCGCCCGCGAATGTCGGCCACGGCCTGATCCGGAGTTCCCTGCGGAACGTGCGTGGTCATGGTGACCAGGTATTCCATGGTCGGCGTACCTCCTGCGCGGAAGGGTGAGCAACGGTCCGTTCGGAAAAAATATTCAATTATGCCGAACGGGCAGTGGTGTTACGGTCCGCAGACGGCACTGTGCTTCGCGGGGGTGCCGCCGCGACTGGCTCTGGCCTTAGCCTGGCACGCCCGGGTGGCCCGGCGCGCCCGTGAGCGACCCTGGCCCGGGGCACGGGTCCGCCGGGGGGTAGGCCCCGTGCTTGCGCCGCCGGACCGGCCCGCGAACGCGGGGGCGCCCAGGAACGCGGGGACGGCCCGGGTCGCGGGCCAGGGCCAGGGGCCAGGGCCAGGGCCTGCTACGGGCGCGACCGGCCGTCCGGAGCGCGAGCCTGGAGGCAAGCGAGCCGACGGTACCGGACGTCATCGGCTATCTAGCGGCTGTCAGGTCGCGGGCCGCGACTAGCAGGTTGCGGGCTAGGACTAGAAGCTAGTGCGGATTCGGGCCAGGGCTTGGCGATCCTAGCGTGATGGTCAGGAATCCGGCCTGGCAGGAGGCCTCAACGATGGAACTCGTGGGCTCGGGATGCACGGTGAGCGCTGACACCAGGCCCTGGGGATCAGCCGCTCGTGGGCGTCTGCGGATCTACCTGGGCTACGCACCCGGCGCCGGCACCACCTGCGCGCTGCTCAGCGAGGGCCGCCGGCGCGCGGAAAGCGGCACCGATGTGGTGGTGGCGAGCGCGGAAACGCACGGCCGGCCGCGCACCGAAGAACTCTTGGCCGGTCTGGAGGTCATTCCCGCCGCCAAAGTCCCACACCGGGGCACGCTGGAAGAGGAGATGGACCTCGGCGCGGCGCTGGCCCGCGGCCCCGCGGTGGCGCTGGTAGACGATTTCGCGCACCGCAACGCGCCCGGCTCGTGCCATCGCGCGCGATGGCAGGACGTCGAGGACCTGCTGGCGGCAGGAATCGACGTGATCTCCACCGTCAGTGTGGGGCACCTGGATTCCCTGGCCGACGTGGTGGCGAAGATCACCGGCGCCGCGCCTGGGCAGAGTGTGCCCGATTCGGTCGTCCGCGCAGCGGGCGAGGTCGAGCTGGTGGACGTGGCGCCCGAGGCCTTGCGGGAGCGGCTGGCCCGCGGCCACATCTACCCAGCAGGCCAGGCGGAGGCGGCGCTGGGTGGCTGGTTCCAGACGGGGAACCTGTCGGCGCTGCGCGAGCTTGCCCTGCTGTGGCTGGCCGCCGCGCTGGCCGGCGCCCCGCGGCGGGACCTTCCCGGTGGCGGTGATCCCGGCCGCGGTCAGGTCCGGGAGCGGGTGGTGGTCGCGCTCAGCGGCGGCCCGGAGGGCGAGACTCTGATCCGCCGGGCGGCCCGGATCGCCGCCCGGTCCGGCGGGGACCTGCTGGCGGTGCACGCCGCCCGGCCTGGCCGCCGGGCCGGCCCCGGCCGTGCCGTGCTCGCCGCCCAGCGTCAGCTGGCGGAGTCGGCCGGAGGCACCTACCACCACCTCGCCGACCAGGACATCCCGGCGGCGCTGCTGGCCTTCGCCCACGCGCACAACGCCACCCAGCTGGTGCTTGGCGCCACCCCCCGCACCTGGCGGGCCGCGCTGCGGCCCGCAGCCAGCATCAGATCGCGGGTCATCCGCCACGGTGGCGGACTCGACGTGCACATCGTCACCTGCACACCCACCGCCAACGGCGTCCCGGCCACTGCCTGGTGGGCAACGTGAGCGGCTGCTACTCACACGAGGAGGTACGTCACATGGGAAACATCAGTTATTCCTCCCCGGACATCCCGGGTACCTACCAGGTCTGGGTGGCGACGGCGTTCTTGCTGGGGGCGATCGCCCGTGAGACGTTCGGCGACCCGAACGCCGCCGGGCGCGCCCTGCTGCACCACACCGCCGACGCGCGCCGCCTCGAGGGGCTTACGCACGGCGAGACGCGGGTGCTGTATTACCTGCCGAGCAACCTGTCCGCGCGGGAGATCGCCGGCGAGCTGTACCTATCGGTGAACACGGTCAAGACGCACCAGCGGCACCTGTACCGAAAGCTCGGCGCGTGCAGCCGGACCCAGGCCGTCGAGCAGGCCCGCGCCCTGGGCCTGCTCGCGCCGTCCGCGGCGGGCGGGTTGGTTCTGGGTCTACGGTCGCGGCAGTGAGTCGTTAGCGGTGCGGATGGCCGTCTCCACGCGGGTGGTTACGGCGATTCGCCGTGTTCCCGTCCACACGCTGCTGCCGGCGATGGCGAGCTCGGTGGGGGCGCCCATGAGGCTGACGCTGGCCGTGACCTGATCGGTTCGCGGGTCGATCCGGGAGATGGTGCCGGAGTCCTGGTCGGCCACCCAAACCGATCTCGGGCCGGCCACCAGCGCGGCCGGGCCGCGGCCGACCCGGATCGTGGCTGTCACCGCCGAGGTGGCCAGATCGATCCGGGAGACAGTCGCGTCCGCGCTGCTCGCTACCCATAGCGAGCCGTCGCCGACGGCCAGTGCCGCCGGGTCGGCGCCGACCCGGACCCGGGCGAGCACGCGCCCGGAGGCGGGGGCGAGCTTTTCGACCGTAGCGGTGTTGTATCCCGCGACCCAGATCGCCTGGCCGGCGGTGACGATCGCGCTGGGCTGCAGGTCGACGGGCAGCGTTCGCTGCAGCGATCCGGTCGCCGGGTCGATCTCGGCCAGCTGGCGGGCGGCCGGATCAGCCACCCACACCCGGCCCGCGCCGACCGCGATGGCGCCCGGGTGGGTCCAGGGGAGGGTGATCGTCTGGGTCACCCTGTCCGTGGCCGGGTCGATCCTGGCGACGACGGCGCCGGTGGTGCCGGTGGTGCCGGTGGTGCCGGCCACCCAGATCGCCCCGCCGCCGCTGGCGATGGCCCCGGGCTCGCCGCCCACCGGGACCCGGGCGACCTCGGTACCCGTCCCGGGGTCGATGCGCGACACCTGGCCCGCGGCCGGGTCGGCGACCCACACCGAGCCGTCGGCGGCGCTGACCGCGCCCGGCGGGGCCGGCAGCAGGGTCACGGCCACCAGCCGACCCGAGGCCGTGCTCACGGCGGCCAGCTCGTTCGCGCCGGAGAACATCACCGGCGCGATGCGCGCCGTGGAGGCGGCGTAGCCGAGCAGGGCACAGGGAACCACAACCAGCGCCAGCAAGATCGCACCTGACCGGCGGAAAATCCGCAGCGGGGCGAGCAGCTTACGCGCCTTGCGGCGCCTCCGAGCCTTGGACATGACCGCGCGCATCTGGGCCTCGAAGTGCTCCGCGTACACGTCGACGGTATGCACGCCGCCCAAGATGGCGTCGGCGCGCGCTGCTACCAGGTCGTCACGCTGCCCGCCGGTCACGGTGAACCTCGCACGGTTAAGTCTCACGTCGGGGCGGGTGAGAAGTCGTCACACATTTCGCGTGAGATTCCGCCTTCGGCGCCCGGCCAGTTCCGACCGCGCGCCGGTCAGGCCCGCTCTCGGCGATATCACCTGAACGGGACGACGCCACCTCACCCTGTCTGGACCCAAGCTGGGGTACAAGGCTCGATCACGCCCTGATTGAAGAGGGAGGAGCGATGGAACCATCCGCCCCCGGCCGCCACGCCGCCGGCCACTGTGCCATCGAGCACGAAGAGTTGCTCGTCCACAACTGGCGCGTCACGCAGCTCACGCGTCTGGGCATCCCCGGGCCACTAGCCGAGACCTACGCTGATCGCATCGACTGGCATCAGGTCGCCCGGCTGGTGCACCGCGGCTGCCCTCCCCGCCTCGCCCTGCGCATCGTGCGTTGACGCCGATGGAAATGGTTATCACCCAGCAGCGCACGGAGAACATGGAATACGTGCGTAAGCTGCTCAGGCACAAGCAGCCCGGATTTTCCGTGGCGCTGGAATTGGCCGTGATTCTCGTGGAACAGCAGCTAAGGTCACCAGATATGCCGCGCGACATCGGCGCCGGTGAGCCTCATGGCCGGTAACCCGGCGGCTCTGCGGCCCGCAGAAGACCTCGCTCACGCCTCCGCCGGCCATCTCGCCTTCCTGGGCGAGTCCCAGCCAGCCGGGGCGCGGGACGTCAGGATCGGCAATGACCTGCACGGCGGGTTCGCCCGCGACTTCGCTACCGCGGACGGCGGCCGGGTCATGGTGGTGGCATTCACCCCGCAGCAGTTCGCCGACCTGGCCAGGACCACCGGGCGAGCCGGGACCTTCGCGTTCCTGGAGCGGGTGCTTTACGCGGACTTCTCGGCTACTGACGACCTGCGCACCCATCGGGGCACCATTGCCGCGTTGCTCGCACCGTGGTTCGCCCGGCGCACCGTGGGCGATCTGGCCATCGCGTTCGCAGGAACGTCGGTCTCGTGGGCGCGCCTCCCCAGCCTCGCCGCCCGGCCGGGATCCCGGTCCGGGTCGACGGCGCACCGTACCGGCTAGAACTGGTACGGGCACCATCGACCACTTCCGGAAACCGGGGCCAGTCAGGGGAGCAGGACGATCTTGCCGCGGATGTGGTCCTTCGCGAGCAGTCCGTAGGCCTCCCGGACCTGGGCCAGCGGGAAGGTCGCGGCGATGGGGACTTCCAGCTTGCCGATCGCGATCAGCCCGGCAAGCTCGGCGAGGACACTCGCGCTCGATCCCGCCGCGCGGCCGTCGCCCTTCACCCCGTACCGCTGGATGGCGCCCACGTTGACGATCGTGTCTATCCGGGCCGCCGGGACGCCGAGCTCCAGGGCCAGCTCCACATAGTCCGCGCCGAAGGTATCGATGAACGCGTCGACCGCCGGAGCGGCCTCCCGGATCCGTCCGGTCACCCGGTCGCGATAGTTGACCGGGATCACCCCGTGCCGGCGCAGCCACTCGTGGTGCTCCGGCCCGGCCAGGCCGATCACCGTCGCCCCGGCGCGTCTGACCAGCTGGACCGCGATCGACCCGACCCCGCCCGCGGCGCCTGCCACTGCGACCGTTTCGCCCGGTCCCGGGGCCACCGCCTTGACGGCCGCCCAGGCGGTGGCCCCGGCCACGTACAGTGCCCCCGCGACCTCCCACGGCACCGCGGCCGGCTTGCGGGTCAGGTTCCGCCCTTCCACCGCCACGTACTGCGCGTGGCTCGTCCGGTTGTTGGTGAAGCCGATAACCTCGTCGCCGGCCGCGAACCCGGTCACCCCCGGGCCCGTCTGTCCGACGATCCCGGCGAGGTCGCTGCCCTCGCCGGACGGGAACGTGGCCGGAAACAGCCCCTCGCGGATCTTCGCTTCGCCCGGGTTGATCCCGGCCGCCTTGACCGCGACCAGCACGCTGCCCGGCCCCAGCTCTGGCCGCGGCACGTCCACGACCTTGAGGACGTCCACCGGGCCGTACCGATCGAACCGCACTGCCTTCACGACCTCACCTCCGTCGCACCTCCGTCCGGGCGAAAACTTCCCGTCATCCGAACAGGACGGCCAGGCGGCGGTACAGGGACGGCGCGGTCACGTGGACCACGCCCGGCAGCCTGGTCCAGCCGGGTAGGTAGAGATCCTCGCGACCGCACAGCGCGGCCTGGCAGACAAGCCGGGCCACCCGTTCCGGCGGGATCGGCCGCGGCCGGGCCCGCACGTACGGGGCGCCGCGCCGTTCGAAGAACGGGGTGTCGGCCACGCCGAGGATCACGTGGGTGATCCCCACCCCGGTCCCGCGCAGCTCATAGCGCAGCGCCTCGGCGAACGCGCCCAGCCCGGCCTTGGCCGCGGAGTACACCGCCTCCTCGCCCACCCCGACGCTGCCGGCGATCGACCCGACCAGGACCACCTGACCCCGGCCCCTCGCCAGCATCTGCGGCAGCAGCAGCCGGACCAGCTCGATCGGCGAGATCAGGTCGACGACCAGTAGTTCCTCGGCCCGGTCCGCCGGCATGGCGGTGAACGGGCCGGCCCAGCCGACCCCGGCGCAGGCCACCAGCAGGTCTACCCGCCCGGCGGCGGCCAGCGCGGTACTCGCCAGCCGGCGCGCGCCCGGCACCGAGGCCAGATCGGCGGGTAGCGAATCCGAGCCGGTGCGGGCGGCCACGCGCTCCAAGCGGTCCACGTCCCGCCCGGACAACAGCAGCCTCCAGCCGTCGGCGGCCAGGCAGTCCGCCACGGCTGCCCCGATCCCGGAAGACGCGCCGGTTACCAGGGCCACGCCCCCGGGCCAGGCGGGGCGGCGGGCTGGAGCCCGCGCGGCCACAGAGCCGGACCTGGCGCGGGCGGTGATCCGTGTGGCCGGAGAGCCGAACCTGGCGCCTGCGGTGATGATGCCCATTCCGAGCCTCTCCTGTGGCTGATCGGTATCAGCCTCAGTCCTGATCGGGTGAGATGGAATCACCCGATTCATGCGATTCCATCTCACCCGGCCGCACGGCAGGCTTGGGTCGTTCGGAGTGGCAACGAAAGGAGACGCCATGGGAAAGGAAGCACGGCTGGGGCTGCTGCTCGGCGCTTCCGCCTGCCTGCTGGCAGTGATGGTCGACTGGGTGGTCGAGGAACTGGTCCAGCCCGCGAAGACCCGGTCCGGGAACTAGCCAGCTGACTTGCCGGGTACCCCGGCCGCGGCCGCCCACCCCGCGGCCGGGCCCGGTGCTGTGACACAGGACTGGTGACGCGGGCTGGAGGTCACGCGTGACGAAGGACGCGATCTTGCTGACCGGGCCGCTGGGGCTCGGCCACGAGATGATGGCGCGCTGTTGTGCCCGGTTGCTGGAACGGTCCGGGTGGCGAACGCGCCGCCTGGACAGCATGTCACTGCTCGGGCCGTGGAGCGGGGGCGTTGGCGAACGGGCGTTCAACCGGCTGGTCGCCATCCCCGGCCTGTACGACGGGCTGCACTTCGCCCACCTGCGGACGGGGAGCCGGCTCGCGGAGCGGATGGACCGGGCGTCGCGCGCCAGGCTGCTCCCCGCCCTGCGCGCTGAACTGAAACGGCAGCCGGCCGACCTGGTGCTCAGCGTGTTCGCCACCGGGGCCTCGGCTGCGGCCGCGCTCAAGGCCGAGGTGCCTGGGCTCCGGACGGTCGTGCTGTGTACGGACGTGGCGGTGCACCGGATCTGGGCCGCGGAGGGCACCGATCTGTTCCTGGTCACGTCGACGGCGGCCGCGGCGGCGGTCCGGCGCTACCTACCCCGGGCGCCGGTCGCGGTGGTGCCGCCGCCGGTGCGGCCGGAGTTCTACGCCGCGCCGTCGCAGGGGCAGGCCAGGAGCGCACTCGGCGTCCCGCCGGGGGACTTCTGCGTGCTGGTCATGGACAGCGGCTGGGGGTTCGGTCCGCTGGTGGAGATGGTGTCCGCACTGGCCGAGGCCGGCGTTCACGTGCTGGCGGTCGCGGGCCGGGACCGCCGGATCGAACGGCGGCTCCGGGAACTGGCCGCCCGCGCTCCCCGGGTGACGCCGTTCGGGTTCACCGACCGGATCCCGGAGCTGATGGCCGCGGCCGACGTGGTGGTGGCCCTGCCCGGCGCCAACACGTGCAGCGAGGCCCGGGTGGTGGGGCGCCACCTGCTTCTGCTGGACGTCATGCCAGGTCACGGACGGGACAACCTGCTGCACGAACTGGAGCTGGGCGGCGCCGATACGTGCGTCCTGACGCCCGGCGGGGTGACCGCCAGCGTGCTGGCCCTGCGTGACGGATCCCGCAGGGTCCCAGCCCGCCCGGCACCCCGTTGGGAACCTGCCTACGTGGCCGCGCTGCAGCGGATCGGCCTGGACCTGCAGCCCTGGAAGGAGCCGAGTCCGCATGCTGCACACGCTATTTCTCAACCCGCCGTCCTTTGAAGGTTTCGACGGCGGGGCCGGAGCCAGGTACCAGGCCAAGCGGGAGATCCGCTCGTACTGGTACCCGACCTGGCTGGCCCAGCCGGCCGCCCTCGTACCCGGCAGCAAGCTCGTAGACGCCTCGCCGGCCAGCCTCACCCTGGACGACGTCCGGCCGTTGGCGCGCGAGTACGAGCTGGCCGTCCTGCACACGAGCTCACCCACCTTCGCCGGCGACGTGCAGGTGGCCGAGGCACTCAAGGCGGAAAACCCGGCGATCATGATCGGTTTCGTCGGCCCGAAGGTCGCCGTGCAGCCCGAGCGCTCGCTGCGGGCTTCGGCGGCCATCGACTTCGTGGCCAGGGAGGAATTCGACTTCACGATCGCCGAGGTGGCGGAGGGCCGCGCCCTGACCT
>Ga0210386_10005027_pt1 | contig 10800 bp, 12 predicted proteins | sample IncBWH32OmetaG_FD_160091 | JGI IMG/M metagenome (GOLD analysis project Ga0210386, IMG submission 160091) | Forest soil microbial communities from Barre Woods Harvard Forest LTER site, Petersham, Massachusetts, United States - Inc-BW-H-32-O ... | reverse complement strand
CGCGGTGGCGGCCGGCGTGGCAGCGGTGTTCATGGAAGTGCATCAGGACCCTGACCATGCCCCCAGTGACGGGCCCAACATGGTCAAGCTGAAGGACTTTCCCGGCTTGCTCGCACAGTTGGTCGAGATCGACGCGGTCGTGAAGCGCTAGTCAGGCCACGATCCAGGCGCGCACGATGCCAATGGCTGCGAGCACAATCAGCGCCAGAGTCGAAAGCATGGCGACCATGAATCCCCGCTCGCGCCCGCCCGGCTTCTCCGCGCGATACCCCAGGGCATAGAGAATGCGGCCGAGGCACCAGAGAAGGCCGAGCACACCCGGTATCCAGCCCTGGAAATAGAGCGCCGCCAGCCAGAGTGCCGGCAGGAAGATGATGAACTGCTCTACCGTATTGGCCTGCACGCGCAGGGCGCATTCCAGTTCCGGCGAGCCGGTGGTGGCCGGCGGCGGAATCTTCACCCGGCCGCGGGTGAACGCCACCCGGAGCGCGGTCCACAGCGCGACCAGCACCGCCAACAATGTCGCCACTGCCGTCAGGAGCATGGCGGGAGCGGAAAGCGTCATGATTTTTCCCCAATATGGGCCGCGATCCGTCCGGCGGCTTGAAGCGGACGGTGCCCGCCTCTAGAACCCTGACCTATTATTTGGCTAAGCATCCGGCCAAGCATATGGAGTTTCCGCCATGACCGCCATCCTCGACATCACCGGACGCGAAATCCTGGACAGCCGCGGCAATCCCACCGTGGAAGTGGACGTCCGGCTGGAAGACGGCAGCTTCGGGCGTGCCGCGGTGCCGTCGGGCGCCTCCACCGGCGCCCATGAGGCGGTGGAATTGCGCGATGGCGGAAAACGCTATGGCGGCAAGGGCGTGGAAAAGGCGATCGCCGCCGTCAATGGCGAAATCTTCGAAGCACTGGCGGGGCTGGACGCCGAGGAGCAGATCAAGATCGACCGTGCCATGATCGCGCTGGACGGCACGCCCAACAAAAGCCGGCTGGGTGCCAACGCGATTTTGGGTGTGTCGCTGGCCGTGGCCAAGGCGGCGGCCAATGCCGCGAACCTTCCGCTGTATCGCTATGTCGGCGGGCCCAAGGCCAACATCCTGCCCGTGCCGATGATGAACATCATCAATGGCGGCGTGCATGCCGACAATCCCATCGACTTCCAGGAATTCATGATCATGCCGGTGGGAGCGCCGAGCTTCCGCGAAGCCTTGCGCATGGGCGCGGAGATCTTCCACATCCTGAAGAAGCAGCTCGCGGGCGATGGCCACAACACCAATGTGGGCGACGAGGGCGGTTTTGCCCCCAACCTGAAGTCTCCGGATGAGGCGCTGACCTATATCTCCAAGTCCGTGGAGAAGGCCGGCTACAAATTGGGTGAGGAGGTGTTCTTCGCGCTCGACCCCGCTTCGACTGAATTCTTCAAGGACGGCAAATATGTGCTGGAAGGCGAGGGCAAGACGCTTTCTCCCGATGAGATGGTCAAAGTCTATGCCGATCTCTGCAAGCGCTATCCGATCGTTTCCATCGAGGACGGCATGGCCGAGGACGACTGGGCCGGCTGGAAGGCGCTGACCGACGCCGTCGGCAAGACGGTCAATCTGGTCGGCGACGACCTCTTCGTCACCAATGTGAAGCGGCTCGCCCAGGGCATCGCACAGCACACCGCCAATGCCATCCTGATCAAGGTCAACCAGATCGGCTCGCTGACCGAGACACTGGAGACGGTGGAGATGGCGCACAGGGCCGCTTACAAGGCGGTGATGAGCCACCGCTCGGGCGAAACGGAAGATTCCACCATCGCCGATCTCGCGGTCGCCACCAACTGCGGCCAGATCAAGACCGGCTCGCTGGCGCGTTCCGACCGTCTGGCCAAATACAACCAGCTCCTGCGCATCGAAGAACAGTTGGGCGATGTCGCGGTCTATGCGGGACGCAGCATTTTGCGTTCATAAACTCCCATGTCATGGCCGCCCCTGAGGCGGCCATCCATCGTGCCGCTGGTTAGATGGATGGCCGGGTCAAGCCCGGCCATGACATGCTAAATTGTGGTCACGCCCTGTCCATTCCCTCCGGCGCAATACGGTAATGGCCCGGTTTGGCCGGTGCCTGCTGCACCTTGCGGCAGCGTTCGGCCTTGACGCAGCGGTCAAGCACGCTGGTCCCGGTCAGTTCCTGGACGATGGCTTCGAGGACCGGACTGGGCGCGACCGCCAGATAAATCGCCGCGCCCGTCACGAACGAGATCAGGAACCAGATCAGGATGGCGAACCATTTCATGACGCCACTCTAATGGGCAGGGACGACTGCCGGCGCAAGTGTTAACGCGTGCCAGCCTAAGTTCCCGGAATCTTTAACAGAATCACTGTTGACAGCGCGAATCAGTGTGTGATTCGTTGGCTGAATGCGAATCAAGCGTTCGGTCACCCGCATTTTCGGCGTCCTGGTGGTTCCGGCCATCAGCGTGGCGGTGGTCGCCTATTTTGGCACGTATGCCATCTGGGGCAATCGCGGGGTCCTGGCGCTGGAAGATGCCCAGGCCCAGTTGGGCATTCAGCAGCAGCAATTGGCCCAGCTTCAGGACAGCCGCGCCCGACTTGAGCACCGCATTTCCCTGATGGAAAAGGACGCCGATCCCGACCTGGTCGAAGAGCTGGCCCGCGGCCAGCTCATGGACGGCGCACCCAACCAGGTCGCTGTGCCGCGCGGCGGCCACTGACGCTTTCGCAGTAACGCAAAATTGCTCCGCTAGGCTGCTGGCCAGCATCAAGATTGCGGGCTTTCCGAACAGTGTTCGCGAGTGCAGCGCAATAAAATAACAATGTTCTTGCCAAGTCGCGTTGGGCTTGCAACAACGCTGGTTTCAAGCCTTCCCCGAACCAAAAAACGGCCCTTCCAAACATGCCAGAAGCCGCAAAAAGCAACTCGGAATCCCAGAAAAAACTCTACCACGACATGCTTCTCATACGCCGCTTCGAAGAGCGGGCCGGCCAGCTTTATGGCATGGGCCTGATCGGCGGCTTCTGCCACCTCTATATAGGCCAGGAGGCCGTGGTGGTGGGCCTGATGGGCGCGGCCCAATCCGGCGACCAGCAGGTCACCTCCTACCGCGATCATGGCCACATGCTGGCGCAGGGCATCGATCCCAAGGCGGTGATGGCCGAACTTACCGGCCGTTCCACCGGCCTGTCGCACGGCAAGGGCGGCTCGATGCACATGTTCTCGAGCGAAAAGAAATTCTTTGGCGGCCACGGCATTGTCGCCGCCCAGGTGCCGATCGGCACGGGGCTGGCCTTCGCCAACAAGTATCGCGGCAGCAAGGCCGTCACGCTCACCTATCTGGGCGACGGCGCCGCCAACCAGGGCCAGGTCTATGAGAGCTTCAACATGGCCGAGTTGTGGAAGCTGCCGGTCATCTATGTGATCGAGAACAACCAGTACGCCATGGGCACATCCGTGGCGCGCTCCAGCGCGGTGTCGGATTTCTCCAAGCGCGGCGTCTCCTTCGGTATCCCGGGCGTCAATGTGGACGGCATGGATGTGGAAGCCGTGCAGCAGGCCGGCTTTGAGGCCATGGAATATTGCCGCGCCGGCAAGGGCCCCATCATCCTTTCCATGAACACCTACCGCTATCGCGGCCATTCCATGTCAGACCCCGCCAAGTACCGCACCCGCGAGGAGGTCACGGAAGTGCGCGAGAAGCGCGATCCCATCGACCATTTCGGCAAGAAGCTGATCGAGCGCGGCGTGGTCAATGAAGAAGACCTCAAGCAGATGGACGCCGAGGTGAAGCGGCAGGTGGTGGAAGCCGCCGAATTCGCCACCGAAAGCCCCGAACCCGCCCTGACCGAACTCTATACGGACGTGTACGCCTGATGAGCACCGAGATCCTGATGCCTGCGCTTTCTCCCACCATGGAGGAAGGCAAACTCGCCAAGTGGCTGGTCAAGGAAGGCGATGTCGTGAAGTCCGGCACCATCCTGGCCGAGATCGAAACCGACAAGGCCACGATGGAATTCGAGGCCGTGGACGAGGGCAAGATCGGCAAGATCCTGGTGCCCGAAGGCAGCGAAGGCGTGAAGGTCAACGCGCCCATCGCTGTCTTGCTGGATGAAGGCGAGAAGCTGGGCGATGCGCCCGCCGCGCCATCCAACACTGACATCGCCGGCGCCATGAAGGACATCAAGGCGGCGGTGAAGGCCGAAGCAGAATCGCCCAAAGCGACGCCGGCTGCAACGCCAGCCGCGGCAACGCCCAAAACCGACGGCGCACGCATCTTTGCCTCGCCCCTGGCCAGGCGGATTGCCGGCCAGAAGGGCCTGGATTTGTCGGCCATCGCCGGCACCGGCCCGCGCGGACGCGTCGTCAAGTCCGATGTGGAAAACGCCAAACCGGGCGCCGCCAAACCCGCCGCTGCCGCAGCGCCTGCCGCCGCCGGCGGCGCGGGCATTCCGGGCGTTGCGCCCTTGCCCGATGCGCGGCTGCTCTATCCGGTGGGTTCTTATGTAGAGACACCGCATGACTCCATGCGCAAGGCCATCGCCCGGCGCCTGACTTCGGCCAAGGCGCTGATCCCGCATTATTACCTCACCGTCGATTGCAACCTGACGGCGCTGATGGCGGTGCGCGAGACGCTCAATGCCGCCGCTCCGAAAGGCAAGGACAAGGTCCCGGCCTACAAGCTGTCGGTGAACGACTTCATCATCAAAGCTTCCGCCATGGCGTTGATGAAGCATCCCGACGTCAATGCGTCCTGGACCGACACCGCGATCCTGCGCCACAAGGATGCCGATGTCGGCGTCGCGGTGGCGCTGGATTTCGGCCTGATCACGCCCATCATCTTCAAGGCGCAAGACAAGGGGCTGGTGCAGATCTCAAGCGAGGTCAAGTCGCTGGCCGGCCGCGCCAAGGAAAAGAAGCTCAAGCCCAATGAATATGAAGGCGGCGGCTTCTCGGTTTCCAATCTCGGCATGTTCGGGATCAAGAATTTCACCGCCGTGATCAATCCGCCGCAAAGCTGCATCCTGGCGGTGGGCGCGGGCGAGGAGCGCGCCATCATCAAGGACGGCAAGGTCGAGGTTGCCACTCTGATGACCGTGACCATGTCCTGCGACCACAGGGTAGTGGACGGCGCCACCGGCGCCAAGTTCCTGCAGACCTTCAAGCAATTCATCGAGGAACCGGCCTCGATGTTACTTTAAGGCGACGGTCATGGCTGACACATATGACGTGATCGTGATCGGCGGCGGACCGGGCGGCTATGTCTGCGCCATCCGCTGCGCCCAGCTGGGGCTCAAGACCGCGGTGGTCGAGCGCGATCGCATGGGCGGCATCTGCCTCAACTGGGGCTGCATCCCGACCAAGGCGCTGCTGCGCTCCAGCGAAATCTGGCACCTGATGCACCGGTTGGGCGAGTTCGGCTTCTCCGCCGACAATTTCAAGTTCGACATCGAGAAGATCGTGGCGCGCAGTCGCGCGGTGTCCAAGCAATTGTCCGATGGCGTCAGCTTTTTGATGAAGAAGCACAAGATCACCGTCATCCCGGGCGAGGCGAAGCTCACGGGCAAGGGCAAGCTCACCGTCACCAAGGATGGCAAGACGGCGGATTATGCGGCCAAGAATATCGTGCTGGCGACGGGCGCGCGCGCCCGCACGCTGCCGGGGCTGGAGCCCGATGGCAAGCTGATCTGGACCTATCGCGAGGCGATGATCCCGCCTTCCTTCCCCAAATCGCTGCTGGTCGTGGGTTCCGGCGCCATCGGCATCGAGTTTGCCAGCTTCTATCGCACCCTGGGCGCGGAAGTGACCGTGGTCGAGATCCTGGATCGCGTGCTGCCGGTGGAAGATGAGGAAATCTCCGCCTTCGCCGCCAAGGCCTTCACCAAGCAGGGCATGAAGATCAAGGTCGGCACGCAGGTGACCGAACTGAACCGGGGCGCGGACACTGTCACCTGCACGCTGAAGGACAAAGCGGGCAAGACCGAACAGGTCACGGTGGACCGGGTGATCCTGGCCATGGGCATTGTCGGCAATGTCGAGAATTTCGGGTTTGAAGCCATGGGCATCAAAGTCGAGAAGACCCATGTGGTGGCCGGCAAATATGGCGAGACCGGCGTGGACGGCTATTGGGCGATCGGCGACCTGGTGGGTCCGCCCTGGCTGGCGCACAAGGCCATGCATGAAGGCGTGATCGTGGCCGAGAAGATCGCGGGCGTTAAGGGCGTGCATCCGCTGAACACGTCCAACGTGCCGGGCTGCACCTATTGCTGGCCGCAGGTCGCCAGTGTCGGGCTTACGGAAGCTGCTGCGAAGGCCACTGGCAAAAAGATCAAGGTGGGCAAGTTCCCCTTCATCGGCAATGGCAAGGCGATCGCGCTGGGTGAGGCGGAGGGCCTGGTCAAGACCGTGTTCGATGCCGACACCGGCGAGCTGCTGGGCGCGCACATGATCGGCGCGGAAGTGACCGAGCTGATCCAGGGCTATGTCATCGCCAAGTCGGGCGAGTTGACCGACCAGGAGCTGGGCCACACCATATTCCCGCACCCCACCCTGTCGGAGATGATGCACGAAGCCGTGCTGGCCGCGGATGGCGCCGCGCTGCATATTTGAACTAGTGTAGGTGTCATGGCCCGCGAATGCGGGCCACCCAGGTGACGTCTGCGCCTGACGGTCCAATTTCGCGCTTAATCCAACTGGATGGCCCACACGGAGTTTACACTCCGGCCGCGCTCTCGCGCGGACCGGGGTGGTGGGCCAAGACATTTGGTTTACTGAAGCAACCGCTTCACATCCTCCGCCATCGCATCCGTGTCAGTCGTGTCAGTAGTGACAAGCCGCGCGCGGCCGTCGCGGTCGAAAAAGAACACCGCATTGGAATGCATCACCTGATAGGGCGGGCCCTTGGTCACGGTGTAGGCGACGCGATAGCGCCGCGCCAGGCCGGCCAGTTCATTGGCCGAGCCGCGCAGGCCCACCACCTGGGGTGAGAAAGCCTTGGCATAGTCCGTCAAAACCTGGTCCGTGTCGCGGTCGGGGTCCACGGTGACGAACAGGATCGCCACGTCCGGGGAGCGCACCTTCTCCGCCATCTGGGCCAGGTTGGCCAGGGTGGCGGGGCAGACGTCAGGACAATGGCTATAGCCGAAATACAGCGCCACCACCTTGCTCCGAAAATCCTGTGCGGTGACGGGACGGCCATCTTCCGACATGTGGAAGGAAAGCCGCGGCATGCCATCTGCAATGTCGGTCATGTGCCAGGAGGGCTTTGAACAGCCGGCCAGCAGAAATGCCAAAAGAAGGGCAGCCATGCGCATGGGCCGCGTCCTTATCACGCTTTCGCGGGACCATACGAGATGCATATTATCGCGCCCCCAAGGACCAGTTTGATGTACATCCCCGACCATTTCCGCGAAGCCCGTCCCGAGGTTCTGCACGACGCCATGCGGCAAATCGGCTTTGCCACCCTGGTGACGCACGATGCGCAAGGCGGGCTGCAAGCCAATCACCTGCCCATGCTGCTGGAAGACAACATCCTGCGCGGCCATGTCGCCCGCGCCAATCCGGTGTGGAAGGCGGGCGACGGCGAGGCGCTGGCGATTTTCCTGGGCCCGCATGCCTATGTCTCGCCCAATTGGTATCCGTCCAAGATTGCCACCGGCAAGGCGGTGCCGACCTGGAACTACATCACCGTGCATGCGAAGGGCGCGATCCGCTGGCTGCAAGATGCGGAATGGCTTCGCGCCCATGTCACGCGACTGAGCGACACCCATGAAAGCCAACGCCCCGATCCCTGGAAGGTCGCCGACGCGCCGGATAACTATATCGAGTCCATGCTGAAGGGCATCGTCGGCTACGAACTCGCCATTGCCCAGCTTGACGGCAAGTACAAGCTCACCCAGAACCGCGATGCGGCCGACCGCGAGGCGGTCGCCGCCGCTTATGAACGCGAAGGCCGCGCGGACATGGCGCGGCTTATGGACAAGACGTGAACCGCATTCCCGTCTGGTATGCCGCCATGCTGCTGGTGGGCGCGGCGCTTTATGTGATCTGCCGTTTTTATCCGGCTGATTTACCCTTGTGGCTCCCCTGGGAATTCTCCTGGCCCGAATATCTCGCCACCGTGCTCACCTTCATCTGGTTCGCGCGCGGGCTGAAGGCCTTGCCGAACGACCAGCATCCGCCTCTGTGGCGGCTGATCTGCTTCGTCATTGGCCTGGCCAGTTTTTATGTCGTGTTGCAGACCCGCATCGATTACTACGCCCAGCACATGTTCTTCGTGCATCGCTGGGCGCATTTCGTGCTGCATCATGCCGGCGCCTTCCTGATCGCCATGGGCATGAGCGGACCGGTGCTCTGGGCCGGGATGCCGGATTTTCTCAAGCCGGTGATCAAATCGCGACCCCTGCAGGCCGTGCTGAATTTCCTGCAGCATCCGGTAATGGCGCCCTTCCTTTTCGTCGGCCTGCTCTATTTCTGGCTGATCCCTGCCATCCATACACGGGTGATGCTGGACGCCAATCTCTATGAACTGATGAACTGGACCATGGCGCTCAATGGGGTGATGTTCTGGTCCCTGATCCTGGACAGCCGCGCCAAACCGCCGGCACGGCTGTCGCATCTGATGCGGGCGCTGCTGATCCTGGTGATCGAGTTGCCGCAGATGGTGCTGGGCGCGATCCTGTCGCTCAGTGAGCACGACATCTATCCCGTCTATACCATCTGCGGCCGGGTGCTGGACATGACCGCGCTGAACGACCAACATTATGGCGGGCTGATCATCTGGCTGCCGGGCACGCTGACAAGTTTTGCCGCCATGATCGTGGTGCTGGTGACCATGCGGCTGAATGAGGAGAAAGCAGAACGTGAAGCAGCTTAGTGTGATTGCATTGCTGACGATGACCTTGGCGGGAACTGGCGCGGCCGAGGCGGCACCCTTCGAGATCACGGACGGCTGGTTCCGCGCGCTACCAGGCAAATTGCCGGCGGGTGGGTATTTCACCGCCTATAACGGCACGAACCAGCAAGTCTCGATCCTTGGCGCGGACTCCGATGCCTGCGGCATGCTGATGATGCATCAGTCGTCCAACAAGCGCGGGATGAGCGGCATGGACATGGTGGACAAGGTGAGCGTGCCCGCCGGCGGCACGCTGCGATTTGCGCCGGGCGGCTATCACCTGATGTGCGACAATCCCACCGCCAGGATGAAGCCGGGCAACAAGGTCGCCGTGTCGCTCAAGCTTTCCGACGGCAGCTCGGTGACCGCGGGATTCGTCGTCAAGAACGCCGCAGGAAAGTGACAGCGCGCCTTAGCGCGATGTCATCCCCGGCGAGGCGCGTCCAGCGCCGAGGGAGTTCGTAGCGACAGCGTACGAACGACCCAGGTGGGCGCCACCGTGACGGTATCAACCACCTGGGTTCCCTTCCCCTCGCATTGCTGGCGCAATGCTCGGCCGGGAATGACAGCGGTGTGTTTGCGCAGCCCGCGCTTCATTCGGCCGGGGATGACATGGGGAGTTTACCTGGCGCCTTCCGCCGTTAGCTCCGCATAGGAGACATGGCAATGCCCGCCATGCTTCTCGAAATAGCGCTGGTGATAGTCCTCGGCCTTCCAAAAAGCGGGGGCGGGCTCGATCTGGGTGACCACCGGCTTCTTCCATTTGCCGGACGCCTCCACCCTGGCCTTGATCTCCTCGGCGATGCGCTGCTGCTCCGGCCCATGGGTGAAAATCACCGAACGGTACTGGGTGCCGAAGTCCGGCCCCTGGCGGTTCATCTGGGTGGGGTTGTGCATGCGGAAGAACAGTTCCACCAGGGTGGCATAGCTGACCTTGGCGGGGTCGTAACTCACCTCGACCACTTCGGCGTGATAGGTCTCGTCGTTGCAGACCTGCTTGTAGGTGGGATTCTGGGTGGTGCCGCCGGCATAGCCGGAGACCGCGTCGATCACGCCCGGCACCTGGCGGAAGAAATCCTCCACGCCCCAGAAGCAGCCGGCGCCGAAGAGTGCCTTTTCCATGACCTGAGACCTTTCGCTGAATGGCCCCCATAATACGTGGAGAGGGCATGACGGTTACATGGGGTTTAGGTGATGCGCCGGGAAGGGCCAGCCGCTATAGAGGCGCCATGACTTCCACAATCCCCGCCAGGCCTTCAGTCCCGGTCCACTTGCCAAATTACTTGAACCCTCTCGGCTATCTCATTGGCCAAACAGTAATTGTCCCAGTGGGGGAGGGGTAGACGTGAACATTGTCATCATCGGTGCCGGGGTGGCCGGCCTGGGCATCGGCTGGCGGCTGCTGCAGGCCGGCAGCCGCGTCACCATCCTGGAGCGCGCCCAGCCGGGGATGGGGGCAAGCTGGGCGGCTGCCGGAATGCTGGCGGTCACGGCGGAACTGGAGGACGCAACCCACCCTGAACGGGTCCTGGCCCTGCGCGCCAGGGCGCTTTGGCCCTCCTTTGCCGCCGGGCTGGAGGAGGCAAGCGGCCGCTCAGTCTTCTTCTCATCCCATGGTGCCTTGCTACTGGCAGCCGATGCGGCCGAACTGGAAGCCATGCGACCCCGGGCCGATGGCGAGCTGGCGATCGTGGGTTCGGACGAGGCTCGCGCCCTGGTGCCGCTGCTAGATCCGGCCGTGGGAGGCCTGTGGTCGCCCCACGAGGCGCATGTGGACAACCGCGCCCTGGGCGAGGCCCTGACCATCGCCTTCCTGAAAGCCGGGGGCGTGCTCTATCCCAACGAGGCCGGGGTGCGGATCGAGGAACAGGGCGGCAGGGTCTCCGGTGTTCAAAGTCCCTATC
>Ga0210386_10005026_pt1 | contig 10802 bp, 6 predicted proteins | sample IncBWH32OmetaG_FD_160091 | JGI IMG/M metagenome (GOLD analysis project Ga0210386, IMG submission 160091) | Forest soil microbial communities from Barre Woods Harvard Forest LTER site, Petersham, Massachusetts, United States - Inc-BW-H-32-O ... | reverse complement strand
GCACGCCTTGCGACCCATCTGTGACGAGTTCCTTGCTGGGCCAGCATGTAGCGGCGACGCGCCGCCGAAGGTCGGCGATGACCTCGTCCGGCATGTCGACCTGGAAGGGACGGATTTCAGTCGTGCCTGACATGGGATGTCCTTTCTTCGATGGTCCTGACGCAGGCCGCTGGCTGGCGGCTCAGAACGAGCAGTGGTGCCTGGCGGCGAAGTCGGTCTCGAGCTGTGGCTGTGGCGGGACGAGCGGAAGCACGGACACCCGGTCCGCGTGGTCGAATGCGGGCCAGGGCACCGCCGTGGTCGCGGGGTTGCCGCTGGCCGCGAAGTTCGCCCAGGCAGCTTGCATGCTCTCCGCGAGTGCTTGCTGGTCGGCGTTGAGCGTGCCGGGGACCGGCGCGTTCGGCAGCTCGAACAGGTACTGCAGCTCGGACCCGTGCGTTGCCACGGGCGGGCCGGCGAGCGGCGGCGTGAAGCGCAGCGGTGCGGCATCGTCGTTGAACTCGTAGGCGAAGGTCGGCACGCGCTTAGCGGTCAACGAGTCCAGCTGCAGCGCGGGGCAGGCGAAGTTCGCGTCCTCGGCCAGCGCGCTGAAGGCCACGGCCGGCGTCGGGTACGCGGCGAGCGGGTATTCGGCCGCGATCGCGGCGGCCCGCGCAGCCGGCACGCCCAGCACCGCGGCGATGTCGCTCTGGTAGTTGCCGGCGGTCACCGTGCCGTCCCCGGGTATCGCCACGTTGGTACCGCCGCTGATGGCCCGGCCGAAGCTGACGAAGATCCGCTCCTCGTCATGGTTGGTCCCGTTGAGGATGGGCACGCGGGCGAACCGCCCGGCGGCCAGTGCCGTCCCGATCGGCTCGGTGAGGACCTGGCCGTCGACGACGCCGGGAATCCCGGCGAAGGGGGAGCTGACCAGGTCCGCGACCGGCAGGTTGCGCAGGCACGCCGCGGTCTGGTCCGGGCATCCGGCCTTGGCCGCGAAGGCCTCGCCGGCCGTCTCGGCTGCAGCCAGGGGCTGCTGGTTGAGTGCGAACGCGCCGCTTTGGATGATCGCCTTCTGGAATAGGCCGCGGGCGCTGGGCGAGACCATCTGGGCGAGCACGGAAAGGCCGCCGGCCGACTCGCCCGCGATGGTGACGTTGTGCGGGTTACCGCCGAACCGGCGGATGTTGGCCTGCACCCAGCGCAGCGCGGCCTGCTGGTCCATCAGCCCGTAGTTGCCCGCCGGCCCGCCGGGCCGTGACGCCAGCGCCGGGTGGGCGAGGAAGCCGAGCGCGCCGAGCCGGTAGTTGATCGTGACGACCACCACGCCGTCCGCCGCCAATGTGGTGGTGGGGTCGTAGTTGCGGCTGCCGTCCTGTGTCAGCCCGCCGCCGTGAGTCCACACGAGCACCGGCCGCCCGCCTTCGTCACTCCTGCGCGGCGCTGGCGTGTACACGTTGAGGTACAGGCAGTCCTCGCTCATGAGCCCGGGCGGCAGGAACGGGTTCGCGCTCGGGTTCTGCGGGCAGCTCGGCGCGAAGCTGGTTGCGTCGCGGACACCGCGCCAGTGGGCCGGAGGCTGCGGCGGACGCCATCGCAGCTTGCCGGTCGGGGGAGCGGCGTAAGGCAGCCCGAGGAAGGCATCGCCCCCAGGCCCGGCCGTGCCGCGGACGGCGCCGTCGGTAGTAGTCACGATCGGGGCGCGCCCGGAACTCGAAGCCGCGGCGGTCGCGCCGCCGGTCTCGGCGGCGGTGGCACCGGCTGCGGTAAGGCTCAATGACACCAGCACCACGCCGCAGACGGCGGCCAGCGAGGCACGCCATGAACGGGACGTCGTCATGACCATGGCTCTTTCGCGAACATGCGGATCTCCTCAGGTCGAGCTTGGGCTCGCGGCTCGTTGCGTCGTATATCCGCAGCGTCCTTCGCCCTGCGGCCCGTCGCCCCTGTGGATTGCCCTGGGTTTTCTCTTCGGCTTCCCTGGGTATCTCCCTGGGCCGCGGCCGCGAGGAGCCTCACCGGACCCGCTGGCAGATACTGAGCTCAGGCTCTTCCGGCGACCCGGCCATCCTGGGGCAGCACCGTCCGGAGCTGCCTGCGCGAGGTGATACCGAGCTTGGAGAACACGTTGCGCAGGTGCCACTCGACCGTGCGCGCGCTGACGAACAGCTGCGCGCCGATCTCCGGGTTCGACAGGCCGTCGCGGGCCAGCCGGGCGATCTGCTCTTCCTGCGGCGTGAGACCGTCACGCGTGTCGGGGCTTCGCTTGCGCACCTTCTCGCCCGTCGCGAGCAGCTCGCGGCCGGTGCGCTCGGCGAACGCTTCCATACCGATCGCGGTGAACAGGTCGTGGGCCGTACGTAGCTGTTCGCGCGCGTCGGCGCGCCGGCCCTCGCGGCGCAGCCATTCGCCGTAAAGCAGATGAGCCCGGCCGAGCTCCGGGCGCAGCCGGGTGCGTCCCAGGTGATCGATCGCTAGGCGATAGAGGCGGTCAGCGCCTATCCCGTAGCTCAGCAAGGCCCGGGTCCGCGCCTCGACGCCGAGCGCGACGTCAGTACCGCAGCGCTGCGTCACCTCAGCCAGCCGCTCGAGTGCATCGCGTGCGAGCCCGGGGTTTCCGGCGCGCGTGGCCGCCTCGACCAGTTCGGGCAGCGCTCGGGCCGACACGTGGTAGTCGAAGGTGTTCGACGTGGCTTGCCGGGCCGCTTCAGCGGCTTCCTCGTAGCGGGCCAGGCCGTTGTACAGGACCGCGGCCGCCCAGTGGGCATAGATCGCCACGCCGGGCCCCCCGGCCGCAGCCTGCTCGATCGCTGCGGCGGCGGCGGCTTCGCGCCCTTGCAGCGCCCGGAGCCACAGCAGGGCGTTGGGCACGAACCGGCCTCCGGTAGCCGCCGCGACGCTGTCGGCCTCCGCGACGAGCGCCGCGGCACCCGCGAAGTCACCGGCCCACAGTCGTGCCGTGCCCAGTCCGGCCAGGTGGATTGGCAGCTCCGCCAGCGCGCCGGCGTCGCGGACGAGCCGGACGTTCCTTGCGCACGTCGCGTGCCGGCCCTCGTCGTCCCACACGGTGATGCTGGCGGCCTGGGCCATCCAGCCCCAGCGCAGGAGGTCCTCCTCGGGCAGGTCGGTGAGCGCCTTCGCGGCTCGTTGCAACGCCGGAATGGCGGCGGCGTGCCCGTTGGTGGTCAGCAAAGCGAGGCCGTCGAGCAGCAGGTCAAGCGGGCGTACCGGGCCTGGCCGCGGCGGGAGCGCCCGGGCGGCGCGGCAGATCTCGCCGAAGACGTCGTCTCCCTCGACGGGCCCGACAAGAACCCCCGCGCCCCAGGCGACCAGGTAGGTCTCACGTGCGAGCTCGGGGTCGAACGGCTCGAGCTGTCTCGCCGCGTTCAGTAGCAGGCGAGCGGCAGCATCGCTCCCGCGGCCTGACGCGAAGGCGACGCGGCCGCGCACTAGGTCCACGCGGGCGCGCTGGAACCCGTCGAGCGGTCCGGCTTGGGCCGCGGCCGCCAGCTGGAGCGCTGCGTCGAAGGCACCGGCCTGAAAGCTCACCTGCGCCGCGGCCAGTGAGCGCTCCGCGCGCCGCGCCGGATCGACGGTGAGCTCCGCGGACCGTTGCAGGAACGCAGCCGCCGCGGCGACGCCGCCGCGCGCCTGGGCACGGGCCGCCGACCGTTCGAGCTCGGCGGCGACCTCCTCGTCGCGTCCCAGGGTCGCGCGTGCGCGGTGCCAGGCCCGCCGGTCCGGGTCGGTCTCGGCGACGGTCGCATCGGCCAGGGCGCGATGCACGCGGTGCCGGTCTTCCGCGGCGGCCGAGCGGTAGGCGGCGGACCGGACCAGAGGGTGCGCGAACTCGACGCGCCCGCCCAGCTCGAGCAGCCCGCCGTCCTGTGCCGGGCCTGCTGCCGCGAGGTCGATCCCGAGCGTCCCTGCGGCCCGGTGCAGCAGGACCGGGTCGCCGAGGGGCTCGGCGGCGGCCGTGAGGACGAGCAGCTGAGTGTCGGGAGGGAGCAACTGCAGGCGCCGGATGTAACTTTGCTCGATCCGGCCAGCGACCGGCTGACCCCCGGGAAGACCGAATCCGCCGGCCAGGCCCGCGACGTTCCACGTGCGCGGCAGCTCGAGCAAGGCCAGCGGATTGCCGTGACTCTCCATGACGATCTGGTCGCAAACAACGGCATCCAGGGGGCCGGGCACGTTGGCCAGCAGCAGCGCGCGAGCAGCGCTGTCCCCGAGGCCGCGGACGGAAAGCTCAGGGAGCCCGGCGAGAACATCATCGCCGGCCCCCGTCCGCGCGGCGCACACCACCGCGATCCGCTCAGCCAGCAGGCGCCGGGCCACGAACCCCAGGATCTGCACCGAGGCGTGGTCGAGCCACTGCGCGTCATCGACAAGACAGGCCAGCGGCTGCTGCTCGGCGACCTCGGCGAACAGCGTCAGCGTGGCCAGCCCCACCAGGAACCGGTCAGGGGCGGCGCCGGCGCTGCGGCCGAACACCGTCGCGAGCGCGTCGCGCTGCGGACCGGGCAGCCGGCCGAGCAGGTCCAGCATCGGCGCGCATAGCTGGTGCAGGCCGGCATAAGCCAGCTCCATCTCCGACTCGACGCCGACAGCCCTGGCGACGTGCCAGCCGGCGGCCCGGTCGGACAGGTAACCCAGCAGCGCGCTCTTGCCCACGCCCGCCTCGCCCCGTAGAACGGTGACCCGGCTCTGTCCGGCGAGCGCGTCGGCAAAAAGCCGGTCGAGTGCCTCGCACTCGCTGCGACGTCCAAGGAGCTCGGGGGGCGGACGGGGATCCTGACTCGTCGGCGGCCTCCCTGCATCGTCCCGAGACTGCTTGCCGCCAGTACCAGCAGAGCGTACATCGGCGACCGGGCACGCGGAACCCAGCAGACCACGGGATCGGCCCAGGGTGTCTCCCGGGGGCGATACAGCCGCCGGAGCGCAAGAGTGGTACGGAACCGCCGACGCGAGCGACGAGGTCTGGAGGAACCATGGCCGCCGCGACCAACTCTTCACCCGTGCACGGCGACCGTGACCTGCTCGGGCAGACCGTGATGGTGATCGGGGGCAGCTCCGGCATCGGGCTTGAGACAGCCCGGCTCGCCCGCGCCAAGGGAGCGGACATCATCCTCACCGCCCGCAACCCGGAGCGCCTGCACCGCGTCGGCCTCGAGCTGGCAGCCAGCATCGCCGCCTTCGACGCCACCGACTTCGGCCGACTCGAGCGGTTCTTCGACGCGCTGCCCGGGCCCGTCGACCACCTGCTGGTCACCGGCCCCCGTCCCCGCTACATGCCGCTAGCCGAGTTCGACCTCGATGCCGGCCGCCGCGACGTCGACGCCCGTCTCCTGCTGCCGCTGCAGGTCGCCCGGCACGCCGCGAGCAAGGTCCGCCCCGGAGGGACCTTGCTGTTCCTGGGCGGCACCGGTGGGCGCCGAACGACAGCTGGCCTCGCGTTCAGCACGGCGCTCACCTCCGCGCTTCGCGTCATGACCAGGAGCCTCGCGCTCGAAGTCGCGTCCGTCCGGGTCAACTTGATCGCGGCAGGCTTCGTCGACACGCCGTGGTCGGCTTCGCTGCTCGGCGGCCGGATCGACGAGCGCCGCGAGCAACTCCGGACCACGCTGCCGATCGGCCGCGTGGTCGGCCCGGCCGACATCGCGGCACTTGCCGTCCACCTCATGACCAACACCGCGATCACCGGCGCGACCTTCGACATCGACGGCGGCCAGCAGCTCGTCGAGGAATAAGCGTGGCATGGGTGACGAAGGCGACGCCCAGCTCGCCGGCGGGCTCACCAGTGCAAGCGCGGCGCATCGTAGCCAGTCTCGACCAGGACATGGACGTCAGCCGGCCGCCAGGGATGCTCGTACCGCGCGACTCCTCAACCCGCCGAGATGAGGCCGGACAATTCACTCAAACCACAGAAGTGGTCATGACCAGGTGACCCGCATTGGCGCCTTTCATCATCGACGAAGTCGGCAAACAGGCCTTCGTCGACCGGCTGTCGCTCTACGGGCAGGGTGATGCGAGTTGGTCTGCTCGTCACGCAGACAATCCGAGCCGGTCGTCGCGCACTACCTGGCCGCCCTTCATCACCCAGTGCAGCGAGCGCAGGGCGGACACGTCTTCGGTGGGGTCGCCGTCCAGCGCGATCAGATCGGCGTGCTTGCCGGGCTCGATGCTGCCGATGTCGTCGTCGGCCCCTAGCCAGCGGGCCGGCACGATCGTGGCGGCCCGCAGAGCGGCCGTCGGCGTGAGCCCGTATGCAGCCATGTGCTCAAGTTCGCGTACCGTCGCGGTCGTACCCTCGATCGCCTGGAACGGTGGCATATCGCTACCGAGCATGACCGTGACGTCGGCGGCCAGAGCCAGTTGGTAGCTCTCGACGTGACGTGGCCCGGCGCCGAGCGAACGGCGCTGCATCCACTCCGGCACGCCCAGCGAGTCGAAGAAGTCGCCGCATCGAGTGACGATCAGCGTCGGCACGAGGCTGGTGCCATGCTCAGCCATCGACAGGGCGACGTCCCTCGTCAACTGGTATCCGTGCTCCACACAGTCCAGGCCGAGCTGCACGGCCTGCTCGATGATGCCAGCCGGGCCCGCGTGCGCGGTCACCTTCCGGCCCCAAGCGTGCGCCGTATTGATCACCGCAGCCATCTCCTCGCCGGTCAGTTGCGGCGTGTCGAGCGCTTCGTGTTCGCCGGCGATTCCGCCGGAAATCATCACCTTGATCAGGTCCGCGCCGGCGCTGATCTGTCGGCGCACCCCGCGTCGGAAATCGTCCGCGCCATCGCATTCCAGGGTGTCGGTGCCTAGGTGGCCGTGGCCGCCGGTGCAGACGAGCGCCTGCCCTGCCGTGAATATGCGTGGGCCCTGGAGCCAACCCGCGTCGATCGCGTCCCGAATCGCGAACTCGGCGTGGTCCTTCTCGGCAACGCAACGCACCGCGGTCACGCCGGAGTTCAGCGTTCGATGAGCCCCGGACGCCATGTAGAGGGCCAGGGCGTGAGCACCCAGCCGGCTGACCAGGTCGCCGCCCGGCCCCGGCAAGGAGAGCGAGAAATGAGTATGCATGTTGATCAAGCCCGCCATGACGAACGCGCCACCCATGTCCAGGTCCCGGCAGCATGACGCCGTGCGGGCGCGGACCGCGGGCTCCGGTCCGTAGTCGCTGATGCGCCCGCCGCGAATCCGGATCGCTGCGCCGGGGAGCGGCTCGTCGGTCACTCCGTCGAACACGGTGCAGTGGTGCAGCAGCATCTCCGCAGATGCGCGCATTAAGCCCTCCATATGCGCCAGGGAATCTGTCCTCCGCCTGCACCCGCCCGTGCGGGGGTATAGCATGATCGAACTCTGTTTAGTGTAAGTATAGTGATGCGGTGGTGGCCTGTCGGCCAGATCCACGCCGGTCTGGCCTACCCGGGTCGATCGCACATGGACGGAGCGTCATGAGGCTATCGGCGACGGACCTGGACTCTCCAAGTGAGGCGAATGCGTTCCTCGACACCCTGGACCGTACGCCACCCGATGCGATCACTGCCTGCCGAGGATGGACGAGCCACGAGATGATCGCGCACCTGGCATCCGGCGCGGATGGATTCGCGAACCACATCGAGGGTCATCTCGAGGGGAGGCCGATCATCCGGGTGACCGACGTGCGGGGACCGTCCGTGAGGGTTGACAGGTCACCCATCACGCAGAGCAGCCCTGAAGGGACGGAACACTTATGTTGGGCGAAGGACTGCGCGAGCTGCGCCTGCGCCACGGGATGACGCTGCGCGAATTGGCCGCCGAAGCCGAGGTATCACCAGGGTTGCTCAGCCAACTGGAGAACGGCGTCACCGACCCCAGCCTGTCGACCCTGCGCAAACTCGCCGCCGTCTTCAAGACCGAGGTCTCCGCACTATTCAATGAGCCGAACGCCCCGATGGTCCACCTGTCCCGCCCCGGTCAGCGTATGCGTCTCACCGCGCCGCTCGGCGAGATCACCTACGAGCGACTCACTCCCGGCCGCGGAGACCTTGAGGTGCTCATGGCGACCATGGAACCAGGCGACGTCAGCTCCTCGGAACGCCGTGGCCATGAATCCACAGAGTGCATCATCGTGCTGGAGGGAGAAGTTGTCGTCGAGATCGGAGAGGAGCGGCACGTCCTCGTCGCGGGCGAAGCGTTGACCTTCGACTCACGCCTGCCACATCGCTTCTGCGACAGCAGCCTTGAGCAAGCAGTCTTCCTGCTCGCCGTCACGCCACCGGTGCCGTGATGTGTCTATCCCTGCCACCGGATCTCGGCGCAAGACGATGAACGTCACTCTCGGCTTTCAAACCGACAAGTCGGCCGGTGACTACGCCCGCCTCGCCGTCGTGGCGGAGTCACTCGGCTTCGACGGCATTTCAGTGTTCCACGATCTTGGCTTTCAGCCCTCACTGTTCCCGCTGCTCGAAGCGGCTCGGGTAACGACACGCCTCCGGCTCGGTGCCGCCTGCCTGAACCCTTTTCTGCTTCACCCAGTCGAGATCGCGGGCCAAGCGGCCGCGCTCGACCTCGCCTCGAACGGACGGGCCTATGTCGGACTGGCTCGCGGAACCTGGCTCGAACGCGTCGGCATCCGGCCCGCTCGATCACTTCTACGCCTCACCGAGGCCGTCGAAGTGGTCCGGCGACTGCTGCGCGGCGACGACTCCGCCTACGACGGCCAGATCTTCCCGATGGCAGCGGGGACGCGCCTGGCATACCCGCGACGGCGCGACGCCCTTGACATCCTGCTGGGTACCTGGGGCCCGCGCGGCCTGGCCCTTGCCGGCCGCTGCGCGGACGAAGTAAAGCTCGGCGGCTGCGCGAACCCGGAGATGATCCGCCATGTCCGCGCCGTCCTCGACGAAGCCTGTCGCGCCGCCGGCCGCGACCCGTCCTCAGTCGGCCTAGTGTCCGGCGCGGTGACCGTGGTGGACGAGGACGGTGCCGCCGCCCGGCAGATGGCCCGCGCGCAAGTGGCCGTCTACCTCGACGTAGTGGCCCCGCTTGACACCACCGTCACAGTGCCCGACAGCGTGCTTGTCCCGCTGCGCGCTGCGCTCGTTCGCGGTGACGCCGACGCAGCTGGCCGCTGCATCCCCGACGAGTTGCTCGACCGTTTCACATTCACCGGCCAGCCAGCCGCGGTCGCGGAGCACGTGGCCGCTGTGTTCAAGGCCGGCGCGAGTCGGGTCGAGTTCGGCAGCCCGCATGGACGCACCGACATATACGGCGTCGAACTAATCGGCAAGAAGGTCCTACCCGCCGTGCGCGAGGCGTCATGAACCGAATGTCCGCATCGGAGATCGCCGACCAACTGCTGCACGACCTCGCGCCCATCGACCCGACCGCAGCCGACGCACTGGGCATGGAGCCGGGGAACGTCATGCCAGCGCTCGCGCCGGCCGACTTCGCGGCCCGCCGCGAAACGTACCGGCGGGCGCACCGGTCGCTTGACGCGCTAGGGACGCCGACGCCAGCCGAACGGGTGCTTGGCGCGGCACTACGCGAACGCGTGGACGCCCAGCTCGCGCTCGACGACGCCGGATTCACCACCGCTCAACTCGCCCCGCTCGCCACGCCGATACACCAGGTCCGCGAAGTCTTCGACAACCTGCCGCGTGAGACCCCAGCCGACTGGGAGCGGGTCGCCGAACATCTGGCCCGCGTCCCGAGCACAATCGCCGCCTATGCCGAGACGCTGCGGGCGGCGGCGAACGCCGGACACGTAGCGGCCGCACGCCAGGTACTCGCCGTCGCAGCGCAGTGCGAGCGTTGGATCGGCACCGATGACTTCTACCGGCGGCTGGTTGCCTACTGCGATCCACGGTGGCGAGATCGCCTGGACGCGGGCGCCGCCGCCGCGAGCGAGTCGACGGCGCGCTTCGTCGAGTTTCTACGCGGCGAACTTCTGCTTCGCGCGCCGAAGACAGACGGGGTCGGTCGCGACCTGTACACGGTTACATCGCGCGCGTTCCTCGGCGAGAACGTGGACCTGGAAGAGACCTACGCGTTCGGCTGGGACGAGCTGGCTCAGCTGACCGCCGAGATGCGTCAGGTGGCGGCCGAGCTCGGCCACGATTCGATCAAGGCTGTCACCGCGACGCTGGACGCCGACCCCGCGCGTCGTCTGTCCACGCCAGATGAGCTCACCGGCTGGCTGCAGAGCCGCATCGATGACGTCACCAACGCTGTCGACGGGGTGCACTTCGACCTGCCGACGGTGGCGCGGCGCGCAGAATGCCGGATCTCGCCGACCGCGTCCGGGGTCATGTATTACAGCCCGCCCGATCCGTCCTTCAGCCGCCCGGGACGCGTCTGGTGGGCGCCGCCGGCCGATGGCACGTCCCACACCTGGCGTGAGGTGACCACCGTCCACCACGAAGGCGTACCCGGCCACCACTTGCAGATCACCGTCGCGATGACCGAGCCCGGGTTGCACCCGTGGCAGCGGTCGATGGCGCATGTGCACGGCTACGTCGAAGGCTGGGCGCACTACGCCGAGCGGCTCGCCGACGAACTCGGGCTGCTGCGTGACCCTTGTGAGCGGCTCGGCATGCTGTACGGGCAGCGGTGGCGAGCGGCGCGGATCGTCATCGACATGGGGCTGCATCTGGGGTTGCCGATCCCGGCGGGCAACGGATTCACCGACGCGACTGATTGGACGCCGGCAGTTGGTGTAGCCATGCTGCGCGAGGCCGCCGGAGTCGATGAGACGACCGCCCGCTTCGAGGTCGACCGCTACCTCGGCTGGCCGGCGCAGGCACTCGCGTTCCGGGTAGGCGCGCAGCTGTGGCGGCAGGCGC
>Ga0210386_10005025_pt1 | contig 10809 bp, 9 predicted proteins | sample IncBWH32OmetaG_FD_160091 | JGI IMG/M metagenome (GOLD analysis project Ga0210386, IMG submission 160091) | Forest soil microbial communities from Barre Woods Harvard Forest LTER site, Petersham, Massachusetts, United States - Inc-BW-H-32-O ... | reverse complement strand
AGCTCCGCAAGCAAACCTACTCATGGGGAACAAGATGACATCCTCCGCCGGCAACGCCGCCCAGTCAGTCGCCCAATCAGTCGCGGAGTCACAAGAGGCCGCCAAGCGCAACCTGTGGCTGCATTTCACCCGGATGTCCGCCTACGCGGACAGCGAGGTCCCCGTGATCGTGCGTGGCTCAGGGCCCTACGTCTTCGACCAGCATGGCAAGCGCTACCTGGACGGCCTGGCCGGCCTGTTCGTCAGCCAGGTCGGGCACGGCCGGACCGATATCGCCGAGGCCGGAGCCCGCCAGGCCAGCGAACTGGCCTACTTCCCGCTGTGGTCCTACGCCCACCCCAAGGCCATCGAACTGGCCGCACGGCTGGCCGAGATGGCCCCGGGCGACCTGAACCGGGTGTTCTTCACCACCAGCGGCTCCGAAGCGGTCGAGTCGGCGTGGAAGCTGGCCAAGCAGTACTTCAAGCTGACCGGCCAGCCAGGCCGCTACAAGGTGATCAGCCGTGAGCTCGCTTACCACGGCACCTCCATGGGCGCGCTGGCCGTCACCGGCCTGGCCGACATCAAGGCCCCATTTGAGCCGCTGACGCCGGGCGGCGTGCGCGTCCCGAACACCAACTTCTACCGCGCGCCCGAGTTCGTACGCGACGACCTGGGCGCCTTCGGACAGTGGGCGGCGGACGAGATCGAGCGGGCCATCTTGCGGGAGGGCCCGGAATCGGTAGCCGCGGTGTATCTGGAGCCGGTGCAGAATTCCGGCGGCTGCTTCCCGCCGCCCCCCGGCTACTTCCAGCGAGTCCGGGAGATCTGCGACCGGTACGGCGTGCTGCTCGTCTCGGACGAGGTGATCTGCGCGTTCGGCCGGCTCGGGTACTACTTCGGTTCCGAGCGGTACGGGTACCAGCCGGACATCATCACCTTCGCCAAGGGTGTGACCTCCGGGTACTCGCCGCTGGGCGGGATGATGGTCCGGGACGAGCTGATGGAACCGTTCAACGAGGGCACCGCCACCTTCCTGCACGGGATCACGTTCGCCGGCCACCCGGTGTCGACCGCGGTGGCCCTGGCCAACCTGGACATCTTCGAGAAGGAGGACCTGCTCGGCAACGTCCGGGCCAACGAGGCCGCGTTCCGGGCCACCCTGGAGAAGCTCTCGGATCTGCCGATCGTCGGCGAAGTCCGCGGCGCCGGTTACTTCTACGGGATCGAGCTGGTCAAGGACAAGGAAACGCGGGAGACGTTCAACGACGACGAGTCCGAGCGGCTGCTGCGCGGATTCCTCTCGCACGCGCTGTTCGACGCGGGCCTGGTGTGCCGGGCCGACGACCGCGGTGACCCAGTGATCCAGCTGTCGCCGCCGCTGATCTGCGGCCAGGAGCACTTCGATGAGATGGAGCACATCCTGCGCGGGGTGCTCACCGAGGCGTGGAAGCGCGTCTAGCAGGCTGTTCATCGGATATCGCATCGTTACCTTCCGTCACGCCATCTGACGTTCATCCGCCGGCGTTACCGTCTCGTCATGCCGGGTAACTCCGCTCACTCACGTCCGCCTCGTTACGGGATGTCACGCCGCCAGGTGCTCGCCGCCGCGGGCGGTACCGGGCTGCTGGCGGCCGCGGCGGGCCAGGCGGGAACCGCCCGGGCGGCGACCACGCGGGCCCGCAGGGTCCGCCCATCTGGTGACGGCACGCCCGAGCAGATCCACCTGACCTGGGGCGAGAACCCCGGCTCGGATGTCGTGGTCTCATGGGCTTCACCGGAGGCGGCGGCCCGGCCGCGGGTACGGATCGGCCAGCGGGTCATCCCGGCCGAGACACGCCACTACACCGACGGGATCAACGGTGAGACGGTCTGGACCTATCACGCTCGCGTGAGCGGACTGCGGCCCGGCGCGACCTACGCCTACACGGTTACTGCCGACAACGACGGCAACGGCGCCGAGCCGTTCAGCGCCATGTTCCGGACGGCGCCGCCCGGGCGGGCGCCTTTCCGCTTCACCAGCTTCGGCGACCTCGCCACGCCGAACACCGACTGGGCGCTGTCCTACGGCCAAAGCGCCTACGCGGTCGAGGCGGTCGAGTCGTTCCAGCCACTGTTTCACCTGCTCAACGGCGACCTGTGCTACAGCAACCTGAACCCCGCCACGCAGCCTGCGGTGTGGCGGGACTTCGGCCGCAACAACCAGACCTCGGCGGCCAACCGGCCCTGGATGCCGTGCCCGGGCAACCACGAGATCGAGTTCTACAACGGGCCGCAGGGCCTGACCTCCTACCTGACCCGGTACACGCTGCCCGACAACCGCATACCCGGTTTCGGGGGCCGCTGGTACTCCTTCCGCGTCGGCACGATCTTGTTCGTCTGCCTGGACGCCGACGACGTCGTCTACCAGGATGCGGCCGCGTTCGTGACCGGCCCAGCCGAGCTCACCCCGGCGGCGAGCACCGGGAATCCGCCGCTCAAGCCGGGCACGTCCTTTTACGTCCGGGGATACTCCGACGGTGCGCAGACCGCCTGGCTGGAGCGGACGCTGACCGCCGGACGGCGGGACGATTCGCTGGACTGGATCGTCGTCCAGATGCATCAGTGCGCGGCGTCGTCCTCATTGGCCGGGAACGGCTCCGACCTCGGCATCCGCGCCGCGTGGCTGCCGCTGTTCGACCGGTACGAGGTGGACCTGGTGCTCAACGGCCACGACCATGACTACGAGCGGTCCTTCCCGGTTCGCGGCGCGGACACCGACGCGGGCCGCAGGGCAGCCGGCGGCGCGGTGGTCAACACGCTGCGGCCGCACCCGGTGACCACCACCGACACCGGGGTTTTCGACACCAGCCAGGGCACGGTCTACCTGACCCTGGGCTGCGGGGGCACCAACACCAACCTCGACGAGTACGGGCTGGACACCGCCGGCGGCCAGCGGCAGGCCAAGATCTTCACCCAGGCCAGCCGGCCCGAGCTCACCGCCGCGCCGGATGTCTACGCCCGCGCGGCGGCCGACGCGGTAGAGGACGCGGTCTGGTCGGCCAGGCGCGACACCTCGACCGGTTACGGCATCGCGGTGTTCGACGTCGACCCCGGTTCGGAGGCGGACGGGCACCCGAGCATCACGGTCACGCAGTACCACGCGGCCGGCGCGGACCTGATCAACCCGGCGACCGGCGCCAAGGGCGCGCCGACGCCCGACTACACCGAGTTCGAGACATTCAAGCTGATCCGCCCGCGCCGGTAGGGTCCGCGCCGGCTGGGCCCGCGCCAGGTGCGCGCCGCGGCGATGATGCTGATGACCGACCTCGACCGCATTGATCAATGCCGGCCCAGCCGGGATACCGTCGGGACATGGACGTTCTTGTCATCGGGGCCGGGGTCATCGGCCTGACCACCGGCATCTGCCTGGCCGAGACCGGGCTCGGCGTGACCATCCGGACAGCCGCTGAGCCTGGCCAGACCACATCGGCGGCGGCCGGCGCGGTCTGGGGTGCGGTCAAGGTGGGCCCACCGGACCGGGTGCTCGGCTGGGGTCAAACCGGGCTCGAGGCCCTGACCAAGCTCGCCGACGAACCGGGCACCGGGGTACGGATGGCGGCCGGACGGGAGATCTCACGCCATCCGCTCGAGCCGTACTACTGGACGAGCCTCCTGGCGGACCTGCGGCTGTGCGCGGAGTCCGAACTGCCCGACGGCTACACCCATGGCTGGTATTACACCGCCCCGCTGGTCACCATGCCCGTCTACCTGGACTACCTGCGGGCCCGGTTCGAGCAGGCGGGAGGGGCGATCGAGGTGGCGCCGGCCGGATCGCTGGGCGAGCTGGCCGGGACGGCGCCGGTCGTGGTCAACTGCTCCGGCGCGGCTGCCCACCATCTGGTGCCCGATCCCGGCGTGGTCCCGGTCCGCGGCCAGGTGGTGATAGCGGCCAACCCGGGCATCGAGGAGTTCCTCATCAGCCGGGACCCGGAGCCGCCGTGGATCACGTACATGTTCCCGCACGGGGACGAGATCGTGCTCGGTGGCACCAACGACGAGGGCAACTGGGATACCGAGCCGAAAGACGAGGTGACGATGCGGATCATCGCCAGCTGCGCCGCAATTGATCCTCGCCTGCGCGGGGTGCAGGTGCTCGGCTACCGGGTCGGCCTGCGGCCATGCCGGCCCGAGGTACGGCTGGAGTCCGAGCCGTTCGGCGGCGGCGTGCTCTGGCACAACTACGGTCACGGCGGAGCCGGGGTGTCCATGGCCTGGGGCTGCGCCGCCGAGATCACCGCGGCCGTGGCCGGCTAGCTGTCGAGCCGCGCGACGAGGCGGGCCGGGGCGATCACGCGGTAGGCGTCCTGGCATAGTTCGGCGATCTCGGCCCAGTCGGGATCGCCGTCCAGGCGGATGCCGATCCAGCCGCGGTGCCCGACATAGGGCGGCCGGAAGAACCGGTCTGGCCGTTCGGCGACCAGCTCGGCCTGCGCCCCCGGCGGCGCGGCACACCACAGATGCGGGAACTGGTTGCCGTGGTGACCGTCCGCCCATAGCGTCACGAACGAGCTTTTGTCCCGGACGAACCAGGTCGGTGCGCCGTGGCTGGGCCGCTCGGTCGCCTCGGGCAGGGCCAGGCAGATCTCGCGCAGTCGTTCGGCCAGGTCGGGCGATGGGTCACTCACCGGCACGATTGTGCCACGCGCTGCCGGGATACGCTGCAGCCATGAAGTTCGCGATCGCGATCCCGCAGTTGTACGGTGACGGGGAATTCGACCCGGCGGCCTTCCGGGAGTACCTGGCGCGGGCCGAGGAACTCGGCTTCGACAGCGCCTGGACGCAGGAAGGCGTGCTCGGAACGGGCCCGCAGATCAGCCCGCTCGAGGCCATGACCTACGCGGCCGCGTGCACAGAGCGGATCCGGCTGGGCTGCGTGGTGTTCGTGTCGACCCTGCATAGCCCGGTGCACCTGGCCAAGAGCGTGGCCTCCCTGGACCAGCTGAGCCAGGGCCGGATCGATGTCGGCGTGGGCACCGGCGGCCGGGGCCGCCCGTTCGCCGCCTTCGGTGTGGACCCGCACACGTATGTGGCCCGGTTCACCGAGGGCATCAAGGTGATGAAGGCGCTGTGGACCGAGCCGTCGGTCACCTTCAGCGGCCGGTTCTGGCAGCTGGAGAACGCCGCCATGGAGCCCAAGCCGTTCACCAAGCCCTATCCGCCGCTGTGGTTCGGCGGGGCCAGCGAGCCGGCGCTGCGGCGGGCGGTGCGCATGGGCGACGGCTTCTTCGGCGCGGGCTCCTCCCCCACCGACGCGTTCACCGGACAGGTGCAGATCGTCCGGGACGCGCTCGCCGAGGCGGGCCGCGCCCCGGACAGCTTCCCCATCGCCAAGCGTGTGTACATCGGGATCTCCGACGACGCCGAGTCCGCCCGGACCCGGATGAACCAGGCCCTGGAACGGGTCTACGGGCGCCGGGTACCCGCCATCGAAGCTGCGGCCGTCACCGGCACCGCCGCCGACTGCGTCCGCGAGGTGAACCGGGTGGCCGCGGCCGGCGCCGGGCTCATCTTGTTCACGGCCCTGTTCGACCAGCGCGAGCAGATGGAGCTGCTCGCCGCCGAAGTGCTGCCCAAGATCGGCTAGCGCCGACCGCGCAGATCAGCGCGAGAATGAGCATGACGATGACCAGCCGGTGCAGCCTCTCGTCGGGGTTGCCGCCGACCGCGAGGGCAATGACCACGCCGATCCCGATGCCGATGGCGACGCCTTTGAGCAGCGTACGGCGGCTATCAGGATCTTCGGCCATCTCTGGCACCCTGGAGGTGGCCAGGCGGGCCTCAACGCGCGCGCCGATCTCCTGCTCGACCTTCTCCAGGAACGACGCCACCGCGGCGTCACTGTATTCGGCTCCTAGCTCTTCGTGAGCCGCAGCGGCGGCGCGGACGTCCTCGGCGGAGAGAGCGGACTGCTCGGCTACAACCCGGCGCCTGGCGGTGGAATAGGACTCACCTGTTGCTGCCATCCGCCGACGGGCCGCATCCCTGATCTTGTCGTGCGACATCTCATTCCCATCCGGCGGCGATCCCGGCACCCGCCACCGTGTGGTCACGACGAGACGAGGGTGGGCCACGCGAGGGCTGTGCCGCTCTTGTCCTCGGGCACCGCGACCGGCACCGGTAGGTCGCAGCTCAGATCAGGCAGGCGTGGCTGCCGACCCTCAGGATACGCGTCCCCGGTCGCCGCGTCAGCCTTCGTCCGGACCGGTGCGCGGCGGGATCATCGACTGCAGGATGTCCAGCACGGCCGGGTTGCGCACACCGCGCCAGTCCAGCGCCAGCAAGCCCCACGGTTCGAGGTCGCCCCAGTTGGCGCGGTGCTGCCCGGTCCCGGGCACGGTACCCCGGGGCTGGGTGGGGTTCAGCGGCCACCAGCACCAGTCCACGTCGTACTCGGTGATCCAGGCTTCGGCGTTACCCCACCACACCGCGGCATCCGAGCCGCCCGGTGCGCGGCCGAAGCTGGCCAGCGACCTGGTGTCGGTGCCGAACTCGCCGATCCACAACGGTGCGATCTGGTCACGGAGCAGGTATCCGCCATGCCGCGTCATCTCATCGACGTAGGCCGCGCGCGACTGCCCGCGCGGGTGGAACCAGGGATAGTCGTGCAGGCTGTAGACCACCTTGCCCGGGCGTTTCAGCTCGACCGGGTGCCGGGCGACGCCGGCCAGGTCGGCGGCGAAGCCGAGCCCTTCGCAGAAGATCAGCAGGTCCGGGCTGACCTCGTGGACCAGGTTCCCGACCTCGGTGTACATAGCGGCAAGGTCCGTCTTGCGCCTGCTGCCCCAGGTAGGGGTGAGCACGCGCCAGCCGACGCGGGCCTGCCTCGGCTCGTTCATGATGTCCAGCCCGGCGACCAGAGAGTTGGACACGTACCGGGCGGCCATATCCCGCCAGATGGCCAGGAACGCCTCGGCCGGCCAGCGCTGGTTGTACCACAGGCCATTGCCGTCGTCTTGCGAGCAGCACCAGCCGGCATCAAGCATGTGGCAGTTGAGGATGACGATGAGGCCTGCGGCGGTAAGCGCCTCGACACAGGCGTCGTAGACCTGCAGAGGGCTGGAGCCCGACAGGTCGGGGTTGGCGGCCAGGTACTGGTCAGGCGCAGGCCCTTCCTGCCGGGTCATCCACAGGCTGAACGGCAGCCGCACACTGTTGAACCCGAGCCGGGCGATGGTCGCGGCCAGGTCGGTGCGGTGGACGCGGTCCAGCCCGGGGGCCACCCCGTCGTCCTCGTGAAAGCCGTACCAGTTCACCCCGGCCAGGCGGACCCGCCGCCCGGTCGCGTCCACGACGAAGCGGCCGCTGGTGGATAGCGGCGGCGCGATCGCCTGGCCGGTCATGGCCGGGCGCGGTTCCCCGCAGGCTGGCCGGCCAAGGCGGCGATGTGCGCCGGCAGCGGGATGCCGGCGGGGAGCACGGGATCGGCCTGGGGGGTCTGCCAGGCGGCGGCCAGCGGCAGAACCCCGGCCCACACGGGCAGCTCCGCGTCCGGGGAGTCACCGTCGTCCGGCGGGCCGGTGCGGATCTTCACCGACGCCTCCTCCAGGGACAGCGCGAGCAGCGACGTGGCCGCCAGCTCCTTCTTGCTCGGGCGGCGGGCGTAGTCCCACTGGCCCGGCACGATGTGCTCGCTGAGCGCGCGCAGGCCGGCCAGCTTCTCCTCCGGCCCGGTCACCAGCCGGGGCGTGCCGTAGATCATCGCGCTGCGATAGTTGACCGCGTGCTCGAAGACGGACCGTGCCAGCACCAGCCCGTCCACATGGGTGATGGTCACGCAGATGGTCGCCTCCGGCGCCGAGACCAGGCTGCGGCTAGCCACCGAGCCGTGCAGGTAGACGGTGTCGCCGTCCAGCCCGTAGACGGTGGGCACGACCATCGGGTAGCCGTCCACCAAGACGCCGAGGTGGCAGATCACCCCGGCCTGCAAGATCTCGTCCAGGTCGCGCCGGCTCGTGCTGCCCTGCTCGCGCAGGCGGTGGTGCCGGGTGCGCTCGGTGACGGGGAGCTGCGACGATGCGGACATAGCTGCAGTCTAGGGTGAGAGCATGAAGATCGGATTCGGAGCGCCGGTCGCGGGCGCGTGGGCCACCCCGGGTTACCTGTCCTCGTTCTCCGAGCGAGCCGAGGACCTTGGATACGCGTCGCTGTGGACGTTCCAGCGACTGCTCGTGCCGGAGGGTTCCGGCATGGAGCCGGTTTACCAGAGCGTCCTGGACCCGATGGTGGCGCTAGGTTATGTGGCCGCACGGACCACCCGGATCAGGCTGGGCGTAGCCATCCTCAACCTTCCGTTCGTCTCCCCCACCGTGCTGGCCAAGCAGGCGACGACCGTCGACGTGCTGTCTGACGGCCGGCTGGACCTCGGGCTGGGCATCGGCTGGATGCCCGAGGAGTTCACCGCGACCGGAGCGACCATGCCACGGCGCGGGGCGCGGGCCGAGGAGTACCTGGCCGTCCTGCGCACGTTGTGGGCCGACGAGATCAGCTCCTACGACGGCGAGTTCTACACCGTCCCGGCCGGGCGCCAGGATCCCAAGCCGGTGCAAAAACCGGGCCCGGCGGTGCTGCTGGGCGGCATGTCCCGGCCGGCCATGGAACGGGCGGGACGGCTCGCCCAGGGCTGGATCACCTCCAGCCGGGCCGACCTGACCAAGATCGGCGAGGCGGCCGGCCTGATCCGTGAGGCGGCCTCGGCCGCGGGGCGTGACCCGGAAGCGGTGCGGATCATCTGCCGCGGCGTGACGCAGGCCGGCGCCGAGGCCAAGGGCCCGGACGGCGGCCGGCGGCTGCTGTCGGGCAGTTACGAGCAGATCCGCGAGGACACCGCCTGGCTCGGCGAGCAGGGCGTGACCGAGTTGTTCTACGACCTCAACTGGGACCCGCAGGTTGGCAATCCCCAGGTCGCCCCGGATGCGGCGGCCGGCCGGGCCGAGGAGATCCTCACCGAGCTCGCGCCGAGCTGACCTGGCGCCCTGTCAGGGTGCTGCCGAGAAGAAGTCGCTGACCTCCCCCAGATCGGCGTAATAGCGCCAGAACTCAGCGATCTTGCCGTCGGCGACACGCATCACGTCGGCGGCGGACTGCGACAATCTGGTACCGGATTTTGTGCCCGTCAGCTCGACGATGCTCGTGACGAAAGTATCGTTCGCCATGACCGACACGATGTCCTGGGTGAAGGCCGGCCCGGCGGCGGCGAAGTAACGCTGCCAGAACGTCATCACCTCATCGCGGCCGACATAGGTCCCGGCCAGCGCAGAGTGCCCGAACTCGTGCCAGGTGATGTCGTCGGCGAACATCTCGCGGATGGCCGCCGTGTCCCCACGCTCGAGCCGTTCGTGCGCCTCGTTGACCAGGGTCACGTTGGGATGGTCGGCCTGCGCGGGTGCCCCGTCGCCAGTTGGCGGTGGCTCCGTCATCGGTGTCCTTTCCGGTCGGTTCGCGGCCCGGCCGGCGGCAGGCGTCCATGGGGAGTCTTGCGCCGGCTCGCGCAGCGTTAAACCAGGCGATGATGGAATTCCCGTCCGAGCGCATCGCACGATAACGTCGCGTCATGGGTGAGTCGGCATCGGGATATGCGGTTGTCACGATCACGCACGCGGGAACTCCGCTCAGTTTCTGGTTTCCCGACCCCAAGATGGGACCGGCTGTTCCCGCCGATCCAACAGACCTGGCCCTTCCCGAGGAGCGGGACGACCCGGTTCGTGCCGTACGGATTCGCCGCCAGATGTGCGTGAGCGCGGACCTCGGCCGGCCGCCGGCCGACTGCGCGGACGCCTACCTGCGCCTTCACTTGCTCTCCAGCCGCCTGATACGCCCCAACTCGATGAACCTGGACGGGATCTTCAAGCTCTTGCCCAACGTGGCCTGGACGTCACTCGGACCGGTCGCTGCCAGCGAGACCGGCGCTGTCCGGCAGCGAGCGCTTTCCCGCGGCATCCACCTCGAAGTCCGCTCGGTCGACAAGTTCCCGCCGATGCTGGACTATGTCGTCCCCAGCGGCGTCCGGGTCGCTGACGCCGCCCGGGTCCGTCTCGGCGCTCATCTGGCCGAAGGCACCACCGTCATGCACGAGGGCTTCGTCAACTTCAACGCCGGCACCCTCGGTCCCGCGATGGTGGAAGGCCGGATCAGCCAGGGCGTGGTCGTCGGCTCTGACACCGACATCGGCGGCGGGGCATCCATCATGGGCACCTTGTCCGGCGGCGGCACCCAGGTCATCTCGGTAGGCCAGCGTTGCCTGCTGGGCGCGAACTCCGGCCTGGGCATCTCCCTGGGCGATGACTGTGTCATCGAAGCCGGCCTCTATCTGACCGCCGGGACCATCGTCACGCTCCCCGGCGGCCAGCAGGCCAAGGCACGAGACCTGAGCGGGCAGGCCGGTCTGCTGTTCCGCCGCAACAGCACCACAGGGACCGTCGAAGCCATCACCCGACCGGGTACCTGGGGCAGCCTGAGCTCCGATCTTCACGCCGGTCAGTAGCCCCGGCACCGGCCCGGCCGGCGGGTCACCACCCTTCCTTCCCGTAGCGGGAGGGCTGGTGGGCTCCATGGTCCTTGACCATCCTGCAATAGGAGGCGCGAGGCTAATCCCACCTGGACAGAAGGGAATCGCCTGATGGATACATCTCCTGCGGGAAGCTCGTTCGCTGACGCGGCTCTTGGCGGTAAGAGGGTGCTTGTTACTGGCGGCACGCGCGGCATGGGTGCGGCCGTCGCGGAACGGCTCGCCGCGCAGCAGGCACACGTGGTCGTGACCGCGCGCCATCAGGACAGCGAGTGCCCGGCGAG
>Ga0210386_10005023_pt1 | contig 10811 bp, 8 predicted proteins | sample IncBWH32OmetaG_FD_160091 | JGI IMG/M metagenome (GOLD analysis project Ga0210386, IMG submission 160091) | Forest soil microbial communities from Barre Woods Harvard Forest LTER site, Petersham, Massachusetts, United States - Inc-BW-H-32-O ... | reverse complement strand
TCCACGAGCTCGGCCTCTGGAAAGGCTTCGGGCAGCAACGCGGCGAAAGTGGGTGTGATCGCATCGGTTCCGACTCGAAGCGCTGTCTCGGCCCCGTCGATCTTCTTCAAGACGTCGATCAGAGTCTTCGGATTCCAGGTCAACCCGTAGAGGTGGTCGTGGTCTATTTCTTCGGGGACACCCTCGTCGTCGGTGGTGTTGAGGTAGATATCGCCGCTGGCGCGCACGACGACACACACCGGGCCGAACGGTCGCGTCCCGGCTATCCACAGCTGCGGGGCACCGGTGACATAGCGGACGTTGGCCTGCCGCCCCAGCACCAGGATGTCGAGGTCGCGTGCCTCCATCTGGGCCAGTGCCCGTTCCCGACGCCCGACCCGCAATTGCAGGGCGTCAGGCAAAACCTCAGTCACCGTAGGGGGAGTAGGGGTAGTCGGTGATCGGCAGGTAGCCGTCTTCGGTAATCACCACGATCTCCTCACTGCGGTAGCCACCAGTGCCGTCCTCCCACACCACCGGTTCCAAAACCAGGACCATGCCGGGTGGGAAGACGAAGTTGTCGTCGAAGTCTTCGCCCAGATCGGTTCCGATCATGGGGGTTTCGGCGGGGTAGGTGCCGATGCCGTGACCGAGGTAGAAGTGCGGCAGCCACGGTTTGCGACCGCCGTTGGCGGCTATCGCCGCCCGGGCCAGGTCGCCGGAGGTAGCGCCGGCTTTGGTCACCGTGAGCACCGCGTCCAGGATGGCTCGCCACTGCCGGAATTGGTTGTGCTGCGCGGGCGTGGGTTGTTCGCCGACGAGCCAGGTGCGGCCGAAATCCGAACAGTAGCCGGCGTAGCTGAAGCTGATGTCGGTCCAGAGCACGTCGCCGGTTGACAGTTCACGATCCGTGGGCAGCAGCGGCAGCGCCAGATCGCCGTGGGTGGTCCATACGCCGGCTTCCCGGGAGGCCGGCATTACCTGCCAGATGGCCTCGAGCATGTTGGCGGTGGCGCCCAATTCGAATGCGCGGCGCACCAGTAGGGCCGAAAGGTCAATCTGCCGCACCCCGGGCGCCAGCGCATTCTGCACATCCGCCATGGCCGCCTCGGTGATCCGTGCCGCCTGGCGCAGGCACGAAACCTCATCGCGGGTCTTGATCAGCTGCGCGGCGCCGACCACTATCGCCGCTTCCTGCGGTGGGCCCGAGGGAAACAGCGTGGCCGCCGAGCGGCGCATCGCGCCGGTCAGCTCGTCGACGGCGATCGTGGCGCCCTGTGGGATCAGCTCGGCAAGCACGCGGGCAAACTCCGCTACCCCGTGGTCGAATTCGAGATACACGGGGCCGTGCAGATGGTCATGCGGGACCGGTGGTTCCGATGCGGCCCCGCTCCGAAACGGCAGGAACAGATGCGGGTGTTCGTCGTCGGCGAGCACGACCGCCACCGGGCGTTCCACGTGCGACAGGCCGGCGTCCAGCAGCGGCCAGCTGACCCCGGTTGCGTATTGGACGTGGCCGTTCATCAGGAGGATCAGCGCATCGACGCCTTGGTCGCCCATCGCCGACCGCAGGCGTGCGCCGGTCTCTGAACGCATGCGTGCCCAGTCCGGCTCGTCCGGGATCTCGACAACCGAGCCGTGGGCGGTCAGTGAGTTCGTCATCTAGATACCCAAGAATTCTTTGATGTTGCCGCCGACGACACGGACGGCTTCTTCGGGACCGACGGCCTCTACCACCGCGGCCAGCGACCGCTCCGAATACCCGAAAGTGCTTTCGTTGTGCGGATAGTCGGATGACCACATCACCTTGTCGATTCCGATCTCGTCGATCTGTTTGAGACCCAGGCCGTCGACCATGAACGAGGCGCACATGTGGGTGTCCCAGTAGTGGCGGGGGTGGTGTTCGGGATGGTGTTTGAGCATGTGCTGGTATGACGCCAGCACGTGTTCGGCGTCCTGCAGGGCAGGGAGCGCCCACGCGATCCCGCCTTCGAACCAGCCGACGCGCAGGCTGGGATGCCGGTCCAGGATGCCGCCGAAGATATACTTGGAGAACATTTCCCGGAATGAGTCGATGTTGACCATCATGGCGACCGCGACGCTGTTGATCTCGCTCGGGCACTTCGGCTGACTTTCGCCGATGTGGTGGGTGACTGGCAGGCCGGCGTCTTCGATCTCGTCCCACACCGCGCTCATCTCCGTGCTCGAATAGTCGATGACGTGCCCGTGGTCATCATTGCCCGGACTTATCGGCATCAGAAACGTCTTGAGTCCCAGCGACTTCAGCTCCGAGAGGGTGCGCCGGGCACCGCGTGGGTCCCACCAGTTGATTAAGCCGACTCCGTAGCAGTGTCCGTTAGAGCGTTCCTGCACATCGGCGATGTGTTCGTTGTAGATGCGGAAAATCCGTTCGCGCAAGTCCTTGTCGGGATAGTGAAACAGCGCCAGCACCGCGTTGGGAAATGCCAGTTCCTTGTCGACGCCGTCCTCGGCGAGTTCGCGGATGCGGGCTTCGATGTTGTTGGTGGCAGCGCCCGCGAGATCGTCGTATTGCATGAGCACGGCGCTGAAATCGCCGACCACCATGGAATTCCCCGGGGGGCCGAGCAAATATGCGCCGTCCTCGTACCAGATCCGCGGCGCCTTATCTTTGAGGTCGTCGGGGAAGTGCTGATAGAAGATGTCGTCTGCCACCGAGATATGGTTATCGGCCGAGAAGACTTCGGTCCCGGCGGGCAGGCCGGTGTCGAATTCGGTTGCCTGACCGTGCCGGTGCTTGGGTGCGCCTATTGGACCAGCCGGGTAGAGACTTGTCATCATCGTTCCTTCGGGTGCCTCTGGTGTGAAAGCGATAACACGCCAAGCTGTTCGAGGTCGACGAGGTACTTGTCGATCAACTGCTCTGACACGTGGGGGATTGCCCGCCCCGCTATTTCGACCGCCGCCCGAAACCGCGCGCCGGGTACGGGTGAGCCGGCGACGGCGGGCATGGGTTGGCGGTACACGTCCAACACCGTAAGCACCGACTGGGAGCGCTCTCGTTCGGGCAGTGCGCGCATCGATGTCTCGAATCGGCTCAGCCAGTCCGAGTAGTGGTCGATCCGTTCGATGGGATAGCCCGCGGCGATGATCCAGTCCACGAAGGTGTCGAGGGAGATGCCGTCGTCATGCGGATTGGTCGTGTTATAGGTGTCAAAGCTGCTGCCGTGCTGTGGTCCTATCGCCGCGATCGCATCGGCGAGGAAGTCGACCGGCAGGCCCTCGTAGTGCGGACCCCGACCTTCGGGGCCGGCGGCCCCTGCACGGTAGAACGAGCGTGGGGCGGTACCGGTGGCGACCAGACTGAACAACAGCCGGGTGAAGATGTCGGGCACATTGAGCTGGCCCGCGTAGCGGCTGTCCGCGAGGATCATGCCGGGCCGGAACACCGCGATGGGCAGTCCGCACAGATCGTGTGCCTCGCGCATCAACACTTCGCTGGCCCACTTGCTGATGCCGTAACCGTTGGCGTAGCTGTCGTCGACGACGCAGGTGGGCACCGACCGGCGGACATCAGTGTCCTCATCGACGAGCTGATGCGCCACCGCGCTGACGCCCATGGTGGAGATGTAGTGGATCGGCTTGAGTCTGTTCGTGATTGCCAGCCGGATCACCTCGGCGGTGCCCACGACGTTCGGGGCGAACAACTGCTGATAGGGCAGGACGTGATTGACGTGAGCCGCGGGGTGCACGATCAGATCGACAGTCCGGGACAGGCGCTGCCACGTTTCGTCGTCGAGGCCGAGGTTGGGTTCGCCGATGTCGCCGGCCACGACCTCGAGATGCCTCTCGGCCAGAGCCCGGAAATGGTCGAGCAATTCGGCGTCTGAGCCCAAGGTGGCCTCGATGCGCTGCCGCGCCTGCGTGGCGTCGGCGCCGCGCGTCAGGCACACCAGCGTGCCGCCCGAATCGGCCAGTCCCTGCAGCCATTCCATACCGAGGAACCGCCCCAGAAAGCCGGTTACGCCGGTGAGCAGCACGGTGCGGATCTCACTGGTGGGTTGCGGCAGCGTCATCGCGGTCTTCAGGACATCGTCTTCGATGAATTTGTCCAGGGTGAGGTCGCTGGCGTCCACCTCGGGACTGCCGGCATCGTGCAGCGACCCGTGCACCGAAGCGTAGGTGGGCCGCAAACCAGCTGAGGCGCGCTGACGTTCGATGTTGTTGGCGATGGCGAGCAGATCCCCGGTCGGGTCGATGATTACGCCCACCGAAACATCGACACCGTAGATGTCGGTCAGCAGCGTGGAAAAGGTCAGCGCGGACAGCGAATCGCCACCCAGATCGATGAACCTCGCCTCCGGCGAGATGTCGGCGGCCGGCACGCCGAGTGTGGCCTGCACCGCTTTGGTGACGGTCGCCAGCACAGGTTGCTCGGCGCCGCCCAAACGCAATGCCCGCAGCTGGCTGAGTTGATCGGAGGCCATGGACGCGTACAGCTGCTCCAGGCTGTCGCCGTAGCGGGCTTTGAGCTTGGGCCGCAAGTACTTTCCGACGCCTGATAGCAGTCCGTTCGCGAGGCTGAACGGCTCCTTCTCGATAAGAAAGTCCCGCGGGATCTCGTAGCCATTGAGGTGGTTGTCGCGTGCGATTTCCCGCAACGACCCGTGTATCACCGATGCGTCCACCACATCTTCGGTGGGTACGACCACGGCGAGCAGGTAGGAGCGTTCGCTGTTGCCGTAGATGTAGATTTGGCGGATCACCGAGCTGGTCGCGTACAACGCCTCCAGCCGCGAGACGGCGACGAACTCGCCTTGCGCGAGCTTGATGACGTTGTTGCGCCGGTCCACATAGCGCAGCCGATCGGGGCCGACCTCGGCCATGACGTCGCCGGTCTTGTAGTAACCGTGCTCGTCGAACATCGTCGCCGTCAGATCGGGGCGGTTGTAGTAGCCGGCCATGAACCGCGATGACTTGACCGCCAATTCGCCACGCGGATAGGGCTTGTCGGTGTTGAAGTAGCCCAATTCGGGAACGTCGAGAAGTTTGTAATCGATCACCGGTGGCCGCAGCACGTGCTCGTCGGCGACGATCATGCCGCCGGCGATTTCGGTGGACGAATAGCCGATCAGCAGGTGCTGGTCGAGCACCTCTTCCATGAACACCTTGATCTCCGGGGAGAGCGCGGCCGACCCGCAGCCCACCGCCAGCACCCGGCCACCCAGAATCCTCTCCCGGATCGCCGTTTTGATCTCTTCGCTGACTTCGTCGGCATCAGCGCCGGGGGTCGTTCGGCGATCAAGCTCGCGCTGGTAGTAGTGGAAGAACATCTCACATACCCGCGGCACCAGGCTCATCGAGGTGGGTCGGACCAGCGCCAGGTCCTCGAACAGTGTCGAGAGGTCGCTCTTGGCGGCAAAGTAACTGGTGCCACCGTTGGCCAACGTCAGGATCACGTAGCCGTAGCCGATCAGGTGACTCATCGGCATGTAGCTCAGCGTGATAACTGGCTGATCGGATTGCGCGAGCCACGTTCCGATGCACAGGCTTTCGGTGAACATTGCGCCCTTGGGTGTGCCGGTGCTGCCCGACGTGTAGAACACCCAGGCCAGCGGATCCTCGTCGGCGGATGCGACGTGCAGGGGCGGGGTTGGCAGCGATTCCCCGTGCGCGACAACCTCACCCATCGTCTCGATGGTGAGCGCGCCGCCCGTCGCGGCCAGCCGCGCACGAGCCGCCTCGCACACCGCGCGTTGGTCGTCGTCGCGCGGCTCGTAGTCGAAGACGATCAGGCGGTCCGGCGCGGTACCCGCCAGGGCAGCCTCGACGGCCGCCTCGAGATTGTCGAGTCCCACCGCGAGGATCCGCGGCTGCGTCTCGTCCAGAATCGGCGCGTGTTGGGCCGCCGGCGCGCTTGTCTGCAGGGGCACCACCACGGCGCCGAGGTGTATGCAGGCGCATTCAAGCACCGTGTAGTCGATGCTGGCGAACCCCAGTACGCAGACAAAGTCCCCGGCGCGCACCGGATGCTGTTCGTGGTGGTGCCAATCGCCGGCCGTCGCCTGGATGCGGGCCCACAACTCCGCGTAGCTGACGGTCTCGAAGCGCGGTAGGAAGCGCAGTATGGAGCGCCCGGTGGCGGGGTCGGTGACGATCTCGCGAACGCGCTGTCCGAGCGCGGGCCGGTCAGAGTAGCCCTGCAGCACTTTCGCCATGACCTCGGCGATGCGTTGCCCGCGGACCCGTGTCGCGGCGGCGATATGCTCGTCCGGCTTGGTAATGCGGAACTGCTCGTCCTCGGCGTACAACCGCTCACGCCGGCGCGTCACCCGTTCCCACTGGTCCTGCTGCGTACCGGGATCTTTCGCGTCACTGCGACCGATAAACGGCATTGCTTACCACCTTCTGATCAATCCTTGTAGGTGACACCGGTGAGTTGTTCGGACAGCTCCCACAGCCGTTCCCTGTCGGGTTCACTTCGTGCCAATCGGGGAACACCCGCGAACGTGACCCCGCCGCCGGCTGTTTCGTAGAAGCCGCGCGGCCCGTAGTACTTCCCGCCTTCGGCGTCCGGCGACACGGCCGCATAGAGCGTGGGCTTGATGCCTTCGTCGACGTCGAGCCACATGAACGGCAGCAGCCACCAAGTGAGTTGGGTGAACCGCGCCTGCAGCGTCGGCTTTTCGCGGCCATAGGACGCGCCGCTGAGCAGATTGGTCTTGCTCAATCCGGGGTGCGCGGCGTTGGACATCAAGCCCCAACCGCCCCGGCGGCTGCGTCGGTCCAACTCGACCGCGAACATCAGTTGCGCCAGTTTGGCCATCCCATACGAGCGCATCGGTTTATAGCCATGTTGCGCGTTGGCGTCATCAAAGTCGAGATTGCGTTGACCCGCGGCAATGCTGCTGACGGTGACCACCCGCGCGCCTTCGGCCGCGCGCAGCAACGGCAGCAGGCGCCCGGTCAGCGCGAAGTGCCCGAGATGGTTTGCGCCGAGCTGTAATTCGAAGTTGTCGTCGGTTTCCTGGCGCTGCGGTGGTGTCATAACCCCGGCGTTGTTGATCAAGATGTCGATCGGGCGGCCTTCGGCGGCCAGCTCGTCGGCGAGCCCCGCCACGCTTTTCAGCGACGCCAAGTCCAGCTGTCTGATGGTCAGTTTCGCTGACGGGAGCTTGCGGCGGATCTCGGCGATCGCGGCTTCGCCTTTGGCCCGGCTGCGAATCGCCATCACGACGTCGGCGCCCGCGCCCGCAAGGCTTTTCGCGAGACCGAAGCCCAGACCGCTGTTGGCACCGGTCACGACGGCGAATCTGCCAGACAGGTCCGGCACTTCCAGCGCCAGATCGGGCTTCACCATGTGACGGGAAGCTCGTAGACGCCGTAGGCCAGCGTGTCGTGCTTGAACGGAAGCTTCTCGACCGGCACCGCCAGCCGCAGCGTGGGGATGCGGCGAAACAACGTGGGCAGCGCGATCTGTAATTCCATGCGGGCCAACTGTTGTCCCACGCACTGATGGCGGCCGTAGCCGAACCCGACATGCGCGCCGTCCTCGCGCAGCAGATCCAGCCGGTCGGGGTCGGGAAATTGGCGGGGATCCCAGTTCGCCGGCGCGACGTCGAGGATGATGCCCTCGCCGGCCTGGATGGTTTCGCCACCGACTTCGATGTCCTCAACGGCGATACGACGCTGACCGGTTTGGATGATGCTCAGATACCGCATCAGCTCCTCGACCGCGTTGGCTACGACCTTGGGGCCCTTGGGATCCGCGGCGGCGCGGATGAGCGCCAACTGTTCGGGATGCTCGAGCAGGGCCGCGATGCTCAGACTGATCATGTTCGCGGTGGTCTCGTGACCGGCGATCAGTACGCCGAGAGCCAGCTGTGTGGCCTCGCGCACGCTGATCTCTTCGGCGTTGACCCGCTCGGCCAGGTCGGAGACCAAATCCTCTGAGGGACTTTTCATCTTGGTCCGAATTAGATTGGCGATGTATTTCGCCAACGACGCGGCGCCCTGGGCCGTGTCCTCTTCGGTCGCGTAGCGCCCCGTGCCCCGTTGGGCTTGCTCCTGGAAGAAATCCGCGTCCTCATAGGGGACGCCCAACATCTCACTGATGACCAGCGATGGGATGGGCAGCGCCAAGGTGCTGACGATGTCGCCGGGTTTGGGGCCGGCCAGCAGGGCGTCGACCCGATCGTCGGCGATCTTCTGCACTGCCGGACGTAAACCTTCGACACGCTTGAAGGTGAAGGGTTTTGACAGCATTCGTCGGAACCGGGTGTGTTCCTCGGCATCCGAGGTGAAGACCGAACGGGGCCGCTTGTGCACCGTCGCCAGCATTCCCTCGTTCCAATGTGGGTAGCCCGGCAGTCGGTCGTCGACGCTGGCGCGCGAGTCGGTGAACAGCGAGCGGATCGCGTCGTAGCCGTGGATCAGCCACGGCGTGCTGCCGTCCCAGATGCGAACCCTGCTTAGCTGTTTGGTGTCGTTGAGCTCCAATACCTTTGGGGGCGGGTCGAATGGGCAACCCGCCGCGCGCGTCATCGGAAACTCTGGCACACCGGTGGCGGTACCCGTCGAGATGTCGGTCATCGTGCTCCTTGGTTCTTGTCTGGCTCGTCTGGTGGCTAGTCGCCGGCCGCGCTCACATGCACCGGCGCGCGCCACAGCCCGACAATCGCGTCGATCAGTCCCTCACCCGCGACCGGCCACGTCGAGCGCGACCGCGATCCGTGCTCGGCCAGTGCGCCTTCGTGTTCGGCGCAGGTGTGCATCAGCAGGTTGCGGACCATGACAATCCGTTCGGAGCGCACCCGCTTGGCCAGGTTGGGCAGGCAGCGGTTGATGCCCTCGATCGTCTGCACCAGCATCGGCGACGTGAGCGCGTCCTTCGTGACGACGTGGCGGTAGGTGGGGTCGGCCATGGCCTGAGCGGCGAAGCGCGCATACCAGCTGGGCGTGCCCAGCGCGGCCAGATGATCGGTGAGGGGGCGCACCAGGGTGCCCACCCAATCGCGCAGCTCGGTGGAATCGCTGATGTCGGCGACCATCCGTGCGCGCAATGCTTCGATCGGCTCGCGGTGTTTGCTTTCGATGGCCCGTAACAGGTCGGTGCGGGTGCCGAAGTGATAGCAGGCCGCCGCGTTGTTGCCTTGACCGGCGGCTTCGCTGATCTGCCGGTTGGACACGGCGTACATCCCGCGCTCGGCGAACAACCACTCCGCGGCCGCCAAGATCGCCTCTCGGGTGGTCATCGACCGGTCGGAGCGAGCCGTCGGCTCGGGTTTCATCGCCTCAGTGAACACCGCGTGCCTGATTAAATCAAGCAATTTATTTAATCGGGGTGTGTCAGTCCGTGGCGAGCGTGCGCAGTTGTACGCGTGCGCCCGCTGTGTCGCGGACAGACACGCACGCTCGCCGCTCGAGGCGTAAGTGTCAGCGTCGACGAGGGGTCACCTTGCCCGCTGACGTGCCGCCGTCCACCGGCAAAACGACTCCGGTGATATAGCGAGCCCGCTCACTGGCCAGATATGCGACGGCCTCCGCGACGTCGTTCGGTGTCCCGTCGCGTTGCAATGGCCGGTCGGCGCGCATCCGGTCCCGTATCGACCGCTCGTAGCGTTCGAGTTCTTCCGGACTTTTGTCGCGCACCGACGACGCCAGCAGCGGGGTGGGGATGCTGCCCGGCGCGATCGCGTTGACGCGGATGTCGTAGCGGGCCAACTCGATTGCGGCCGACTTGGTGAACTGGATGACCGCGGCCTTCGACGCCCGATACGTCATCACCCCGCCGCCCGCCAGGATGCCGCCGATTGAGGTCATGTTGACGATCGACCCGCCCCCGCGGTCGGCCATGTGCCGCGCCGCGAACTTGGTTCCGGCCATCACGCCCAGCACGTTGACGCCCATGATGCGATGGAAGTCGGCCAGATCGTCGTCCAGGAGGCTGCGCAGCGGGCTGGATACGGCGGCGTTGTTGACCATGATGTCCAGCCCGCCCAAGTCGGCGACGGTTCGCTCGACCAACGCGGCGATCCGCTCCGGATCGGACACGTCGACCAGGTCAAACCGCGCGCGGGCGCCCAGTGCGCGAGCCAACTCCGTGCCGTCGCCGTCACGGACGTCGGCAATGACCACCGAAGCGCCCCGCTGGTGCAGCCTTTCGACAGTCGCTCGCCCGATACCGGATGCTCCACCGGTAACGATGGCTACCTTGCCTTCGAACTCGTCGTGTTCCATCACGGGCACTCTACATCTCTAGAGTTCCGGCGAGAACTGGGTGGAAGTCGACATGGCACGGTGATGTTCGAAAGCAATACGCTCATCGCGTGAACCCGCTGCAGCGAGTGGCGCGAAATCCAATTGCGTACAGGTGGCTGGTGTTGCCCGCCCGGCCGATCGCCGAGCTTCTCGAGTCTTTTCTCCGGTTCGTGACGGCCGGGCGAGTCGGCGTTCTGGACTTCGCCGGCCTACCCTGCGTGCGGATCACCAGCAAAGGCCGCAAAACGGGTCTTGCCCGCACGACAACCGTGCAGTACGTACCGGTCGACGACGGGCTGGTGCTGGTTGGCTCCAACTGGGGCCGGCCGCACCACCCCGCGTGGTCCGCGAACCTTCAAGCGGCAGAACGGGTCACCGTCCGCGGCCGCCGTGAATTTCTCACCGCAACGCCGCGATTGCTCACCGGGGAAGAACGCGACCGGGCGTGGACCACGGTCGTGGCGCACTGGCCGAATTATCAGATCGCTCAAGATCGCGCCGGCGCACGCCAATTCCGGCTGTTCCTTCTCACGCCGACCACCAATGGATCAGGGAGTTAACGAACCCTGCGGCCGCGTCGGATAGCGCGGCAT
>Ga0210386_10005020_pt1 | contig 10815 bp, 15 predicted proteins | sample IncBWH32OmetaG_FD_160091 | JGI IMG/M metagenome (GOLD analysis project Ga0210386, IMG submission 160091) | Forest soil microbial communities from Barre Woods Harvard Forest LTER site, Petersham, Massachusetts, United States - Inc-BW-H-32-O ... | reverse complement strand
CTATATCGTCAGCCCCTACGTCAAGCAACAGGTGAACTCCGATGGCACCGGCGCCGGCGTCGTCGCAGATAGCACTTTCTACACGCAGGTCAACTTTACCCGCACCATCGAGCAGATTCTCGGCATCACACCCATGAATCAGAACGACCTGGTGGCGTCGCCGGCGCGCGAAATCTTCATCGACAATCCACCCGTGAAAAACTTCCTGCCGTGGGCGCACGTGCCAAACGGCGTGCCGCTGAACTATGGCGTCACACAGACTCCCACCGAAACCTCCATCCCCGGTGCAATGGCTTCGGTCAGCCCGGTCGTCTATCCGGGCATGACCCCTGCGGCCAAGGCCCTGATGGCTGGCTGGATGAAGAAGAAGGCGGAGATCTTCGCCGGCAAGTCCCAGAAGCCGGACTCCGAAGATCCGAATACCGTCAACCACATGATCTGGTACGAAATGACCGCGTATAAAGTCCCATTCCCCGGCGAGAAGAAGGTTCGTCCGGCGAGCGACTTCAACAAGGCCGCACCCACAAAGGCCGACGACGACGACGGCGAATAAATCGCGTTCCGGCTGTAAAAGGCCCTCTCTCCGATAGCCGGGGAGAGGGCTTTTTCTTTATGCCTTCAACTCAACGTCCCCACCCAGCCGAACGTGGCGCGAACGTGCTACCGCCGGATTCGTTTTGGATGGGCATGCGGATGAGAATAATGGGCGATGATCAAAGAGAAATCATCCAGCGGGCTTTCTCAACACTCCAACAAGTCATTGCCCCTGCTCGGAAGCCATGATTCCTCGGAATTGGATCGCCGACGTTCCGGCCCATCCATGTGCTTAATGAGAAGCACCTCGTTTCCGACTTCGCTGTAGATCAATTCGTCTACGGTGCCACTCGCAACGAGAATTCCGTATCCACCGAGGCGCATCCCAGCTCTGTTGCGAACCTCGATATGGCGCGTCGGCTCATCCGGCGAGTATGAGATCGCGGCGTGCGGAATGTCATCTGGACGAAATCCCTTTCCAGGGTCGGAAATATAGAAAACGAATGCACGGGCCGTCCGCACAGCGGCTACTTCCAATAGCTTTGAAGGGTCATTCTGAGCACCATGCTCGATGGCATTATGGAGGATTTCCTCAAACGCAACCATCATCTCTTCAGGTGGGCGCTCCGGTAGTGCCATCTGGAACTGCTTGAAGAATTCAGTGAGGCGCGCTGCATTCAGCAGGTCGCAGTTCATCCGAACAGAGATCCAATTGCGATCAGCGGAAAGCACCTCAATGCCAGCGTGGGAATTGTCCGCTTTAAATGCACTCAGCACATACCTTGCAATTTCCTTCAGATCAAAAGGTGCACACTGGCAGAGAAAGACTCTCCGGCGCAACGCCGCAATGAGGTCTTCTGGCGTACCGCTTGGGGCTAGGACAATCACTCGCGCGCTGGGTCTCAAGCGCCAGATCTCATCCACCAGCGCGAGATCCTCGGTAATGCTGGTATCGGGGTCGGTAAGCACGACCGCGTAGGGAGTGGCGCGAAGTTGTCGAAGAGCATCGGCACTTCCGGCGGCGTGATCAAATGAGCAGTGATGGCTCGTCAATTGCTGTTCGAGACTTCCTTCCGAATGCGGATCGTCGCCGATGAGCAGCACGCGGGATTCAGATGAACGATCTCGATTTCCAGCCAGTTCGGGTTTCTCTGAAAGATTCATTTGTCTGCACTTCCAATGGAATTTATTCATTCGAGTAAAGTGCACTGGCAGTTACTCTACATCGAAACCGCCCCGTTCGCGAGGAGAACCGACGGCTATGGATTTCGTGCTCAACAAGAGATTCCCCTATCGCGAAACGGAGGGGAAATGAACCGTTGGCCGACAGCGCATCCCAGATCGCCGTCCCGTCCGGAACGCCAAAATCTCATTAAATGGATGCCGACCTGTGCTTACTCCGGGCCATCACCATGGCATGCGCTGATACAGTTTCGGTAATGCTCCAACGCCTCGAACCTGTTCTGGCCAGCTTTGAATGCTGCAAGAAGCGCCGCATGGCAGCCAATACTGCATTCAATATCGGAGATGTTCATCTTCTCCGCTGCAGATCGTAACGTTTCCGTCTTCCGTATAGCTAAATCATCTTCAGATAATCTCTGGGTATTTACTTCCCAGTTGTCGCCAATCGTGATGGTGACTCTACCCACTCCTGCCGACCAACTAAGCTCAATCATTACACCCCCTGCAAAGATGATCTCGTGTCCGTTTGCAGGTGAGAAAACTACGGTCCCCATACACTTGCCTCCTCGTCTTTTCGCTCGACCGGGCCGGTCGTGGCTCTTCGCTCGGCGGACGTCTTTGGATCCCGACATTTGATTTATTCCAGAAGTTGAAATGTCGATTCGCCGTTGACACCGGCCAATGACGTTTTACGCCGGGGCACGCCATTGAGATCGTTATTACTCTGACCGCAAGCTCTGTTCAAGCGACCCTTACGCTGGCACGAGCCGAGGCTGCTGGGTCTCTTCAGGGCTTTGGCGTCTGCTTGCCTCCTGAGCAATTGCTTGCATACTGGTTTTGTAGATTGCCCAGATGATTCTGAAGTGTTTTCAGGCAGTTGTTCTTAAGCTCCCACTCTGTTCGTCCGACGGTCTCGATTGCGGCGATCGTTTGACCAATTTGAATCGCAATCTCGGTGCAGGGCTGTTGAATTGCGGGTTTCATCGTGGTCTCCTTCTTTTGCTGAAGTCCCTGGTCAGTGAAAACTGTGCGGAGTATACACCTAAATTAGATATACCGAGCACAACAAATAATCGGCGGCGAGTGGATGGATCTTATCGCCTCTTAACTTCGCAATCCCTCCGCCCGCAAGAGGAGAAAAACAGAAATCCACATGAAACTCTGCGCTGCCGCGAAGCACTATTTCTTCACAAGGTGGAGTGTGGACTTCAGACATGTAGAGTTACTCAGTTTCTTGGAATGATGCTCAAAGAACTCATTTTGGCGGGACGATTCTAGGCTCAAATTTGCGGCAGTTGGATAGGAAGAAGAAGACACGAGAGGCGGTCTTTATGACCGGACATTTTAGCCCGGTTGGCGGTTCCACGAAGACAGATTTATCGCACGGGGCGCTTCCTGTTAATTTCACTCATTACGGTGTTTCGTCGCTCAAGTTGTCGGTTGACCAACTCCCGCCCGGTGAATATGCCCTCAGCTTCTCTACGGGGCCGACAGTCTTTTGCTTCGGCATTGACTGACGGTATAGGAGCCATGGCCGGGAGTCACCGCAAGCAGATTTGCAGCAGCAAGGAATAGCGCGAGGAGATGACTGTCCAACAGTGGTCGAACATCACCAGCCTCCCCCGCTGCTGGTACGCGACCGGTTGGTCGGCTCCCCGTCCCATTCACCGTTCGATGGAAGCCAAGAACGGCATCCTGCCATAGCAACCGGATTGACGATTCTGGACGCCACCGACAACGCCGATTGACTTTCTATAGATATAGTGTCGTCCGGGAGGATTTTAGCGACAAGCCCCAAACTATCTTTTGTGTAGCTCGTGAGGAGTCCGTACTCAACACCTAAGACATTCCCGGTCTCCCATCCGCTCTGCCGGGTGACGAGGCCGTCAGGCCGACCGAGGAAGACCTCGGAGGGAAGGCACCGCCGCAGTTCGCCGGAGAGGGGACACAGTGAACGACTGAAGAGAGGAATTCTTCTTGAGACCGCTCCCTGAAAGTTGGGACATCAGTGCCGAACTGCAAAGACTTGAGGGGCGTGCCGCGTTGGTGCAAGAAATGTAGGTTTCTGACCGACTCGAATCTGTCACATCCGGCGACAAACGGGTTGCTGGCGCAAATTCTGACAGCCATTTGGACCACAATCATCTCGATAGAAATTCGCCGCTTTGGACGGGCTGCCAAGTTGTTCCTGATTTCCTTCCCACAACCGGCCGAGGGCCGAGGCGCGTTGAAGCGCAAAGGTCAGTGCCGAATTCCGCTTGGCTCAAGCTGCGGTCGGCTAATTGGTGGCGTGATTCAGTTCGTGAGTGGTAAACAAGCAGACGCATCAATTCACTTTGTCGCCCTAGCTTATCTCTAGGAAGACCGAGGCAATCTGAGTTTCTTTCCGGCTACCGGCTCATGCGTTTCAGTTCTGCCGGTTCGATTCGTCATAACGCTGCTCTTTGAATATGTTCGAGCATTCCGGCATAGAAGTATGCGCACTGCAGAAGGTTGCGATGGTAAGAATCGGACTCCGCCGGAGTGAGATTAGCGAGCATTCCCAACCCTCGCTCAAAGTGCCCCTGATCCTCATCCATGTGAACGCGCAGAAACTGACTGGAGCCGGTGGGATGGCTGGATTCCACTCTTCCAATAATGGTCCTGATTTTCTTTGCAGCCACACCTTCGAGGAGATACGCATAGGCCCAGTGTGATGCTGGGTTTTCATAATCGATAAAGTAGTACTGGGACTGGTAAAGAGCGGCCGTTTCGGGAAGTTCGGTAAAGGCTTCGAGCCCGAAGCCGAGAGCGGCAAGATCATTCAGCAACAACTGATCGTGGCCGGATTCCTCCCTCAGATGACGGAGCTGGAAATATTGCCGGTCTCGCTGCCACGGCCCGAAGCGGGACGCTGTCAGCGCCAAAAAGCTTGTCGTGTGCCGGACGAAATAGTAAGTTTGGGCCAGCCAACATCCATAAGCAACATTGTTCTCCCAAGGGAATGCCTGGACTGAAGATCCTATCCGCTCTACGCATTCGAGGACGACTTGCTTCAGGGCATCTGCCGTAATCTGGGGCATCCGATCATGTCTCCGTTTCCAATGGAGCTATTGTGGTACGTACGCATGAGGTCCACTCAAGAACGGCGGCCGGCCGAGCCGCAGAGGCTCAACATGGGCAATCTCACTGGAAGTCTAACGCTATTTGCTTCAAACATTCTGGTTTGTGTTGCCCTTTTGCTGCTACGGCATTCAGCAAGTGATTCAACCCTGAGGACTGTTTACCTGCTTGCAGCTAACGGCGTGGCAGGACTGGCAGGTTTTCTACCCCTCCGGAGAGAGAATTCAATTCGACTCGACGGGCCTACGCTCGCCGTCGCAGTCTGGTCGGTGTGCTACTGCGCAGAATATGGGCTCTTTTTGGCGTATCCGGGAGTGATTTCCATTTCCCAGTTGATCGTCTGCAATTCTTTGGCCCCCTTTCTGGCTGTTTATCTGTCCCGAGACGTACGCCGGTCGAGAATCCAGATCGCGGGCCGATTGCTTTCTGCAGCGCCGATTATTCTACTGCTCGGCATCTCCTACCGGGAACGCCAGCGTCATGCGAGTTCCGATCCGTATGCATCGCTGTTGCTGTGTTGCGTATTGTTTTCCAGCATCATTTCGCAGGCGTGTGCCCGGTATGTCGCACGCAACAAATCACCCAGTTGGAGTCAACCAAGGTTGACTATTCTCAACGCGATCTTCCTGGGAGTCGTCATAGGGCTCTTTTCGCGGACAGCCATCAATCTAGCGCCACGTTTCACGGGCATTGGACTGATTGTTCTCGCGGGAGCAACTGTATATACCATTCAGCGGTTCTACGTGTTTGGCCTGAAGAAGATGGACCCATTCATCTCGGCCATGACACTTTGCACCATCGTTCCGTTGTCGCTCGGGACTGAAGTGATCTTCGAAAACCGAATAGTCGATCCTATCGAGATTGTTTTGGCGGTTGGGTATGTACTGGCTACTGCCGTGACCGTCAAATTTGCCACCCAAAGCCCGAAAGTCCTGCCAGACATGCCCTGATGAACGACTCCGCTGCCTTCCTTAGCTTGCGATCGGCAGACGAGCAAGCAAACGCACCAATTCACTTTGTCGTCTCGCGCCTGTCTTGAGAAAGACTGAGGCAATTTGAGACTTTACAGTCTCCCGACCAACGCGATTCAGTTCTGCCGCTTCCGATAACGAGTGCCCCTCAAAGAGAGACAGTGCCAATCGTGCCTCAGCAGGAGTTAGCCCGAACAAAGTCCGCAACACCTCTGCGGGAACGGCCAGACTCCGCTCTGGGTCACTCAAAAAGACGGCAACGACTCCCCGGCCCGGGAGCGCTGCACCCTCAGAGCGGAGCGGAGACACTAGTAGTTGCAAGGGCTTCTTTCCCGCACGCAGAACCGGCATTGCTCCCCCGCCTCCGATACTCTTAAACTCTGCGGTCGCTATGGCTTTGGCGATCAGGTCGCGCAGCGTCGCGGCTTCGTGCTGGCTCTGAGCGATCAACTTCAAGTTCTTCAAACATAAGCCCTGACCCTGGCTAAGGATCGAACGTGCCCCTTCATTCGCTAGAACGACTCGGCCGGCAGCATCGAGCAACACCACCGCCGACTCAAGTACATTAAAGGCGCTCTCAATATCGGCAAGCCTCAACTCCAACGCAAGTAGCCTCCTCCGTGTTGCCATCGCGATTTGCAGATGGGGCAGCAGCACCTCCAGAACGTGAATGTGTTCCGCGCTGAATTCCTGATCGGCGTGGCCCCGGTAAACGCTAAGAACTTCAAACTTTCCGGGTGCGCCAGCCATGCCGACGCCCGCCACATCGCAGATATCGATCGGCTTCAGGAATTCGTTGTAAAAGATGCTTCGCTTAAACGCTGGCTCAGGCCATACTTCGCTGCCAATCAGAACCTTTTGAGTCGCGAGTTTGAGAGTGCCCCGCCTTGTCCACTCGTCATATTGCCAGTATCTCTCCGCATAGAGGTCGTGGAGTTCCTCCATTCCGTCCCCCAACGAACCAAACACGCGGTGTGCGTTTGTCGTCGTATCGTGCGCAATCAATGCTGCTTTTTCTGCCCCGATCAAATCGGAGGTACCACGAAGAAAATCTTCCCAGAGTCGAGGGGTTGTCGGCGCGGCATACAGCGTGCCCAGCAGCTGGGAGATCGTCAGATCGTCAGTCATGGATTCCTCTGGGAAGGTCTCAAGGACTCGGGGATGGAAGGAGTATACCCGCTATCTGGCTCGTAAATGTTTAAAACTCACCCGGGTGGGGGATGACAATGGAACGCAAGGTGGGCAAGGTTGAAGGCAATCGCGGAGGGTACATGTCTCAACCTAAGCCAATTCACATCTCCCCATCACACGTTGCTGCTTACACATTGGTCCTCGTCGCCACGTTGGCGATCTCGATCCAGGCACCGGCCCAAAAGATCATCACCTTCGACGCTCCGGGCGCGGATTTGACCCCAGGGGATTACAACGGAACATATCCGAGCAGCGTCAACGTCTGGGGAGCAATCGCTGGAACCTATCAAGACATAAACAGCGTGTACCACGGATTTCTGCGCAGTCCTGAGGGCAGATTCATCACGTTCGAGGCTCCCAGTGCGGACACGACCACTCCTTACAACGGGACCAGTCCTAACAGCATCAACGACCTGGGGGTCATCACGGGAGGATACTTTGATGTGAATGGCTTCGAACACGGCTTCCTGCGCAGTCCCGAGGGGAAGTTCGCAACGTTCGACGTTCCCGGTGCGGGCGGTTACGGGACCAATCCAATCGCCATCAACCTCGAAGGGGCCGTCGTAGGGTTTTACACCGACTCGAACTATTCTTTCCACGCTTTTCTGCGCAGTCCCGACGGAAAGTTTACGACGTGGATTGGTCCGGACGCCTGCACCGGCAACGGTTCGGAAGGATGTTATGGGACGGGAGCTACCAACATCAATGCATTTGGAATAGTGGCGGGAGGCTTCGAGGACAACGACGGCAACTTTGTTCACCATGGCCTTGTGCGGAGCCCCGACGGCAAGCTGAATACCTTTGACATTCCCGGCGCGGGCACCGGTAGCTACCAAGGCACAGGTTGTCCCGGTTGTGCCATGGGTCTCAATCAATTTGGGGCGATCGCGGGGATTTACAGTGATGCGAACAGCGTGAATCATGGCTTTCTGCGGAGCCTCGACGGAAAGATAACAACCTTCGATGCGCCCGGCGCGGGCAGTGCCATCTACCAAGGCACAGGCTGCCCCTCCGATTGTCCCGTAAGCATCAACGACTGGGGGGCGATCACGGGCGTCTACATCGACGCAAATTATGTGTTTCACGGCTATCTGCGCAGTCCCGAGGGCAAGATCGCAACTGTAGATCCTCTCGGCTCGGCCGGCACTCTACCTTTCAGCATCAATGACTTCGGGGTAATCACGGGGGAATATCTCGACGCGAATAATGTGTACCACGGCTTCCTGAGAATTCCAGATTGATTGCTGTTTGATCGCCGGGAACATAAAGACGAATCCTGTGTCCATGGGCCATGGGGGAGTGAGCATGGTCATCATCTGCTCCTCCCCGACGGCGTCAGAAAATCAACCCGCTGAACGCCCCAAAAGGGGAAAGGGTTCTTGAAGGGAATTCTGATTGCAAACGCCCACAGATTGTGCCAAAAGATCGCCCACTCTCGCAGCACGGCTTTCAATCGACATTGAGTCGCTTCAGCCGTTCTGTCGTGCCTTGCGTTTCGCGGCAGGTGACATCCTTCGTCATAAAGGTCATCACTAGGCGGACGTGTACCTGGTCGTGGATGGTTCGGTGGCCGTCGATCGCAAAACCAAACGGTCGCACGGAAATGTGATCGCGGAAACGAAACTGGTTCTCCAATCGGCGAGATCGGATTCATCTATGGTGCGGCGGCCACTGCAACCGTCATCGCAACGGCTGAGACTTCAGTCCTTGTGATCGATGCCCCCGCCCTGTCTCGACTGGAACAGAACCGGCCCGCCTTGGCGGCGCACTTGATGCGTCAGATTACGATCGTTGCAGATGAAAGAATGAACGAGAAACTTGCGCTTGATTCAACCTCGAATGCCTTTAGTCCCGGTCCCGACATCGACATCTTGCTGTGCCGAAACTCGAAAATGCTCGAGAGCGCACAGCGACTGCGATACAAGGTCTACTGCGAGGCATTGCACCGCCGATCACCTTTTGCCGATCACGAGAAAAGTGTCATAGCGGACGATCTTGATGAGGCAGGCCACACGTTCGTAGCCGTCAAGAACGGAGAGACAATCGAAACTGGACGAGTGAATATCTCGTCTGAGGGTTCTGTCGGCGTCCTTGAGGATCTGTACGGTATGAGAAGGTCAAAGTACTACCCTCATGGAACTGCGGTCCTCACGAAATTCATTGTCAATAAGTCGCACCGCGGCGGCTCTACAATCATCAAGCTGATTGCGGCAATCGCCCGCTTCTGTGTCCGGAATTCGGTTAAAGAAGCATCCATCGACAGCGTGCCAGCACTGCTGCAATATTACAAAGCGATCGGATTCAGGCAGGGTAGTGAACCATTCCTTCATCAGGAGAACGGCCTTTCTCATCCCCTGGTGCTGGACGTCATCAAGCATGGGAAAAGATTGCGTAATGAGCGCAGCGTTCGCACATATATTCACCTCGGCGCACGATTTCTACGCCTTGACGGCTCCCTTTTGAAATGATCTTGGATCTTGGTACTCGACTTTACTGAAATAGGGCATTGTTCCGAGATTTGCAGGATTACTCTTCGAATCGAGCGGACCCTGTTCCCCTGCCCTTTCGAGCTTGGGAAACGGTTGCAACCAGCCTTGCATTCCGCGAAGCATGGAAGACACGCCGATGTCTCGTTCCAGCCGACTGGTTCTACGAATGGCAGATGCTGGACGAGAAAACAAAGCAGCCTTTCGCCATCGGGATGAAAAGCGATGAGATGTTCGCATTCGCAGGCTTATGGGAAAAGTGGAAAGACAAGACAACCGGGCAGGTGCTGCGAACGTACACGATTCTGATCACGGACCCAAATGGACTCATGGAGCCGATTCACAATCGGATGCCAGTGATTATCCCTGCCAATGAGTACCAGCGTTGGATGGCTGGGACCGACCCAGCACACTTGCCGGTTGATTTGCTGAGACCTTACCCGGCTGAGGAAATGAAGGCATGGAAGGTCGGTAAAGCAGTCGGGAACACGCGAAACAACGACGCCAGTCTGGTTGAGCCTATAAAACAGGTCGAGACTAAGGCCACCACTCTGCCTCTCTTCGAATGACGAGAACCAATGAAACAGGCGAGGAGATTTGATGCAAGAAGTGCTCTCGCAAAACCCGGATTCGTCGGAACCATCGGATGGCGCACAATTCATCGAATTGCGTCTGTCGGACATCGGCCCTGATGAGCAGTACCCATCCTTTTGGGTAACAGAGACCCTCGCACAGTGGGATGCGACCAATAAGAGAATCATGCGGGATGCCCCTCAGCTTTACTCCTTCGCGACCCTTGACGAGGCTCGGGGCTGGTATGAAGAGCGCAGACGAGTTCTGGCTGAGAAGGGATTTCGCTATTCGGATATGGACTGGTAGCCCGATTCCAGTAGACGTGACCCCGAACACATCAGGACAGCGACTACTACACCTAACATTCTCAGCCAGTTCAATCTCTGAAAGCCAGAGCGTGCGTGTTTTCACTGGCGTGCGGCTGCCTTGGACTCACTCCAAACCCGCTCTAGCTCTGGCGTGACTGTCCGCGCTGCCTGAACGCGAGGCTGCTGAGCCGACACACACGACACACGTGTTTTTCCTTATCGGAATGACCCCTCAAGAACACAACTAAGGGGTTCGACGGATAAGGGGAAATGCGTGTGTCACATGTGTCGAATGTGCGGGAAAAAGACTTGCAAAGATGACCCCTTGGGAGACAATTTCAGAATGTTTGTAAATATTTGATTCTAAAGATGGTCGGGGAGAGAGGATTTGAACCTCCGACCCCCTGGTCCCGAACCAGGTGCTCTACCAGGCTGAGCCACTCCCCGAACTTGGTGTGCGGAAGCGTA
>Ga0210386_10005018_pt1 | contig 10817 bp, 9 predicted proteins | sample IncBWH32OmetaG_FD_160091 | JGI IMG/M metagenome (GOLD analysis project Ga0210386, IMG submission 160091) | Forest soil microbial communities from Barre Woods Harvard Forest LTER site, Petersham, Massachusetts, United States - Inc-BW-H-32-O ... | reverse complement strand
CGGCGTGTGGCTGCGCTGTGCTGAAAGGGCTGCGCTCGGCGGACGAGTGCCGTGCGCTCACCACACTCTACCCCGATGACTCTCATTTCCGCAGCCGAGTGGTGATGGGACGCCACGGTTTCGGGCGCGGCGAATACAAGTATTTTTCCTATCCGCTTCCGGAGCTGATCGCGGAATTGCGGCCGGCGCTTTATGCGCAGCTTCGTGATGTGGCCAATCGCTGGAACGAAGCCATGGGCATCGATATCCGATACCCCGAGAAACATGCGACGTTTCTGCAGCGCTGTCACGCCGCCGGACAGGCAAGGCCGACGCCGCTGCTGCTGCAATATGGCGCTGGCGACTACAACTGTCTGCATCAGGACCTTTATGGCGAACACGTGTTCCCGCTGCAGGTCGCGATCCTGCTGTCGGAACCGGGACGCGATTTCACCGGCGGCGAATTCGTACTGACCGAGCAGCGGCCGCGCATGCAGTCACGGCCGGAAGTGGTGCCGCTCAGCCAGGGCGATGCGGTGGCTTTTGCTGTGCATGTCAGGCCAGTGCAGGGGACGCGCGGATTCTATCGCGTCAACCTGCGCCATGGTGTCAGCCGGGTCCGTTCCGGCCATCGCCATACGGTCGGCGTGATCTTTCACGATGCGAAGTGAGTGTGACTGCTTTGACGGCTGATTTGTTTGGTGGCGTTCCCGATACGCGGCCTTCGCAGGAATTGATAGCGGAGGGTGCCGTGCTGTTGCGCGGTTTTGCGCGTTCCTTCGAGGCTGATCTGATCGCGGCGCTGCGCGATATCGAGGTGCAATCGCCGTTTCGACATATGGTGACGCCGGGCGGCCATCAGATGTCGGTCGCGATGACCAACTGCGGCGGTTTTGGCTGGGTCACCGATCGCACCGGCTATCGCTATGATCCCAACGATCCCGAAACCGGAACACCGTGGCCGCCGATGCCCCGATCGTTTCGCGCGCTGGCCGGGGAGGCGGCCGCCGCGGCGGGTTTCGAGGAATTTTCGCCGGAAGTATGTTTGATCAATCGGTATGCGCCGGGGGCGCGCATGTCGCTGCATCAGGACAAGGACGAACAGGATTTCGGCGCGCCGATCGTTTCGGTGTCGCTGGGCTTGCCGGCAATTTTCCTGTTCGGCGGATTGAAGCGCAGCGACAAGACGCGCCGGTTCCGGCTTGAGCATGGCGACGTCGTGGTATGGGGTGGCCCGGCGCGGCTGGTATTTCATGGCGTCGCACCGCTCGCTGACGGTGAGCATGCCCTGATGGGCCGGCAGCGCATCAATCTGACGTTTCGCAAGGTGCGCTAGATCGCACCAAAAAAAGGTACGTAGATTAGCCAGTCTGCTCAGCCGGTCTCCTCATCCTGAGGAGCGGCTTCTTGGCCGCGTCTCGAAGGATGAGGCATCCTCCTGGTTCGAGACGGCGCTGAAGAAGCGCCTCCTCACCATGAGGAGAGCTCACGGTTTCGCCGGATGAATGAAGGTCCACGGCGTGGTCTCGGAATCCTTCGGCACTTCGATGTCGATGAGATAAGGTCCGCCGTGCGCCAGCGCTTTTTCCAATGCGGGACGAAATCCCTCGGGTGATGTCACCCGCGCAGCACCGACGCCGAAGGATTCCGCGAGCTTGACGAAATCCGGATTGACCAGATCGGATGCCACCACGCGGCCGTCGAAGTGTTGGCGCTGGTCGCGCCGCACATTGCCATAGGCATTGTTGTTGAACACCAGCACCACCACGCCGATGTTGAACTGAACCGCGGTCGCGAGTTCCTGCACCCCGAACATGAAGCCGCCGTCGCCCGTGATCGCGACCACCGGCCGGTCCGGATGGGCGACCTTGGCGCCGAGCGCGGTTGGAAAGCCCGAGCCGAGCGTGCCTTGATAGCCTGAGGTAATGAAGGTGCGCGGCTGGTAGACCGGAAAGCCATACCAGGAGGCAAAGCCGACCTGCGACAGTTCATCGGTGACAATGGCGTCGTGCGGCAGCACCGCGCGCAAAATGTTGAGATAAGCCATCTGCGGCTGCACCTGCTGAATCTCTTTCAGCGCCGCCGCCGAAGCGTCGCGGATCGCGGTCCGGCGACCGCGTGTTTTGGTATAGCCGTTCTTCCTGACAGCCGCGAGCAACTCGCTGGTACCGGCCTTGGCGTCCGATATCACGGCGGCATCCGGCGTATATCTGCGCATTTCCGACGGATCGATATCGATACGAACAGACTTCAGGCCGTCGGGCCGAAACGGCCAGCGGAACATGGTCGGCAGTTCCATGCGCGTCCCGATCCCGATCATGAGATCGGTCTGCGGCCAGAGTCTGTAGGCTGCCGCCATCGTCAATCCAAGTTCATGTGCATTGCTGACGATGCCGCGCCCGCTGCGGAACGCCACCACGGGCGCGTCGATCAATTCAGCGAGTTCCAGAATTTCGTCACGCGCATCGATCGCGCCGCTGCCGACGAAGATCATCGGCGTCTTGCTGTCCGCGACCAGGTTGGCGGCGGCCTTGACGCGATCGGTATCGGGCAGGGGTGCCGGAAAAAGGTCGAATGGTTTCGATAGTGCGGTTTCCGCGCGCTGCGTGAAGACGTCCCATGGCATTTCCAGCGCTACCGGTCCGCGCCGCCCCGACAGCATTTCCTGGAATGCGCGCGAGACCAGCACCGGTGCGGCGCCGGGATATTCGATCCGATCGGCCCATTTAACGAAAGTTCTGAGCGTGGCGAGTTGATCGGGCATTTCGTGCAGATGACCGCGGCCCTTGCCGAGGAATTGCGTCGGCACCTGTCCGGTCAGGCAGAGCACCGGCTCGTTTGATCCGAAGGCCGTCAACAACGCTGCCCCGGCGTTGAGGACGCCGGGGCCCGGCACCACGCTGAACACGCCGGGCCTGCCGGAGGACCGCGCGTAGCCGTAAGCCATGTAACCGCAGGCCTGCTCATGCCGCGCCCCGATGACCTTCAACTGCGCCTGATGGAATGCGTCGAACAGGCCGTAGACCTGCGCCCCGGGCAGGCCGAATACGGTGTCGACGCCGTGTGCGACCAGGCCGCTGACGATGGCTTCGCCGCCGGAACTTGAGGTCATTGCCAATGTCATTTTATTGTCCAATCGCCTGCGGGCATTACGGGGTTTCGTCGATCACGCCATTGCGCAGCACGCCTATATTGTCGGCCTCGACCTCTATGACGTCGCCGGGCGTCAGATAACGCGGCGGATCGAACCGCGCGCCGGCGCCGGTCGGCGTTCCCGTCACGATGACGTCGCCGGACACCAGCGTGGTGAAGGTCGAAATATAATTGATCAGGTAACGGAAACCGAAGATCAAGCGGCCGGTGCGGTCATCCTGCCGCGTTTCGCCATTGACCCGCGTCGTCAGCCTGATGTCGGCAATCTGGGATTCGCCGGTGTAGGGAACGAGCCACGGCCCAAGGCTGCCGGTGGCGTCGAAATTCTTGCCTTGCGTGACATTGAATTTCGCATGCCGGACCCAGTCGCGAATGGTGCCTTCGTTGCACAGCGTGATCGCGGCGATATGATCGAGTGCGGTACTCTGCGGGATGTGCCGGCCGGCCTTGCCGATCACGAGCACCACCTCACCCTCGTAGTCGAGCTGCACTGAGGCCCGCGGGCGAACCAGCGGCGTATTGTGGCCAACGAATGAACGCGGCGTGCGCATGAACAGGCTCGGATATTTCGGCGCGTCCTGGCCGTCCTTGTATTCCGCATTGCGGTCCGGATAGTTCACGCCGATGCAGATGATTTTCTCCGGTGCGGGTATAGGCGGCAGCCAGGTGATGGCATCGAGGGCGTGGTCCGGCGAATGTTTGGCGGCTTCGTCGGCGAGTTTCTGTAATGCGCCGGCGCAGATCGCTTCGCGCAGCGTTGGATAGTCCTTGCCGAAACGTGCAGACAGATCCACGATTCCGCCATCTGTGACAGCGCCGTATCTGGCCGATCCGTTGACGGAGTAGGTGGCGAGGCGGGGAGAGGTCATTCAATGTCTTTCTAACCGGGGTTCATCCCCGCGGCCTTGATCACGGCGGTGGCGGCAGGCGTGGCCAGAAATCGGATGAAGGCCTTGGCGGCGTCAGCTTCCTTGCTGTCGGCGGCGATGGCCGCGGAGAAAACCAGCTCCTGCTGCAGTTCGGCGGGGAATGGGCCGGCCAGTTCGACGCCCGGAGCTATCAGCACGTTGATGAGAAATACCCCGAGTTCGGCGTCGCCCTTGGCAACGGCCTGGGGAATTTGCGTCGTCGCAGTCTGGGGTTTGGTCTTGGCTTTCATTTGCTCGGCAATGCCCAGGCGCTCAAAAACACCCGTAACATAACCGCCGGCCGCGCTCGCAGGTATGTAAGCGATCGATTGCGCATCGAGCATGCTCTTCTTGAATGCGGCCGACGTGTTGAGATCGGGCTTGGGCGCGCCGAAGCGCACGGCGACGCCATAGCCGGCGCGAGCGATGTCGATGGTCGGTCCGACGGCAAAACGTGCTTTGGCGGCGGCGTCCTTGAAGACATCGACGGGAACAACGCCCAGGTCGAACGGCGCACCTGATGTCGCCAGCTTGATCAGGTTGGGGGTGGAATCGAAGTGAATAACGAGCTTGTGTCCCGACGCGCGCTCGAATTGCGGCGCGATTTCATTCAGCGGGCCGGTCAGGGAGCCGCCCGCCAGCACCTTCAACTCGGCGGCCTTGAGACTGGCTGTTGGCAACATGACAAGTACCAGGTCCAGCATCGCCGCGGCTGCGACGAGCGAAAGTTTTTTCATGATACCCCATCCATCACTGCGGATCATATTCACGTTGCACGTCCTAATCCGCGATCGTCACATCGGCGATAAAGCGCGGCTCGCGGACCGCCTGGCCGGTAAACGGCGATCCCTGCTCGAACCAGGAACGCGGCGCCGGCGCGCCCCACAATGTCTGTCGCCGTGGATCGGTCAGTGACCAGCGCATCGGCTCGTGGTCGTGATCTCCGGTGAAGTAATCGCTGGTGTAGAGTTCGAGGCGATGACCATCGGGATCCCTGACATAAAGAAAAAACGCATTGGAGATGCCGTGGCGGCCGGGTCCCCGCTCGATATTCTTGACCATCCCGCTCGAGGCCATCACGTCGCACAGATGCAGGATGTTCATCGCGGTCGGCACCCAATAGGCGAAGTGGTGCAGGCGGGGGCCCTTGCCGTTGGTGATGGCAAAATCATGCACATTGCCCTTGCGCTGCATCCACGCCGCGGCGATTCGGCCGTCGGGACCGTCTTCCTCGGCGTATTCGGTCAGCCGGAAACCCAGCCGCGCGTAGAAGTCGATGGTGTCCTGCACTTCGGCGGCGAACACGTTGAAGTGGTCGAGCCGCTGCGGGTGGCAGCCCTTATAGAGGTCGTAGCGGCGCAACAGATGCGGACGCCGGTCCATCGATGCATAGAGTTCGATCTGAAAGCCGCAGGGATCGGCGAATTGCAGCGTGCGGCCCTGGAACGGCTGCTCGGCGAAGGCACAGGTAAGGCCATGCTCCGAGAAGAACGCTGCGGCCTTGTCGAGATCGCCTTCGTTACCGACCTTGAATCCCAGGCGATTGCAGGCGGCAGTGGCTGCCTTGCGCAGCACCAGCGAGTGATGCTGATGCTCCTCGCTGCCGCGCAGGTAGACCGCCCTGTCGTCACGATCCTCGACATGTAGCCCGACGGCATTTTCGTAAAATTCGCGGCTGGCGTTCAGATCCACCACGTCAAGCACGGCGTGACTGCACCTGATGATGTTGAAGGGTGGATCGAAGATGTGTGTCGGTACCGGCATGCGCGTTGTCCTAAATATCGGTCTAGTTCTGCACCTCTCCCATCGGGAGAGGTCGGCGCGAAGCGCCGGGTGAGGGGTTACGCCCTATCGATAGACCGTAACCCCTCACCCCAACCCTCTCCCAACGGGAGAGGGAGCGCACCGCCGCTGCTGCTCCGACTGCGCGCAACATCAGATTCCCAGCCGCTGAATCTTGTGCGTTCCCTTGGCGAGCGAGACGTGCTTGGTTTCCATATAGAAGTCGAACGAATAGTCGCCGCCGTCGCGGCCGATACCTGATGATTTCATGCCGCCAAACGGCGTCGGCAAATGGCGGACGTTTTCGGAATTCAGCCAGATCATGCCGGCCTCCAGCGCATCGGCGACGCGCAGCGCCCGGCCCATATCCGAGGTCCAGACGTAGCCGGTAAGGCCGTATTGCACGGCGTTGGCGATCTCGACGGCGTCCTGCTCGTCGCGGAATGGAATCACCGTCAGGAAGGGGCCGAATACTTCCTCCTGCGCGACACGCATTCCGGCATGCGCGCCGATCACCAGCGTCGGCTGTACGTAATGCCCGCCGCCAGGTCCGTCATGCGTCCTGCCGCCAACGGCGATCACGGCGCCATCCCTGCGCGCCACATCGAAATAAGAGCAGACTTTTTCGAGGTGGCGTTCGTGAATCAACGGGCCGATCTCGGTCGCAGGATCGAGCGGATGACCCACCTTGAGCGCCTTTACCCGCGCCGTGAGGTTCTCGATGAAATTCTCCGCGATGTTCTCTTGAATCAGGAGCCGGCTCGACGAGGTGCAGCGCTCGCCATTGAGCGAGTAGATCATGAACACCACCGCATCGAGCGCGCGATCGAGGTCGGCGTCATCGAATACGATCACGGGGTTCTTGCCGCCGAGTTCGAAATGCACGCGCTTTAGCGTCGGCGCGCCCTGCGCCATGATCGCCGAACCGGTCGAACTTTCGCCGACAAAGCCGATCGCCTTGATCGCGGGATGCTGGGTCAGCGCCTTGCCGGCCTCTTCTCCGATGCCGTGCACGGTATTCAGCACGCCATCGGGCACGCCGGCCTGCTTCACTAGTTTCGCCAGCAGGTCGGCAGTGACCGGCGACCATTCGGCCGGCTTGTGAACGACGGTGCAACCGGCGGCAAGCGCCGGCGCGATCTTCCAGGTCGACAGCATGAATGGCGTATTCCACGGCGTGATCACGCCGACCGGGCCGATCGGAACCCGGGTCGAGACGTTCCAGTGCTCGTCGCTGGGCAGATTCAGGCCGTCGCGCGCGTCGGTGCATTTGTCGGCGAAGAAACGGAAATTCTCGGCGCCGCGGATCGCGGCCTTGGCCATGAAGCGATGGGCCTGGCCGGTGTCGATGCATTCGAGTACGGCGATATCGTCGGCGCGCTCCTCGATGGCGTCGGCCACGCGATGCAATAACTTCCGCCGCAGGGGCGCGGGCATGTCACGCCAGGTCTTGAAGGCCAGCGCCGCCGCCGTCGCGGCGCGGTCGATATCCTCAGCGCCGCCGCGAGCGACCGGCGCGAGTACCGTTCCGTCGATCGGCGATTTCGTCTCGAAGGTCTCGCCCGAGATCGACGGCACGATCTCGCCACCGATGATGTGGCCGATGCCGTCGGCTCTCAGTTTGGCGAGCAACGGCGCAGCGCGGTCGCGATTGGCCTGAAACACCTCGGATGATTTTGGAGCGACCTTATCCATGTGCCGCCCCCGCCTTCAGGGCCTCGTGGATGTTGTTGCGCTTCCAGCTGGTTTCTCTGTCGTTGATCTGCATATCGAACGATAATGCGAATTTGCCCTTCGCAAACACCGGATCGAGATAGTCCGACAACGCCTTGAAGATGTGCTCTCCGGCCTTCTTGCGGGTCGCGAGATCGCGCCCCTCGCCAAGCCGGAGCACCATGTCGAGAAAGCCGAAATCCGCGCTCCCATCGGCAATGGCCCAGTGCTCGCAACGGACGGCGCGAACCCGAATGCCGCCAAGCGGAAAGATGCCGGTCTCGACCGCGGCCTTGCGGACCACTTCGACGACCTTTCCCATATCGGTGCGGGCATCGAGGTTGGCGGAATATTCAAGGGTGAAATGCGGCATGTCGGGATCACTCCAACGATTTTGCGGGCATATCAAGCGACGTGGCGGCTGAGCGTGCCATAGAGTTAGCTCGAATCGTGTCGACTTTGCGGGTCTCGACCGGCCACGAAAAGCGGGTGCGGCGAAAGATGAGGCGGAAATTTGATTAACATGTTAAATGCATCGGTTCAAACCGAATTGCTGCTTGTTGCGTTGCAAACCTGCCGGCCGAAGCGTTCAACCCGGCCGGCACTGATTATGGACAATCGGTATGACACGGAAAAAATCCTCCGGCGGTGATCGTTCGAAGCCGGCAAGCAAGGCAAGCGCCCGGCGCGTGCCGATGCGTGAATTCTCCCGTTCGCTGCCGATGTCGCTGCTGCGGGCGCGCGAGGCGGTGATGCGGCATTTCCGTCCCTCGCTGCGCGATCACGGGCTGACCGAACAGCAATGGCGGATCCTGCGTGCGCTTACGTCGATCGACGCCATTGAAGTGACGGAACTCGCTCGTGTCGCCTTTCTGTTGGGCCCGAGCCTTTCGCGCATTCTGCGCGACCTGGAAGCGCGCCACCTGATCGAACGCAAGGTGGTGAAAGCCGATCAGCGCCGCGTTGTCGTGTCGATCTCCGCGCGGGGTTTGCGGCTGATCGAGGCGGTTGCGCCGTCATCGGAAGCGATCTACGCCGCCATGACCGCGCGTTATGGCGCCCGCAAGCTCGCCAAGCTGCAGGAAATGCTGCGGTCGCTCGAGGGCTGCCTGTCGCAGTTGCGTGGCGGCGACGAAGGAGATGCCGAGCCGGGCGCCTCGTAGGGACGACCTATGCTTATCGCTTAGGCACTCCCGCAGCCGCGCGATTGCGGGTTCGCAGCGGTCAGCTACGCAAAAATACCCAAAAGAAAAAATACTCAAAGAAAGAGTTCCGAGACCAATCGACGCTTGTCGCGACACGCCATAGACACGCGAGCGGTTTTTCGCTCAAACTCATGAAACTTAAAAAGGCCGACGCAAAAGTTGGCTTCCCGGGAGGAATGAATGAAGTTCACGCGACGCGACTTTACGGCTGGGTTGGCCGCCGGTATTACCGCACCGTACATTATCAGCGGCGCCCGGGCCCAGGGCGCCACCATCAGGATCGGCATGTGCGTGCCGGTCACAGGTCCGGCGGCCGAGCAGGGCCTTTGGGCGCAGAACGGCGCAAAGCTCGCGCTTGCGGCCGTCAACAAGGCCGGCGGCGTGCTCGGCAAGCAGGCGGAGCTCGTGATCGAGGACGATCAGACCACCAATCCCGGCATTGTGCTGGCGTTTTCCAAACTGGCCGCGCAACCGGATATTGTCGGGTTTCTGGGGTCGATCCGCTCGACTCAGGTGCACGCGATGGCGCCCGACGTGCTCAAGCTCGGCAAGCCGGTCATGATCGGCGGAACCGATCCCAACCTCACCCACATGGGTAACCAGTGGCTGTTTCGTTTTCGCCCCAACGACAGCTATTCCGGCCGCGTCATCGCCGACTACGGCGTCAAGACGCTCGGCAAGAAAAAATGGGCGATCGTTCACTCGACCGACGCGTTCGGAACGGCGGGCGGCAAGGCGCTGGCCTCGGCGCTCGAAAAACTCGGCAACCCCGCGGTTCTCGATCAGGGCTATGCCAACCAGAGCCAGGATTTCACGCCGGTCGTGCTGGCCGTGAGGCAATCGGGCGCGGATATTCTCGGCACGTATTTCACATTCGAAAACGACCTTGGCATTTTCGCGCGCCAACTGCGCCAGCTCGGCGTCAATATTCCATGGGTCGGCTCGCCATCCGTGGTGGCGGTGTCATCGACCAAACTCGCAGGCCCGGCGCTGTACGGCACCTATGGCGTGGCCGACTACGCCGAGGAGTCGGGCGACGCGCCGAGGGCTTTCGGCAAATCCTATCGCGAGGCCTACAAGACTGCGCCCGATATCCAGAGCGCCTGGACCTTCGATGCCGTCACCATCCTTTCGGCGGCGATCAACAAGGCCGGTTCGACCGATCCCGTAAAAATTCGCGAGGCTATTCTTTCGCTGAAAAAATTCCCCGGCGCCGAAGGCGAATATAATTTTGACCAGAATGGCGATGGTCTGCACGGTTACAACGTCGTGAGAAACGAGAAGGGGGCGATCGTCTTCGACAAGCATATCGAGTTCAACGATTGATCGCGTCGCCGGCCTCTCCAGCGGAGGGGTCGGCAGCGCCCAATGCGCAAATCGATGCGCGAAGGCTCGTGACCGGCTGATCGTTCCACTGGACTTCAGCCCGCGCCGGGGTCAACAATCATCAACCGCAAGGCCACCAGTTCTTCCGCCGGGCTTTTTCTATGGATCTTGCACTTCAACTGCTCTTCACCGGCATCGGCATCGGCGCCGTCTATGCGCTTGTTGCGCTCGGCTTCGTGCTGATCTTCCGTGCCACCAACGTGGTGAACTTCGCGCAAGGCGAATTCTCCATGGTCGCCGCCTATCTGATGGTGGTGTTCGCGGTCGATTTGGGATGGCCATACTGGTTGTCGTTCCTGCTGGCCTTGGCCGGGATGGCGCTATTGGGCGCGATCTTCAATCTCGGGGTTTACTACCCGCTGCGTCACCGTAGTTTCTTGCCCGTCATCATCGCGACCATTGGCGCCTCGATCTTGCTCACCAATTCGATGCTGGCGATCTACGGGCCGCAGCCGCAGGTGCTGGAAGGGTGGTTCGAGACGCCAGGCATCCAGCTCGGCCCGGTCTATCTCGACAGCCAGTATCTCCTGATCATCGCGGTGACGCTGATCCTGGTGGTGTTCAATTACTGGTTCTTCGAGCACACCATGCTGGGCAAGAAGTTGCAGGCGACGTCGCAGGACAAGGAGATGGCGTCGCTGCTCGGCATTTCCGTCTCGACCATGATCATGATCACCTTCATCTATTCGGC
>Ga0210386_10005017_pt1 | contig 10819 bp, 14 predicted proteins | sample IncBWH32OmetaG_FD_160091 | JGI IMG/M metagenome (GOLD analysis project Ga0210386, IMG submission 160091) | Forest soil microbial communities from Barre Woods Harvard Forest LTER site, Petersham, Massachusetts, United States - Inc-BW-H-32-O ... | reverse complement strand
CTTCCGATCTCATCGTTAAATTCTTTAACCTTGATAAGCTCGATCGACCTAAGAAATAATCCTGCCATTTGTCTTGAGTAGGGTATCGGCTCGGGCGTGTATACTTTAATTACATGCCAGACATTGCTGAAGACAAATGGAAAGATAAACTGACGCCAGAGCAGTATCACATCCTGCGCGAGAAGGGGACAGAAGCGCCATTTAGCGGTAAGCTACTGCACCAGAAAGGCACGGGCGACTTCGTCTGCGCGGCCTGCGGGAACATCGTGTTCAAAAGTGATACTAAATTCGACAGCGGCACTGGTTGGCCGAGTTTCTACGACATGGCCGACGAGCACGCCGTGACACTGACCGAAGACAAGAGCTTGGGAATGACCAGAACCGAGGTAACTTGCAGCAATTGCGGTAGCCATCTTGGTCACTTATTCCACGACGTGCCGGAGCAACCAACCGGCATGCGCTTCTGTATCAACTCCGCCGCCCTGGACTTCAAAGAGAAGAAATAACATCGCTGAAACCAAGTTGTGATACAGTTAATTTATGAGTAGCCAAAAAATAAGTGTCATTATTACAGGCGGTACGATTGACTCAGAGTGGGACCCCGCGGCCGACACGGCTGTTAGTCGGAGCGAATCCCTATTGCCTAAGTACCTGGCCAGGCTGCAGACTGACTTTGAGTTTACGTACGATACCGTCTGCATGAAGGATAGTCGGGAACTCACGCCTGATGACCTGCGACTGATTAGTGAAGCTGTCAAGAATAGCTCGAGCGACAAAATATTAATCACGCATGGTACGTATACGATGCCAGATACCGCTCGCTACATAGAAGCACATCTCCGCGGGGGGGGGGCTAGACAGTAAATCAGTTGTTTTGACTGGATCAATGGTGCCACTGGACGGCTTCACCATGTCCGATGCACCATTCAATCTTGGGTTCTCGATTGCTACCTTGTTAAGTATGACGCCTGGCGTCTTGCTATGCATGAACGGCCATTTATTCAAGCCGCAAGAGGTGGCTAAGAGCATGTCTGAAGCCCGATTCTTCTCGATTGAGCAATAGCTAGCAGCTAGTGCTGTTGTGCTTGGTGCCCCAGGCGGCCATTTGGCGGAGGATGGGGAGGAGGTCTTGGCCCTTGCGGGTGAGGGTGTATTCGGTTCGGGGCGGAACTTCGGCGTAGCTGCGGCGGGTGATAATGCCGTGTTCCTCAAGGTCGTCGAGCCGCTGTGAGAGGGTGCGGGGGTTGATGGTACCGACGGAGCGTTCGAGTTCACAGAAGCGTTTCGGGCCGCTGAACAGGTCTCGTAGGATGAGTGCCGTCCATTTGTTGCCGATGATTTGCATGGCGCTGGCTATGCAGCCAACATGCGGCTCAAGTGGTTTGTCTACAGAGGTGATTTTCATAACTTTACAAAGTATAGTAATAAGCCTATACTGGACTAGTTAATAACTATAAAAAGTATAGCATAGGAGTATTTAATTATGAAATTAGCTATCATTATCGGTGCCACTCGCCAAGGTCGCAAAACACCGCAACAAGCCAAATGGGTGGCCAATACCGCCAAACAACTGGAAGACGTTGACGTTACGCTGGTTGACCTCAAAGATTATCCAATGCCGTTCTTCGACGAGCCGATTAGTCCTCGGTATAATCCTGACCGCAAAATCGACCCCGCGGCTGTCCCGTGGCTGAAAAAGCTCGAAGCCTCCGACGCCTATGTCTTCGTAACGCCTGAGTATAACCACTCCATAACTGGTGTGCTTAAGAACGCCCTCGATTATGTCACCTGGGAAATGCAAAAGAAACCGGTTCAGGTAGTGTCGCACGGCGCATCTGGCGGTGCCCGTGCTGCTACCGATCTCAAGGAAATTCTGTCCGAGAGCAAGGCCGTGCCACTGCCGACATACTCGCCGTTGGCCATGGTGGGCATGAGCGAGCTGATCGACGAGGACGGGAACCTGTCCGAAGCTGCTAAGGCTAATCCTTATGGCCCGCAGACCGCGCTTCAGAATATGTTGGAAGAGCTCAAGTGGTACAGCGATGCCTTGGCTGCTGCCCGCGTTGCCGAAAGTAGGCCTATTTGCTACCATTGACTCATGTCGCCCAAGACGCAGGACTATAAACCTCTCCCTGATTGTGTAACCATCAAGAAATCTAAGCTTCACGGTCTTGGTATTTTCGCAACGAAAGAGCTTCCTTCGGATTATGATTTAGGCGTGACCCACGTCAAGGACGACCGGTTTCCTGATGGACTTGTTCGTACGCCTTTGGGCGGATTTGTAAATTATTCACACGAACCCAACTGCGTCTTGATTGAGACCGAGGGTGGCTGGGAATTGAAAACCCTACGCAGGATTAAAACTAATGAGGAATTAGCGGTAGATTACCCAATCTATGACGAAGCTATCCTAGCTACTTACAGCTAGTTTCCGGTCGACTCGGTTATAATACAGGCAATGATTGATAAACACGCGGTGCCGACGAAACTGTTGTGGGTAGATTTGGAGATGACCGGGCTGGATCCAGAGCAGGATGTGATCTTGGAGGTCGCGGCCGAGATTACGGACTTTGACTTTAAAACACTAGCTAGCTACGAAGCAATTGTGCAACAACCCAAAGAGCTAGTAGTCGAACGCATGCAGAAGAATATTTGGTGGAAAGATTTCCCGGAGAATCGTGACGAGTTTGTTCGCAAAATGGACGGCGGCAAGCCAAGCGAACAGGTCGAACGCGAGCTAGTTGCTTTGGTCGAACAGCAGTTTGGCCAGGAACCGGCTGTGCTGGCGGGCAATAGTATTCATAATGACCGGGGGTTTATCCGGCGCTGGTGGCCGCAGCTAGACCTCAAGCTGCACTACCGAATGCTTGATGTTAGTTCCTTCAAAGTACTTATGCAAGCCAAATACGGCGTGGAGTTCGAGAAGAAAGAAGTCCACCGGGCTTTCGATGACATCCAAGCTTCTATTGCCGAGTTGCAACATTACCTGGAATGGTTTACAGTCAACAAATAACAGGTAAGCTGAGGAGTATCTCATGGCAGCTCAACCAGAGGCAGGCAAGGCGCTCGACACAATACAAGCGGCGATTCACGGTGCAGAAACTCATCTGGAGGAACAGGAGAGAGTTGCCCGTTACGCGTCAAGCGTACTCTTCGAAAAGGGCGCGCTGGTTTTTGCAAAAGGAGGCCACTATGGTGGCACGGCGGGCCTCTTAGGTAGCGCAAATCCCGGCATGTTGCTGACACGAGCAACGATACCGGTGGAGTTACAACCACAAGAACAATACGTGGCCTTACGCCATAATCCTGAGGAAGGGCACATGCATGATGTCCAGCTTCTAGTGCTCAATAGCGACAAACCGACAGCCGTTCAACAGGCGGACGGAGGTGAGGTTGTAACAACTTTCGCCAACCACAGAATACATATTCCACATGTTGAAGTGGTTGAGATGAGCCAGATTGCAGCAGTTGAATCACTCGTTAGACTTATCGATAGCTCGGTAGAGCACGAGATAGATATACGGCAAGGACTGCCGGCCATTAGTATGTATGGGCGTGGTAGGATTGCCGATGGGCAGATTTTTGACCTTCGTGAAGAGCAGTTGCCGATAATTTGATTGTTTACAAAGATGGATCACAAGACAGTTGAAGATTATATTTTGAGCATGCCGAATAGCTGGCTGGACTATCCATTTGGCGAAGGCGTAGCAGTGTATAAAGCAGGGCCCAAAGACCAGGGTAAAATGTTTGCCCTGATTCGGGAGGGCAAAGAACCAGTACAATTGAGTCTCAAGTGTGATCCGGAATTGTCAAAGATTTTGCGCGAAAAATATGACGAGATCATGCCAGGCTACCATTTGAATAAAAAACATTGGAATACACTGGTGTTGGCTGGCCAGCTGGGCTGGGAAGAGGTGCAGGGCTTGATCCGGCACAGCTACGAGTTAGTGGCCAACGGCTAGCAGCTTTTCTAGTCCTAGCTGGCGGGGGAGCCAATTTGCTTGAGGAGTAGTGTAGCGCCATTGTAGTCGTTGCTCAGTAATTGCCGGCCCTTAGTGCCTTTGGTTTGGGCATAGGTTTGCTTGAGGTCCTGTTGGTAGGTGGTTAGTTTGCTCTGTATGGCTTGTTGGAAGGTCTGGTCGAAGGTGCTGTCAGCCGCCGCCGTGGTAAGTTGGTTATCAAGACTGGTACTGACCTTCAGGGCGAGTGTCTTGGTGCCGATACTCTCGTGATTATTCGTCAGGTAGGTCAATAACTGGGACTGCGCGCTGGTAATGCTGAGCTGGACAGTTATAGCTATATTCTGGCTAGTTGCGGAGGCGTTTTGAGTCTGTTGGCTGATATCGGTAGCCAGGTGGATAAGCTCTTGTTGGTCTTGGGCCACGGCGGTGAAGGAAGCTAGGTTAGGGCCACCACCACCCAGTAAGCCCTTGATAACTATGAAGACAATGAGTAGCGCAAACAGACCGCCGAATACTGTTAAGGCGCGCTTGGTTTGTGAATTGCCGCCGGGTAGTGACCAGGAACGGTTCGGTACTGTCTCGGGGCTCATGATGAAGCCGTACTCTGGCGAATGTGACATGGCGTCTGGCGCGGCGGGCGGGTAGACTGTCGGCTGCTGCTGAACGTACAGGCTGTTTGGCGGCGGCGTGCCTGGAGCTGGGAAGTCTTGTGGCTGCGGTGTCCCTGGCACTGGGTTCTGGGGAAGCTGCTGGCCAGCAGCTGGCGAGAATTGAGTGTTCGGTGATACTGAGCCTGGTACTTGCACAGTAAATTGCTCACCAACAGGCATGGAATGGTCCAGTCGCAGATGATCCGGTACTGGCGGGCGGCTGGGCAAGTTTGCCGCTGAGTGGTAGGGGTCCAATCCGACCAACCCTGGTTTGACTAAACGTTGCTGCAAGTAGGCGGCCGAATACTGCTGTAAGTGCTCTGGCATATTCTTTTGCATCTGCTGCGCTAGCTCTTTTTCTATATGTTCTGGTATGTAGGCCGGGCGGTCCTGACCAACATATTCTCTTAGGTGAGCGGGCAGCGACGATTGCAAGTGCTGCGTCATGGCCTGCTCCATAGCTGGGGGAATGTACGCGTGGGTGTCCGTTGATGGTGAGTATTGGCGACCGGGCATAACCTTAATTAAACCATAAGCTTCTCCTGTAAGTGAAGCAGGTTTACCGTATTGGACTGTTTGGTAGTACATCGGCGGGCCTAGCGTACAATAGTGGTACGTATGGATGCGGTAGATGAGGTCAAGAGCCGATTATCGATTGAGGATGTGATTGCCGAATACGTTCAGCTCAAGCGGGCAGGGCGGAATTGGCGGGGCCTGAGTCCATTTAGCAATGAGAAAACGCCGAGCTTTATGGTTAGCCCAGAGAAGCAGATTTGGCATGACTTTTCATCTGGTAAGGGCGGCAATATGTTCAGCTTTGTTATGGAAGTGGAAGGGGTGGACTTCAAAGGTGCCTTGGAACTGCTGGCCCGCAAAGCCGGTATTGATATCGAACAATACCGTTCATCACCGCGCCGAAATGGGCCAAACAAAGAACGACTACACGAGTTGCTGGAGTTGAGCACCAAATTTTACCAGGTGCAGTTTAGCAAAAACAAAACAGCCCTAGAATACGTCCTGGACAAGCGAAAGTTTAGTAAAGAAACAGCCCTGGAATGGCGGCTCGGCTACGCGCCGAACAATGGTTCTGCGTTGATTACTTTCGCCAAGAGCAAAGGTTTCACAGAGGCGGAGGTCAAACAAGCTGGTCTGAGCGCCCAAGGCTACCGTGGCGGTCTCCAGGACATGTTCCGTGGTCGTCTGATGATTCCATTGCAGGATCCGCAAGGGCGTATTATCGGTTTCACGGCTCGTTTGCTAATTGACGATCCTCAGGCGCCCAAGTACATTAACACGCCTCAAACCGTGCTGTACGACAAAAGTCGTCATATCTACGGCTTGCATCTAGCCAAGGAAACAATTCGCAAGAGTAAGTTCGCGGTGCTGGTGGAGGGCAACCTGGATGTTATCGCTAGCCACCAGGCCGGTGTGCGCCAGGTGGTGGCCACGGCCGGGACGGCGCTGACCGAGCCGCACTTGAAAGCGCTGAGCCGGTTTACGGGTGATATCCGCCTCTGTTTTGACGCCGACAAAGCTGGCGCGGCAGCTACCGAGCGGGCTATACCGATTGCCTCGCGGGTCAAAGTCAGCCTCAGTATTATCGACATCCCTGCCGGCAAAGATCCAGATGATCTCATCAAACAAGACCCGGCCTTATGGCAGGCCGCCATTGAACGGCATCAGTACGCTCTGGACTGGTTGATGGCTCGTTACGCGAAGCTCTTGGATATTACTTCTGCCCAAGGGAAGCGTGAATTCAGCGATGTGTTGTTGCCGGTCGTACGTGGTCTGTCGGATGCCGTTGAGCGGGACCATTATTTGAATGCCATTGCCGAGGCTATCGGTGTCAGCAGGGAAGCCCTGGAGCAGAAATTCCAAAAAACGACTGGCCCTGACCTCAACCAGCGCCAACGTCGGGTCAAGATTACGCCCGCCAAGTTGGACAAGATCGCTATAGAGAACCAAAAAACCCAGGATAATTTCCTCAGCTTGATGCTCATGCGTCCTACGCTACGGGAATTTCTCGATTTGATCACGTCCGAAATGCTCTATACTGACACCGGCCGAGCGCTGCTCAAATTCCTAAAAGCCAACCCCACCTTCGACGGCAAAGACACCCAGAAGTTGCAAAAAGCTTTACATTCTTTAACCGTACCTCAAGAAAACTCCACCGACGCGAAGGCTTTGCATTCGAGTGCCCTGCAAGGCAGCGACGAGCAGCGGACGGAACCGTACTTGATGTACGGTGGAGGAGCAGCGGAGACGCTAACGCCGCAGGGTGCCGAAAGTGCTGACAGGATTAGCGGCTTAGCCGGTAATTATGACAGCACGGTGCAAAGCCTGACGGATTATGTTAAAATACAGATATTACTCTATGAGGAACTCTACCAAGGCCTCGAGCTCAACGAGCTTCATTACGAAGCCGCTCGATTGCAGGCACGACTGGTAGAACATTTTGTCAAAACCCAAAAAGCAAAACTGGCTGACGATTTCCAAGCCGCCGACCAAGCGGCCACCCAGGAATTACTTGGCCAAGCTAAACACTACGACGAACTATTGAACCAAGTGAAAGGAGCCGCTCATGGCCAAAGCTAAAGCTAAGAAATCGGCTGATGCTGATCTGCCGATCGAAGACCGCAAACAAAAACTACTGGAACGTGCCAAAAAAGAAGGCCACATCGAACAGCGCGATATCTTTGCCCTGATACCGGAAACTGTCGAGAATGCCGAAGCGCTCGACGCTCTCTACACTGAGCTAGCTGACGCAAACCTCGAGATCACCACTACTGGTCCGGATATTGCCAACTTCACCGACGAGTGGGCCGAAGAAGAGGAAGAGCCCGAAAAAGAAGCTACCACCACTGCCGCTGTCTATCTCGATGACGATGTGGCCGATGACTCTGTCCGCTTGTACCTGCGCGAGATTGGTAAGATCCCGCTGCTGAACGCCGAGGAAGAGCTAGCGCTCGCCCAGCGCGTGGTAGCCGGCGACAAGGATGCCAAGGACAAGATGGCTGAAGCTAACATGCGCCTGGTCGTATCAATTGCCAAGCGTTACGTTGGTCGCGGACTGGATTTGCTGGACCTCATCCAGGAGGGCAACACTGGTTTGCTCCGAGCAGTAGAGAAATTCGACCCAGACAAGGGTTTCAAATTCTCGACCTATGCCACCTGGTGGATTCGCCAAGCCATTACTCGCGCCATTGCCGACCAGGCTCGCACCATCCGTATTCCCGTTCACATGGTTGAAACTATCAACAAACTGCTGCGCACCCAGCGCCGCCTAACGCAGGAACTGAACCGCGAGCCAAGCAACGAAGAAATCGCCAAAGAAATGGAAATCGACGTCGACAAAGTTGAGCACATCATGAAGATTAAGCAGGATATTTCATCGCTCGATGCTTCAATCCGCGACGACGAAGAGGATTCCGTCTTAGCTGACTTTATCGAAGACGAAGACACTGTTTCGCCCGAGGAGTCAGCCACCGGCCAACTACTCAAGGAACAAGTCAAGGACATGCTTGGCGCGCTTACCGAGCGCGAGCAGAAGATACTGAAGCTACGTTTCGGACTGCAAGATGGTAAGAGTCACACGCTGGAAGAAGTTGGTCAGGAATTCAGCGTCACCCGGGAGCGCATTCGCCAGATTGAGGCCAAAGCCCTCGCCAAGCTCCGCAAACACCGCGACGCTAAGAAACTACATGATTACATTAAATAAAAACTATACGATAAAATAAAACAAAATGGGTTTACATAACGAACTGGTACACGATCCAAGATTCAAACAAGCTTTCGAAGGGGTTGAGCTGTTTGGTGTTGCTGGCAGTAACGGCAGCGGCAAGGATACGCTGCTGGCTATGTTTGCCGAGCTGGGTTACTTCGTCTTTAATACAGGGGACAGCCTGCGGCAAATAACCACGGCAGTGATGGGTACTACCCAGCGGGGCGGTAATGATTCGCCAACCGGCCGTATAGCCAATGCCCAAAGAGCCGTATACCCCGGCGGTATGGTGAGTCTCGGCATGATAGACTACTGGGCGCGGATATTGCATATGCCTCCAGAACTTCGTCCGAGGGGGCTGGCCATCGGCAGCATACGGGCTGTTGGCGAGGCCAAGACGCTTCAGGAGTTTGGAGGGAAGCTTATATGCGTTGATGCCGATCCCCAGGCGCGCTATGAGCGTGTCGTGAGCCGGGGCAGGGCGTATGAAAGTCGCATTAGTTTTGAGCAGTTTATTGCCGAAGATGACGCTGAAATGGGTGTTTCGGAAACTGATCCAACTAAGTTCGGGCTGGCCCAGGTTATGAAAATGGCAGACATCAGCCTTGATAATAGCGGCGAGGACGTGGGGAAGTTCGTAGCCTTCGCCCGCCAAAAAGTAGGCCTCGATGGCTAAAGACACCCGGGTAATCGCTTGCGATGGCCCGGCCCGGGCTGGTAAAACTACGTTGGCTGTCAATTTCGAGAACAAGCTCGGCATCCCCTGTCTTAACACCGGCAAGATATACCGGGCCTTGGCAGTTTTGATAATGGCCCAGCTAGATGTCTCGTCCCTGGAAGGGGTTTCTGAGAAAGTAATGAGCGCGACAGTCAAAAAGCTGGATTTGAGTAAGCTCAAAGTGACATTCTCGGGCAAAGTCTTTTACGATAACCAACAATACGACGAATTAATGACGCCAGAGATCGCTAACGCGGCACGGATGGTCTCTAACATTAAGCAAGTACGAGCTTCAATCGTAGAGCCTATGGTTATCAAAATGGTGGAAGACTGTGACTACCCAGTTGTTATCTCGGAAGGCCGTGACGAGGGCAGGCTCTGGAAGGGCGCCCACCATCTTGGTCTGGCTATCTTTCTTTCAGTCGACCCGATAGTTGCTGCCATAAGGGAGCGCCACATTCGCCAAGCATTACATTATGAAACACCCTCGCTACGTGAGATTACAAATACGCTCATGACCTACGACCTGGATAACGCCCGCCGCAACTTTCACCCCACATATATAGATGAGAAGCCAGTTGTCTTTACTGGGAGCTTGACCAAAGCAATCAAACAGGCAATTGCCCATAAAACCCAAATAATTGTCCCAACTAGCAGCATCGATATTCCAACAACCTTCAAAAGGGTTTTGCGGTTAGCTGACGCTGCCGGCTTGTTGACTGAGAACGAAAAATCCCAAGTGTCGCTGCTCTAATCCGGACTTTTAAGTACTGGCAACGACACGCTGTGGGAGGCGAAGCCGGCGCTGGATGAGCCGGAATAGCATGTAGAAACCGGCGCACAGCAAGGCAGTCAGCCAGTCGGTTAAATTAAGCGGGCCGGCACTGAAGTAGGGTTGGACCCAGGGATTGTAGATGATGTTGCCAATTAGGAAGAAAGACAGGGCGAAGGAGATAAGTAGCTTTTTGTTGCTCCATAGGTAGCTGGTAAAGAACTTCTCGTGGGCATCAGAGCGTTCAAACAGTAGGTAGACATAGAGGCAGAGTACGAGAGTCAGGTACGTCAATGTCGTGGCCTGGTGGTAGAGCGGTGTGGCCAAGTTGAAGTGCCGCGGACTCAAATGGTGACGATTGAAGAACAGGAGGAAGTTATCGTAAGCCAGGATAGAGGCTATTAGGCCGGAGCCAATGAAACCACCCACCGCTGGCAGATTAATAATATGATCCCGCAGGTCGCGAGGTTTCTCGACCATCAGTTTGTGCTGGGCGCTGTCCCAGCCTAGGGCGGTGATGGGTAGGATTTGAGCCACGACGTCGAAAGCTAAGATTTGAATGGCTGTGATAGCTGGCGCGATGTGGAAGGCACTCAAGGCGCCGAGACTGATTAACACCGTAAAGAGTTCGCCGGCATTGTCGGTCAAGGCGCAACGGGCAGCTTTCTTGATGTTCTGGAAAGTTAAGCGGCCCTGCTCGATGGCGCTGACTAGGGTGTCGAAGCTGTCATCCAGCAGAACGATTTCGGCAGCGTCTTTGGCGACGTCGGTACCGGTCTTGCCCATGGCGACACCGATGTCAGCCCGCTTGAGCGCCGGGGCGTCGTTTATACCGTCGCCAGTGACGGCCACGACGTGGCCACTTTGCTTGACGATTTCCACGATACGTAATTTGTCTTCGGGAGCGACTCGTGAAAATACCGCGCCACCACGCTCGACAAGCTGCAGGATTTGACTATCGGCTAGTCCGGTCAACTCGGTACCCAGGATAACGTT
>Ga0210386_10005016_pt1 | contig 10819 bp, 7 predicted proteins | sample IncBWH32OmetaG_FD_160091 | JGI IMG/M metagenome (GOLD analysis project Ga0210386, IMG submission 160091) | Forest soil microbial communities from Barre Woods Harvard Forest LTER site, Petersham, Massachusetts, United States - Inc-BW-H-32-O ... | reverse complement strand
GTAAAGGCCCCAGTGGATGAAAATGCCCAGCTTTGCGCCGGCATACCACTGCGGCAATGGATGCTGATCCAGCGACTCAATTGTCGGTTCGTACTTCGTGGGGGCCTGTGCGGAGCAAAACGCGCCGAGTGAGACGATTGCAACAACGATCGCGACAAAAGGTTTAGGGATCATTCGCGTCCTCATGAGATGTTCACACGAATGATAAGCGGACCGGCCTCATAACAAGAACAGGCAGCTGTTGTGAAGTGGAGGTTTCCAGCCGGAAGTCACCGCTTGATCTCATTATTCTTCATTAGATTGCAGGAATCGATGCTAAATTACTCCTACAAATTCAGAGGCCCGTCATGATTGCCTTGTCGCGAACTGGTGTATTCGCTTTTGCTTGCGCTCTTCTTGCATTCGCTGCATCGATCGCTGCACAGGAGCAGCGCGGCACTGTCAAGGTTGATTCTCTCGATGTCTACTCACAGATGTCGTCGGACAGCGACGCTATATCCACCCTGGCGCGCGGAACTTCTGTTCGCATAACCCTCTCGATTACCAATGGTGAAGGCAGCTGGTGCAGTATCTCCAAAATTGACACGTCAGAGAAGCTTGGCTTTGTTCACTGCGACGGACTCGACCGTGAGAACACTCCCAGCACAGCAGCTTCGGCCGGCGGAACTGGTTCTGCCTCGCCATCCTTTGCTTCTCAACCACCATCGCGAGCCCAAAAAGCCTGGGCGATCGCAGCCTCTGCAATCCTTGCAACCTTCAATCGGGAATCTCCTGGCACTCTATCTTCCGGAGGCGATCCAGCCGGAACAAGGAAGCTGCTTCACGACGCGTGGGGCATATCCAGTCGCAATGATCTGCTCGGCGCACTTGCGTGGATCGAACAGGGCGGGCATCGCCAACTCTTCTCCGAGCTCGGCGCACGCACGTCAAAGGCATCGCCAGAGCAGTTGAAAGATGCCCTCAGTCGCCTCAATTCGGAGAATGCCAACAGCGTTCGAGTCGCGCACCGCTATTACGAAAAGTTCGGTACGCAGAGCATTACGGCCTGGGACTTTGCGCGGTATATCAATCTTTGCCGCTGGGGCATTGCCGCAGGATACATCTCAGAAGACGAGGCTTGGCCGCGCGTCATGTATGCAGCCGGTATTCTCCAACAGACTTTCGGATCGTGGAGTGAATTCGGACAAAACTATCTGGTTGGCCGCGAGTTCTGGTCTTTGCATCAAACCGGGATCGATGGCCAGGCAATGCGAGCTATATGCCAGAGACTGCTCAGTGATCCCGGTAGTCCCTGGAACCGGATTCCATGGAGCCTGCCACTCCAATAGTTCCAAGGCTCAGGGACTTGTTGCTTTTGGCGTAGGAAGAAAGATTCTTGACGAGGCACGTTTGCGTTCAAGTCAATCGCCGCCTCTGGGCGCTCATCCAAAATCAAGAAGTCCTCGCGTAAGCATGTGCCAGATGTAAACAGCAAATGCGATTGACCAGACACACGCGAGCACGGCATTCAGCCGTGCTCCAGGTTGCTGTCGCCGGCTTGCAAATAAAAACAGAGTTCCCAGAAGAGCAATCGTCAGCGAAGACAGCGCGAGCCATAGAAAATCGCCCCGGAATCCCCCATATTTCCCGTAGAACGCGTCAGCCGCGCCAGGGCCGCCGCCTACTGCTCTCCTCCCATCCCGGCTTGAAAGATAGCGCAAACAGAACAAAGTTCACGGCGATGATCCCGCGATATACAAGAGAGAAAAGCGGGGATGGTATCCGGGAAGAGATGCTCGACTGTGACATTGATCGAGATTCTCGCGCCTTTGTGTTGAGCGGACAATCTCAATAGCTGTTTACTGCGTATAAAAACCAACGGCGACTGCACACGATGTGCGGCCGCCGCTGGCACCCAGGAAAAACTCGTTATTTAAAACGCTGCTACTGTCTGGCGCAGGCTGTAGGAGCTGAGCGTCTTGATGTAGTTGCCGCGGTCGAAGGGCGAGACGTCGGGCACCGAGCGGCGGCTGAGGCATCCCCGTGTTTCAGAGAGCGATGAGAATTCGCGCTTCTCCAGCCAGTACTGCAGGTCGGAGAGGACGCGGCCGATGTGTTCGATGCCGTGGATGTGCAGTGCCGAGCACATCATGGCAACGTTGCCGCCGGCCATGATGCTCTTGATGACGTCCTCGGCCGAATGTACGCCGCCGGTGATGGCGATATCGATGTTGAGATGGCCGTAGAGAATCGCCGCCCAATGCAGGCGGGGCAGCAACTCCGACGGAGTGGAGAAGTGGAGTGTGGGCCGCACTTCGAGAGCTTCGATATCGAAATCAGGCTGATAAAAGCGATTGAACAGAACCACGCCCGCAGCGCCCGCGTCTTCAAGCTTCGCCGCCATATGCGGCAGGCTCGTGAACGACTGCGAGAGCTTGACGGCTACCGGGACCTTGACCGCTTTGCAGACGTTGGCGACGAGTTCAAGCAGCTGCGCTTCCAATTCATAGGATGTCTGACTGCGATCCGTAGCCAGCGCATAGGTGTTCAATTCGATGGCGTCGGCGCCGGCTTCTGCCGACTCGCGCGCGAACCGCACCCAGCCACCAGTGGTCGCGCCGTTGAGGCTGGCGAGAATCGGGATTTTCACGGCCTCTTTGCAACGGCGGATGTGGTCGAGATAGACCTCGTGCGTCATGCGGTAATCGTTGAGGTCGGGCAGGTATCCGAGAGACTCGGCAAAGGATTCGGTACCGCGCGAAAGGTCGTCATCGAGAGTGCGCGACTCCAGCGCAAGCTGCTCTTCGAAGAGCGAGGTAAGCACAATCGCCGATGCGCCGGCATCTTCCATCCGGCGCACGTTCTCAATCGACTCCGAAAGCGGGGTAGAAGAAACGACGACAGGTCCATTCAGCTTGAGACCCAGGTACTTGGTAGATACATCGATCATTTTGATCCTCCGGCAGGCGGGGCTGCCAGTTTCTCTTCGGGCTTTTCTGCGGGTGCGATGTTCGGGGTTTCGCCGCGACCTGGCATGGAGGCGCGGGATGAGTAGACGCGCCACTGACGTTCGACATCGTCCTGTGCTTCCTTCAGCAGCGCTGCGGCCACTTCCGGATTGCTGCGTGCAAGCATGGTGTAGCGTGCTTCGCGATACGCGTAATCCTTGAGGCGGATCGAGGGAGCCTTGGAATCCAGTTGGAACGGGTTCTTGCCAGTTTCACGCAATGCCGGGTTATAGCGCATCAGAGGCCAGTAGCCCGACTGGACTGCCAGCTTCTGCTGCTCGAGTCCATGCACCAAGTCGTAGCCGTGGGCAATGCAGCTTGAGTAGGCAATGATGATCGACGGGCCGTCATGCGCTTCAGCCTCCTGGAAGGCCTTGACCACATGGGTGTCGTTGCCGCCGAGGGCCACCTGCGCCACATATACCGATCCGTAGCTGACGGCTTCCATGGCGAGGTCTTTCCTGCTGTTCATCTTGCCGCTGGCGGCAAACTTTGCAACCGCGCCGCGCGGCGTTGCCTTGGACGACTGGCCGCCGGTGTTGGAGTAGACCTCGGTGTCAAGAACGAGAACGTTGATGTTCTTGCCGGAGCCGAGAACGTGATCGAGTCCGCCGAAGCCGATGTCGAACGCCCATCCGTCGCCGCCCAGTATCCACACGCTCTTGCGAACGAGGGTGTCAGCAATCGCGAGCAGGTTGCGGGCGTCAGATGAGTCGATTCCTGACAGTTTGGCGGAGAGGATCTTTATACGCTCGCGTTGCGCGTTGATTTCAACATCGGTCTTCTGCGGCGCATTGACGATGTCGGCGGCGAGTTCCGGCCCGATGGCGGATGCCAGGCGCGTCACCAGCAGTTCGGCGAAGGCCTTCTGCTGATCGATTGCGGTGCGCATGCCGAAGCCGAACTCCGCATTATCTTCGAAGAGCGAGTTGGCCCACGTCGGCCCGCGGCCTGAGGCATTTTTGCTGTAGGGTGTGGTGGGCAGGTTGCCGCCGTAGATCGACGAGCAGCCCGTGGCATTGGCGACATAGAGGCGGTCGCCGAAGAGCTGGGTGAGCAGCTTGATGTAAGCAGTTTCGCCGCAACCGGCACATGCGCCCGAGAACTCAAAGAGCGGCTGCAGAAGTTGCAGATCCTTTACCTGCGAGTGGGACAGCTTGTTGCGGTCGACTTCAGGCAGATCGAGGAAGTACTCCCAGTTATCGCGCTCGGCCTCGCGCAGCGGAGCCTGCGGCGCCATGTTGATGGCCTTGTGGCTGGCGTCGCTCTTGCTTTTCACTGGGCATACATCCACGCAGACGGCGCAGCCGGTGCAATCTTCCGGCGCAACCTGCAAGGTGTAGTGATCGGTTTCCATGGCCTTCCACTTCGGCTTGGCCCACTTGAAGGTCGCGGGGGCCTTGTCGCCTAGTTCGGGACTGTAGACCTTGGCGCGGATGACGGCGTGCGGGCAAACCATGACGCACTTGCCGCACTGGATGCAGAGATCCTTATCCCATACAGGGATGAACTGCGCGATATTGCGCTTCTCCCATTGCGCGGTGGCCGTGGGGAATGCGCCGCCTGCGGGAATGGCGCTAACCGGAAGCAGGTCGCCGCGGCCGGCAGCGATCTCGCCGAGTACGTTCCGAACGAATTCAGGAGCGTTGCTGGAGATGGACGGAATGAGATCGAATTTCGACGAAGCAGCCGTCGGCAACTCGACCTTGTGAAGGTGCGCGAGCGCTGCATCGACGGCGTCGTAGTTTTTTTGGACGACCGCGTCGCCGCGCTTGCCGTAGGTCTTCTTGATGGCTTTCTTGATCTGCGCGATCGCTTCTTCGCGCGGCAGTACGCCGCTGATGGCGAAGAAGCAGGTCTGCATGATGGTGTTGATGCGGGTGCCCATACCGGCTTCGCGCGCTACCGTGTACCCGTCGATCACGTAGAACTCGATCTTCTTGCGCAGCATCTCTTCCTGCGTCGACTTGGGCAGCTTGTCCCAGACCTCTTCGGCGGAGTAAGGCGAGTTGAGCAGGAAGACGGCGCCGGGCATGGCTGCTTCAAGCACATTCATCTTCTCGAGGAAGCTGAAGTTGTGGCAGGCCACGAAACTGGCGCGGGTGATGAGATAGGTGGAGCGAATCGGATTGGGCCCGAAGCGCAGGTGCGAGGTCGTCATCGAGCCGGACTTCTTCGAGTCGTAGACGAAGTAGCCTTGCGCGTAGTTGTCCGTCTCGCTGCCAATGATCTTGATGGAGTTTTTGTTTGCGCCGACGGTTCCATCAGAGCCAAGCCCGTAGAACAGTGCGCGAACCGTCTTCGGATCTTCCGTCGAAAACGTCGGATCGTACGAAAGGCTGGAGTGCGAAACGTCATCGTCGATGCCGATGGTGAAGTGCTTTTTCGGCGTAGTCTTCTTGAGTTCGTCGAAGATTCCCTTGACCATCGCCGGAGTGAATTCCTTCGAGGACAGACCATAGCGGCCGCCGATAATGGATGGCATCGCCGCAAAGGGCAGCGTCTCGGCATGCTCGGCAAGCACGGTGACGACGTCCTGATACAGTGGCTCGCCGGATGCGCCCGGCTCCTTGCAACGGTCCAAAACGGAAATCGCCTTGACGGTGGCCGGCAGCGCATTGATAAATGCTGAGGCGTCGAAGGGCCGATAGAGACGAACCTTGAGCAGACCCACTTTCTCGCCTTGTTTCGCCATCGCGTCCACAGCCTCTTCAGCAGCTTCCGCGCCCGAACCCATGATGATGATGACGCGCTCGGCATCGGCGGCGCCGTAGTAATCGTAGAGATGATAGGCACGGCCGGTCTGCGCCGCGAACCGGTTCATCACCGATTGCACGATGCCCGGAACGGCTGCATGGAAAGGCGAGCAAGCTTCGCGCGCCTGGAAGAAGACATCGGGGTTCTGTGCAGAGCCGCGCAGAACCGGGCGGTCGGGGCTGAGCGCGTTCTGCCGGAACTGAATAATGTATTTGTCGTCGACCAGCGCGCGGATGGTCTCGTCGCTGATAGGGAGAATCTTGCCCACTTCGTGCGAGGTGCGGAAGCCATCGAAGAAATGAATGAACGGTATGCGCGATTCAAGGGTGGCGATCTGCGCCACCAGCGCCATGTCGGCCACTTCCTGCACGGAATTTGAGGCCAGCATTGCCCAGCCGGTCGAGCGGCAGGCCATCACATCGGAGTGGTCGCCAAAAATCGACAGCGCGTGGGTCGCCAGAGTACGAGCCGTCACGTGCATGGTGGCCGGCGTCAGTTCACCGGCGATCTTATACATATTGGGGATCATCAGCAGCAGGCCTTGCGAGGCCGTAAACGTGGTGCCAAATGCACCCGCCTGCAATGCGCCGTGCAACGCGCCTGCCGCGCCGCCTTCACTCTGTAGCTCTTCCACGATGGGCAATGCGCCCCAGATATTTTTCTTGCCCTCCGAGCGCCACTGGTCCGCCCACTCGGCCATCGGCGACGAGGGGGTAATCGGGTAAATCGCGACAACTTCGGAGAGACGATAGGCAACCGAAGCCGCGGCTTCGTTCCCATCTAAAATGACCATTTTCTGTTCACTCATTCGCTTTGCCTCATGACGCGGCCTGCGGAGAAGAACCGCTACGAGGAGTCTCTGCTTTGAGGCGTTTAGCGGCTGTGATGAGAGACACACGGTGACGCGGGTTTACCACATCATGAAATTCATTTCACATTACACGAAGCCTGTTTTGATGGCGAGTTGAATCGGTCGGTACGCGCGTTCATCCTGGCAAAACAAACCGAACATCGCGCCTCTTGTGAATACAAACAGCGCTCCGACCCCTAGAATCAGCTCCCATTGTGCAGCAGATAATTGGCTCCAGAGCGATGAGACCAGGCAACCTGCCTGCAATAAACCATTCGCTCGCCTCCTTCATCCAAGCTCTAGTTGTTTACACAGCGGGCGCAAGGCGTCTGTTCGCGCAACCTGTCGACTAGTAGCCTCTAATTGTCTACCGTTTGCGATCGGAGCCGCTATTCCCGCCGAATGCGAGGAGGATACGTGGGTAAATTCAAATATCTATTATTGATCGCGGTCGCAGCAGTGTGCTGTGCGACTTCATCCCAAAAGGCGAACGCACAAATCGCGGTACAGATTGGGCCTGCGCCCGAATGCCCCTATGGCTATTTCGACTATCCGCCCTACGAGTGCGCGCCGTATGGCTACTATGGGCCCGAGTGGTTCTCCGGCGGCATCTTTATCGGCGCGGGCCCCTGGTACCACGGTCCTGCGCATTTCTGGGGACACGTCGATAACCACTACGATCACCACGACGGCTGGCATGGCGAATATCCAGCGCACGGCGAGCATTTCGATGCGCATCATGATCAGGCTGGGCATGTGCAGCACTTCAGCGGCAACGAAATGCGTGACGGCCACGGACACTCTAACCTTGGCGCCGCGCACGAACACGGTGGCGGCGAACACGGAGGACACCACTAAACCTTCGAAAGGCACGGAACCAATTTCGCCCGGTTATCTCACGATGCCCGGGCGAAATTGTATTTACTCTGCTGGTTTCCAGTTGGCGTGCGGGCGGGCAACGGCATACATTTCGGTGCCAATCTGAGTGAATAACCCCAATCGATCGCCCCTGGGATCGCCGCCCGCCTTGTAAATTGTGTAGAGGTCGAAGTGTGTTCGATCGGGAATGTAGGTAAAGTGGGCGCCGGCATTCAGTGACTTCAGCACGGCCTCCATCTTGTGTGCGGCGCCATCCAGGTAAAACGTGTCGGCCGTGCCTACAAAGACGTGGATCTTGCCGCGCAGTTGCGGTCCCCGCTGCGCCCAGGTTTTCTTCACGATGTTGGCGAGATCGTAGTGATCGCGCCAGTAGGCAACCACCGCAGGGTCGATGTCGCCGGTATCGCGATTGAACATCGGCACCGGCCTGCCATCTGGTCCGCGCGGCGAGAAAACCCACTCGAACGACGCGATCTGTCCGCCATAAGGACCGAGGACGCGCTCGTTTTTCGCAAACTCTTCAAACGTACCAACCACCTTGGCATGGTCGCGAATCAGCGGATAGGGCGTTCCATCAGGACGTTTGTAGATGTTGGCGTGCGGCGCGTACAGATCGACGCCTGTGAAATCGTGGAAATCGCTGGGATCGGGCGATGTTGACCAGGTTCCGCCGAAGATCGTCGGATAGTCAATCTGCAACTGCAAGGTTGCCCACCCACCGGAGGAGTGACCTTGGAGGAAACGACCGCTGGGGCGAGCGTCCATGCGGTACTTCTTCTCAAGATAAGGAATGTACTCGGTGGTAAGCGCCGTTCCCCATGGGCCGTTGTTCACCGAGTTGTCGAATTCGTGTGTGCCGGTGGGGCAGGACTCGTCAAGCATGACCCAGATCATGGGCGGCAGCTTCTTCTTTGCCATGAGATCGAGCATGAAGCCGCCCATCATTTTTTCGTATTCAAAAGGCGCGCCGAATCCATGCGTCCAATAGACCGTGGGGTAGCGGCTCTTCGGATTCTGATCGTACTCAGACGGCGTGATAACCCACGCGCGAATAAGGACGGGCCTGCCTGAAAAGGCGGTGAGCGCTGGACTTACAAAATCCTCAACATGAGCGTTCTTTTCGAACCCCGGCGGATCGGGACGGCTCGCGCGCTCGGGTACGACTTCCTTGAGCGTAAATGCAGGCTCGGCGCCCTGCCCCGGTATGAACGAGGCAAGGGGAACAACATCGCTGACCAGGTCGCCGGCGCTGCGGCCGCTGTAGTTGTAGTTGTGATCCACGTCGAGCACGGCCTGCGCCTGATAGTCGCCCTGCTTCAACGACGAAAATCCTGCCGGAAAGGCGGCATCGTCCGTATCGACATCGACCGACGCTCCGGCCGCGAGATCGGTCACTTCCTTTGCGGCCACATACACCGCGGTTGGCGCAAAGGGATTTTCGTCCACTTGCTTCGCCCCTGTTCCGGCAGTGAGAAAGATGAGCATCCGCCCTGATACCGGCGTAGTGAACTGTGGTCCTACCGTTACGCGGAAGAAGAGGTGCTGCGGTTGCTGCGCGAAGACCGCAAACGAGCACAGGAAAAGTGCCAGAGAGAGGAAAAGCTTTCGGGGAATGTGCATGTGAAAGAAATTGTATGAGGCGCCGTGCAGGGTCAGCAATCAAAAGTCGCCGCAGGCAGAGATCGCCCAGGGTTATAACCGGAATAGGGGGAGAAGTACGAGATCGGTCTGCATTGGTCGCCATCCCGACCGCAACGCCGTGACCAACCTCATCGACCTTTGTAGACTAAAACAACTCAGGAGCCGATTCGCACATCGAAACTAACCGTGAATACGTCGAATCTTCCACCCGAATCTTGTAATCTTCGTATTCTCGTTGTCGATGACGACCAGCTCGTCGCCGACTCCCTCGCCATGGTCCTTAACTTCAGCGGGTTTGTCGCCGTCGCCACCTACAGCGGCAAGGAGGCCGTGGACTTGGCGCGCCTGGGGAACTTTGACGTGTTGATGACCGATGTGATGATGGAACCAATGAACGGCATTCAGGCGGCGCTCGAAATCAGAAATTTGAAGCCATCCTGCAGAGTGATGCTCTTCTCCGGGAACCAGCGCACCGCCGAGCTACTCCACGAGGCCCACAGCGCGGGTCACGAGTTTGAGATCCTTGCCAAGCCCGTACATCCGTCGGTGGTGCTGCACCGGCTTCACGCACTGGGACTTCCCAACTAAACGAACTGGGATAGTTGTCGGATTGCGGACATAAAAGATTGATGGCGTTGTTTTCCACGATGCATTGTGTTGAACCTCCGACGTTCCTATCGCAACAGCCTCTTTCTCGCGCACGGCAAGTCAGGAGCCCAGACCGTGACCAGCCAACCGTAACGTGAAACGATCATCTAACTGTATACAGATGCGCCCGTTTGATCGATCATTAGATTCGCGACTATGAATCCTATAAATTCCGCGCCTAGCTTGACGTCTACAATGGAGCGGCAATCAACCAACTCGAAACCTCTCCGCCGCTTGGCCCTGCCCCGGATCTCCTGCAGCTCGCAGAGTATCAGAGCTCTCCCGATGAATCACCGATTTCGAGAGTTGTCCAAGTCTCACCCCGAGCCAGAAAGATTTGTCAGAACTGGAGGGCAGAAAAAGCCGTGCCGGCAAAAGCATCTATTCGAGTAATGGTTGTGGAGGATTTCCAGTCCTTCCGCCGATTTGTCTGCTCAAAACTGGAACAAAGGCCCGACCTGCGGGTTGCTTGCGAAGTGTCCGACGGGCTGGAAGCGGTTAAGAAGGCTAAGGAACTGAAGCCGGATGTGATCTTGCTCGACATCGGCCTGCCAACCTTGAACGGCATCGACGCGGCACGGAGAATCCTCGTACTTGCGCCGGAATCGAAGATCATCTTTTCGAGCCAGGAAACCTCGAGCGACATCGTTCAAGAAGCTATGAGGCTGGGTGCATGGGGCTACGTCTTTAAAGCAAAGGCCGAAGCCGATCTGCTGCAGGCTATCGATGCCGTCCTCTCAGGAAGACGGTTCGTAAGCTGCGCTTAGACGAAGGGTTAGCACAGTCCATCGATTGCGGTGTGCCTGCTCTTGCGCGGTGCGCCTAATCGAAAAGCTGGTGCCGGGAACGACGCAGACCGGAAGTTTTGGCACCACAACAAATACAGGGTGCCCCCGTTCCTGAGCCTGGAAAATGGTTGTTCGCGTCGCCATGTCCGTCTTGGCAAAGTGAGCAATACTGAGCATTCTTTAACCGGATCCCCGTGCTTAAATGTGGTTTCTAAGTTTGACGGAAGCCGCGTCATGAGGGAGCCGCATGCGAACTTTCAACCCCAAAC
>Ga0210386_10005015_pt1 | contig 10822 bp, 11 predicted proteins | sample IncBWH32OmetaG_FD_160091 | JGI IMG/M metagenome (GOLD analysis project Ga0210386, IMG submission 160091) | Forest soil microbial communities from Barre Woods Harvard Forest LTER site, Petersham, Massachusetts, United States - Inc-BW-H-32-O ... | reverse complement strand
GCTTTCGCCAGCGCCAGCCAGGGGCGAAGCAAAACGGCCGAAAAGAAGTTGATGTCGGCGGCGCCATCGGCCTGCGCCATCGCCTTCTCGGTGGCCGCTTCCATGGTGATGACGGCGGGCCAATGTTCCAGCGCCGCTTCGATCTCGAACAGCATCAGAAGCCGATTGACCGCGACCAGGGGTACGAGACGCGGCATCGGTTGCTGTGCCAGCCAGGCACCCGCGCCGCCATCATGCTGGTACCCCAGGCCCCGCGCCGCTCGCAGGATATACGAATATTGGCGCGAGCCAGCGCTGCGCGCCTCTGCGGGCTTCATCTCGGCTATGGCTCCGGCATAGTCGCCACGAAGCTCGGCAACCTGCGCGTGCAGTCGGGCACGGATTTCAGCACGCGCTCTTTGTGTAAAACCTTCGTGGTTGTGCTCGAACACATTTATTGCCTTGGGCAACAGCAGAAACGCCGCTTCGACATGACCTTGTTCCTGTTCGAGGACGACCAGATTGAAGTAGCTCTGCGGAAAGCTGGGATCGGCCTCGCCCGCCCGGCGATACATCAAGCCGGCGGTGCGTTCATCGCCTCTTGCCGCGCGATACAGGATGCCCAGGGCGTTCCAGGCACTTGCCTTTGTATGGGGGTCCGATGCCGGATCGGAGGTGATCCGCTCCAGGACGGCCTGTGCTTCCTGGGTGCGCTGACCATTCAGGAGATACATGGCGTAGGCCGAAGGGGCGGTCATGTCATACACATGTTCCGCCGCCTTCTGGATCAGTGCGTCGAGGCCGGCTTCCGGCCCGGCATAGCTGGCGCCATCCTTGCCGTTGATGCGGACCGTGACCGCCAGGCCGTCCGCCGTGTGCACCACATCGCCGCCCACCATGGTTTCATGGCCCAGCCATTTGCGCAGGAAGCGGTAGAGTTCGCCGATCGAGATGCCGGTCTCGGGAATTTCCACCTTGACGTCATCGGCTGAGCCGGCGGAGATCGTCTGCGCCCCGTTGACGCTGTTGGCCGGCGGGGTCTCAACCACGCCCAGCTTGTCCAGCAGCGCACCCGCCACCACCTCGCCGGTGAGGCCGCGCGCCGCGAGATCGGGCGGCACCGCAAAGCTTTCCACCACGGTGCCCTCGGCATGGGCGGCGTTCCACACCATGACGCCGAAAGCGGCGACCACGGCCAGGCCCGCCAGCACGCCCATGATCTGCAACGCACCCTTCATCTGGTCGCCGAAGCGGCGCCAGCGCAGATGGGAATGTTCGAACTCTTCCTCATGCGCCAGCTTGCGGGCCAGAAGCTCGGCTACCTTGCGCTGCTGCTTGAGAAAGGCATCGGCCTCTGCCCGGCTGGCCACGCCGAGCGCCAGGGTCAGCGCGGCGGGATCAGGGCCCGGCGCCGCGGCTTCGGCTTCGGGGATTTCGGCGTCCTCAGCCATGGACGCTCACCCGTGTCAGCTCTGCTTTTTCGGCCGATGTAAGATCAAGCTGCCCGGCGCGGGCGAACTGATCCTTCGCCGCGTCCTTCTTGCCCGCGTAATAAAGTGCCTCGCCCCATTTCAGGTGCAGCCTCCCCCAGTTGGGCGCGTATTTCTCCGCAGCCGCGAACTTCGCCAGCGCCAGGTGGGATTGGTTCTTGGCCATCAACGCCTCGCCCCAACCCTCCAGCGGATCGGCGCAGTGCGGGCTCTTGGCGCTGGACGCCTCGAACTTCTCCATCGCCTTCGCGGCGTCGCCGCGCTGAAGCAACACGCGGCCCCAATCCTGGTCGGCAAATGGAATGGAAGGAGCCAAGGCTTCGGCCCTTGCGAACCAGAAATCCGCGCCGCCGGGATTTTTCTGCAGCGCGTCGATTATCGCCCGCGTGCGCAGGCACGGGTCGCAATCGGATTGGGTCTTGTCGATCTGGGCATGGGCGGCGGCGAAATCCCCTGACTGCGCTTCGGCCAGGGCAAGGTCCGGCCACAGCTCCGCCTGCAGGATGAACGCGCTGCCCAGATCGGCTGCGGCCCCCTTTGCGGCTTCGGCCTCCATGGCGGGCACCATCTGCCGGACAAGAGCCCAGGACCCGCTCTCGACCGCCAGGGCCAATGCGACATTACGATAGGGCTCCATTGAGCGGTCGAGGTAAGCCTGACCGAGCCGCGCCGCAATCGGCTCCGTCTTCAGGGCCGCGATATAGGCAGGCTCGTCGGCCAGCACCTGGCGCGCCGCGCGCAGATCATGCTGACCGATCCGGGCGCGTGCCAAGGCTTGCTGAAAGGCGATAGGGGTCCGCACATTGCCGCCCGTCGCGGTCTCGGCCTGATGGGTCTACGCCGCCGGATCGGCGCTGAAATCGATCATGGGGTAGAGGGCCACGGCTTGGGCAATCTGCTGATCGAAATCGCCCAGTGCTTCGGCGACGATGCCATTGCCGGCGGCCAGCCCCTGCAGCATCGCCACCGGCGAAAGATCGGACGCTTTGGGCTGCAGGCTGAGCGATTTCCTTGCCGCGTCCAACGACGCCTGCAAAAAGCCGCCTGTCCGAAGTGCGAACGCCAACTGGTACCAGCCATAGGCGAAGCCGGGATTGAGCGCCACGGCGGCGCGGCCGGCGCGGATGCTTTGCGTCGTTTGATTGCGGCTGAGGAACACGCGGGAAAGGCTGCTATAGGCCCAGGCACGTTCGGATGCCGGCCCGGTCATGATACTGGCCCGGGCAACGGTTTCGACCTCTCGCAAGCGGCCCTGTCTCTGCAATACGCTGATATAACTGATCGGCTGGGTATCGGCGTAAATCGCTTCCGCCGCCTTTGCCAGCAAGGCGTGAAAATCCCCTTCGCTGCCGCTGAAGCTTTTGCCGGCCGCAGCGTTGACCCGCGCCGTGACCTCGATGGTGCCGCCGTCCAGGCGCACCACTTCGCCGGAGATATGGGTCTCATGCCCAAGCCAGCGGCGCAGATAACGATTGAATTCGCCCAAGGAGACGCCGGTCTCGGGGATTTCCACCTTGAGGTCGTCGCTCCAATCGTTGGCGAAGCTGCTTTGGGTGCGGATGTCGTTGGATTGCGCCTGCAGGTACGAAAACCGGTCCAGCAACTGGCTGGCGATGACCTGGCCGCTGAGCCCGCGCGCCGCCATGTCGGGCGGCACCGAAAAGCTTTCGATCACCAACCCGTCGGAATGGGCGGCGTTCCACACCATCACGCCGGCAGCGCATACCAGCGCCAGCGCGAGGATTGCCACGGAGACTTCCAATGCCAGTTTCAGCAGGCTGCTCAAATGGCGCACCCGCAGCGACCAGTGGCGCAGGCCCAGTTCATGGGAAAGCTCGCGCGCCTGCAGCTGGACCAGCTTGCGCTGGTCTTTCAGGAAAGCATCGGCTTCTTCGCGGCTGGCACTGCCAAGCGCGATAGCCATCGCCGCCGGATCAAGACCTCGACCGGCCTCACCGCCAACTTCGGTGGCTTCGGCTTCTTCAGACATGCGCCATCCCCGCCAGTTCCAACTTTTCCGATGGCGTCAGATCGAGCGCGGCGGCGCGGGAGAACTCCGCCTTCGCCTCGCTGCCGTGCCCGCTGTGATGGCGCTGGTCGCGCAGATAGGCGTCGGCCTCCGCCTGGCTGGCGCCGGCCAAAACCAATGCCACGCCAGCCGGATCGGCGCTTTCGCCGCCCGCAGCCTCAACTTCCTCGCCCAACCCCGGTACTCCAGCCGGTCCCCGGGCGATTGACGCATATGTATCTTTGGTGGCGCAACCCTACCGATGTCATGGCCGGCCTTCCTCTACATGTCATGGCCGCCCTTGAGGCGGCCATCCATAGTGCCGATTGCGAGATGGATGGGCGGGTCAAGCCCGCCCATGACATGGTTTGGATTGCAGCGATTTAGATCGTGCGTCGCCAGCCATGACATTGGGGCCGTTGACTTCCGCGCGATATGCGTGCTGATATCACGCAAAATAGCGTGTGAATTCAAGGCAATGACAAGTTGCCGGCGCACGTGATGGGAAACGGGGTCATGTCAATCATCGCAAATCCGCCTTGCGGCGCGACATCTCTGCTTTCCCGGCTGCTGGCCGGGACGGCGCTGAGCCTGGGCTTCGCCTCCGCAGGCCTGGCGCAGACCACCTTGCCGCCGATGCAGGTGCAGGCCGAGCCGACCGGCAGCTACACCGCCACCAGCTCGGACCTGGTCAAGCTGCAAGAGCCGCTGCAGGACACCCCGTTGTCGGTGACAACAGTGACCCAGCAGCTGATGCAGGACCGCGGCGACATCAACTTGAACGATGCCCTGCGCAATGTGCCCAGCATCACGCTGCAGTCCAACGAATCGAGCTGGAACGGCAACGCGCCCTTCATTCGCGGCTTCTCGGCGCGCACCGACATGTTCATCGACGGCATGCGCGACATCGGCATGTATTATCGCGACCCCTTCAACATGGAGAAGGTCGAGGTGCTGGAAGGCCCCGACTCCATCCTGTTCGGGCGCGGCTCGACCGGCGGCGTGGTCGAGCAGGACAGCAAGATGCCAACCCTGAACCAGTTCATCTCCGCCAATCTCAGCGGCGGCACCAACGATCTGGCGCGGGCCACCGCCGACATCAATATTCCCATCGACGGCCTGGGCCTGCCCGCCGCCGCGCGCCTCAACCTGATGGCCGACACCAATGGCGTGGCCGAGCGCGACCTGGTGAACTACAACCGCTTCGGCCTGGCCCCCAGCCTGGCGCTGGGCCTGGGCGAACCGACGCGGGTGACCTTCGGCTGGTTCTACCAGCAGGAGCGCGACCGGCCGGACTTCGGCGTGCCCTGGTATTTCGGCACGCCCGCGGCGGTGCCGCGCAACGACTACTACGGCTTTCGCACCGACAAGCTGCAGACCACCGCCGACATGGGCACCATCAAGGTCGAGCATGACCTGGACGACTGGATCACGGTGCGCGACCTGAGCCGCTATGCCGCCTACACGCGCTATGAGCTCGCGGCCAAGCCCGGACTGGCCGCGAATGTCACGCCCGCGACGCCCCTGAGCTCCGCCGGCGTGGCGCTGAACTCCTTTTCGGTGGTGAGCACCGAGAAGCAGTTCCAGAACCAGCTCGACGCCCTGATGAAATTCGTCACCGGGCCGATCGCCCATGACGTGGACGCCGGCTTTGAATATGACTGGGAGTCGTCGGACCCCAAATATTACACCAACACCGGGCTGACCAACACGCTGCTCAATCCCAACGAGAACCAGACCTTCGCGCCGACGCTCAAATACCAGCGCGTCAACATCAACACCACCACCAACACCGAAGGCGGCTATTTCACCGACACCTTAAAGCTGGGCGACGAGTGGCAGGCGATATTGGGCGCGCGCGTGGACCGTTTCTCCGTCCATTTCAACGAGCAGGTCTATTCCGTGCCGCCGGCGGTGACCGGCGTGGTGACCGCGACCAATGTCAAGAACCGCGAGGACACGCTGCCAAGCTGGCATGGCGCCCTGCTCTACAAGCCGGTGCCCAACGGCACGTTCTATTTCACCTACGGCACCTCGTTCAATCCGTCGGCCGAGACGCTGGACATCATCAGCAGCTTCTCGACCTTCAGCCTGGCCAACGAGAATCTGTCGCCGGAGCGCAACCGCACCTTTGAACTGGGCACCAAATGGTCGCTGATGGGCGGCGCCTTGCAGCTCGACGGCTCGCTGTTCGAGACCGACAAAGTCAATGCCCGCATTCCCTCCGACATTCCCGGCTTCAACATCCTGGGCGGCAACCAGCAGGTGCAGGGCTTCGAGCTGATGGCCCAGGGCAAGATCACCGACCAATGGAATGTCAGCGTCGGCTTCGACCATCTGAGCAGCGGCACCACCCAGACCGCGCCGGGCGGACCGCCCATCGGCTTTCCGCTGCCCTTCGCGCCCCATGCCAATCTGGACTTCTGGACGACCTACCAGATCCTGCCCGACATCCAGATCGGCGGCGGCGGCCAGTATGTCGGCTCGCGCTATGCCCAGACCACGGTGCCGGTCGAGCAGGCGCCCAGCTTTGTCACCTTCGACGCCATGGCGAAATGGTCCGTCGACGAGCGCTTCGATCTGCAGGTCAATGTCTACAATCTGACAGACAAATACTATTATGATATGATGCACTTCGCGTTCGTCGTTCCAGGCGCGGGGCGTTCCGCCATGTTCACCTTGAACTTCCACCAGTAGAGGGGCCATCAATAGGCTCGGACCACTTCACCCACCCGAAACGCTCGCGCGCGCGCTGTGCCGCCGCCTGGCGGCGGGTGTCGCGGCGCTGTCGGTTACCGCTTTCATAGGCTTGGCTTTCATTCAGAGCCTGTGGCATCCCGACCAGGTGTTGCCGCGGCCGATTCTGATCATCGCCAGGATCGTGCCGGTCGTGCCCATAAGGCTGCCGTCGCGCGTCGTGCCCCTGCAGCCGCGGTATCTGCCGCCGCCTGTCGCGGTGCCGCCGCCGATACCGGCATTCCAGGCCGCCGCGCCGGTGACCAGGCCCGTGCCGCCGCCGCCCAAGGACGAGCACGCACAGCCCGAGCGCGGCAAGCCCGCTTTATTGCCGGGACCGCCGCCGGTGCCGCCGGCCAATTACATCAGCCTGCTGTTGGCGCATCTGAATGCCTACAAGCGCTATCCCTATTTCGCGCGCCTGCGCCATGAACAGGGAACGGTGCGGCTGGAATTCGTCATGGACCGGGCGGGCAATGTGCTGTCCTACCGGATCGCGGGAAGCTCGGGCTTTGCCGATCTCGACGATGAGGCGCGGGCGATGATCCAGAATGCGCAACCGCTGCCGCCCGTGCCGCCCAGCTATCCGGGTACGACGCTGGATCTGGTCCTGCCGCTGGTGTTTTCGTTGAGTTGAGCTGGGGCGTTTAGGTTTGTCGGGAATCATAATCCCCATGTCATGGCCGGGCTTGACCCCCCATGTCATGGCCGGGCTTGACCCGGCCATCCAGTGCGCGAAGCGCCACTAAAAAAGATGGATGGCCGCCTCAAGGGCGGCCATGACATTTCGCGCTACGTATCGCTCCAGAAGCGCAGCAGGTTGTGGTAGATGCCCGCCAGCTTGAGTGCCTCGTCATGCTGCTGGGAGCCGGCGCCGCCCAACCGCTGCACCACCTGGTCCAACTCATAGAGCTGCGCGCGCTGCTCATTGCCGCGCACCATGCTCTGGATCCAGAAGAAAGCGGCGATGCGCACGCCCCGCGTCACCGGCGTTACGTGATGCACGCTGGTGCCGGGATAAAGCACCATGTCGCCGGCGTTGAGCTTGATGCTGCGGGTGCCGAATGTGTCTTCGACCACCAGCTCGCCGCCGTCATAGTCGGCGGGATCGCTGAGGAACAGGGTGGCGGAGAGATCGGTGCGCACGCGCGCGCTGCTGCCCGCCACGGGACGCACGCCGCCATCGACATGGCTGCCGTACGCCTGGCCGTCGCGATAGCGGTTGAACAAGGGCGGCACGATCTTGAGCGGCAAGGCGGCGGACATGAATTGGGTGTTGCGGCCCAGCCTGTCGAGCAGCATGTCGCCCAGCTTCAGCGCCAGGGGATGCTTCTCCGAAAGCTGCTCATTGCCTTTCACGCGGCTGGAAAGGTAGCCTGCGGTCTCGCGCCCATCGGACCATTCGGCCTTCTCCAGCGTGCGCGCCATCTCGCCCGCCTGTTCCGGTGTGAGGAGCTTGGATATTTCGATCAGCATGCGCGCGGGGTCTTGGGTTGCGTCGGACGCAATATAACGTGCAAGCGCGGTCGCGCAACGCACTCCCATGTCATGGCCGGGCTTTACCTACATGTCATGGCCGCCCTTGGCGCATAGCGACAGCGTATGCGCGCCACCCAGTGCGCGAAGCGCCATTAAAAAGATGGATGGGCGGGTCAAGCCCGCCCATGACATGGGGAGTTGGCGCGCCGCGCCGCCACAAGCCCATCCAGTGCTTCGCGGAATCGCGCCAGAGTCGAAAACTTGTATCCCGGACCGATCGCCGAGACCGCCTGGGCCACCGTGTAATTCTCGCCGCACACAAGCCGCACGATCAGCCAGTCGTTGGCGCCCATCGCCGCCTCCACGCGCCGCCAGTAATCCTTCACGTCGCGCTGGTGATCGGCGAAGGCGCCCGATGTGCCGCCGCCGCCCCTCACCCGTTCAAAGCCGCACGAACCCGGCCAGCTTGCCGCGCACAATTGCCAGCCTTCGTCGAAGGCCTTGGCCGCGGCGTAACGCTCCGCCGCGCGGGCGCGTTCGGCCTCCGTCGAAGCCGTATCGGTGCAGCGTTCCTTGCACACACACGACCCGCCTTTCCGCGCGCCGGCACCTGCGCCTAGCGTCCTGTCACGCGCATGGTCGGGCCCGATCACCGCCGGCCGGTCGATGTCATCCATCTTCTTTGCCCGCCTCATTGCTTTGTCTCCGCATATTTGCCGCGCTTGAGCAGCCGGTCGGCCTTGTCCATCGTTTCCGCAGTCGCCGCCTGATCGACGTCCTGCGCCAGAAATCCGTCGTAGCGCCGCTCGGTGAGATACTTCCAGGCATGAACGACGCGGTAATTTTCCTGCCGCGCCACAAGGGCGCGGAAGCCGGACAGCGACGCAACCGCCTTGGCCTGCTCGTCCCCGCTCATCCGCCGCCAGATGTCATGCGCCTTCTTCTTCGACATCAGGGGGTCGGTGGGATAGTTCTTCCAGAATTCCTCGAAATCCTTCGAACAATCCTGTGGCGGGTCCGCGCCAGCGGACAAACATTTTGTCTCTGTCTCTGTCTCTGCCTCTGTCTCTGGGCTAGCGGGTTGCTTGCAGGCCGCTAGCGCATCGTCTGCCGGTTCCAGGAAGCCGGCCGCTTCCAACGCCGCCAGGTCCACGACCGTGCGGGCGCCGATCTTCTTGCCGACCCATTTTGCGTCCGCGGCAATTCGGTTGCCGCAGCGGCTGGCCAGCAGGAATATCCCAACCAGATGCCATTTGCCGGCGTCGGAAAGCCTGGCGAAGGCATATTCATCCAGCATCCGGTGATAGAGCTTGATCCATGGCGGATCGCGTTCCTTGTAATGCTGGAGCTGTTCGAAATTCCGTACACGGATATAGTCGGTCATGAGCGGCGGCGCGTCTCGCGGCGGACATGGTCGCGGAACAGGCGGCGCTCGTCGTCCTTGAGCGCCACGCCCATCTCATGCGCGCGGGCGAGTGCCTGTTCGGGCCCTTGCGCGATTTCCACCCGCAAGCCCGCCCCGCGCAACGCGGTCAACGTGTTGGTCTGCGCCAGGGTCAGGGGAATGCCGGGCTGTTTCAACGAAAGCCCGAACACCTTGCCCTGGTGGCAGATCAGGATGCCGGGCCATTCCGCCACCGCCAGGGCCACGGCCGCGTCCGGCAGGCGCGCCTTCAGCGCGGCAAGCGCCTGGGCTTCGGGCGCCAGGGGCGCGGGCACTTTCTTCGACCGTTCGACATTCATGTGAAACAGCGTGCTCATCAATCATCACTCTCCTTGAAATAATCCTTGGCTTTGGAAAGGCTTACAGCCGGCCGATCAGCGCCACCGCAACGGCGCCCAGCGCCTGCAACACGGCCGCCCAGAACACCGGGCTCTCCAGCACCTTGCGGACCGGCCGCAACAGCAAGCGCACTTGTAATCTTATGACCGGTAATTTCATGGCTGGGGCCCTCCCCCGGACGGACCACATTCGACCGGCCGTGCCGGCTGGTCCCCTCCGGCATCGTCCTCCCCATATCCCCGCTCCGCATGAACGGAAGTAGAACAAGCTTTCTTGCGATCAGTCAACAAGCATTCTTGTGGATAGGAGTCGCGGGCCGTGGACACAAGCCCCCTTGCAAGTTCTCAAGCTCCCTTGTATGGTGCCCGGCATGAAGACAATCGGCGACCGCGTCCGGGAGCGCCGCCTGGCGCTCAAGCTTTCCCAGCCGCAGCTCGCCAAGCGGGCCGGCGGCATCACCTATCAGGCGATTCAGCAGCTGGAGGCCGGCGGCGGCACCAAGCACCTGGTCGTCATCGCCCGCGCGCTGGGCGTCTCGGCGGAATGGCTGCAGGACGGTTCGGGGCCGGCGCCGTCGGGCCGCATCGCGCCCACCCGCGCCAGCCTGGCGGAGAAGATGAAAGTGCTGGGCATGGCCGAATGCGGCGCCGACGGCTGGTCGCTGTGGAACGGCGATTGTGTGGATATGGTGGACCGGCCCGCTTCCCTGGCCGGAGTGCCGTCGGCCTATGCCGTCTATGTCGTGGGCGCCTCGATGGAGCCGCGCTACTTCCCCGGCGAGTTGGTGATGATCCATCCGGGAAAGCCGGTGACGCTGGGCGCCTTTGTGCTGGTGCAGAAGAAGCCCAAGCATGACGGCGATCCGCCGCTGGCGGTGATCAAGCGGCTGGTCAAGCGCACGGGTTCGAAAGTGACCCTGGAACAGTTCAACCCGCACAAGAGCTTCGACATCAAGAACGATGACATTGTCTCCATCCACCGCGTGGTGGGGGCGAGCGAGGCTTGATACGCCGCCGGCGGGGATTTCAGCCGGCGCGCGAATGTGCGATGACTAGGCCTCCACCACCAGAATGGATGCCGCCATGAAATGCCCCACTTGCAACACCGATCTTGCAGAGACCCGGCGCGACGGGATCGAAATGGAGGTCTGCCCTTCCTGCCAGGGAATGTGGCTGACCCCGAAGGAATTGACCGACCTGGAAGACGAAGTGTTCGATTTCGGCGATGACGAAAAAGGCAGCCTGATGCTGGGCTCGTCGCAGACCGAACTGAAATGCCCGCAATGCGCCAAACCGATGAAGAGATTCGGCTACCGGCTCTATGACCTGGAGATGGACTTCTGCGACG
>Ga0210386_10005012_pt1 | contig 10831 bp, 6 predicted proteins | sample IncBWH32OmetaG_FD_160091 | JGI IMG/M metagenome (GOLD analysis project Ga0210386, IMG submission 160091) | Forest soil microbial communities from Barre Woods Harvard Forest LTER site, Petersham, Massachusetts, United States - Inc-BW-H-32-O ... | reverse complement strand
TCTACTATCGACCTGCTTATTACGGATGGGCCTACAATCCGTGGGCAGCGCCGATCAGCTACCAGTGGGGATTTGAGACTAATCCATGGTATGGGCACTACGGCTACTACTTCGCTCCCGCACCGTCTTACCCCACGGCTTCACTTTGGCTGACCGACTACATGATCTCGTCGGACCTGCAGCAAGCATATGCAGCTCATGCGGAAGGTAGTGAAGTGGATGGTGCTGACCAAACAGCGGGTGGCGCACCGATGCTTACGCCCGACGTGAAGCAGCAGATTGCCGACGAGATCAGGAACCAGTTGGCGCTCGAAAACCAGGAAGCCCAACTAAATACAACACAGCAGGATGTGGACCCAGGCTCGAGCGGAATTGACCGCATGCTGAACGACGGTCACTCGCATGTGTTTGTGGTCGGTTCCCCTCTGGATGCGGAGGACGCCCTGCAAAACGCATGCGCTCTAAGCGACGGCGATGTCTTGTCTCTGCGCTCCGCAACGCTGCCAAATGCAACGACAGTGAAATTGGTGGTTCTGGCGAGCAAGGGCGGGAGGGAATGCAAGAAGGAAGCCACAATTACCGTCATAGTTGAGGATCTGCAGGAGATGCAAAACCATATGAGGGAGAGCATCGACGCTGGGTTGCAGGAAATCCAGACCAAGCAAGGCAAAGACGGATTACCCTCGATTCCCTCTGAAGCACAAGCCCCGCCAGCGCAGGCGCGGTACGCTGCCATCGCTCCTCCGGAGGATCTGAACGCAGAGGCGGAGATTAAACAGCGTGCCCAGCAGGCAGATCAGGCGGAGAAAGAAGTGACGGGCACATTGAACGACGGACACCAGTAAAGATCCATCCCTGAATTGCAGCGAGAAGTCACCTAAAAGCGGGGAGAGTAAAGCTCTGGCTTTGCTCTCCTTAGCGCAGCTTTTGGACCTCGCGTGTCCAAATAGAGCGAAATCATCTGAGGAAATGGCCGGTCGTTCCTTTCTGGTGAGGGCTTCTGAAAAAATCTTCGATTCTGTAAGCCTTGATTGAATTAGAGGAAGCAAATTGCCGATTAGATAGAGATGGTGTAGTTGGTCAAGTTCACATCGAAAGCGAGATACGGCTCATGCAGAGCGGGACGAATCGGAACTGCAGAAATCTACTTCAAAGAAAAATCTTGGCCGTGATGCACCGACGGGTCTGGATTGGAATGGTTGCCGCCTTCCTGGTCTCAGCAATTCCATTGAGGGCCCAGGAAAACGAAATCAAATCACTGGCGGAGGAGCTTTCACGCTCGATCAGCAACGGACCACATCGAACCGTCGCCGTTGTCGACTTTACTGACCTGCAGGGGAATGTAACCAACCTCGGTCGATACATGGCGGCAGAACTAGAAAGCGCTCTCGCCAATGCCGGGGGGAACATCGACCTCGTGGACCGCACCCGTCTCCAGTTGCTGATGCAAGAACACAAGCTTGCCGGTACGGGAATTATCGATCCCTCAACAGCACGTCAACTTGGGAGGATTGCGGGTGTTCAGGTGTTGGTCTCTGGGACCCTCACTCCTCTCGGAGATACGGTCCGGATGACCGTGAAGGCTTTGGACACAGAGAGTGCAAGGGTCGTAGCCTCTTATCCAAGAAGCATTCTGAAAACACGAGACATCGTGCAACTGCTCGGTCAGCCGGAGGCGGTGCCAAACCAGCCCGTAGCCGAAGATCTATTGACCTCTCCTCAAGGGCCGGGCGCCCCCTCGCCCGCCACTCCAAGTCCTTCCACAAAATCTGTTTCGATTCAGCAGATCGATTTCGTTTTGAAGTCTTGCATACTCTCAGGCCGTTCCCTCTCATGCGGACTTCTGATCACAAACCGAGCCGATGATAGAGACCTGGACCTATTCGTTGGCCGTTGCCACAACTCACTTCCCAGGTTGATCGATTCGGACGGCAATGAATTTCACGCTGACAGCGTGACTCTGGGGATGAAAGAGACCGGATGCGGCGATCTACAGGGAACACTTGTATCTGGAGTGTCGACGAAGGCAGCGTTAAATTTTGAAAACGTGTCAGCAATCTTAGCCATGATTCCGAGGATGGACATCGAGGGCGAAGTTGCAGGCCATCACATTGCCGTTCAATTCAGGAATATCCCAGTTCTACCGAAGCGTTAGTGCAGATACTCTTCTAGGCTCGATCGACCGAAGCTTGAACAGGTCGAAATGGGTATTAATACATCTGAATGGGCGTTTGCGCAGAAGTGGAATTACCATGACGAATTTTGAATTTCTCAAGTCGCACAGCCAAGATTGGGCAAAATGGGGAACACAGGCTGAGGAATATCTCTATACGGATCCGAGCTCCAGCGTGACGAAGCTGCGAGCGCTTGCGGAGGCGATCGCGGAAGAAGCATTCAAGTCAAAAGGCCTCACTATGAAACCCGACAAATCCGGTCAGGTCCGATACAACTATGCCGGTTACGTCGCAGCGATCAGTGAAGCGAAAATCGCCCGGCAGGAAGTACTGGATGCTTTTTACGCGAACAAGGAAAACGGAAATGAAGGCGCACACAAGCAGACTGCCACAATGGAATCTGCAGAGCGCGTTCTTCGATCAACCCACCTTTTGGCCAGTTGGTTCATAAATACCATTAAGGGCAAACGCCTCTTTATTCCACGATTCGTGCTTCCCAACCGTCCAAGCATAGCGCCACCGGCTGACCCGGAGTCTTCACCCGGTGTAGCGGGCCCCGACATCGATCAGTCGAGTGATAAAACGGGCTCATCCATTCCGCCATGCAGCTCAGGAAACGAGCCGCCGAGCGTTCACGCGGAAACGCCAGCAGCCAGCTCTACCGGAGACCGACCGCCCAAAGCATGCGAAGAACAGCTCGGTGGCACCCCAAAATCGTCGAGCGGACGAGCCGCGGTCTTTGGATCGGACAGCGCAACGACCAAGTCAAACTTTGAATTTCTCAGACCTTATGACAAGAAATTGGCTGACATTGGCAGCGAGGCCGAAGGACTGTTTGCCAATTCGTTTCCTGGGGCCTCCGCCGCCCGACTCCGACTTCTTGGGGAATCACTTGCGAAAGCGATCACAGGGAAGCTTGGCCTGCATGTTGGCCTGAACACTTCATTCCTAGAATGCATTCAAGCACTCGATGCAAAGCTGGTTCGCGATCACGAGATTGCTGAAGCGCTGGACGTAATTCGACAGTTAGGCAACGTAGGGACTCACAATTTCTTGCATTGTGCCGGTATCGCCTCGGAAATGATGGAAAAGAATTATTTCGTCGCATCGTGGTATGTGAAAACCCTTATGCGATCGAACGAGCCAATTCCGGAATACGTACCACCGGAGACGCAGCCGGAGGAGGTGGTTCCAGCCTGGAAGAAATTTGTCGGCACAAAGCAAGGCAATTGGGCAGTCGCGGTGGCGACTGTGTTGGTCTCCATTTTTGGCTACTTTATCGTGGTCGATGAGAAGCACCGCCCGGTCCTTGCCTTGCGCAACACTTTTCGCATCGTCTCCTTTCTTCTCATTCTCGCGCTGCTCGCGCTACCGCTCTTTATCTTTGCCAACGGCCTATCGGTGTGGGGAGCCTACCACCTCTTCGTCAGTTCCATCGCTGAGAAGCTTGACTGGAACGAGTACCTCATTCATTCGCTTGGCTTGGTTCTCCTGCTGCCCTTCTGCTATTCTGTGCGGCTCGCCTTTTCGCGGAAAAGTTCCCGCCGCGTCGCAGGATGTGGCGTGCTGATTTTCATGGCTGTCGGCTACAATCTCATGTTCTATTACGCAACCAAGGACACGCCGTTAGGCGCCAAATGGTATGAACTCACCGATGAAGGCTGCAAGTTTTACGATAGGCCTGGTTTCAGCCGGTCAACAAATAAGCCTCTTCTCCCAGTGACGTCCGACGTGTGGCGTGAGTGCCAGATCGAGGCCGGTCCGATGGAGGTGGTCGATCCTGCGTCTAATTCGTGGTTCAATCCGACTTCCGGTGCGCCGATGCTCTGGTACTCCGGCGATACCGGTGGCAACCTGGTGTTCTATAGGCGGCCCGGCGTAGATCCCAATGCCGGTGTAAAGTTGCTTCCAGTAACGCAAGAGTTGCACGTGAGGTGGCTTGCCTCACGCCAGCCTAGACCGGTGACACCCCAAACGCCGCAGGACCCGCTACGCATTATCCTTCACCCCGCAGCGGCCGACGGGCCCGGTGTGCTGCTTCTGGGACAAACTCCGGATAGCAGAGGAGGAGCGGAGGCTCTTGAACGCCATCTTTCTGGCGTGAACACATCAGCTTTTTCCTCCGGTGAACTTGAGCGCCGAGGATACGCCGCCAAGTTCTTCCAGGGAGATTCCAGTCTGGTTCGCGAGGCACTTTCCATTACCCACCTCAACTCGCTCATAGTGGCTGAGGTGAAGACGGATTGCAGCAAGCGAAGCTCGCTCGATGCGGACCTTCTCTCCTGTGACCTGATGGCCAATGCACGCAAATTTGACTCGCACGGAAACTCTGCGGGATCGCAGCTGTTCCAAGCCACCGGAGCTGGCTTCAATCAAGATGCCGCTCTCGACGCGGCGGCCCTGCGAGCTTCGGCTAACCTGTCGGCATTTGCGAAACAATAACTATCAGAGAGCGCCGCCCGCACTTTTCCGGCCTTACGGTCAGATTGGTTTGGAGCTTATTCATGATCCGACCTCGCATTTTCGTTCTCCTCGCTTTGGTATGCGTGAGCTGTATAAGGACTTACATATCTACGCCCGCCGCAAGCAAACCATTCAGAGACTTGGTGCGCAGGATGCCGAATTAATTCGGACTTCAGAATGTCAACCGCTTCGAACCACCACCGACTTTTCCAAAGACATGACGACAAGCCTTTGCAAAATTCACCACGGAAAAACGAGTTCTCTCTCGCAAATCCCGGCGAACGGTACCAGGACGGTGATGTGATTTTGTACCCGAAAGTGCCAACTCGTCGTCTCGTGCTGGCAGGACGATGTCAGCGATTCTGGCTTCGCACGGGCGGGAAGTATCGCCGACCTTCGCGACGCAATCGGCCCAAAGAGGTTCTTCGATGACCCCTCATCCAACTGGTGATGGCCGTTCATCGGCTGCGCTTCGATGACGACCCGGTAAACACCTGGATGTTAACTTCCGGTGGAGAATGCTTCCACCGTTAGGGGTGGCGTCAAAGCCCTGCCATTCTTCGGCAGGATCCAACGTTTTGAACGGACTGAATTGAGTGTATTCAGTAGAATACGAACTGGACTAGTCCACAAACGCGATGAAATTCGTGAAACGTTCTGCTAAAGAAGAGCGCTGAAGTGATGCACTGATGCCGCCGAATCGGAGTTCTGTATCTCAGTGCCTTCGGCGCGGACGGCAAACCCAGGCCAGCGTGAATAGATTGAAAGCGACGCCCAGTGCAGTCCACCGCGCCAGGTTACGTCCCGTATGCTTCGCAAATGTGTATGCAATCATTCCACAAATTGCGCTGGTTACCACGATGATGTACCAAAGATCAGCCATAGAATTCCCCCTTGTCCGTTAAGACAGTTGTATTTGCAATCGCTTGTTTGTTGCCGGTCAGAAATTGCTCCCTGCGATTGCTTCATGCGCCCGGCAATGGTCCGAAATGGATCGCATCTCGAGGAAGCTTGATTTGAAACTTTCCCGGTCGGCTCCCCCCGTTGTCGATCAGATACGGTTCGGCGCGGGCTCCGAGCAACTTTCGGAGGCTTTTCTGTAATCGGCTGAGCTGCATCGAGAATTGTTCACCCTCCATACCTTTTCGCAGGGACCTTCTTGTCAGTTCATTCAGGTCTTCCTCATCGTGAACGCACTGCCGCAGTTCCTGAATATATAGACTTCCCCATTCTGGATCCTCAACTCCTTTAATTGGAGCAGCGAGTGGGCCTTTCCCTTCAGAAGCTCGCCGCGCAAAGACGCTCAGCATTGCCAAAGCGGATTTGCGCATTGAATACACGTGGCCGCCAGCGCTGAATCGGCACTGCGCCAAGTCTATGACCAACAGAGGTGGTCCAATCTTTTCGTTTGCTGCCTGCACCACCTCGCTAAAACTGCTGAAGCCTCGCAAGAGCGAATCAGGCAATCCATAGCGCATGCGTACAAAGGGGATTTCAGCCAACATCAGGGTGGCTTCGGACGCATCAAGAGGTCTCTTGTCCTTACCTTCGATCACTCGGCGTGCAGGCGAAGGATAGAAAAAATCATTCGCAAATTCGTAGTCAACTGGCGCCAGGACATGGGAAAGTCGGTCTTGTGGCCTGCCAAAAAGTGACAATGCATAGCCAGCATAGAATCCCATCGTCTTCCTGCCACCAGCGAGGGACACATGTAATGCGCTATCGTCATCGGCGGTAAGAGCGCGCATTTGCTCCGTAATGCAGTCGGCTGCGCATCGGTTATCATCGGCTGTCCGAATGTCCTCAAGGGGCATTTCCGATGGGTCGCAAAGCACGTGGATATTCTCGTCGGGAAAACTGATGCCATGGAGCCCGTAGTCATCGCATAAACGGCGGAACCACCCGGGGTGCTCTGAAAGTAGGAGCAGTCTAGCGCGATTGGCCCCTTCCTTAGTGCATAGAAGGTGCACCTCCGTCGGGACAAACCGGTCGTGCCCACCTGTAGCCAGCGCATGGATTGTTTCCGTCACGATCTGTGGCGTCAGCCCTGAAACAGCAAGCAAGATGCGCTTTGAGAATTCTGATGGTCTCTTCATTCGGTCTTGGGCAGAAACACTCACCTGCCCAACTTATCGGAATGCACACGACTTTTGTTAAGTGCAAGCTTGCACTCACGCCGAATATTTCGGTTTCCGTTACTGGCTCAAATGCATTTCCGTGCAAGCTTTCAGTCCGAAGAAAACCATCGATTCTGCGGTATCCCTGTTGTTGGGGATGTTAGGTCAATGATCCTCGAAGAGGCAGTCTGGCTCGAAGGAAAGAGCAGAGGCGCTATGTTCAACCGACTAATCCACTTGCCAAGTTTTCGATCGCAGTCTGACACAACCACCCCTTGGATAGTGGCTCTAGTTGTACTCGCCTTCAATTTGCTTCTTTTGCCGACGTCTTTTCACAGCATGTACATCTGGCTCATGCGCATTGCTGCACCTGCATTGTTAGCGGCTGTGCTGAAACTACGACGGGACGTGATGCTGGCCCGCGACGCTTTGGCAAAAGCTGCTGAACGTGATCGTGAGCTTCGTAGAACGAATCAGGAGCTTGCGCACATGGTGTCTGTAGATCCCATGACAGGCGTAGGGAATCGCCGTTGTTTCGAACAATCGCTCGAGAGGGAACACGCTCGAATGTTACGTGACGCATCGAGTCTTTCATTGATTCTCATAGACGTCGACTATTTCAAGTTCTTAAACGACTCCCAAGGGCACCAGCGCGGGGATGAGTATCTTGTCAAGGTCGCTGAGGAGCTGAGATCGTGCGCAATGAGGCCAGCCGATGTCGTTTCGCGTATTGGAGGAGAAGAATTCGCCCTGATCCTACCCGAGACCGATGAGTCAGGAGTCCTTGTTATCGCGGAACGGGCACGTCGAGCTGTTTCTGATCTTCGTCTTACCCACTTCGCTTCGCCTGTCGGTCCTTTCTTAACGATCAGCTTGGGGGTAGTTACATCAACATCCGGCAATATGAAGGAACTGATCGCGGCAGCAGATCGTGCGCTCTACGCGGCCAAACATGCGGGCCGAAACCGCGTCGCATCATACGGTTCCCTTCAACCGAGTAATGACCCTTTCGGGGAGAAGATGCCTTCACGGCCTAGCGATCGGCCAGTTCTTGAGCGATCCAGCTCTTGAGCGATCACGACTACGCGAACCGAGGTCAGGATAGCGATGGAATTCACGGCGAAGCACAGCGAAATCCATGAGTGTTCCAATGCTCCAGCGGAGTTTCTTGCATGGGCGCGTGCGAATTCCCGAACTTATGGAAGCATTTCAGCCGTCAATCCTGAATGGATTATGTGGATGGCCGATAATCAAACGGCGCCCGCGGGTGTCCTCAATTTCCTAAAAGGCAATTCGGATTGGCACGTACGGGCTCTCGTTGCCCTCAACGGCAACACTCCAATCAAAGCTCTCGATAAGTTGAAGAAAGACCCGAACGAGATTACGGAACATCAGATCGCGTTGGAGACGTCTTCCACGCGGACTCGCTTCCTGGCTGAGCAGTCTCTCGCCTTTGGGAGACCAGTTGGGTTCGAAGAGCAGCGGCAAGGCGATAAGAATGTGACCCAATACCAAGTTCAAGCCTTTGCTGAATCGGTGTTCGACCAGACGCGGTCCGCGTTTTGCATGATGGGCGCAGTCTCCGAACTGGCAAATGAATCGGTGTGAAGCGTTAAATCAGCATGGTCAGGTTATCCTCATGCGGACTGTTGAGAGGATGCCACGGCAAAGAAATTACTGTCGGCTTCCGGCGTCCGGGCATTCTTCCATTTCTCCGAAAACAAATGCAGTTGGGCCGCACATCCCGCGCGGGCATCCCACATCTGCCAGAAGGGTAAACTCTTTCCGCGTTTCAGCCGATCTATCAAACCAAGTGCGTTTCCAGGGATGGTGTGTCGTGAAAGTCAGGGCTCTGCAGCATTTTCTTTGTGTTCTCTTAATCCTTTCCGTTCAAAACGCTGTCATCGGAGCGCAATCATCGCGGCAGATCTTGGCCCGTCGCGTACCGGCAGCGGTCGCAAATGGTCGTGCTAAGCCACTGGGGCAACTCCCCGCTACTCAGCGGATGAACATTTCGATTGTTCTACCACTCCGAAATCATACTGAATTGGCGAATTTGCTGAAGAGCCTTTACGATCCGTCGAGCCCGGATTATCACCGTTTTCTCAGCGTGACGGAATTCACAGGGCGTTTTGCTCCAACGACAGACGACTACCAGGCAGTGGTAGAGTTCGCGCGCGCCCAGGGGTTCACACTGAAAGAGCTTCCTGCGAATCGGCTAGTTGTACCCGTCACCGCCACAGTCGAGCAGATACAGAATGCTCTGAATGTGCAAATGCGCCATTATCAACACCCGACCGAAAGCCGGGTCTTCTTCTCTCCTGATCGCGCACCCTCTATTCCTGCCGGCCTGAACATAGCGGATGTCGTTGGACTAGACAGCTATACGATCCCGAAGCCTCAGGTGGTAAAGTCCAGCCTCGATCAAAATGCAAAAAGCACGTCCGTGATCGGTTCTGGCCCTGGCGGATCCTATTTGAGCAGCGATATGCGCGCTGCGTATTATGGGGGTTCAGATCTCACCGGTGCCGGACAAACTGTCGCACTTGTTCAGTACGACGGCTATGATATCAACGATGTCGTTAGCATCTTTGCCGGTGCCGCAACTGCGACCAACAATGGAACCGATAACGTAATCACCTACACGCCGGCGGTCGACGGACCGAGCTATTCCATACCAATTCATAATGTCCTTCTGGATGGCGCGACTGGAGCCACTGGGCAGTTTTTTAGTCCTGCGGATGACGCCGAACAATCGATAGATGTTGCACAGGTAATCGGAATGGCGCCAGGACTGAGTCAGGTGCGCGTCTACATAGGCAGGAACGATGTAGACATTCTGAGCGCGATTGCGTCGGAAGACTTAGCCCAGCAAGTGAGTATTTCGTGGACATGGACGACCGATGCAACTACGGACGATCCATTCTTTGAAGAAATGGCCGCCCAAGGCCAAAGCGTGTTCGCAGCTTCGGGCGACTATGGCACATACGTTCCGTGGAACACGAGCTACCCAGCCGAAAGCAACTATATTACTGCGGTCGGCGGGACTTCACTCGTTACTTCGGCGGCCGGAGGTGCCTGGGCCTCGGAGACAGCTTGGGATCGCACAGGTGGCGGCGTAAACCTTGATGATATCTTGATCCCCGATTGGCAGACACTGGCCATCAATGGGACCAACGGTGGTTCGGCGACGCTACGCAATGTTCCGGACGTAGCGATGGAGGCCGATTTCGATAATTACGGATGTTCCATGGGCGTCTGCTTGCCGACATATGCAGGCACAAGCTTTGCCGCGCCCCGGTGGGCCGGTTTCATCGCGCTCGTCAATCAACAGGCTGCCGCGGCAGGATCTCCTTCTGTGGGCTTTATCAACCCCGCTCTCTATTCCCTTGGCGAGGGTGCGAACTACAACAGCGAGTTTCATGACACTGTGAACGGCAGCAACAATTATTACGGGTTGGCGCCCCTTCCGTATTACAACGCGGTCGCCGGGTACGATCTGCTCACCGGATGGGGAAGCCCAGCGGGGCAGGCTCTGATCGATGCCCTCGCCCCGCCCGCGTCTGCTGGATTCAACCTCTCCTCTTCCGCCAGCACTCTTACCATCAAGCCTGGCGATCAGGGAACATCGACCATGTCGGTGGTAGCGCAAAACGGCTTTACAGGCAGCGTAAATCTGGCCGTTTTAGGCTTGCCCAATGGCGTTACACCTTTCTTCAGCATCAATCCCGTTACAGAAATCAGCGTGCTCACGTTGTCGGTTGCAAGTTCGGCGGTTCGTGGATCGTACGCCGTCACAGTGACTGGCACCAGCGGCGCGAGCCAGTCAAGCGTCTCGTTGACGTTAAATGTGGATGCGCCCGGATTCAGCATATTGTTTCCTTCATCCACCTTCATGGTTCCACAGGGTGCAACCGCGACAACGAAAGCGTCCATCATACGATATGGCGGGTTTACGGGCGCTGTGAATCTCACAATTACGTCGCCTTTGCCTCCCGGTCTCAATGCGGCGTGGAGCCAAAACCCGACCACCGAGTCCAGCGAACTTTCCGTCAGTACGACCAGTGATACGTATGC
>Ga0210386_10005011_pt1 | contig 10835 bp, 7 predicted proteins | sample IncBWH32OmetaG_FD_160091 | JGI IMG/M metagenome (GOLD analysis project Ga0210386, IMG submission 160091) | Forest soil microbial communities from Barre Woods Harvard Forest LTER site, Petersham, Massachusetts, United States - Inc-BW-H-32-O ... | reverse complement strand
CCGTCGACGAGATGTCCCGCCCCGTCGAGCTGGGCGTGGAGCGCCGAAAGTCGCCCGTGGCACGCTCGGTTCGTCGGGATACCGGCGGCACCCCGACGTTCCAGACGCCCCCGACACCCGCGACGAAGTACCCGGCCTCCGGTCCCCACCAGGTCACTGGTCGCCCGCAGCCGGCTCACGGACGTCCTTCGCGCCGGCGGACCGCGGCGGCTGATCCTTCTCCACGCACCCTCGGGGTTCGGCAAGAGCACGCTGGCGGCGCAATGGCGTGAGGAACTCTGGCCGGTGCTCGAAGAGCACGGCGATGACGCCTGCCGCTACGTGTTGACGTCGCTCATCGACGAAATCCACGAGAAGGACGACCGGATCGCGGTGGTGATCGACGATTGGCATCGCGTTTCCGACAGCCAAACCAGTGCCGCCCTCGGTTTCCTGTTGGACAATGGATGCCACCACCTGCAGGTCATCGTGACCAGCTGGTCTCGCGCCGGATTGCCACTGGGCAGGTTGCGGATCCGCGACGAATTGGTCGAGATCGATTCCGGTGCTTTCGTTTCGACACCGACGAGGCGGCCTCGTTACTCAACGATGTAAGCGGCCTAGAGCTGTCGCGCGGCGATGTGGAGGCGTTGACCACATCGACCGACGGGTGGGCGGCAGCGCTGCAGCTCGCCGCACTGTCGCTGCGGGGCGGCAGCGATGCGAGCACCCTGGCGGGCAGGCTTTCCGGTGCCAGCGACGTGATCCGCGAATTCCTGGGCGAGAACGTGCTGGATACCCTCGGACCTGATCTGCGCGAGTTCTTAGTGGTGACATCGATCACCGAACGGACCTGCGGCGGGCTGGCATCCGTGCTCGCGCGGGTGACCAACGGGCTGGCGATGCTGGACGAGGTCGAGCAGCGCGGCCTGTTCCTGCAGCGCATCGACGACGACCCGAATTGGTTCCGCTTCCACCAGATGTTCGCCGAATTTCTGCGCCGTCGGCTCGAACATGACGGGCTAGATCGGGTCGAACAACTCCACCGCACCGCATCGTCGTGGTTCGCCGAGAACGGCTACCTCAACGAGGCCGTCGACCATGCGCTAGCTGCGGGCGATCTCGCCCGCGCGGTTGATCTTGTCGAACAGGATGGGACAAGCCTGCTCGAGCAATCGAAGATGACGACGCTGCTCGGAATCGTGAAGAAGTTGCCGCCGCAATTGGTGGTTTCGCGGGCCAGGCTCCAACTCGACATCGCCTGGGCGAATATCCTGTTGCAGCGTTCGACGCTCCCTCCGGGCGCACTGAACCGCTTCGAGGCGGCCCTGGGCCACGCGGACCTTTCCGGTGCGGCACAGGAGGATCTGCGAGCTGAGGCAGACGTGGTGCGAGCGGTCGCCGAAAGCTACGCCGATCGGGTCGAGCGCGTGGACGATCTCGTGGCCGAGGCAATGTCGAGGCCGGACACCCTGCATCCGCGCGTGCCTGGGTCGGCCGGAAGCGCCGCGGCGTTCGCCGCGATCTGCCGCTTCGACTTCGTCGGCGCGCATCGGTTGCTTGACTGGGCCGCGCCCTACCAGGAGATGATGGGACCGTTCGGCACCGTTTACGGACGCTGCCCCGGCGGCATGGCCGCGAGGTATCAGCTCGATATTCCCGCGGCCCTGACGAGCTTCCGAGGGGCATTAGAGATCGCCACGGGAGTCGGACCCCACTCGCACGCGGCCCGGCTCGCTGGTGCGCTTCTCGGTGAATTGCTCTACGAGACTGGCGACCTGGCCGAGGCCGCGCGGCTACTGGATGAGAGCGACCTGCTCGGAGCCGACGGTGGCATCGTGGACTCTTTGGCCGCCAGGTACGTGATTGGTGCGCGGATCAAGGCGGCGCAAGGCGATCATGGGTCCGCGGCTGATCGTCTTGCCACCGGCGCGAAGGCCGTGGTCCACCTGCGGCTGCCGCGCCTCGCGGCCCGGATCAACAATGAGCAAATCCGGCTGGGCATCGAGCTACCTCAGGCGGTCGCCGCGGGTTTGCGATCGCCCCGCACCATTCCCCGTGACAATGGAATCGCCACGATGACAGCCGAACTCGACGAGGACTCCGCGGTTCGCCTGTTATCGGCGAGCGATTCTGCGGACGACCACGAGCAAGCATGCCGACGGGCCGCCGATCTGGTAGCTGCAATCGATGGCGAGCGCAGACCCCTCGCGGCGCTGCAGGCGCAAGTGCTCCACATCGAAACGCTCACCTCCGCCGGCCGCGAAGCCGACGCCCGAGACGAACTGGCGCCAGTAGCCGCGAAGTGTGCCGAACTCGGGCTGTCTCGTCTGTTGGTCGATGCGGGACTCGCGTAGCGCGGAGTCTTGACGTTGAAGTGGCGCTGTTGTGCCAGCGGTTCGGGACGGCGGTCTTGCAAAGTCCGCGATAGCGCGAGCACGCCTGCGGCGCAGAATCCGTCATGACGGGCAGTGGTCACTGCTGTGCGTCAGCCTCCGTCAGAGGACCGCGGCCTGACGACGGTGCTCGTGCGAGATCGACTGCCCACCAATAGGTCCGAGACCGTCATCCAGTGAGTTGGCGATCCGTTCACGCCTCGGCTGGCGAGCGTTGGTGATCGCGCCGACTGCGGTCACGGCCGCTGGGATGAAGATCGGGAACAAGACGATCAAGGCTCTGGGGTGTGGACATTCCGCTCTACGCGTTCGTCGCCGCGCCAACCGCTGCCGATCTTGCCCGGGTAGTGACGACCGGCGGTAAGGCACGGGCGTTCGATCCGCTTGTCGCGCTGCGCAGCTCGGGCGAGACGGCAACAAGATCATGTCATGCCGAAGCTACCGGCGAAGTTCTGGCGCGTCGCGGTTGTCGACCACGACATCGCGACCCGTTAGGAGGGCCAAAACATTCGTGGAATCATCAAATTGCCGACTAATGCCCACCCTCGACCATCGCCTCGGCCCAGGCGATGTGTCCTTCGAAGCCAAGCGATTCCGCCATCGCGCGATAGCGACCCGCCAAGTCGCCGTAGGCAACGTCGTCGCCGCGGGCACAGGCGAGCAGCGCGCGCAGCCGCAACAGCACAACGTCGCGCAGCATGAAGCCGTCCGCGGGCGGGCGTGCCAGGCGGTCGATGGCGGCGTCGGCTTCGGCCACGTCGCCCACGGCGCCGCGGTCCAGCAGTGTCTCCACCAGAACACTCGTCGCAGGAACGCCCCACAACAGCAGCCGTCCCTCACGGAACAGATGGTCGATGGCGGTGCGCATGAGCGGTACTGCGCCATCGCGATCCCCCCGCCGAGCCCTCTCACGCGCCAGGTACGCGTTGACGAGCGGTAACTCGCCCAGGTTCTGTGCCTGGCGGACGAACACGTCGCCGGTTTCGTCCAGGAGCCTCTGTCCGCGGTCACGTTCCGCAGCCGTGTGGCGGTGCACCAGCGCAAGGCCCAACGTCGCCCGGGTGAAGGCCAACGCGAGATCATCACCAGATCGTTCGGCAATCCTTAGCGCCTCCTCGATCTCGCGCATCGCGCGATCGTCGGGCCTCAGCACGCCATACGGTATCCCCGCGAAGTAGGCGTAGGCGACGACCATGGAGTAGGTCAGGGGCTCGGCGCTGCGGGCCATGGCCAGGCCGCGCCGCAGGTCGTCGCGCCATCCAGGACGACCCAGGCAATACCGGGCAATGGCCCGCGACATCAAGGCGAGCGCTAATGGAGACCCGAAAAGGAGGTTGCCTTTGGACGGGTCACCGTCGGCCAGGTCGATGACCCGCTGTGACCACCGCAGCACGTCAGACCACTCGGCGCTTTCGATCTTGGCGTAGATGGCCAAGGAGGAGAGCCCCACCGTCAGGTTCGGATCGCCGACCGACTCGATGAGGGCTATGGCTTCGGATGCCAGTTGCGACGCCTCGCGGAGCCGGTCCTGAAACACGTGACCTGCCACCAGCCCTGTCATGGCGACGGCCAGTGACGCCTTGTCCCCGGCGGCGGTGCACAATTGCCGCAGTTCCTCGAAGCGGTCCCCGGCGACGCTGATATGGACTCGCCAGGCGGTCGCGTACAGCATGGTGCGCGGGGCGATGCGCATGGCTGCCCGGTCCGGGCTATCGGCGGGTAACGCATCGGCGATCTTTATGGCGCGCCCCCAACTCAGTCGCGCCGCGGCGATATCGCGGTTGGTCGCCCACGTTGCGGCACGCATGTGCCAGCCGTACGCGGGCTGCAGGTCGTCGGCGGCCTGCAGATGTTCGGCGATCAGTGCCGCGTTCTCCTCCATCGACCCCGGCGCAGACTCTTGGATCGCGGCGGCCAGGCGCCGGTGCCATTCGGCGCGATCGGATTTCAGCTGCGATTCGTAGGCCACCGCGCGGATCAGCGGGTGGCGGAAGGCGTACTCGGCGCTCGGGGTGAACCGCACCTGGTCGATCAGCTCCGCGCTGAGCAGCTCATCGACCACCGCATCGATCCCCAGCGCGGCCAGTAGTCCGGCTTCGAAGCGAGCTCCGATCACCGACGCCGCGGTCAACGTCCGCCTGGCCGGGGTGGTCAGCCGGTCGATGCGCGACTCGATGGCCGCCTGCACCGTGGCCGGCACGCTCAGCTCGGCGACATCCGCGCGACAGACATAGCCACCGTGATCACCGGCCAGCACCCCGCGCTGCACCAATTCCCGCACCATCTCCTCGGCGAAAAACGGATTCCCCGCGGCCCGCTCGGCGATGATCGCCGCCAGCTCGACGACCGAGGGATCCGACCCCAGCAGCTCACCGCTCAGCGCCGCGGTGTCCGAATCACCCAGTGGGGCAAGCGCTATCGTCTGGGCGCCGTGCACCCGGGTCAGCGCTCCCTGATACTCGGGGCGGAAGGTGATCAGCACCATCGACGGGGTGCGCGCAATGACGGTGAGGAAGTCGGCCAGCATCGACTCGCTGACCGGATCAATCCAGTGCGCGTCCTCGATGAGGTAAAGCGCCGGTTGGGTGCGCGCCAGCGACACGGTGTTGATCAGCGCGGTCAACCGGCGCCGCCGCGCATCCGGGTCGATCTGGGGCAGCGACACATCGGGGTCGGCGATGCCGAGCAGATCATCAAGCAGCAGCAGATCCTGCGGGTCGGCATCCGGGACTTGTTCCCGGACCCCGGCGCGGGCGGCTTCGCCGTCCAGGTCAGCCACGCCGACGCCCGCGCGCAGCAGCCGCGTCACGGCATGGAACGGGACGTCACGGGCATGCGACTCGCAGAAGGTCCAAAACACCTCGACCCCGCGACCGGCCGCCAGCGCCGCGGCCTCCCGGGCCGCCCGGCTCTTGCCGATGCCCGGCGGTCCCACCACCGTCACGACAGCACCGCGGCCACCGCTCGCGCGGTCGACCATGGCGTCGAGGGCCGCCATCTCCCAGCGCCGGCCGACCAGGCTGGCCTCGGCGCGCCCGACCAGCCCATCCCGCGGGCTGATCGCCAGCAGCCGCCGCGCGCGCACCGGTTCGTCGGCGCCCTTGATGCGCACCCACTCCGGTTCGGCCAGCATCACGGTGTGCTCGACCAGCCGCGCGGTGGACTCCGAGAGCATCACCCCGCCCGGCGGGGCCACCGATTCCATCCGCTGGGCAAACCCGACCGGCTCGCCGGTCGCGGCGTAGCCCAAGGCCCCCGAACCGATCTCACCGGCGATCACCCGACCCGAATTCAGGCCCACCCGCAACCGCAGCGTCACGCCATCGCGGCGGGCCACCTCGGCCGCCAACCGGTTGGCCTCCTCCTGGATGGCCAGCGCGGCCAGACATGCGCGAAAAGCGTGATCCTCCAACGCCATTGGGGCGCCGAACAGCGCCATCAGCCCGTCGCCGGTGTACTCCACGGTCCCGCCGCCGTAGCGCTGCACCACCGCCGCCGACCGCTCCACCAGCTCGGTCATGATGTCGCGCAGCCGCTCCATATCCACGGTGGCCGCGATGTCCATCGACCGGACAACGTCGGCGAACAGCACCGTCACCTGCTTGTACTTCGCGGTGTCACCCGAAGCCGCGATTGGGGCACCGCACTCGTCACAGAACTTGGCGTTCTCCCGCAGGCCAGTGCCGCACGACCCGCACGCCACGCACGCCGTAATCCAAGCACCACCGATCAAGGAGTCCCGAATGCCCCAACTGCCAACAATAGGGCGTTTACCAGCAAAGAACACCGTTATTCACCCCGGCGTTACGCGTTTCCCTGACTCCGCGGCGGCATAGCGCCTACCGCCCTGCCGCCGGGAACCGGCACGGGCCAAGGTCGCGCCCACCGTCCCACACCGCGCGGTCGCCGAGGGCCAGGCCGCTAGCCCATTCGGTGCCGGCGCAGTAGCTCGCTTCACCACCTGAGCCGCGCGGGTACGGGTACCAGCTCTGGGGTAGCTCGGAAGTGTTGACGCCGTCAGCACCTCTCGCGTATCCGTAGGTCGTTTCGCGTTGTTTCGCGTTGTTTCGCGTCGTGAATTTCGTCGTTTCCGCAGTTCATAGGGCTTATTGCAGCGCGTTCGATTCCCGGCAGCTCCACTGAAAACGGCCGAGTCACCGGCCGCAGGACACAGTCATCGCCGCGGCCACCTAGCAGGAAGACAACCTTACGCAGCCGCCCGCAGGGTGATCTCGGAGATTTCCGTCCGGCTCTCGCCATCCGTGGTGCCCAAGGTGGAGATCCACACCAGCACATTGGAGGTCTTGGTCCTGTCATGTACCGCTATGCGGTTGTGCCCCGGCTGTAGTGGAGTGGTTGGGGTCAGCTCGGTGGTGTCGGTCAGTTTGGCTGGGGCGTCGGTGGGCGACGAGCGGATCTGCACCTGGGTTCCTGTGCTGGACACGTCGATCGTCACGGCGCTCAGCGCGGTCGGTTCGGACAGGTGCAGCAACAGACCCATTCCTTCGATGAATTTCGGAAAAGGAACCGCGTCCTTATAGGTAACGGTGGACCACGCCGTGTCTGGGTTGCCGTCGATCGCCAAGTTGGCCTGCTGCGGATTGTCGGGGGCACCGTCGGGTGAAAACACCGTTGCGCTGACCGGCTTGACGATTGGTCCGGGGCGAGTCCAGATGCCGAATCCCTCGGTGAAGTACAGAACCGCAGCCGCGGTCAACACGATCACGCCAACGACGGCGACGCGTGCAACGATCCGGACCTTTCTGCCTTTCGGCGCCGTGTCTCGCGGCGATTTGGCGCGGATCTGGGACCGGCGTCGCTTCGGACGACCTCCGGCCGAAACCTTGACGACTTTATCGGCATCGAGGGTGTCGCCGTCCCAGAAGCCGCTGATTTCGACCTCATCCCCGTCCGCGAGCTGACCCGCTACGAGATCAGTTTGTATCTCGACCGGAACATGAGGACGCCCGTTGTCTAGTGGGTCATATGGGACCACCTGGAACGACAAGATCCCGACCTCATTTTGAGCACCGACCGCACTTTGCTGGACGCCGCGTGCTGTCCCACTAACGACCACATGCTCGAGACGCTGCGTGGCTGGACGTTCGCCTGAACCGAGGTCCTCGGCGGGGCCCGACCCCGACGTCTGCGAGCCGGATTGCGGATGCGCTGAAGAGGCATCGCGGCCGGGACCTTGCTGCGTGAGGGCTCGGGCAAAGTCGACGCAATTCGGGTATCGCTCCTTCGGGTCTTTGGCCAGCGCCCTTGCCAGCACGGCGTCCAGGTGCGCGAAATCGGGTCGGCGCTCCGATATCCGCGGTGGTGGTGTACTGAGATGGTGGCTGAGTACGACAGCGCGATTTGAGTCCTGAAAAGGTGGGGCGCCGGTTAATAGGTGAAAGGTCGTGGCAGCCAGCGCATATTGATCCGCTCGGCCGTCAAGCGGCTTGCCCAAGAGTTGCTCGGGGGCCACGTAACTGATAGTTCCTATGGCGACGTTGGCGTCAGTGAGGTTGCTGACGTCATCGATTCTGCGAGCGATGCCGAAGTCGGTTAACAACACCCTGCGCCGGTGGCCATCGGCCGTTGTCACGAGGATGTTCTCAGGCTTGACGTCACGATGGAGCAGACGGCGATCATGACCGAAGTCGAGCGCATCAGCCACCGCTGTCACGATTTCCCAGACGTCCTCTTCTGGCATGCCGCTCGGGTGGCGCTCCCGAACCAATCGGCCTGCGTCAGTGCCGTCCACGTAGTCCATCGAGATCCAGAGCCGGCCGTTGAACTCACCACGATCCAGAACGCCGACGATATGTGGGTGCCACAGCGTCGCTGCTAATTCGGCTTCGCGGTTGAATCTCGCCCGAAACTCCTCGTCGTCTGTTGAGGCCAATGACAGAATCTTCAGCGCGTCGTGACGAGGCAGACGAGGATGCTGGGCGAGGTAAACCTCACCCATACCACCAGTGCCGAGCAAGCGCTGAATAACGTAGCCAGCGAAGACTTCACCGTTGTTGAACGGCATGCCCGAAAGCCTACAAACCGGCACACCGAAGGAGCGAATTGCGGCGACGAGGAGTAGAACCGCCGCGTCAGGCTCTTGACGCCGTCAAGACCCGAGACGAAACCACAGGTAACGAGAGGTGGAGAGCAACACATCGCCCCGGCCCTGGCCGACGGTGAGTGCGGCCGGCGAATACGCATGTTCTGGTCGCCGTCTACTAGCGGAGAACCCGTCGCGGTCACTGCACTAGGGGTTAAGCAAGGTCCGACTCGTGTTCATTCGGCTCGTCGTTGCGGTACTGACGGACGCCGGTCTGCAGCGCCGCGCGCAGCAGGTCTGGGTCGTAGGCGAACGGTTCGGTCGAGTCGATGAATTGCTCGACGATTTTCACGAAGCGGTCCGGGTGATCGTCGTGCGGCACGTGTCCGGACTCCTCGAAGATCTCAAGACGCGAACCGGGGATCTGCTCGTGGGCCAGCCGAGCATGGCTTACGGGGATGATCAGGTCGTCCGCGCCCCAGATGATCTGCAGCGGAAGGTCTGGCATCAGATAGCTGCGGTCCAGCATCGTGACGAACTGGCCGCGCGTGTCGACCACCGCTCGTAGAGTCCGTGCGAATGCGCTCACGGCACCCGGTTTGCGCAACCCGCCGACCAGGCGCGGCAAACTGGCCGCTTCGCGGGTCAATCTTGTGGAGCCCACCACGTTTCCGACGGCGCGGCTCGCGAGTTGCAACGCGGGGACCGCGCCGGGCACTCTCAGCATCGAGAGCGCCTCGGCACCCATCGGCATGGCGGCCAAGCGCAATGCAAAGCTCACGTCTTTGGTCACGCCGCCGGCGCTCACCAGCACGACGCGCTCGACGAACTGCGGATATTGATAGGCGAACTGCATTGCGATGCCGCCACCCAGAGAATGCCCGACGATCGTGACACGGTCGATGTCGAGGGCGGTGAGCAGGTCGCGCATGCCGTTCGCGAAAGCCGTCAACGAGTAGTCGGCGCGCGGCTTGTCCGACTCGCCGTGGCCCAGCAGGTCGGGGGCGATGACGGTGAATCGTTGGGCAAGCTTGGCGTGCACGGGTTCCCACGTCATGGAGTTGTCGCCGACGCCGTGGAGCATCAGGATGACCGGGCCAGAGCCGGCGATACGGAAGGCACGGCGGTGGCCATGGATTGTGCGGAATTGCAGCGACGGCGAGGCGATATCCCGTACCGGCCGGAGGTGGCGGCGTGAACGGTCCCGCATGGTGTCGTCCCTCTCCTGGTGTGCGTCTCGATCGCCGCATCGGGGCGTCGAGACAAGCTTCCAGGGCAGCGCTTGCAAAATCCTTGCGGAATCCTTGCGACGTCCATGAGGGATGGTTGGCCACGAAAGCGTACGGGCATACGCCGAGCTCAGCGACTTCTTGCCACAGGGTTCGCGTGGTCTCTCGGCGGCCCGTCCGTCCCCGACTCGTCAGACAGTCAATTCATAAGTCAGGCGATGCAACTGTGGCCCTACGGACATCTGGATAATTCGCCAAGCGTGGACAGCAACAGGGTCACCAGTGCGACTGATTGAAAAACCTGGGTGCGCCTTTTGTGTTGACGCCGTCAACACCTTTCGTGTAGCCGCAGGTCATTTCACGTACTTTCACGTTGTTGTCGGCGTCGTCGAATTCAGCGTTTCCGCAGGCGGCGCAATTTTTGTAACGGGTTCGATTCCCCGCAGCTCCACCAGGAGTCACAGGCCAGGCCGAAAGGCCTGGGAAATGCTCGAGCAGGATGGCATCCTCATGACGGCCGTCGATACGGGCTGGATCACCGACGAGCGTCCGCACCCGGCCAAGCTGCGTCTCGCCGACGAGGGTTTCCATGCCCCGCTCGACCTTATCGACAGCGCCGCCCGCGTGTATGACCCGATCGTCCGGGGGGAGTTAGGCGAAGATCTGCACAGCTGCTTCCTGAAGGACTATTCGCTGAGCAACTGGGTAGCTTTCCTGATCTGCTGGGGGTCTACGCCGCGTTGGCGTCGACACCGGCTGCCTCCTCCGACATCTCGTCGTGCAGCCCCGGCAGCAGGGGGGCGTGCTACAGACGGTGGTGTGGTGGTGCCTCATCGCGCAGCCAGTCGTCGTTCGACGCCCGCCGCATCAGATCTTCGTCGCCGTACCTGTCCAAGTCCTCGGGCGTGACGTGCACCCGCGGCGGTTTCGACGCGGCCAGGGGCGGGGGTTCGGGGTCCATGGCGGTGATTGTCTCTGTCTAGACGGAAAGTTCCGGCGCCGCAACCGCACCCGATTGAACCTCACTCATCACAGGGCTTTCAGCACCGCGTAAGAGGGATCGGTACGGTCGCGGCTGGGGTCGTCGCGCCGGACCATCTCAGTGACTTCTCGGATTTCGTCGAAGTCGAACAAAGTCAGACGTTTGTCGATGCGCCACTGGCCATCCCGCCGCGACCACTCGTCGAG
>Ga0210386_10005010_pt1 | contig 10836 bp, 6 predicted proteins | sample IncBWH32OmetaG_FD_160091 | JGI IMG/M metagenome (GOLD analysis project Ga0210386, IMG submission 160091) | Forest soil microbial communities from Barre Woods Harvard Forest LTER site, Petersham, Massachusetts, United States - Inc-BW-H-32-O ... | reverse complement strand
TGACGCCCCCTGCTGCTCGTCTTTCGGAAGGCCATGTCACAGCCCGCCTCGTGTGGCCCTTCCTTCGGGTCGCGAGGCCTTGCGAAAGCGCCTCCGCCATTTTGATGAGCGAGGGGATCGACCTCCAACGCTGCGTGAGGCCCGAAACACGAATTGGTCACCACATCGTCGTGCGCGCTTTGACTGCGTACATTCGGTCGACCGACGATTGGACGATCGGCCTCCGCGCGGGGGACTCCCTCGAGTCGGGAGACTTCGATATCGTCGAGCTGACGGCGCGTTGCTGCCCGAGTGTGCAGGATGGGATTCTTTGCGGAGCTCGCTACGTCCACCTAATCAGCGAGTCCGTCGAAATGACGCTGGTCCACGAGGCGTCCACCGCGCTTTGGTGCTTCCGGGCGAACGGTGCGACCGTGCCGCATCCCGCCGCGAACGACTTCGTCGTTGCGGCCGGAGCGAACTTGCTCCGGCGCTATGCGCGAATGGTGGAGCCTCCGCTCGAAGTGCACTTCATGCATCCCGAGCCGGCGGACATCGAACCTTACAAGCAGGCGTTTCGCACGACGCTCCGGTTTGGAATGCCCTCGAACGGGATACTGCTCGACGCCGCGCAGCTGACCCTTCCCCTCCTGCGCGATGATCCCACCGTTCGCGCTGCCTTCGAGGCCTACGCGCGAGAGCAGCTAGACTGCCTCGCGACCGGCGTGCGCCGCCGGATCGTCGACGTCGCGGCGGAGGAGCTTCGGGCGGGCAAGCTGACGATGACGTCGGTGAGCCACCGCCTGGGACTGAGCGCCGCGACGTTGCGGCGCCGCCTGGAGGACGAGGGAACGACGTTCCGCGAAATCGTCGACGAAGTCCGCCGCGGCTTGGCCGAGCAGCACTTGGTCGATCGTCGCTTCGGGATCGGCGAAATTGCGTTCCTCCTGGGGTTCTCCAACGTAAGCGCATTCAACAAGGCGTTCCGCCGGTGGAACGCCTCGAGCCCCTCGGAATTCCGCGCCCGACTGCTCGATCGCGGCACGGGCGCGGCGGAAGGGCGAAGCAAGAGCATAGGCCGGACGCGGCCCGGCTGACGCCGAGCTTGGCGAGCTGCGATTGTGAACGAAGGGTTCACTCGACTGCCGAGTGCCCAAGCCGCATTTCCGTATTGGCACAAATCAATCGCCGTCGTGTTCGTCGGCGGCGTGCCCCCAACGGACGAGGGCGGCCGCCGTCCGTTCGTCGAGGCTCGGCTTGGCCGAAAGCCGTGGAGGCAAATTTTTCGAAGGGAGGGCGCTCATGGCGTATCGACGAATGGATTCGAGCGCGAGCGGGGAAGTGCCTCGGACGTCGGCGATGCATGCAGGATCCAACGAAAGATCACACATGTGAAGCTCCCGTTCACTCGTGCCGACGAGCACGTAGGAACCCCAACGCAGCGAAAACCGACCGCCGCGGACGGCAAGCAGTGGTCGCTCCGCGGAGGCGGCCGCACCCGCGGCCAATGCGCCCAAGTCGGCGCCTTCGAAGGTGGAGGGAGGGGGGAGCCCCAGCGCGTCGAGAATCGTCCGCCCCAAGTCGACGGAGCTCGTCGATGTGGTGACGTGGCGGCCGGCGAGCGCGGGGGCGCTCGGCCAGCGAATCGCGAGGGGCGTGGCGAGAAGCGGTTCGTCGAGGGTCTCCGGGTCGCCGAAAGGGACCGGGACGCTTTCGTTCGCCGCCACGTCCGAGGTCACGACAACGACCGTGTCGTCTTCGTGACCCGCCGCGCGCAAGCTCGCCATGAGCCGGCCGAACGCCGCATCGTGATCGTCGATGGCATGGTCGTAGAGCGCCCAGGCGCGAATGCGGTCGTCCTCCTTGAAGCGAGCGGGGTGCTTTCGCGCTTTCGAAAGCGCCTCCGCCGCGCGCCGGGGATCGATGATGCCGAGGTAATTCTCGGGAGGGATCGTTCGGAGCTCGTCGGGCGTCACGTCCCACGGCGGATGACCACCGCGCGCATCCACGAGGACGAAAAATCGGCCGTCCTTGTGGCTCTCGATCCAATCCGCCGCTTCATCGAAGACCCGCGTCGCAGGCTTGTCGTCCAGCGGATCGTGCGCGACGAATGCGTCCCACCCGCGATCGAAACCGAACGCGGTACCGGTCGTGGGGTCGGCCGTGAACATCGCGGTCGCGATCCCACCCTGCCGGCACACCTCCGGCAGCGTCGTCGAGCTCGCGAGCCGCGCTTCCGCGTCCTCGAGGTCGCGGCCGAGCGGCGGCGTCCCCGTCAAGATCGACGCAACGACTCCGTTCGCGAGCGACGTCGAAGCGCGATTCGCAAGGAACGTCACGCCCGCCGAAGCGACGCGCGCGATCTCCGGCACCGCGTGCCCTCCGCCCCAGGGCGAGAGCGCCTTCGCGGACGTGCTGCCGACCACGACGACGAGCACGTTCCGCGCAGGGGCGATCGCCGCGGGCGACACGGAGCCGGTCGCGACGACGCGGGGTGCCCCGAAGAGCACGCGCGTTCCTTTGGGGGCCCGTGTTGCGGCGAGCTCGAGCGACGCCAGCGCCCCTCGCCCCTCGAGCCCCGTGATGGGGACCGACCACTGCGACCAGGCGCCGGCGCGCCCGGCGACGTGTGCCGTTCCGAGGACGATCGGCGCCCGCCGATCGAGCACGAGCCGCGCTTCGACGTCCGCGTCGCCGCCGCCCGACGTGGCCAGCGACGCTTCGAGCGTCGCGTCCGCGGGGATGAACCCGGCGCATCGCGCAAATCCGGGAGCGCGCAGCGAGAGCGCGCGCAGCGATTCGTCGCCGACGGTCGCGTCGGTGACGACGTCCGCGTGCGTCGGCGCCGGGTATTGCTCCGCGAGCTCCCCGGTCCCGACGTGCACCCAGTCGACTTCCGCGAGCGCGTCCTCCCCCGCGTGGGGGCCTCCCGCGAAATGAAGCGACAGCTCGTGCCCGCCGACGGCGAGCGTCATCGGCGGCGTCGCGCGGAGTGAAACGATTCGTGTGACGCCTTTCGCGAGCGAGAGCGTACCGAGGGTCTTTCCGTCGATGGCGACCGCGACGGCATGGGCGCGCAGGCCGCGTACCCTCGCGTCGACATAGACGTTCCCTGCCGCGTCCTCTGCGTCGGTGCCGCCGCCGCCAAGCGGCCAGTAGAAGCTCGCGGAGACCGCGTGCGAGCGCACGCGGAGCCAGTTGGCGCCTTCGCGCTCCACGTTTTCGTCGGGGCCGGGCCGCAGCAATCCGCCGCCGAGGCTCGCGGTCATCGACGGGTCCCCGAAGTCCAGGAGGACCCCCCGATGGGCGAAGGCGCATATTTCCGGCGTTTTTGCAGCGTCGAGAACGACGGGACGGAACGCCGGCGACGACGCGTCGACATCGCTCGCGGCCAGAGGAACCAGCGGAGCCAATGGAAGGGACGGCTCCGCGGTTTCCTGCGTCCCCGCCGGCGACCGGCGGCAGGAACAGAGTACGAGGAACAGTGCGAGGGACGCGCGCGCGGAGAGCCCGTCCCTCACGGGGCCGCCGCCGACCGGACCCGCGTCGCCTTGGCCGCGCGGACCTCGACAACCTGTTTCGACTCGCGGCCGCCCGTTTCGACGACCACTTCGTGGTAGCCCGCGGCGACGACGCGGGACGCGACCGGACCGGCTCCCGCCCACACGCCGTCGACACGAACGTTCGCGCCGGTCGGTGCGCTGACTTCGAGATAGCCGGCGCCGGGCGGAATTTGTACGCCGGCCGGTAGCTCGTCGCTGTCCGCATGTGCGGGCGCGGGCGCGGGGGCCGCTGCGCTGGGCCTCGCCACGACCGTCGAAGAAGGCGCGGCCGCCGTCGAGGAAGGCGCAGGGGGGGACGAATCGATCCCCGTGCCCGTGAAGTAGATCGCGGCGGCAGCGCCGGCCGCCAGAAGGACGAACGCCGCGACCGGGCCCCACGGACGCCGCGACGCCGCGTGCGAGGCCGCAGCCGACGGCCGCGCCGTCGCTTCGGAAGGCGGCGTGATAATCACGCGCGGCGACGCCGCGGGGCTGGGCTCGGCGGGCGAGCTCGCCTTCGGCGCCGGGCCATGCCCATCGACGGGCTTCGGGCTCTCGAGTGTCATCGTGCCCAGCTTCGCAACCGGTTCGCGATGCGCTTCCGGCACGGCGAAAGGCGACACGAACGGGCCTTCCAACCCGGAGCTCACTGCCGCCGGCATGTCGGCGCTCACGGCTTCGGGCACGATGGCGTCCGGCGGAATCGAAGGCAGGATCGCATCCTCGTCGCGCCCGTCGTCGCCGTCGCCGAACGATGGCGGATTCGAGGACCGCGGCCGGAGCTCGCTCGGTTCGATGATCGGAGGGAGCTCGGGCGCGCTCGAATGCGCGGGGCCGGGCGACGGCGAGCGATCGCTGATCTCGCGCATCACCGCGTCTTCGAGCGACGACGGGATAGGGTCGCTGTCCTCGTCGTGCTGCGCGGGCGGAGGTGGATCACTGAGCTCTAGCGTCTCGTAAACGGGAGGCGCCTCCGGGGAAGGCTCGGCAGGCACCACTCTGGCGAGGGGAAGCGGAACGCTCGGACGCGCGTTCGGCGGCAGGCGCGGCGCCGAACGCGGCGAATGGCCGCGCACGACGGCGAGGGCGGCCTGGGTCGCGGGCGTCAGGAGGTCGGCCCCGTCGGTGCCGTCGACGGATCGGATCGCGCCACGGGCGGCGAGATCGGCGAGCACGTCTTCGAGCAAGCTCGGGGACACGTCTCCCGCGAGGAGCATTTGCCGCGGCGACGAACCATCCGCGATGCGCTTGATGAGCGATCGCGCCGGATCGGGCGTCGCGCGCAGGTATTCCTCGAGCAGGGGCCGATCGAAGCCGATCCGCTCGACCTGCATGGCCGCCGCCCCCGTCGTCGCCGCGAGGGCGCCGCGCGCGGCGGCGATGGGGCCCGCCAGCTGATCGAAGAGCGTTCCCGACAGATCGCCCCTCACGGCATCCTGCGTCGACGACACGACGAACCGACCAGCGCCCACGCCGAGGAGGCTCGCCAGCGCGCGCTCCCCGCTCTGGTAGCCCCCGTCGCTCGCCGTCCGCGTCGCCTTGCGCGGCGCTCCGCCGCGAATGTCGATCTCGTAGAGGAACGACGCGTCGCGCACCGCGATGCGCGCGTCCTTGCGAACGACGCACACGAGGTCGAGCAGAAGCCGGGGCGACAGCTCGTCGAGCCGCCCGCGCACTTCGGCCGCCCCTCGGATCCGCATCTCGATGCGGGCGCGCGGCCGGAGCACCTCGCGAACGCGGGCGAGGATCGCACGCGAATCGGTCTCTTTGCGCATGTACGCGGCGGCGCTCGCCCCGAGCTCGCGAACGCGCTGAAGGAGGTCCTCCTTCCACGACAGCAGAATCACCGGCGTGTCACGGAGCGCGACGTCGCGGTGAAGGGCCCGGCTGAGGGCGAATCCGTCAAGCCCGGGCATGAGGATGTCGCTGACGACGAGCTCGGGCTGCATGCGGTAGGCGAGCTCGAGCGCCGAGGTGCCGTCGAGGGCTTCGAAAACCTCGCAACCCGCCGTGCGAAGCAGGTCCGAGATGAACCAGGTGACCCCTGGATCGTCGTCCGCGACGACGACCCGCCTGCCGCTCATGCGCACGTCGGCAGCGGCGCCGCGGCCACGGCCCGCCATCCGGTCGGCGCCCGCGGCTTCCTGGTGGAGCCACGGTGCGAGCGCAATCGCCCCCTCGGGGGCGTCGCCGCCGAAGCGAATCAAACCGCCCGTGCGCTGGGTGACGATCTCTTGCACGCGCGCGATCGCGCCCCACATGGCCCCGAGCACTTCCGTGCCTTCGCCGAGCGGAACGCGAACGGCGCGGCCCGGAGGGTCGACGCTGTCGACGAGCGCGCGTTTCAGCTCGTCGGCCAGCCGGGTCGCGAGTTGCTCGAGCGTCGGCTCGCCGAGCGTGATGCGCTGCGTGCGCTCCTCGCGCGCTTCGAGGATCTCTTCGCAGGCGGCCCGGAGCTTGTCGCCCGACGCCGGCTTTCGCAGGAGCTTGGCCACGCCGAGCGCCGTGAAGCGCGCACTCTCGTCGGCCGCTCGAAAGGAGCCGAGAACCACGATGGGCACGGGCTCGGTGAGCTGATCGTCGAGCAGCGCCTCGACGAGATCCGGCGCGCGCGGAAAATCGCCGTCGACGAGCACCAGATCCGGCGCGTACGCCCGCGCGAGCTGCAACGCCGCTTCCACGTCCTCGGTACGCTCGCACTCGAAAGTTCGCCCGCGCGCGCTCGTCCCTTCGCCGAGCGCATCCGCGAATGCCCCCGCACCGACGACGAGAACCGTCGTGGGCAACGCGCGGCGCTCGGCGGGCGCATCGCCGCCCGCTCGTGCGGCAGCATTTCGCGATGGACCCTCGCTCCACGCGAGCGCAGGCAAATCGTCGAGCACCTGCGCCGTGAACGCGATCTCCGCCTCGCCGAACTCGCCCGCCTGCGCCGCGCGATCGAGGACCGCGAGCGCGTCCTGGAGCGAGTGCGCCATGGCCTCGAACCGCAGAAGGCGGGCTCCCGAACAGAGGGCGTGAAGGCGTCGTCGCAGCTCGTCGCGCGCGAGCTTGGACGACGGATCGTCGTCGAGAACCGAGAGCAGACCGCGTGTATCGGAGACTTTTCGCCCGAGCGAAGCCACGAAGTCGGCCCGAGCACCTCCGAGTCGACCCTCCCCGCTGGCGTTCGCGTCGGCGCCGCTCGACATGACCCATCGGCCCGTAGCACGAGGCTCGTGCCCGAGGGAAGTGGGCTACAGTGCCGAGCCTCCATGAACCGGTTCTCGCCGTTCGCGCCAGCCCTCGATCCGAACCCGTTCGCGGCGCCTCCGCCGCAGCCTTCGGCCGCCGTCCGCTTCGGGACGGCGGTGGGTGTAGGCGCGGCGGCGGCGCTCCTCTGCACGCTCCCGGCGACGACCCGCGTCGCCGCCTCCGTCGAGAGCACCGAGGGCTTGCCGCGCGTCTGGATCGCGCTCGCATCGGCCGCCATGCTGCCGATGATCGCCGCGGTCGTCATTCTGCGCGGCGCGCGCGAAGGGCTGCGGCCTTATGCCGGCTCGGACGTCGGCCTGCGCGCTTTCGGTGCTGCCCTATGGATTGCCTCGCTCCTCGCGACGTTCGCGCTCTTCGGCAGCGTCCTTCGCGCGACGACTCATCAACATGCGCTCGCGGGCGTGACCTTCGCTTTCGGGGCGGCGGCGCTCGCGGTGGCATCCGCCGTGGCCTGCGCTCGCGTCGTCGCCATCCTCGAAGCCGCGTCTCTGCCCGTTCGCCGCGCGCTCGGCGGGCTCCTCGCGCTCGTCGCGATCGCCGCGCTCGCGTTCGTCGGTGCACGCTTCCTTGGCGCGATCGCTCGCGACCCGCAGTCCGCAGCGGCGGAAGGCACCGTCGTCGATGTGCTGGCCTTCACGGTCACGGCGCTTCTGGCGGCGCATCCTTCGCTGTCGCTCCAGCGCGCCATCGCGCTCGTCGGGACGCCGATCGCCGTGCTCGTCGCCGTGATGGGCATCGTGACGCTGCAAGATCCGCCGCTCCACGTCGCGATCGACCAGCGTGCCCCGGCCTTCGCCGCCACCGCGGACCTGTTCGCGAGCCCCGACGCCGGCCCTTAGCCGAGAGCGCAGCGGTCTCGTGCGGACGGTCGTGCTACAGCGACGGCTCCGGTCTCGGTCCGCTTTCTTCGAGGAGCAACGTCGGAATGATGCACGGGACTCGCGCGGTAGGCTCGGCGGTGCGACGGGCCGTGCAAGGCGCCGCTCTCGCAGCGCTCATCGTGGTCTCTCCGGTCTTCGCGGCCACCGATCCGGCGCCAAGCCCGGCGACGGCGGCACCTCCGGCCTCGGCAAGCGCGACGGCCGGCGCCTCCGCAAGTGCGCCGACCGCCGGCGCCTCCGCAAGCGCGCCGACCGCCGGCGCCTCCGCAAGCGCGCCGACCGCCGGCGCCTCCGCAGGCCCGGGTTTGCCGTCGCTTTCTCCCACCGTTGTGCCGCCGCAGGGCCTCGCCGTCGTAGCCTTCGCCGGATCGACCGACGCCGCGTGGCCGCTTGCGATCGGCGTTTACGCCGATCCGACGCTCCGCGCCCCGAGCGTCGACGAAGCGAGCGCGCGCGTTCTCTGCGGCGAGGCCCCGGCGCCCGATGCCCCCGCGACGCTCCGGGACCTCGCGCAAACGGTGGCCGCCCTGCGCAACGACGATGCACCCTCGCGCGTGCTCCTCCGCGAGATCGCACACCGCTTCTCGGTGCGTGCGCTCGTGGCCGTATGGACGGACGCGGGGGCGCATCCGACAGCGCACCTGTTCCTGCCGGAGTCGGGGACATTCGACGCCGCGGTCTACTCGCCCGATGCCGCAACGCCCACAGCAAGCCCGGCATCCTGGTCAGGAGCCGTGCAGTCGCTCGATCGCACTTTTGCGCCCGTGGCGGCGCCCGCCCCTGCCAGCGCCCCTCCGCGCCTGGCGACGCATGAGGTGCCCCAAGAACGGAGCCACGCACACGGGCAGTTCTACGAGTCCCCTTGGTTTTGGGGTGGCCTCGGCGCCGCAGCCGCGGCCGCGGCCGCGATCTATCTTTCGACCCGAGACACGAGCTCTCCGACGATCCATCTTGAGCTGCAGGTGCCGAAGTAACAATGAGACCCTCGGCAACGCAACCGCTGAGGCCGCGCTTTCTGGCTTCGCTCGCCGCGCTCGTCATCGGTCTCGTCGCCGTCTTCTTGTTCTGGCCGTCGGCCAGCCGCGCCGACGAGACAACCGACAACGAGCTGCCGCCGCGCGACGTCTCGATGGTGGTGCAGCCCGCGGCCGTGTCGCTCGGGCCGGTCCCGAGCGAGTTCGAGCGAATCGACGCGGGCTGGCTCGTCTTCGAATTCCCCGGCAGCGCGCGAAGCCGCGTGGAGCCGCTCGTGCCCGAAGCCGAAGGTTTTCGCACGCGGCTCGCCGAGGACCTCGGACAGCCCGTGCTCGCGCACGCGCTCGTGCGCGTCGCGCGAACGCCCGACCAGATGAACCAGCTTTCCCCCCGCGGCGCCCCGCCGCCCGAGTACGCAGCGGCCATGGCGTATCCGTCGGAGCATCTCGTTCTGCTTTCGATGCAGGCGCCGTACACGTGGGAGGGGACGGACCTCGTGGAGCTTCTCGGCCACGAGCTCGCGCATATGGCGCTGTCGGACGCCGTGGCGGACCACGCCGTCCCGAGGTGGTTCAACGAGGGGCTGGCGATCCACGAGTCGGGCGAGATCCCCTGGGCGCGCACCAAGACGTTGTGGGACGCGTCGCTCTCTCGGCGCCTCTTGCCTCTCGCCGAGCTCGATCAGTCACTGCCGACAAACCGGCTGGATGTCAGCATCGCGTACGCCGAAGCGGCCGACGTCGTGCGCTTCTTGATGCGTGACGCGGATCGCGCGCGCTTCGGATCGCTCATCGAACGGGTCCGCGCCGGTGTCCCGTTCGAGCGCGCGCTCGAGGACGCGTACGACTCCGACATTCGCAAGCTCGAATACGAATGGCGCGAGGAAGTCGCGCGTCGCTTCGGCTACTGGCCGGTGCTGACGGGCGGAGGGCTCCTCTGGGTCTTGATTTCCGCGCTGGCCGTCGCCGCGTGGGTGAAGAAGCGGCGACGCGCGAAGGCGCAGCTCGCGCAGTGGGCGCGCGAAGAGGCCGAGGTCGACGCGGCGATCGCCGCCTCACGGAACGAGTCGTTTCCCCCGGTGCGGGTGGACGATGGGCCTCGCGACGAGCCGGTTCCCCCACGGGTCCCGTCGGTGCCCGTGGTCGAGCACGAAGGGCGCTGGTACACGCTGCATTAGATCCCTTCTACCGTGTGACGGTCGGGCACCCGGCGACGACGCGCACGTCGAGCACCGTACCGCTCAGGATGTCCGTGCAGGATTGGCCGAGGATCGTGACGGTCTGGCCGTCGATGGTCCATCCGTTCGGCCCTGACTGGGAGATGGGCTGCTCGTCGAAAAAGACGTTGACCTCCGTCGGGTCGGGCGGGAGGACGTTGAGCGTCAGCGTGCACGACGCCGTGGCCAAGGCGGCGACCTGGGAGAAGATCGCTTGCAGCTCCGATTGGTCGGTGGTCGTCGCCTGGTAGAATAGCGGCTCGGTCGTGCGCGCCGTGCCGCCCGCCGTCGCGAGCTGATCGAGGATCTGCCCCGGTTCTTCGTACGGCCCGGGTCCGGGCACGCCCACGACGTAAACGGGGATGCCGCTTGCGGCCAGAGCGCCGACAGCGGCGATCGTCGCGGCGCTGTCGAGACACGATTCGTTGCCGCCGGTGTCCTGCGTGCAGCAGCTCGGACCTCCGGGCGGGCACCCGACGTCGTCTTCCAGATTGGGCTGGCACTGGTCGGCGTCGCATGCGAGCGACGCGTCGCAATTGGGCCCGCCGTCCGTCGCGAGGATCACGAACGTCTTCCCGGGCAGGGCCTGAATGTGCCCGGTGAGCGCGGTCAGCGTCGCGGCCATGGGCGTCCCGCCCGCGGCGTCGATGGCCCCTAGGATCTCGAGGAGCCGCGCCGAGACGGGCCCCACGTGGCCGGCCGTCGCGTCGCCCGGCGTCGTCGCGATGATTTCGATCCCGGGGCCGCACTGGAGCGACGAGGTCGGATCCGGGAACACCGCCGCGCCGATGTTGGCGCGGGGCCCGAGGTCCACCGCGAGATTGCCCATCGTCGTGATGACGGACGGCCACTTCTGGCTCATGTTCATGCTCCCGGAGCGATCGAGCACGAAGTAGAGATTCGGCGCGTCGAAGACGAGCGGCTGATCCACGCACGCGCACACGCCCCCGTTGGGCCCGAGGTTGCACATCGGCGGGCCGCTGGCCATGAG
>Ga0210386_10005008_pt1 | contig 10837 bp, 8 predicted proteins | sample IncBWH32OmetaG_FD_160091 | JGI IMG/M metagenome (GOLD analysis project Ga0210386, IMG submission 160091) | Forest soil microbial communities from Barre Woods Harvard Forest LTER site, Petersham, Massachusetts, United States - Inc-BW-H-32-O ... | reverse complement strand
AACATTCCTCGCCGATAAGAGCCTGTACGCCACGCCGTCCCGGGCGATCGCAGCCTACCGGCGGCTCTTTGAGTTTCATGCCGCCATGGGCGCCCGGCAAATCCGGATAACCGGGGAGCTACCCCACCCGGGCAACGGAGGGAGCTTCGAAGGATGGGACCGCTACGAAGCGGCGGTCAACACCGTCTGGGACGACTTCCCGGTATGGGGCCTGTGCTTGTATGACACCGCGACCGCGCCCGCCGCGGTGCTCGATTTCGCCGAAAGGACGCACCCCCGCATCGTTTCGCCCTCAGGCGCCCATCGCGTGAACGACCGCTTCCAAGATGCTGCGGTATTCGAAGGTCACCCCTTCGCCTCCGATCCGCTTGAACAGACCATGCCCATGATCGAGCTGGCCGACAGGTCCGCGGCCGAGGCCCGGCAGGCGCTCGCGCAGATCGGCCGTGGCCGTGTCACCGACACGATCCTGGAAGACTTGCTGATCGGCGTCACGGAGGCAGTCACCAACGCACTGCTCCACGGGCGCGCACCTGTGACTGTGCGCTTCTGGGCCACACCGGACCGCATCGTGATCACTATTCATGACCACGGGCGCGGTCCAGCCGATCCCCTGGCAGGCCTTGTTCCCACCCCCAGCAGCGGGGCGCACCCAGGACTTGGGCTGTGGCTCATCCACCAGCTCGACATGGATGTCGCACTCAAGCACGCGGACGACGGCTTCACGGTAAGGCTGCGCGGCGGCACGACAATTGGTTAAGCCACGCAGCGCCGGGCGGGCATGTCGTGGGCGGTCATGGGCAGCCCTCATCCTGAGATTCTTTCACCATAGATCGAGCGGACCCAGAACCGGGACGGTCAGTGGCGGCGCGCCGTAGCGCCATTGAAAGGCGTTTGCGAATCGCGTCATTTGCCCGTGCGAGGCTGCTCGCTAGCGCATTTGCCTCGCGGCCAACGCCGGGCCGGCCGGCCTGCACGCCGGTGTCGGCCGCAAACGCCGACAAGACCGGAACACCGCGCGTGCACCGGCACAGCCGGGTGAGACCAGTCAGGCTTGTAAGTACACGCGGAATACCCGGATCTGCGCCCATGACAATGACACCGTCCTGCTCGGGTCGTCCACGCCGAACGGCGGTCCGGTGCGCAGACATCAAGAGCTCTTCGCGGCGTTGGCCTCGATTCGTCACGATCCTGACCGTGCACTGCGGATGACCTGGGGAAACGCTTGATGTGCCCCGTACTCAAGAAGATGCGGCTCCCCCGATCGACTTGAGGGTGTCTCCGCAGCTCAGCCGCATGATCAGAGAACTCGTGACCTTCGTGTGAATAGCCGAGGTTAGCTGCATTGCAGTCCCGCTTACGGCCCGGAGCCGGATTTCATCACTAGCCCGAAGTTCCGCCTAGCGAGGGTCGCGCACGGGCTGACTCTCGCGGTGCGCGCCTCATCCTTTCCGGGGGATGCCATGGCGGCCCGCAGGGTGGGAGCGTGGTGGTGACGGCCTGGGTCCGAATGGTCAGGTGTCGCACCGCGTCTGCCGTGGTGCGGTGCAGGCGCGTTCGCAGGAGGTTTCGCGCTTGAGCATGTCGGCGGAGCAGGTCGCCCAGGGGTTCACGCCAGCGCATGCTGATCTGCCGCATTCGGGCGGGGTGGCGGCGCAACTGGCTAGCGAGAGCTATGTCGAGGCGCTGGCCCGGGTGGTCCGTTACTGGGGGGGCTACCCGGGCGTTGGCGCGCTCGCCGCAGGAACATTCGGGAGATCATGAAGGGCCGGCGCGGCACGCTGCCGGGGATCCCTCCGGCGGGCCATTGCCCTGACGCTGGTCTTGCAGCTGCGGGCGGCTTCCCCGATCAGGGTCGCCGACCCTTGTCTGGCCGTGCTTTCGGTTACCCCTGGGGCACCTGTCCGGCGGCCACTTCGCAGGCGTGTCGTGCGGCAGGCGTTGCCCGGCCCGGTACGCCGCATGGCGGATGTCTCCTCCGCGAGCGCCTGTCAACGATGGGCATGACGCGGTGAGTACCAGGCTCGGTGCTGACCGGGAAGGATGTGAGGTTGGCATGGGTGGCAGCAGGAGCGCGCCGGGCGGCTTGTTCAAGGACGCCGATTTCGACTACGAGGCACGCATCGTGCTGGGCGCCGCAGCCTCTGGCATCGGCGATGTCGGGCTGGTCCTGGCGACCCTGGACCGGATCACCGACGGCGACCCGCAGAGCTGGTTCGGCGCGTGGACCGCGGTGGCCGCGGACCTGGCCGGTCGCGGCGAGCATGCGCTGGGGAGCGGGCACCTGGCCACAGCGAGCTGGGCCTTCCTGGCCGCGGCCGAGTATTACGCCAAGGCGCTGGTCTTCGTCGACGGGCTGGCCGATCAGTCCGTGCTGCTACCCACCTACCGCCAGGGCCGGGCCTGCTGGGAGAAGGTGGTCGACGCCTCGGCGGGCCGTTTCATCCGGGTCCAGGTCCCGTATGAGGACACCACGCTGCCGGGCTACCTGCTGCGCCCGGACGCCACCGGCGCGGCCCGGCCGACGCTGGTCATGACCAACGGGAGCGACGGCTCGCTGCCCGGGCTGATGGGCTATGGCGGAGCTGAGGCGCTCAAGCGTGGCTGGAACGCCCTCGTGTTCGACGGCCCGGGACAGCAGTCGATGCTGTTCGAGCGCGGCGTGCCGTTCCGCTCCGACTGGGAGGCGGTGCTGACCCCGGTCATCGATGCCCTGGTCGCACGGCCCGACGTGGACGCGTCGGCGCTGGCCGGGTACGGCATCAGCCAGGGCGGCTACTGGATCACCCGGGCGGTGGCGTACGAGCACCGCATGGTCGCAGCGGTCGCCGATCCGGGCGTGGCGGACGTATCGGCGGGGTGGACTGTCCACCTGCCCCCGGCCCTGCTGGGCCTGCTGGACTCGGGGCAGAAGGACGCATTCAACGCCGCCATGGCCAAGGCGCAGGCCAGCGCCGGCCCGAAGGCGGCCCAGACGATGGCGTTCCGGAGCAAGCCCTACGGCATGACCGACCCGTTCGACCTGTTCACCCAGGTCCGGAAGTACCAGGTCCGCGACGTGGCCGCCCAGATCACCACGCCGCTGCTGATCCTGGACCCCGACAACGAGCAGTTCTTCCCCGGCCAGTCGCGGCAGCTGTATGACCTCCTGCCCGGAGAGAAGGAGATCCTCGAGTTCACCCAGGCACAGGGCGCAAACTTCCACTGCCAGCCCACCGGGCGCCGGCTGACCCACACCCAGATGCTCGACTGGCTGGCGGACCACCTCCCCCCGCAGCAGACCTAAGGAGCATCTACGTCCCGCACATCCTGCAGAAGGCCGGGCTCGTGTCCCCTGTCCCGATCACCCACTCCGCCCAGACATAGAACCGCCACCCGGCGGAAGTCTCACCGGCCAGACGCCCGGAGGTTCCCGGCATGAAATCACTGACTCTCATCCTCGCCTTCCTGCCCCTGATCATCTTCTCCCTGCTATCCCGCTTCCTGCCGCACGGCTACATCGGCATCGCCGGGCTCGCCGCGGCGGCGGTCGCCCTGATCGCCATCGTGACCAGCCACCCCGTCTGGCCGCCGAAGATCCTCAACACCTGCTCGCTGGTCCTGTTCGCGCTGATCGCGGTCCTCGGCTTCACCCTGGGCAAAAACGACGACCGGTGGCTGGCCACCTGGGGCGGCGCCGGAGTCGGCATCATCCTCGGGCTGATCATCCTGGCCCTGATCCCGGTCATGCCGTTCACCGAGCAGTTCGCCCGCGAATCCGTCCCCCAGGCCGAATGGTCCTCACCGACCTTCAAGAAGATCAACCGCGTGCTCAGCGCCGCCTGGGGGGTGGCGATCTTCGCCGTGGGCATCTCCCGGGTCGTCGCCGCCGCCATCGACGGGCACACCACCCGCCGCCTGCCCGAAACCCTGCTCGGCCTGGTCGTCCCGGTCGCGATCATCTTGTACATGCTCAAGTTCTCCAAGAGCTACCCCGACCGCGTCACCCACCAGCAAGCCAACGTTCCTGCCGGTCACCGAGGTGGCTGAACTGCCCTGACCGGATCCGGCGCTCGCCGGACCCATCACCGCTGCCCTCGCTCATCCCGGCACCATCGTGTGGCGGCCAGCTACGTTCCGACTGCCGGTTTGAATGGTTTCGGCAGGATGCCAGGGCTTATGAGCGCAGCTAAGGAGGGCAGCCAGGTCTAGTCAAAGCCGCCGGACCGGTGGGCACGGCCGGCGAAGGCGTCCCAGGCGCCGACGCTGCGGGCAATACCGCACTACGCAGGGACTTCTCGGTCCAACCGAGTGCGGCCGGTTCGGCTTGCCGCGCAACCTCCACGTCCTGATCCTGCATGTCCGGCTGCTGGAACTTCGCCGCGCATTCGCCACAAGTCACAGGCATCGAATTTATGATTTGTCAGCCCGAAGGTCATAGGAACAGGTTGATCGGCGATCTCGACGCCAGGGGAGGTTGTTGCAGACCGGGCTAGGCGGTTGGGGGTGGCTGCTGCCGCAGTTGGGTGGTGAGGAACTGGTCCCAGGTCCGGGAGCCGACGGTATGTCCCGGCGGTGGCAGCAGCGCGCCGTTGCGGACTGCTCGGGTGCCCGGGATCCGGACCGGCAACACCCATCGGCGACGATGGCTGGCCTTCAGGTATCCCTGCAGCAGGTCGGTCCAGTTGCTCACCTGTGGTCCGGCCATGTCCGGCGCGCGGCCGACGGGCTCGCCCATTGCCAGCTCCACGAGCCGCCCCGCCACGTCGCGGGGATCAACCGGCTGGACGGTGAAGCCCGCTGGCACCGGCGCCACGGGGAACCAGCTCAGCTTCTTCGCATTGGTCAGGCAGTAGTCGTAGAACTGCGTGACCCGCAGGATCGTCCAGGGCAGCCCGGAGCTGGCCACGATCTGCTCAGCTTGGAGCTTCGTCTTCGGGTATCCCCAGGAGGCGATGTGGTCGATACCGACGATCGACACGTACACCAGGTGCGCGGACCCCGTCCGGGACGCGGCCGACACGAGGTTGCGGGTTGCCTCGGCATCACCCCTCGTGCTGGTCGCGCAGTGAATAATGGCCGTCGCTGCGGTCACCGCCGGCTCGATGCCGCGGCCGGTCCGCAGGTCTGCGGTAAAGAATGTGACACCCTGCGGTGTGGGCTGGTCATGCCGGGCGAGCACGCGGACATCGCAACCGCTGTCCTGTAGCCGCGCGACGACAAGCTTCCCCAGACGGCCGGTGCCGCCAGTGACAAGGACGGGCGAGGTCACTAGGGCACCATCCTTAGCAGGGGCACCGATAGTGTGCCCTTTGTTGGAACTCGGCGGGAGCCGGGGTGACGGCCTGGTTCGGTCGCCCGTGAAGGGCCACCATGACACTGCCGCCCCCGGCTTTCGCGGGGCTGCAGACCGGCAACAGAGGGACGCGCCGCAGAGCGCCAGTTAGTGACCGCCCGGGAGCCAGCCTCGCCGCCGCCGGGCCGTCGCTGCCACCGCCATTGCAAGGAGTCGAGTTGTCGCTCGCGCTGCCTGAAGCCCTGTTCTTTACCGGGATCGACTGGGCCGCCGCCACCCACGCCGTGTGCGTGATGGACGCGGCCGGGAAGATCACCGCCGAGTTCACGATCGAGCACTCCGCGGACGGGATTGCCACGCTGATCCGCCGTCTGGCCCGTTACGGCGACCCGGCCGGTATGCCCATCGGGATCGAACGCCCGAACGGGCAGCTGGCCGGCCTGCTGCTGGAAGCCGGGCACCCGATGGTCCCGGTCAGCCCGAATGCGATCAAGACCTGGCGGGAGGGCGAAGTGCTGTCCGGGGCCAAGTCCGACGCCGGGGACGCCGCGGTGATCGCCGGGTACCTGCGGCTCCGCCAGCACCGGCTGCGGGTCGCCGCCCCCCACTCCGACCAGACCAAAGCGCTGCGTACCGTCGTGCACACCCGCGATGACCTGGTGGAGATGCGGGTCGCATCCATCAACCAGCTCTCGGCGCTGCTGGAAGCGCACTGGCCAGGCGCCAAGGCCATCTTCGCCGACGTCGAGTCGCCGGTCAGCCTGGCGTTCCTCACCCGTTACCCGACTCCTGACGCAGCCCGCCACCTCGGCGAGAAACGCATCGCCGCGTTCTGCACCGCGCAGGGTTACTCCGGTAAGCGGCCGGCCGCGGTGCTGCTCGCCCGCCTGCGTTCGGCCCCGGCCGGAACGACCGGCGCGGCCCTGACCCGGGCCCTGCGCGACGCCGTCCTGGCCCTCGTCACCGTGCTGACGGCGCAGAACGCCGCGATCAAGAGCCTCAGCCGGTGTGCCGCCGCCCATCTCAGCGAGCATCCGGACGGCGCCGTCTTCACGTCGCTGCCAAGGTCGGGTCAGATCAACGCTGCCCAGATGCTCGCCGAGCGGGGCGACTGCCGCCAAGCCTACGACGGCCCCGACTCCGTCGCCGCCCTGGCCGGGTGCACGCCCGTCACCAAACAGTCCGGCAAGCACCGCGACGTGCACTTCCGCTGGGCCTGCAACAAGCGCTTCCGCAAGGCGATGACCACGTTTGCCGACAACAGCCGCCACGCCAGCCCCTGGGCCGCCAAGATCTACAACGACGCCCGCGGTAACGGCAAGGACCACCCCCACGCCGTCCGCATCCTCGCCCGCGCCTGGATCCGCGTCATCTGGCCCTGCTGGCTCAACACCGTCCCCTACGACCCAGCCAGGCACGGCGCGGCAGCAGCACTCACCACACAGGCAACCGGCCAGATTGCTGCATGAGGTTGACACAGGGGGTGTCATGGGCTCTCCTTACGCTGATCCTCGTTCGAGAGGGATGAGCTACGTCCGCTCGGCCTCCCCGTCACATCCGCGAGGTCTGGACGGTCACTTCTATGTCCGACCACGACAAGAGAATGTGACCGATGGACGAACATGACGTGCTCGCCGAACGGTTCGAGGCTCACCGGGCCCGGCTGCGGGCGGTCGCCTACCAGACACTGGGCTCGGCCAGCGAGGCCGACGAAGCCGTTCAGGAAGCCTGGCTGCGGCTGAGCCGCACCGACCCCGGCGACATCAAGAATCTCGGCGGATGACTGACGACGGCCGTCGCCCGGGTGTGCCTGAACATGCTGCAGGCGCGCCGGGAACGGCCAGTGGGAATGCACCTGCCTGAGTCAATCGTCGCTGACGCGGACGGCGTCGACCCCGAAGCCGAAGCGCTGCTTGCCGACTCCATCGGTCCCGCGCTACTGGTAATCCTGCGAGAGGCGTTCCGCCGGTGACGCTCTGCATAACCATCGATCTGGGTGCGGCGGGGGTCCATGGCCAGCGCAGTCCTGTGCGTGCCCGATCGGGCGATCTGAATGGCGGCTCTCGCGGCCGGCGTGGCGGCGAATTGAGCCGTTCTGGCGTGCTGCGATCAGCGTGAGGCGCACGGTTGCGGGTCGGCCATGGGCCAGGTTGCTGGCCAGCACCTGCTGCCAGCCGTGCCGTGTCCCGTTTCCATCCGGCCTCCAGCCCGTCTCCATCCCGCTTCCATGTGGCATGGCGTTCATGGCTGCGATAGCCCTGGAGAGGCGGTAGGGATTTCAGTCGCTTGGGCTGCCGCCAGATTCGCGGGCCTGCCGGTCTAGATGCCTTGATCAGTCCGGAGGAGGTTGTCGATGTCTTTGACTGACGCGCTCGACCGCTACTTCGCGGCCTGGGACGGCCATGACACGGACGCCGTGGTGCGGTCGCTGGCCGACGGCGACAGCTACCGAGACCCCGCCACCGGCGGGCCGCTGACCGGCAACGCGCTGGCCGCGAACGTGGCAACCCCCCGGACTGGTTTCCCTGACCTGCATTTCGACCTGGTCAGCGCGGCCCCCGCCGGCGACACCGCGATCGCTGCTCAGTGGCTGATGCGCGGCACCAGCACCGGCCCGGGGCCACTCCCTCACGATCGACCACGGCTGGCACGAGGTCGCCCAGACGGCGCTCGACTTCGTCAAGCGGTTCGCCTAGTCCAGATGGATCGCGCATGAACAAGCCGCGCATCTTCCTCGGGTCGTCCGGCAAGCAGGCCAAACTGCTCCAAGCGATCACGCGCGGGCTCGAGGACGTCGCCGACGTCGAGCCCTGGACGACCACATTCAACCCGGGACGGTCCACCCTCGACCGGCTCGTCGAACTCTCCCAGGAGGTCGATTTCGCCGCGTTCGTGTTCGCCCAGGACGACTGGACCGCGACGGATGCGTCCCAGCCCGGCCAGGCGTCGCCGCGCGACAACGTGGTGTTCGAGGCCGGGCTGTTCGGCGGCGCGCTCGGCATCCGGCGCACGTTCATCATCCACGCGAACGGTTCGAAGCTGCCGAGCGACCTGCTCGGGCTGACCTCCGTCCGCTATGACCCGGCCACCAGCGCGGCGGAGACTCGCGCGATCAACCAGAAGCTCCGCAAGGCGATCGAAACCGAGGGGCGCCGCGGCCCGGTCGAGGGGCTGTGGTGGCAGCTCTCGCTGACCATGCGGACAGAGGCCGAACCGTCGGCGGTAAGCCTCCTGCGCGTCTCGCGGGACCGCGACGGTGGGCTGAACGTGACCGGCCGGAGCTGGCAGGAGGACGGCACCTTGTCGGCCCGCTACTGGAGCGAGGCTTCGAAGGAACGCAGGGATCCGGCCGGCATCTTCTACTTCTGGAAGGGCGAGCGCCCTCGGCACCCGGATGCCCCGCAGCTCGAGGGAACCGGCGAGATCAAAATGGAGACCACCGACCGCGCCACCGGGTACTGGACGACACGGTCGGATCGCGACGTCGGGCTGAACGCCCGAACGGCCGGCGTCTACCTTCGGGCCGACCCGTCGGACCTCCAGGTGCTGGACGGCGAGAGCGAGGAGGACCGGGCCCAGCTCATCGCGCAGCGCCTCCGGCAGTGGAAGTCGGCCGCGAACTGGTAAGGAGGGGCCGACGGTTCGAGTCCGTCAGGGCTCTAGGAGCACCGAAGAGCATCTCCCCGCCGCGCCCGCACCGCTAGCGAGCCCCGCCACGCGGTTCGCAAAGCGCTTGTAGGAGATCGTTTCATAATGACGTCTTCAGTTGCCGGTAGCCACCGCCGGGGTCGCCCTCAAAGACGTGACCGGCCCGCACTAGTCATCAGCAGCCAGTTCAAACAGACCGGGTGAGGTCTGGCGCTCGGCTGGGCTGGCGCCGCCGTGATTGCGGCCGGGTCCGCCCGCAGCCTCAGCTGCCGGCAGGCTTCTTGGCTCGGCTCCCGCGGTGACCGGTCCGGGCTCGGTCGCGGTCCGCCCTGTCAGCGCCCCCGGGTTCGGCGCGTCTGGCCGCCGCGGACCTGCGCCGTACGCAGGTCCCGTTCCTGCTGCGGGCTATGACCGCACCGGGCAGACCGGAGCGCACCGGCCGATCAGGTCCCGAGCCACCTGCCGCCACACCGGGCAGCCGGCCTGCTTAACCGGCATGCCGAAGCTCTGGGCGTATACCTCAAGTCGCGGCACGATGGTCGTCAGCACGTCGTATCCGAGGCTTTCCAGCGCCTCCCTGGCATCAGCGGTGGAGTGTGCGCGTGCTATGCAACGATTCAGCAAGATGGCCGACCGGGCTGGTTTGCCGCAGGATGCCCGTACCTCGCCGATCTCCTCCAGTACGGGAGAGGTCCGGTTGATCTCGATCGGGCTCGGCGCACACGGGATGACGATCTCGTCGGCGTACCGCAGCGCCGACCGGGCGATGGCGGCATGGTCTTCGATCTGCGGCGTGTCAATGATCACGACGTCATCGTTCCTCGCGATCTCGGGCAGCCGACGGTGCAGTTCGCGGGAGGGCAGGGCCACGATCCGGAACGGGAACGCCGCCTGCGCCAGAGCGGCCCGCGGGTACATGGCCGCCAGATCGGACCATTCCACGGCACTGCCCGAGGGGTCCGCGTCCACCAGGAGCAGGCTGTTCCCGGCCTGCGCGAAAACGTGTGCCAGCCAGACCGCGGATGTGGTCTTGCCCGTGCCCGGCTTGAAGTTGGCCAGGGCCAGGCTCAGCCCTGTCATCCAGGCATTATCGCAGCGTCTACGGCATTACGGTACCCCCCGGCCGGATCCTGCCAGGCGAGCGGATGCAGTATTGCAGTATTTACTGCAATACTGCAGTCCTGGCGAGTGCGGGGGATGACCGTACTCCCGCGTTCAGCTCTTGGTGCAGCGCCTTGAGCCTGTACCGGACCTCCTGCTTGGTCCTGCCGAAGACCTTGCGCCGGATCCGCTTCCCGTCAGGCCCGTAGGCGAGCGAGACCGATCCCACCTACCGGTTCTTCGCAGCACTGAAGTAGATCGCGTCCTCGCCGCGACCGCGGCGGCTGACTTTCGTCTCGGACATGGCGGGATTTAACACCTCGGCTCCCGCCACGCTGCCTGGTTAGGCTCTAGGCGTCTGGCCTGCGCCCCGACCGCGACTCGAACGCGGGACCTACTGCTTAGGAGGCATTTTCGTAGCGTGGCCTGGCGTTGGTCGGTGTGTTGCACGGTCGAGGTCGCCTGCGGCGCTTTCCGGCTGGCCGAGATTGGTCAGCGCCGTCTGGAGCCGGACCTGGTTGCCGATCTCGCGGGCGATGGCGATGCGCGTCGGCGACGCACACCGCTGTTCGCAATCTGGCTGCCTATCGCTCCATAGCTGTCATGTGTTGGCCAACGCCACCGAAATGGGCTGCAATTGTTCAGGCGATGGTTGACTAGCCGGAGGACCCATATGAGCGGCAGCTTGGCATACACCGGGTGCTTGAAGGGATCGAGTTGCCGGTGGGGGTCCAGCGGCGGAGGTGTTTCGCGATGAATGAAATGAGAAGCCGGGCGAGTCGCAAGATTGCGGTGCTGGGCCCGATCCCGCGC
>Ga0210386_10005004_pt1 | contig 10842 bp, 9 predicted proteins | sample IncBWH32OmetaG_FD_160091 | JGI IMG/M metagenome (GOLD analysis project Ga0210386, IMG submission 160091) | Forest soil microbial communities from Barre Woods Harvard Forest LTER site, Petersham, Massachusetts, United States - Inc-BW-H-32-O ... | reverse complement strand
TGGCAAGCCCGGGCTACGGGGTAACAAGACACTGCTGCTTCGCAATTATGATTTGTTTATAGAGAGGCAGGCTAGGCTTAGTATAACTGCCGAAAGCTCTTGGGATTACTCGTCGGACGACGCTTCTATGAAGATGGAGCTACTAATACTCGATGATTTAACGATATTTGCTATTAGAGCTCGACGTTTACTGGAGCTGTGCGGTTTAACTAGCTCGGCAAATCGCGTAAAAATTTCTCCCCTACGATTTAACGCGCAAGCCAAGGAGTGTATTTACGAGCGAATGGACCGCCAAGCGCTTGGATTTGAAACACTGTTGAATAGAATAATTCACATGGCGAACTTTGAATACTTTCACAGCTGGTCATTCTTCCAAACATACTTAGGAGTAAAACTAGATCTATACGAATCATTTGTTAGATTCAAAGAAGGGGAAAACAGGATGGATGGCGTGATGTTCCTCCATGATAAACGGAATGGAACCGCGTTCTACTTTTTGAAGGACATAATCAAGGCGCCTATCGAGGTAGCAGACGCGATCGTGGAAACCTGTTCAAATGCCGATGTAGCTATTGAACTGAGTTTTAGGGTCTGAACTGGCCGCGAGAATCGATCGCGCGGCCGGTCGGCGCGCGCGCCCTTCCCGTCGTTGCTTCGGGGTCTCACGCGGTTGACGGCGCCCGGCGCGCGGGAGTTGTTGGTGGTCACTCAATCTCCGCGAACAAGACCACCAGCGACGTGCAGTCGAGCGGCATCACCGGGTTGGTGTAGATCATGCGCGTGTGGCGGCCCTTCTCTCCGAACGCGGTGTTGATCAGATCGGAGGCGCCGTCGAGGCATTTGGGATGCTCCTTGTAGGCGTCGTCCACGCCCAGCACCCCCTCCAGCCGCACGATGCGCTTCACCTTCGTGAGCTCGCCGACCGCCTGTTTGATCTGTGCGACAGCATTCAGGCAGGAAAGCTGACACGACTTGTAGCCGTCGTCCCCGGAAATCTCGCGGCCGATCTTGCCGACATAAGCGAGCTTGCCGTCCCGCCAGGGCAGATTGCCTGACGTCATCACCAAGTTTCCGGTGATCACCCAGGGCACATAATTGGCGACCGCGCGGGCCGGGGGAGGAAGCGCGAGGCCCAGATCGGCAATGCGTTCTTCGGGGGTCCTTGCGGTCATCGAGCGCTCCCTCTTCTTATATCTTTGCTAGGCCGCCGGCGACCGAACCGCTCTCCTTCGACCCGGGCCTAAGGAGCCGGCTCACAGGGATATGCAAAAGCAACGCATGTCAACTCGCTTTGATCGCGGCTCGGTAGCCAGCGAACCCGCTTCGCGGTCCGTCAAAGGGCGCTTGCGAGGGTGGCCCGAGCGGCCAAGCCCGTTCCTTCTCTCAGACCTAATCGAGGCCAGCAGAAAAGGAGCGCTTTTCCTTGCCAAAAACCACAATCCGTGCCATGCTTTTTTCAGGCGCCGGATTGAGCCCGGCTCTTGGCAAGCGCGGAACGAGGAAAAATGAACGTCGTGGACAGCCGCTTCAGACAGTCGCGCACAACCTGAGATGGCGGCCGGAAATTTTTTTATTTGAATCGGCCGTAACCCATTGAAAAGTCCCGATTCCAAAAAATAAACGTAAGCAAAAGAAAGCAAATTTGCTTACTTTTATTTTCGTTTAGTGACGCTTATTTGCTTCTGTTTGAAGCAATTTTTGCTTCTGTTTGAAGCAATTCGCGCGCTGGTTGTATCCCAGGGACTACGCGAGCGCGCCCCAGGGCTCTTGCGAACGACGGCCAGGCGGGCGCTTAGTGGCGGCCAGTCGACCCACGAACGGACCCGCCCATGCCCTCACGAGCAAAAGCCACGCCCCATGTCCACATCTCGGAGCCGCATGTGCGGGTCACCGAGTGGCGGTTCGCGCCCGGCGCCGAGACGGGTTGGCACCGCCATGAGGCCGATTATGTCGTCGTCCCGCTCGCCGATGGCGACTTGCTGCTCGAGGAGCCCGGCGGCGGCTCACGCACGGCTCAGCTCAGGCGTCACATCCCTTACGCGCGGCGGGAGGGCGTCGAGCACAACGTCGTCAACGCCAACCCGTACGACTACGCCTTCATCGAGGTCGAGCATCTGAAGCCGTGAGCCGCCCGCCCTATTCGGCCGCCGCCTGCTCCTCGAGCGGCGGATAGTCGGTGTAGCCGGCCGGGCCATCGCTATAGAAGGTCTCGGAGTTCCAGGGGTTGAGCGGCGCGCGAACCGCGAAACGGCGCGGCAGGTCAGGATTCGCGAGGAAGAGCTTGCCGAAGGCGACCGCGTCGGCTTCGCCGGCGGCGATCACCGCCTCGGCCTCCTCGCGCGTAAATCCTTCGTTGGCGACATAGACGCCGCCGAACGCCGCCTTGAGCTCGGGCCCCAGCCGGGGCGACTTGGTCGATTCGCGCGCGCAGATGAACGCAATACTGCGTTTCCCCAGCTCGCGGGCGACGTAGCCGAAGGTCGCGGGCAGATTGCTGTCGCCCATGTCATGGGCGTCGGCGCGCGGCGCGAGATGCATGCCGACCCGCCCCGGGCCCCATACGGAAACGACGGCGTCCGTCACTTCGAGCAGGAGCCGGGCGCGATTCTCGATCGAGCCGCCGTAACCGTCGTCGCGCTTGTTCGAGCTATCCTGCAGGAACTGGTCGAGCAGGTAGCCGTTCGCGCCGTGGATCTCGACGCCGTCGAAGCCCGCCGCCTTGGCGTGCTCGGCGCCGCGGCGGAAAGCCTCGATGACGCCCGCAATCTCCTCGGTTTTGAGGGCGCGCGGCGCGACAAACGGCCGCTGCGGGCGAATGAGGCTCACGTTGCCCTTCGGCGCGATCGCGCTTGGCGCGACCGGAAGCGCGCCGCCATGATAGACGGGATCGGAGATGCGCCCGACATGCCAGAGCTGGAGGAGCATCCGCCCGCCCGCCGCATGCACGCCCTGCACGATCTTGCGCCAGCCCTCGACCTGCTCGTCGGACCAAACGCCGGGGGTCTGCGGATAGCCGACGCCCGCGGGCGCGACCGAGGTCGCCTCGGAAATGATAAGTCCGGCGGAGGCGCGCTGCGCGTAATAGTCGCGCATCATTGTGTTCGGAACCCGCCCTGCCCCCGTCGAGCGGTTGCGTGTCAACGGCGCCAGGAAAATGCGGTTGGGAACTTCCAGATCGCCAATCTTCAGCGGATCGAACAGGGTGGGCATTGAATCCAATCTCCGACTTGAATCGCGCGACAGCGCCAACGACCGCCTCGGCTGACTCGCGCCAACCGAGGCCCATCACACAGATCTGCTTGTAGCTGACATTATGGGAAGAGGGACAAGGCGCAGGCGGTTTCAGCCTCAGTGCCGAGCCTTGTCCTCGCCGAAAATAACGAAGGTGCGCAGTTCGATACTCTCGCGCGGCGGCGCGTCCGCGGGCGCGGTCGGATCGACAAACGCCGTATGCGGAGCGAAACGCGCCACAGCGCCGTCATCGCGCGAATCGAAGCATTTGATGAGCAGGACTTCGTCCGTGCGCATTGCTGGCGCATAGAACCAGCGTTGGGTCGGATTGTAGACGAGATTGTAAGTCTCGCCGCGCCGATCGCGATAGACGAGATCGGAGGCGATGAGGTCTTGCGGCGCGACGCTGCGCGCGTCGCAGACCGCTAGCGGCGCATCGAGCGCCGGCGATTTGATCGGGCGCCACAGATTGACGATGGCGACCCGGCGCCGAAGCAATTCGTCGGCTTCGTCAGGATAAGCGACCCTAAGGCGCGACACGCCGGACGTCGCCGTCTGATCGACATGAACGCGACTCGCGGGCTGGCGGGGAATGCCGGGATTGGCCGAGCGATCGTTCTCCCCGGGCACGCGGCGCCTCAACGTGTGGTCGAAGACGCGCACCTCGGTCGCCCCAGTGACGCGCTTCAAGAGTTCGATGGACTCGGGATAATAGACGCGCTTGATGTCCTCCTCGTCCCAGAAATTCCCGACCGCGCTTCGATGGGTCAGAAGCTGGAACCCGACGTCGTCCAGCTGGAACTCCGACGCCGCGGGACGAAGATCGTGGATTATCGTCGCGTGCTCTTCAACCTTGCCGGTGGACCACGGAATCCCAGGCGGGGGTTGGTACGCATAGCTAACCGGCTTCTCGCCCGTGGCGGCCAAATAGTTCAAAGGGGCCTGAACATGGGGTAGCGACGCAGTTGCGATCTGAACCATATCTGATGTCCTGATTCACGATCCAAAAGTCTACTAAATTTATCTAGTATCAGCTTCTAGGTTGTCAACTCCCCTAAGCTCGACGCCGCGTCGGCCGGCCGCCGTTGATCGAGCCCACGCGAAGAGCCTCCTGAGCGGGCCTGCGGGGCGCCCGCCTATTCATCGCCGAGGAAATGCAGGATGGCGAAGTTGAACTGGTCCGGCCTGCAAGAAGGCGAAATGGCTCGTATTCGGCGGGATCAGGAGCCGGGCATGCGGGATGGTCGCGGCAATATACTCAGTGTGCGGTCGTTTGATCGCGTCATCGCGGTCGCCGGCGGATGGCGACCAGGCGGCTCGTGAGGGATGGAAAAGCAAGGCAAGCATTGGCATGACCAACCCATTCTTCACCATCGGACATTCCACCCGCCCGACCGAAGGGTTCGTCGCGCTGCTCCAGGCCGCGGACGTCCAGCTCGTCGTCGACGTTCGGACCGTTCCGCGCTCGCGGACCAACCCGCAGTTCAATCGCGACGTATTGCCCGCTTCGCTTAGCGCCCATGGCGTCGCCTACCAGCATCTGCCCGAGCTCGGCGGGCTGCGGGGCCTGCAGCGCGACGCATCGCCTGCCGCCAACGCCTTCTGGGAGAACGCGAGCTTCCATAATTTCGCCGACTACGCCATGAGCGAGGGATTCCGCTCGGGCCTGCGAAACTTACGCGAGCTTGGGCGCGCGGCGCCCGCCGCAGTCATGTGCGCGGAAAGCCTCTGGTGGCGATGCCATCGCCGCATCATCGCAGATTATCTGATCGCCGCGGGCGAAGAGGTCTTCCACATTCTCGGCCCTGGCCACACCGAACAAGCGCATTTGACGCCCGCGGCACGGCTTGGGACAGATGGGACGCTGACCTATCCGAAGGACTCGCCGCCCATGCTGGACCTCTGGCCGTGAACCGGGCTCAAGTCTCACGGGCTCCGCAACCGGGTCCGGCCCTAAGCCCGCCGGCGTACCATTTTCGTCAGCGAGCCGTTGTTGAAGCAGGATCTTCCCGATACGCCGTCTCGGTTGCGGCCAACAAAACCTTGGCTCATCCGCGAATCTTCGTATACTTTCTGTCAGGCCAAAACCGAGCCTCGGCCAAGGGTACCGCCGCGGGACGAGAGTGTTGTGAAAGAAAGAGTGAGGAGAGGGCGCGGCTTTTGTCATTACGACGGCCGTGAAGCGGCCGATCGGGAATCCATCACGGCCGTTAGCCGTGATTTGGATTGCTCAATTCCCGGTCAGACACTTCCCTCTGCCGGGAATACGGAGAGGGAGAGATCCGCCGTATTTCACACGATTCCATGGAGGCCGGGACGGCGGGAGACGGTGCAGCGCGAGGCGCGCAAGTTGCGCAAAGGAGGTGTTAAGTTATGGAAATCATTGGCGCGCGTAAACTTGGGCGCGGGTAAGGAGCCGGCAGCCAAAAAAGGGGCGAGACGGCCAGTCCGGGATAGGGCCGGGATGAGCGCCATACGCGGCGACCGCCCGCTGCTCACACGTCCAGGTTCGCCACGTTCAGCGCATTGTCCTGGATGAACTCGCGCCGCGGCTCGACGATGTCGCCCATCAGCTTGACGAAGATGTCGTCAGCCTCGTCGACCTCCCGGATCTTGACCTGCAAGAGCGTGCGGGCCTCGCGGTCGAGGGTCGTCTCCCACAGCTGGTCCTTGTTCATCTCTCCGAGGCCCTTATAGCGCTGGAAGGCCACGCCCTTGCGGCCGGCGGCATTGACCGCCTCGAGCAGCTCCGAAGGACCGGAGACAATGGTCGTGTCGCCGCGGCGCGCAAAGGTGGCCGGCTCGGAGAAGGCTTCGCTGAGCGGCCGCGCATGCTCGTCGAGGCGACGCGCGTCGGCCGAAGCGAGCAGGCCTGCGTCGAGCGCAGCCGCTTGCCGGACGCCGCGCACCTCGCGCGTCAGGACATAGCCGTTCGCTTCGAGCCGGCTGCTCCAGCCGCGCTCGGTCTCCTCGGCAATGGCGTTCATGCGTTCAGCAAGCAGCCCCGCGCGCGCCTCACCCTCAGGATCCTCGGCGCCGCTCAGGGGCCTGAGCGCGCCAGCGAGCGCAGCTTGTTCAGCGAGGGCGCGATTGTAGCGCGAATGCAGGCCATCGAGCTGCCGACGCAAGGCGCGCGCCTCCTCGACCAGCGCGCGTAAGTCAGCGCCTGCGCGTGCTTCGCCGTTGGCGAGCGTCAGCGTCGCGCTATCGAGTCCCGCCTCGACCAGATAATCCTCAAGCCCCCGCTCGTCCTTGAGATATTGCTCCGACTGGCCGCGTTTGACCTTGAACAGCGGCGGTTGCGCAATGAACAGATGCCCTGCCTCGATGATGGCGCGCATCTGTCGGAAGAAAAACGTCAGCAACAGGGTGCGGATGTGCGAACCGTCGACGTCCGCGTCGGTCATAATGATGATCTTGTGGTAGCGCAGCTTCTCCAGGTTGAAGTCGTCCCGCCCGATGCCAGCGCCGAGCGCGGTGATCAGGGTGCCAATCTGCTCGGACGACAACATCTTGTCGAAGCGAGCGCGCTCGACGTTGAGAATCTTGCCGCGCAACGGCAGCACCGCCTGGAACTCGCGGTTGCGGCCCTGCTTGGCGGTTCCGCCGGCCGAATCACCCTCGACGATGAAGATCTCGGACTTGGCCGGGTCGCGCTCCTGACAGTCGGCAAGTTTGCCAGGGAGACTCGCGATGTCGAGCGCGCCCTTGCGGCGGGTGAGCTCGCGCGCCTTGCGCGCCGCTTCGCGCGCCTGCGCCGCCTCGACCACCTTGCCCACGACCACCCGCGCCTCCTGCGGGTGCTCCTCGAACCATTGCGACAGCAGTTCGTTGACCAGGCCCTCGACGACCGGGCGGACCTCGGAAGAGACCAGCTTGTCCTTCGTCTGGGACGAGAATTTCGGATCCGGGCATTTAATGCTGAGCACGCAGGTCAGGCCCTCGCGGGTATCCTCCCCGGAAAGATCGACCTTCTCCTTCTTCAGCAGCCCCGAGCTTTCGGCGTAGCCGACCACCTGACGGGTGAGCCCGCTGCGCAAGCCGATGAGATGCGTGCCGCCGTCGCGCTGGGGGATATTGTTCGTGAACGGGAGCACATTCTCGTGGTAGCTATCGTTCCACCACAGAGCGACTTCCACGACAATGCCGTCGCGCTCGCCCTTGATGAGGATGGGCTTATCAATCAGCGCAGTCTTGGCGCGGTCGAGGTAGCGCACGAAAGCTTCGAGGCCGCCCTCGTAGAAGAGCTCCTCGCGCTTCGACTCGGCATGGCGCAGGTCAGTCAACACGATCCGGACGCCCGAGTTGAGGAACGCCAGCTCCCGCAGGCGGTGCTCTATGGTCGCATAGTCGAACTCGACCATGGTGAACGTTTTGGGCGAGGGGGTGAACGTGACCTCGGTGCCGCGCTTCGGCTTGCCATCGACGATCGGAGCAGGTCCAACCACCTTGAGCGGGGCGACCGCATCGCCGCCCGCGAATTCGATAAGGTGCTCGAGCCCGTCGCGCCAGATGCGCAGCGCGAGTCGCGTCGACAGCGCATTGACCACTGAAACGCCAACCCCGTGTAGACCGCCCGAGACCTTGTAGGAGTTTTGGTCGAATTTGCCGCCCGCATGCAGCTGGGTCATTATGACTTCGGCGGCCGACACGCCCTCCTCGTCGTGGATGCCGGTCGGAACGCCGCGTCCGTCGTCGGTGACGGTGCACGAGCCGTCGGCGTTGAGGGTCACGGTCACGAGCTTCGCGTGGCCAGCGAGCGCCTCGTCGATGGCGTTGTCGACCACCTCGTAGATCATGTGGTGGAGGCCGGAGCCGTCATCGGTGTCGCCAATGTACATGCCTGGGCGCTTCCGCACGGCGTCTAGGCCACGCAGCACCTTGATCGAATCTGCGCCATAGGCTTCGCTGGCCTCGGCGTCGTCGGCCAGGTCCTTGCCTTCTTCGTCCAAAATCAGAGCCTTTTTGTAAGGGGCTGGAGCGACGGCGGAACGCGATTCGCGTCCCTTCACCCTAGCCTGCCAGGTCCGCAAATGCACGTTTTGCCGGGCCCGGGGCCGTTAATTTGAACCCCCGCCGCCGCGCTCGCGCGCAGCTATGCCCGCGCTTACAATATATTGGTATTCAAAGCGATTTTTCCAGTGGGGCGGCGCTCTTGAGCTCAGCCGGCTCGCGCCGCGGCGAGTTCGCTCCGCGCCGCGGCGCGGAGCAGCGTCTGGTCGCTGGAGATGGTGCACAGCCGGTAGCCGAGCGCGAGCATGGCCCGCGCGTCGGCGCCGTCGAAACAGAACATCGCGGCGTATTTTCCGTGCGCCTCGGCGCGCTCGACAACCCGCCGCGCCTCGCTCATGACCGCGGCGCCACGCGGCTCGACGCTCGCCCCATTCGTCAAGGCGATTGAAAGATCCGATGGCCCGACATACACGCCATCCAAACCGTCCACGCTCAGAATATCGTCTAGCGCGTCCAGAGCGGCGCGGGTTTCGATCATCGCGATCGCCTGGGTCATCGCATTGGCCGCCTTAAGATAGGCGGGAGCGTCCAGGCCGCTGAGCGGCAGCGCGGCCCGTGGGCCCCAGGAACGCTGGCCGAGCGGCGGGAACTTAACGAATTCGACCAGGCACCTCGCATCTTCGCCGCTGTTGATCATCGGCGCGAGGATTCCGCAGGCGCCAGAGTCCATAAGCTGGCTGGCCAGGGCAAACCCGCCGATCGGCACACGGGCGATGGTCGGTTTGCCGGCAAGTGCGTTCCGTAGGATCGAACGAATGGCGCCATCGAAGTCGACAGCTCCGTGCTGCATGTCGAGCACAACCGCGTCGAAGGCTTCGCGCGCCAAACTCTCAGCGACCGCCGCCTCATTCATGGTGACCCACGCGCACAAAGCCTGGCCGTTTCCCGTTAGGCGGCCGGCGAGCTTGCTCAGCACAGATTCGTTCATTCCCACCCCCACGACTAAACCGTGCCCTTGCAAACCGCCTGCTCAGCCACGCGCGCGGTAAACCGCGTTAACCACAAAATCTCTGGCTCTGTGTGAAAGAGCTTCATTACGCCGAGTTAATTTGAAATTCATCTGGCAAGCGGTCAGCTTTATTTGAGGACGAGGACAGGGGTTTTGATGAAACGCACACTCGTTGTAGCGCTTGCCGCAGTTTTCGCATCCGCTCCCGTCTTTGCGCTGGCCGCGGAGGGCGATCAACAGTCTTCACACGCGGAGCGCATGCAGCAATGGGCGGCGGACCGAGAGACTGTTCTGGACGCCAAACTCGCCGGCATGAAGGCCGGACTTGCACTGACCGCCGATCAGGAGAAGCTTTGGGGACCGTTCCAGTCTGCGGTCCAGGACGCCGCCAGATCGCGCATGGACGCCATGCGGCAGATAATGCAGACGCGCGCGCCGGGCGAACAGATGTCGCCCGTTGATCATCTTGAAGCGATGGCTAACCGTCTGTCGCAAGGCGCAACGGACGTTAGGAAGATCGCCGACGCCGCCAAGCCCCTGTATAATACCCTCGACGAGTCTCAGAAGCATAAGTTTGGCATGCTTGGGCGCATGCTGATGCCGGAACGGTCCCGATTCGCCATGGACATGATACACCACCACATGGGCGACCACGATCGCGACGGCGCCGAGTAGTGCCGGGGCCAGTAAGCCTCGGCGTAGAGAAGACGCGGCCGCAATCCCCTCGGCCGCGTCTTCCATTTTTTCGCGCTCGCGGCGTGAGAGCGAACGTCGCGCCCGCCTCCCCCGCCCGAAAATAGCGCCGATAGAGTTGGCGTTGCGCGGCATCACAATCGAAGGAATGGCAATTCGCCACGGGTGCTGTGAGGGGCGTCGCCATCGCTCGCCCTAGGCGGTGTCCCAGTCCCGTTCCACAGGCTCAGGGCCGGACAGCCACGACGCGGTCAAGACCCGCGAGGTCCTTGTAGGTCGTGGCATCAGTAAAGCCAGATTGGTTTGCGATTGCAACCACTTCGGCCCCTTGCTCAGCGCCGAATTCGGCGATCAGCCAACCGCCCGGGGCCAGTAGAAACTTCGCTTCCGCCATGATTCGTCGATAGGCAGCAAGTCCATCAAATCCGCCGTCGAGTGCGAGCCAAGGATCAAAGTTGCGGACCTCGCGCCGCAGCCGTGGGAGATCAGCGGTAGGAATATACGGCGGATTCGAAACGATCAGGTCAAACGGCCCATGGAGACCATTTGTCCAGTCGCCAACTCGAATCTCGGCCCTCTCAGACAGGCCGCATGCGTCAAGATTGCCGAGCGCCACGTCTGCCGCGTCGGTTGAAATATCGACGCCGACCCCGCGCGCATAGGCGAACTCGACGAGCAGGCCGCACAATAGCGCGCCAGATCCGACGCCAAGGTCGAGGATACGCAGCTGCTCATCGCGGCGATCACCCAATATCGCGATTGAAGCTTCAACGATGGATTCCGTTTCGGGCCGCGGATCTAACACGTGTGGCGAAATCGTGAGCGACAGACCCCAGAATTCGCGTTTGCCAACGATCCTCGACAGCGGCTCGCCAGCCGCCCGCCGCATTGTGACCTCTCGAACCCTCCCAACCGCAGTTCCTAGCGGTTCCCGCGGGGCGGTGATCAACGCAACT
>Ga0210386_10005003_pt1 | contig 10843 bp, 10 predicted proteins | sample IncBWH32OmetaG_FD_160091 | JGI IMG/M metagenome (GOLD analysis project Ga0210386, IMG submission 160091) | Forest soil microbial communities from Barre Woods Harvard Forest LTER site, Petersham, Massachusetts, United States - Inc-BW-H-32-O ... | reverse complement strand
TCTCCCTGGCTACGGCGGAAGCCCGCGTGATTGCCATGGAACCGGGCGCCACCCTGGCGCTGGTTTCGAGGGGCGTCGTTGAAGCGGAATGTAGGGGCGAAGAGTTCGGCCTGGGCAGGGTGGAGTCCGCCTTGAAGAACACGCCACGCATGGCGGCCCCGGACATCTGCCGCTCGATTCTGGATGATGTGCAGCGGTTCTTGTGCGCCCAACCCCTTCAGAACGATATTACTGCCCTGGCCCTGGTACGGGCTGGCACGTCGTAAGCTACAGAAAATTCGGGTGTTTTGAAGATCGGGAAAACAGGCTTCTCAATCTGGCCCATCATCCGCCTCCGGGGTTACAATCTCTGCTAAGCATGCAATCTTTCAAGCTGAAACAGATCCGCCCGGATCTCCCTGGTGACTTCCGCATGAAGAAGACGCAGTTCACGTTTTTGCTCGTTTGCCTGTTCACGCTGCCCGCGCTTCTGGGCGCGGATACGGTTGTCGAGGAGATTATCGCGCGTGTTAATAACTCGATTATTACCAGCTCCGACTACGCGCGCAGCAAGGAGCAGCTCAAGGACGAGATCAAGCAACAGGATCCCACGAATGTCAACAAGCTGTATACGGAGCGCGAGCGCGACGTGCTTCGGGATCTCGTCGATCAGCAACTGCTGCTCGAAAAGGGCAAGGACCTGGGCATCACTGCCGATACCGAACTGATCAAGAAGCTCGACGAAATGCGTAAGCAGATGAACCTGGACTCGATGGAAGAACTGGAAAAAGCTGCGCAGGCACAGGGCATCTCTTACGAAGATTTCAAGCAGAACCTTCGCAATCAGATCATCACGCAGCAGGTGATCGCGCGGGAAGTCGGCTCACACCTGAACATCACGAAAGAGGAAGAGCAGAAGTTTTACGAAGACCACAAGAGTGAGATGGAGCAGCCGGAACAGATCCATCTGAGCGAGATTCTGGTGTCCACGCAGAAAGCCGCTGCGAACGCGCCCGACTCGAAAGCTGCTCCGGGTTCCGATCCCAATAAGCCGGCCGAGGCAACGCCTCCAGCGCCCACTGCCCCGGATACTGAGCAACTGGCCGCAGCAGAAGCAAAGGCCAATGCGCTGCTTGACCAGATTCACAAAGGCGCCGCCTTCGATGAAGTGGCGAAGAAGAATTCTGACGGACCTAGCGCCGCGCAGGGTGGCGATCTCGGCCTGTTTAAACGCGGCACACTGTCCAAGGAACTTGAAGACCGCACCTTCGCGATGAAAGCTGGCCAGGTCACCGACGTGATTCGCACCAAGCAAGGATTCGTAATCTTGAAGGTCACCGAGCATCAGATGGCGGGGATCCCAACACTGAAGGAGATGGAACCGCGTATCCAGGACGCGTTGTATTATCAGAAGCTCCAGCCTGCACTGCGCGTCTATCTGAAGAAGTTGAGGGAAGAGGCGTTCATCGACGTCCGCGCTGGCTATGTGGACTCTGGTGCCAGCCCCAACCAGACCAAGCCGGTCGAAACCGCCAGCAAGGACTCGAGTGCGAAAAATCTCAAGAAGAAGAAAAAGCTTGGTATCTTTCGGTAGCGTCCCGTTATCGCCACCGCAGCTTCAGGGCGGCGAAGTGCGCTCTGGGCGCATCCGCCAAACAACATGAAAGAATTCTTCATCCTCGACTGCGCGCAGCAAGAAAACAAAGTCATCACTTCCACGTTTGTGGTGGTCTCGAAGCAGGTCAAGCCCAAAAAGACCGGCGAACCCTACCTCGCCCTGACCCTGGGCGATCGCAGCGGCCAGCTTGAAGCCAAGATGTGGGACAACGTCGAGGAGGTCCTTGACGCTTTCGAACAGGATGACTTTCTAAAGGTCAAGGGCCTGATCAACAAATACAAGAATCGTTTCCAGCTGACCATTCACAAGCTGCGGAAGCTGGGCGATTCTGAAATTGATTACTGCGACTATCTTCCCAAAACCACCAGGAACATTGACGAACTCTGGCAAAGCCTGGGCGAATATGTAGCCAGTTTTGAAAACCCTCACCTGAAGTCGCTCATTCAGGCCTTCATGTCTGACCGGGAGATTGCCCAGGCGTATCGCAATGCCCCAGCCGCCAAGACGCTGCACCATGCCTATATAGGCGGCCTGCTCGATCACGTTGTTTCCCTGCTCCGTTCCTGCGATCTGGTCTGCCGCAACTATCCCCAGGTCAACCGTGACCTGGTGCTGGCAGGCGCGTTCCTGCACGATATCGGCAAGATCTACGAACTCACCTACAATCGCTCCTTCTCTTACACCACCCGCGGGCAATTGCTCGGGCACATGATCATCGAACTGGAGATGCTGCAGGCGAAGCTCATGTTCCTGCCGGACTTCCCGCCTGAACTCAAAACCCTGCTCGAGCACCTCATCATCAGCCATCACGGTGAATATGAGTTCGGCTCACCCAAACTACCCATGTTTCCTGAAGCGCTCTTGCTTCATTACATGGACGACCTCGATTCGAAAATGGAGAGCATGCGGGTTCTGTTCGAGCGTGAAGGTGACCAAGACAATCCCTGGACGAGCTACAGCCCCTCTCTGGGGCGCCCTCTTCTGAATACGGCTAAGTTTCTCGCGACGAAAGCGGTTCCAGTCGAACCGGCAGCCTCGGTTATGGATGAGGCTGTGCAGTTGCCGGGATTGGATTTGTCGGAAAACGGCGAAGGCGAAGCCACCCCAGTGGTGGTTCAGCCGCCGGTCAAAGCGTAACCGAGATGATCAAAAGTCCAATGTACTAGTCGTACTTTGCCCGATCACGTGCTTTCGATACATTTCCGATAGGAGGTTCTCATGCGATTCCGCCTCGCACTGCTCACCCTGATCTGCTATGTCGCATTCGCGACGGTTGGTTGCACAAGCAAACCGCCCGCAAACGATGCGAATAACCCTACGGCCACCAACGATGCCAATAACCCTGCTCCCGGCGGCAATGCCGGCGATAACTCCGGTGGCGCGATGAGTTCCGGGAAGACCCGCGGAACGATGGCCTCCGAAGCGGCTCCCCGGCTGGTTGTCCCCGCTGGCACGGTGCTCACGGTTCGCCTGGGCGAAACGTTGAGTTCGAAGGAAAGCCAGCCCGGACAAAGCTTCTCCGCTTCGTTGGCGAATCCTGTCGAAGTCGAGGGCAGGACGGTGATTCCTTCGGGCGCGACGGCGACCGGAACGGTCGTAGCGGCTCATGCGGCAGGGAAGTTCAAAGGCGCTTCGCTGCTGCAAATCAAGCTCGACTCGATTACCGTCGGCGGCCGGCAACACAGTATTGAAACGTCTTCGGTACAACGCTCGGAAAAAGGCAAGGGCAAGCGCACGGCGGCGATGGTCGGTGGCGGCGCGGGCGCGGGCGCTCTGATCGGCGCACTAGCTGGCGGTGGCAAAGGCGCGGCGATTGGCGCTCTGGTGGGTGGTGGCGCTGGAACTGCCGGTTCGGCCTTTACCGGCAATCGCGACGTCATGCTTCCGGCAGAGTCTGCCGTGAGTTTCAAACTCGAATCGCCGCTCGAAGTAGCTCAATAAGCAATTTTCAATCTCGCGTCGCAAAGAACCTCGGAGGCTCGGCCTTCGAGGTTTTCTTTTCTTCGGCGAGGGCGGTACAGTTAGGGGTCAAGAAGGAACGATCCATGCTGAATCTGTCTGATTTCGATCTGCTGACCTTTGATTGTTATGGCACCCTCATCGATTGGGAGACCGGAATCTTCTCCGCGTTGAAGCCGCTGCTGGAGGCCCACAGAAAAACGCTGGCCGATGCGGAACTTCTGGAGCTGTACGCCGATGCTGAGCTGGAGGCCGAGTCGAACCCATATCGGACCTACCGGGAGGTGCTGCAATCCGTGGTTCAAGCCCTCGGAAAACGGCTGTCTTTCACTCCCAGCGCGAGGCAACTGAATGCCCTCACCGATTCGTTTTCGGATTGGCGTCCCTGGCCTGACACGGTTGCCGCTCTCAAAAGACTTACAAAGCGCTACCGCCTGGCCATCATTTCGAACACTGATGACGACCTGTTCGAAGAGACTCGGCGATACCTGCCGGTGGAATTCGAGAGTATTACCACCGCTCAGCAGGCGCGCTGCTATAAACCTGCGCTTGAAATCTTTCGGCTGGCACTGGGAAAGGCGACGGTTCCCCCGAAGCGCATCCTGCACGTCGGGCAAAGCATTTATCACGACGTGCTGCCGGCGCAGTCTTTAGGATTGGCCACGGTTTGGGTGAATCGGCCGTCCACGCGTTCTGGAATCGGCGCCGTCAAGCAAGCGAAAGGACAACCAGACCTGCAGGTATCGGATCTTGAAACGCTGGCGAACTACGCGGGCGGCTGACCAAAGAATTGGCCGCTAAAATCCTACAGGTACCTTGAGGAGCTTTTTTCGGATCGCGCAATGCACGAGTTCGGCTTTGTTATGAATATCGAGCTTGCGCATCAAGTTGAATTTGTGCGCCTCGATGGTCTTGAGGCTGAGCCCCAGCATGCCGGCGATCTTCCGGACCGTATGCCCTTCCGCGAGAAGCTTCATGATTTCCGTTTCCCGCGGGGTCAAAGCGCTTCGCGAGGGACGTGGGCGCTCCTGCTGAATGCCGAGTTTTCCATTCTCTAAGAGTCCACCCAGTACTTCGGGACTGACAAACTTCCCGCCGTGGTGGACGTCGCGCAAGACGCTGCACAATTTGGCTGCGGGTGTGTCCTTCAGGAGGTAGCCGGCGGCACCTGCCTGCAGCCCCTGCATCACGTAATCCTGGTCCTCATGCATGGTAAGAAAAATGACACGGGTACGCGGGAAGTCACTTTGTATAACGCGCGCCGCCTCGAACGAGGAAAATCCCGGCATGCCGATATCCATCAGCACGATATCCGGACGCAACTCCATCACACCCTTCAAGGCTTCGGCGGCATCTCCCGCCTCCCCGACAACTTCCAGGTCGTGTTCGTCCTGCAGTAGCCGACGGATTCCTTGGCGCACCAGCACGTGGTCATCGGCAATCAGACAGCGGATCTTGCTTTCATTTTTTACGGTCGGGGTTGATTCATCGAAATACACCATTCCTCCTGGGCCAGAGAACATCGGAGCAGAGACAACGTGGCGGGAGCCCGCTTTCCGGGCTGGAGACCAAGTGACCCATTGATTCTACCGTCTTGAGACTTCAGTGTCACGGTAGAAAAGCCATTAGTTTTCCGGTGCGCAGGTTCGGTCATGTGGCAATTCATCGGTTAGAATCAACTGCTTATGCTGCGCTACTTCACTTCCGGGGAATCCCACGGCGAAGCCTTGGTCGCATTCCTCTCCGGACTGCCCGCGGGATTGGCCGTGGACCAGGCCTTTCTTGACCGCGACCTCTGGCGCAGACAACAAGGCTACGGACGCGGCGGCCGCATGAAGATCGAAACCGACAGGGCCCATATCCTCTCGGGCGTTCATCACGGAATCACCATCGGGTCGCCGATTGCCGTACTGCTGGAGAACAAGGATTGGAAGAATTGGCAGGAGTCCCTTCCCGTTGCGGAAGGCGATCCTGCGAAACATAAGGCAGTAAAGTCGCCGCGTCCGGGCCATGCCGATCTTGCCGGCGCGTTGAAGTACAACTTCTCTGAGGCACGCTATGTGTTGGAACGAGCCTCTGCTCGCGAATCTGCCGCCCGGGTTGCGGTGGGCGCCCTCGCGAAGCTGTTTCTTCGCGAATTTGGTATTGAAGTACTTAGCCACGTCATCTCGGTTGGTGCGGCTTCGCTCGACAAGGAAGTTTCCTGGGACCAGATCAAGGCTGTGGCCAATCAAACCGAAATCATTCTGAGTTGCGCCGATCCTGAAACCGAGCACCGCATGAAGGACGAAGTCGACAAGGTGCTGCGAACCGGCGATTCCGTCGGCGGAGTTTTCGAGGTGGTCGCTCACAATGTGCCGCCGGGTCTCGGCACTTACGCGCAGTGGGATGAGCGCCTCGATGCCATGCTCGCCGCCGCGGTCATGTCATTGCAAGCGGTAAAGGCAGTGGAGATCGGCTCCGGCATCAGCGCCGCCGCATCTCCGGGTTCGCAAGTCCATGACGAGATCGGATACGAAGGAAAGTCGGGATACACGAAATTCAGCCGCGCTCATAACAATGCCGGCGGAATCGAAGGCGGAGTCTCGAACGGAGAGGAAATCCGCGTGCGCGGATATCTTAAGCCGATTTCCACGTTGCGCCGCCCCTTGCAGTCGGTGGACTTTGCGACTCGCGAGCCCGTGAAAGCTGCCTATGAACGCTCCGATGTCTGCGTGGTGCCAGCGGCGGGCGTCGCCGCCGAAGCCATGGTGGCTCTGACCCTGGCCCGAGCCGCACTGGAGAAGTTTGGCGGAGACTCTGTGCTTGAAAGTAAGCGCAACTTTGCCGGCTACATTGAGCAATTGAAGAATTATTGATTTACCGGCCCGCGAGAGAGAGCTGACACCAAACACCTGGGACCTGAGACTTACACCTGAAAACGATGATCTATCCGATCGTGAAATATGGAAATCCGGTGCTCGAGAAGCCGGCGGCGCCGGTCACAGCATTTGACGAGGAACTGCAAAAGCTGGTCGAGGACATGTTCGAGTCGATGTACGCCGCGCACGGAGTTGGCCTGGCGGCGCCGCAAATCGGCATCTCCAAGCGGCTGGCGGTCATTGATACCAGCTTCAAGGAAGACCCGGATGCCAAGCTGGTACTGGCGAACCCGGAAATCATTCACACCGAGGGCCGGCATACGCAAAATGAAGGCTGCCTGAGCATTCCGGATTTTCGCGAGTCGGTCACGCGTCCGCGCAAGGTCACGATTCGCGCGCAGGACGTCAACGGAAAGGTTTTCGAGAAGACCGGCGAAGAGCTGCTCGCGAGAGCATTCCTGCATGAAACGGATCATCTGAACGGGAAGCTGTACATCAGCCACATTAGCGCTCTGAAGCGCGACCTGATGAAACGTAAAATCCGCAAGCTGATCAAAACTGGAGAGTGGTGAAGACTTCTGCCACTGTCTCGCAATGAGCCAATGACGATCAGCCGATAGCTACCCATGACTCTCGTCTTCGCCGGAACACCGCGATTTGCTGTCCCGACCCTTGAGAAGCTGGTTGAGTCTGGATTTCATGTGCGGCTTGTGGTCACACAACCGGACCGGCCACGCGGACGCGGCATGGAGTTGATGCCATCCCCAGTCAAGGAAAGCGCCCTCAAGCTCGGCATTCCGGTCTCACAACCTGAGAAGATCAAAACCAATGCCGAGTTCCAGGCCGAACTCACCGCTCTCCAGCCGGAGGCGATCATAGTAGTGGGATACGGCCGCATCATTCCGCTGTGGATGATCGATCTTCCAAAACTCGGCAACCTGAATGTGCACGCATCGCTACTGCCGAAATATCGCGGCGCTGCGCCCATTCAATGGGCGATTGCAAGCGGAGAAACTGTCACGGGAATCACGACCATGCGCATCGACGCCGGCCTCGACACCGGTCCCATCCTGCTGCAGAGGGAACACGCGATCGCTGCGCTGGACACCTCGGAAACTGTGGCCCCGGTGCTGGCTGCCATGGGCGCAGAGCTTATGATCGAAACTTTGCGAGGATTACAGGCCGGAACCGTTCACCCCATTCCGCAAGACGACGATCGCGCGACGCTGGCCCCGGTGCTTAACAAAGAGGACGGCAGGATGGATTTCCGGCGCCCAGCCGTCGAGATCTGGAACCGGCTGCGCGGCTTTCAACCGTGGCCGGGCGCGTTTACAAGCTTCCGCGGCAAGAACCTTCACGTGTGGTCCGCGCGCCCGGTCGAGGCCGAAATCTCTCCGGCAACGATCCGGATGGAAGGACACTTGCCATTGGTCGGCTGCGCAGAGCACTCCGCACTCGAACTGATCGAAGTGCAGGTGGAGGGCAAGAAACGAATGTCGGCGTCGGATTTCGTCAATGGATATCGGCCTTACGACGGGGAAGTGTTGGGGAAAGCAGTCGTTGGTTGTTAGTCGTCGGTTGTTGGCTAATTCCCATCTCGCATCCTTACGTTCCCATCCGTTGCTGACGACTGCAGACTGACGACTACCATGCCCATCTCTCCAGCACGCGCGGCGGCGTTCGACATCCTGCTCCGTGTCGAACAGGAGGACTCCTATGCATCCGACCTGTTGCACTCCGAGCGTTGCGCGGGACTCTCCCCTTTAGATCAAGGCCTGACCACCGAGCTCGTGATGGGAGTGCTGCGCTGGCGGTCCTTGCTGGATGGGGCCGTCGCGAAAGTGGCTTCGCAGCCTCTCGGGCGTCTGGATCCGGAAGTACTCACCGCGTTGCGCATGGGCGCGTATCAGCTGGGCTGGCTCGATCGGGTTCCGGCACGAGCCGCCATTCACGAGAGCGTCGAACTCGTAAAACGCGTCCGCAAACGCTCCGCGGCGCCTTTTGTAAATGCAGTGCTCAGGAAACTGATGGACAGTCCCATCCCCCTCGGAGCCCGCCAGGAACTCATCGTGTCAGCCCGCGATGCGGATGCAGTGGCAACCGTCTCAGCGCATCCGTCCTGGCTCGTGCAGCGATGGGTCTCACAATACGGACTGAAGCTGGCGCGGCACATCTGCATGTACGACCAGACCATTCCCGTCAGCACGATTCGTCTGCGCGCGGTTTCTGCGGAAGAAGAACTCCGGAGTGAAGGCATCGAAATCTCAGCCGGGAGTTTTCTCCAGCATGCGCGCCGCATTGTCGCCGGGGACGTAACCAAGACGAAAGCGTTCGCGGAAGGCCGCCTTGTCATTCAGGATGCGGCGTCGCAACTAGTCGCGACATTGGTGGGCCGTGGTAAGCGCGTGCTGGACTGCTGCGCGGCACCTGGCGGCAAGACGTGGGCGATCGCAGACCGCAATCCTGGCGCAGAGGTCGTTGCTATCGAGTTGCACCGCCATCGCGCAGAAATGTTGCGCAAACGCGTCCTCGCCAGGAATGTTCAGGTGACAAATGCCGATATCCGAGACCTGCCTGACGGCGAGCCCTTTGATCGCGTGCTAGTGGATGCGCCGTGCTCGGGCACGGGCACAATTGCGCGCAACCCGGAAATCAAATGGCGGCTCATGCCGGAAGATCTTTCGGATTTGCCACTCCGGCAGTCACAGATTCTGCAATCCGCAATGAAGCACGTGGCTCCATCCGGGACGCTGATTTATTCCACCTGCTCACTTGAACATGAGGAGGGCGAGAGTGTGGTCGAACAGGCAATGCATGACAATGCGTCTTTCCGATTGATGGAGGTGCGCTCGCGGCTGGAGTCATTACGGTCGGAAGGAGAATTCGTAGATCAGGATCTCGAGTCATTGATCCATGGGCAGTATCTGCGCACCATTCCGGGAGTCCACGCCTGCGATGGATTCTTCGTAGCAATGTTGGAGCGGATCAGGTGAGGATCAGTGAATAAACTGAGCTATGCAGACTGCTCACCGCACTTCAAAATTCACCGTTGCCCCCGCATTCACTTTCTGACCCGGCGCCGGATTCTGCGAGACGATAATGCTGGCAGGCGAGGGTTGTGGAGGCGTCAGCGATTGTGCGGAGAGGTTGATCACGCCCTGAGTTGTGTCGGGCACGGATAGCATCGCGCTTACATTACCCACGTGAAATCCCGCGTCGAGCAATGCGAGATTCACGCTTCCCAGCGGCTGCCCCAGGAAACTCGGCATGACAAAGGATGGAGGTGGAGGCATTGCAGTAATGAGCAGATCAATGCGCGGAACAGAGACCCCGCTCGCATTCGGCGGTGGACTTTGCGCCAGTACCTGGTCGGCGGGAACGCCGGGCATCTGCAGATAAGCTACGGCTCCGATGTCGAGCCCGCGCCGGCGAATATTCAGGTCGGCAGCGCGCTCGCTTTGACCGAGCACATCGGGAATCGCGACCCGCTGCGGTCCCAAACTTTGCGCAGCACGCACTTGCCAGCCTCGCCGGACTTTCATCCCGGCGGACGGCACCTGCGAGATCAGCTTGCCCTCCGCAACATCGGCGCTATAGTACTGGCGCTCGACAACGACAGTCAGTCCAATACCTGCCATCGCGCGCTCGGCTTCCGCTGGAGTCAATCCCACCACCTTCGGCACGGTCACTTCGCTGCCGTGTATGGCAAAGCGCATGGCCAGCAGCGCGGAGGCCATCGCCACCAGCAACAACACCAGCGCGAGCAGGACAAAACGGAAGAACGCTTTCATCGATAGCGCGATTATAGCCTTGCGGGAGGATGCGAGACCTAATCCTTGACCTTTACGCGCTCGCTGTGGCCGCCATGCCACAACTCGATTTCGTGCTCCGCAGGAGTGGGCGCGGGGATGTACTTTACCGGAATCTGTTTCCGGACCGGTTGGATCCCTTCCAGGCTGTTCACCGGGCTTCGTTTTTCCGCGCTGCCGTCGAGAGGATTTCGGATGATCAGCTGAATCCTTCCTTGTTGCGCCGCGAAACCTAGCCGTTCCGCATCTTCAGGCGTAACCAGCAACGTTACAACGCGGGCCTGCCGCACATCTTTCGTCGGCTCGCCTTCCATCTGCGTACCCATGGCTAGCACGCGCACGCGTTGCAACACCGTCGCACTTTGCAGCCGATGAGTTTCAATCGTCTGGCCTGTCACGAGCACATCTACCAGACTCCCGGGATGCACAAAGCCGGCAACCGACGTGACATCGTCCACGCTCACCGCGGCCGCGCGCATACCGGCGGGAATCCAGTGCTCCAGAGACTGTTTTTCTCGGTCGATCCCCAGAGTGTTGGCTGTGAGAAATTGTCCCTTCCCGACGGGAGGCAGAGCGGTTCGCTTCACGGCGTCCGAAGTAGAATGCAGAACGCCATC
>Ga0210386_10005000_pt1 | contig 10847 bp, 17 predicted proteins | sample IncBWH32OmetaG_FD_160091 | JGI IMG/M metagenome (GOLD analysis project Ga0210386, IMG submission 160091) | Forest soil microbial communities from Barre Woods Harvard Forest LTER site, Petersham, Massachusetts, United States - Inc-BW-H-32-O ... | reverse complement strand
CTTTCAAAGACCTACCCTCCGATTCCAATATCACCATTCAGGAATATCTCGACCCGAAATCGGTTACGCCCGCGATGACCGCAAAAGCACAACAGTTCCTTTCCCTCATCGGTGGAAAACAGGCAATAAAGTATCATTGGCTCTGGCAAAATGCCCCGAAGAATCTTGTTGCTCTCGCAACGGCTCTTAGGCAAGCCCCCGTGTGTCTCGGTGTGGCAGTTACGGATGGTTGGAATCAGGTTACGCCTACCGACCCTCCCGAAAATCAAGCCCCACAACATGCCGTCTTGGCTTACGCCCAACTCGGTGGCACGTCGATTTTAGATCATTACGCTCCATTCGAGAAAATCTTGGATGCCGGATACCCCATCCCCTACGCCTTGCAGGGAGTAGTCAGTCCCATTATCGTACCCCCCGTTCCTCCTCCTCTCCCTCCATCACCCACGCCTGTTCAAGAACAAAACTGGCTCACGGCAATATCCAAATGGCTAACCTCGATACTAAATTTATGGAACAGCTAAAGGTCGCACCAGAAATATTTACCCACATGAATTATTCCTTACTCAAGTCCCGCACTTTTTGGACGTTGGTTATCGGATTCCTATATCAGGTATGGCAACTAGCTATGCCGAGCGTCCCTCCGGCGGCGACAGGCGTCATTGATGCTGTCTTTATGATGCTCGCCAGTTACTTCCATTACCAGACTGGAAATTCTACGACCGGAACGAATTAGTGCCTTGACATCACGGGGTCTTTTTCATTTTTTCAGCCCCGTGAAGCCAGTGCATTTGCAAAGCATTGGATAGCACCTTGTCATAGGAGAAAAGGAAATGGAGAACAATGGAAAAATTTCGTGTGATTTTTGCAACCTCGAAATCAAACGGTACGATGGACACGTTCGTCTTCCTCGGCCGCAGATTGCTGGCAACACTCAGGCGTTCGCACACTTTCACCGGCGCGATAATTCCGATTGTTGGCAGAAAGCGGTTGCACGGGCAAAGGCACGCAAAGAGGCGGCAAAACCAACGCCGTCAGACTTCTCGGAATACGAGAAATGGCTAGCTAACCGCGACGCCAAAAGGAGTCTAACAACATGAAGTGCGTTTACTGCCACGCTGACATCCTTCGGGATGACGCTACCATGAACCACGGCGCGTTCCATGCGTCTTGCTACGACACTTGGATGAAAGAACTCATCGAAGAACTGCCTTTGGCAGTACGGCAATTCGCCATTCCAACTCCGCCCCTTAGAATCGCAACTGCGACCATTGGGGGTGATCCTTTCTCGGCATGACTTCCCTCGTGCCGTTCGGTACTTGCCCCGCCATCTGCGCGAGTAGAGCAAGACCCTCGTGGGCGAATCAGACTGACACCCTGCTCGCCCACTTCTTTTGTGTTATACTTAATTCACCGGTCAGGGTAGGTTCCTTGAGAGTTATGTGTGAGGACGAAATGGATAAAACCTAAATGTTCTCCTGTGTCTGCCAGCGCGTTGGAATTGACCGGCGCATAACTCTTAGCGAATCTACGGAGAATCATAAACCTAACCTTGAGGGCTTTGATGACCTCTTACCCAATTGGGTGGCTAGAAGTCTAGCAATATTATTCAAAACTTACTTAATGCACTCTTACTCTCACTTCAGTTGTTTATCCCCGCGAAAGTCTACGCGATAGTTCCGTCTAAAATTGGGATAGTGATTCCTGCCATTTCTAGCCCTATTCCAGCCCCGATTCCCCCTAAAAACGATATACCCTACAGTTCTCAATATATCGTTCAAACGGCGAAAGAATACGGTATTAATCCTATCGACGCACTTTTCATCATAGGGAAAGAAAGCCAAGATTGTGTCAATCTCTCGGGCGATGATGGAATTTCTATCGGATACTGGATGTTCAACTTAAAAGCAAATCCCCAAGTCTCATATTCTTGTGCATCGAATTTTGAGTGTTCGACGAATCTTGCCATGAAGTGGATATCCGAAGGAAAAATTAACGCATGGAGTACTTGGCGGTTCAGATGTAAGTGGTATGCCGATGCGCCAGACTGCCCTGTGCAAAACTGATTCTTTTCATTTCAGGAAAATATCCTAGAATTAGTAGATGGGATTAAAACGACCGTACCGTGATCGGCATAAAAATTCCCCCGAACGAAAAGCGCAAGTATTGGAAAATATGCGCCGTTACCACCTTAGAGAAAAATATGGTGAAGCCGCCGCGCCAAAAATACTGAGGATAACAAAGATAAAGAATCCTACCACCATAGAAAAGAATCATACCGTCTTCCATGATGCCGACGGGATTCCAAGAATCATGGGAAAAAGCTATGCCGAACTTTCAGGGAAGAAGATAAAGACGGACTTTGATATATAGCATAACAAAAAACCGCTTTTGGGCGGTTGATTGCCGTTAGGTTGTCGCGCCTGCCAGCTCTCACCGACAAGCCGTTCTCCCGTCGCTCTTAGTAGGAGCATACCCTATACAACGTCGTCAAGTTATGTTTCGTTACTTACCCATTTTTCTTTACGTTACCTGATTTCTTGGAAGGGAGGATTTTTATTTGCCCCGCGATTATCAGCTTCATTATCCTTTCAATTTCAAAACATCTTTCGCAAAGTTCCGGCTCAAAGTAAATATATTCGCTATGTTTCGGCGCCCATATTGCCCGCACTTGATTGTATAAATTCCGTTTATCAATCTTTTTCATTTCCTTTTAATCTTAGCTGTTAGTTTTCTCGCAAATTATACATCTTCCCAAATTTCCTATGACACATCGTCTACACTTTTTCTTTTTATAGGAACCCATTTTTGTTGCGTCGTTTATCGTATTTGGGCGGGATTTCCCATCCCTTATTTCTGATCGCCCGCATACCATCCAGTAAGGTTTGATTCGCGTGTACGTGAAAATGCTTGCGTATTACGTCAAAAGTCGGCGGCGTCCAATTATCCTTATCCCATAAAAAATTCCGTAATAATCTTTGTTTTTCTGTTAGAGGAATTTTCTTCTTCATTTTCCTTAATCTTACCCTAGATTTCTTTAGGGGGCAACATTTCTTTAATTTCTTCCGCCGTAAAATCACCTATTTTTATCGTTTTCCATTCCCCGTTTTTATCGAAAAAAGAAATATGAGTCGGTGGTTTTCCGGATGTAATAGAATCATATAGATTGTCCAATGCGTTTTTACTTATTAACTCTCCGTTCATTTTCTTTAGGGGGTCAAATTAGTTTTCGTAAACTTTCTCATATGTTTCCGCGAAATTTATCCACCGCGCGCCATATTTCTGCCAACCCGATTCCCCACAAAAAATATACGAGATACCCCCAGTGCGGCGCGGATGACAAAACGATTCCCAAGAAAAATATAAGCGAACAAACAATATAATTACTTATTCTATTCATTTTAATTTATCTTCGTATGAGGTTTGGTTGGATTCTTTGACCTATATTTTCTTTGTCTCTTTTTGTTTTCTTCCCGCGCGATTTTCTTGCAGGGATCACATAATTTTTCTATTGGTACGTTCATTCCCTAGTGAATTTCCCCGGCTCGACTTTCTTAGTTTCTGAATAACCAAGATACTCCGAATAGCTTTCAATAGCATTAACAGTATCTTCCATTGCGCTACCACCCCGCGCTTTCTGTAGCCCAAATTTTGCCCAGAACATAATGTTCTTTAGATCTTTAATAACTACTTCCATAGTCCCGATTTTTTTCTGTTCTTTTGTTATGCGATTTGGTTTCGTTTGTAAGTTTATTACTTTCCAATTTGTTTGACCTCTATAATTTTTCTCTCCAAATTCTTGCGCTTCGCTTTCCGTTGCAAATCTTAATCTCGTCATAATCGCTCCGGCCTTTATACCAAACGGATGACTTTCAAGTGTATATTTCTTCCATCCTTTCTTACGACCGCGTTTCAGCTTTATAGGCTCAACAGATATTTTTTGCGTAGGAGAAAGTTCATCAGCATCATACATTAACTGATTCAATGGATTCCCTATCCCATGCCTTGCTAGAAATCTTTTCGCTTTTGTTATCATACCCTTAAAGGTAACACTACTTCTCTAAAAGCGCAATCCCCCATTTGACCCCCCCTCTTTGTGTCCCTATTTTAGGGGAGCTTCTTATAACCTTTTATTCTTATTTCCCCACGCGGATTTTTACGAAAAAACGCCTTCCACTTGGCGCGATATTGTTTTGAAAGCATATTATTCCAGCCAGCGTGCCGGACTTTTTGTTCTACGTTGTTTGATTTGGGCATTTCGCCGAACCGTCCCACCGCACGTCATAGACAAGAAACCTACACGGCTACGGTTGCAATCCCAGCTGGCGAAGCTGGAGCTTCTTATGGACTTCCTAAGTATAACACCTTTTTCTTTTTTGGGGAGCTTTTAAGGATTATCGGGGCGGACTTGACGCGAAGAATAGGAAGCGTATAATTCAAAGTATCAGGTCGAAAGATTTGATAGCCGAGGGTTTCCGATTTTCCTGATGAACCTTTTGGCAGGGGAATCGATTGCCCTAAAAAGCACTCCTTCCTCGGCTAAAGGGTTTTTTATTCATCCTGCGGGCAGGGCTGTGGCGAATCGAGTAATCCCCCCGTGGAAGCCGCGTGAGTAGCTCGTACTAATCTCCGATGTGACTAGCAGGAACTAGCTCGTTTGTACTTGGTGGTTAGCGTGCTTACATCGTTTCGTTCAGGCGATGTATCCGTACCGCTCTTGGCGAAAGCAACTTGAGGCGAGAGTTGGACGTAACCGACACGGAGAAAAAACCGATTCTGTCGCTAAAAAAAGAACCTACTCAACGTGGCTCTTTCCCCTACCTATGATTACCTTGGTAAGGGTAGTAAAGTTGAGTTATAGAACCAAAGATATGGAACTCAATACAATCATTCAAGGGGACTGCCTCGAAGTCATGCGTGGGATGGCTGATAAGAGTGTGGATATTTTAACCGACCCTCCCTATGGTATCGGTGCGGATAAGGGCGTGGGGGGGGGCATTAGTAAGGGGAGGAAGTATAAAGGGGATTGGGATACGCGCCCCACCAAAGAAGTATTCGACGAAATGTTAAGAGTAGGGAAAACGGTTATTATTTTCGGCGGCAATTTCTTTACTGATTTATTGCCTTGTAATGGGCATTGGATTGTTTGGGATAAAACTGGCGAGATCAAATTCAACAATCCCTATTCCGGCGCAGAGCTTGCGTGGACAAATGTAGAAAAGCGGACAGTAAAAAAGTATCTTGAGATTCAAGCAGGATTTATCGCTGAAGAAAAACAACGATTCCACCCGACGCAAAAACCCGTGCATTTGTTTCAGGCGATTATCGAGGACTATTGCGGCGATATAGTATTTGACCCGTTTGTAGGTTCGGGAACGACAGCAATCGCGGCAAAAATCACTGGCAAGAACTTTATAGGCGTGGAAATAAATGAGGACTTTTGTCAAATCGCGCGGGAAAGATTAAAAAGCGTAACAACTAAACTAATTTAACCCCTTTACAAAAGTAGTGGGTTGGGGGTATATTGTAAGGAATAAGTTCTTTGAAAACTGGATAGCTTATTATCACAAGTTTAATTCGGCGCGAGAAAAGTAGCCTTCTATAGACGGCGAAATTCCTTAGCGGGAATTTTCAGAGTCCGAAACTTCTTAGTGAGTCATGCTATCTAGTTTTTAGAGAATTTTTCGCGGGATAAATAAAAAATCCTAAAAGCATGAAAGAAGAAAACTGGGTAGAGAAACTAGAAAATCCAAATGTGGAATTATGGAAAGCGTACGATGGAAAATTAGAGTGGTATCCAGAAACTGATTATGAACTAGAACCTTATAAGGTAATCGAGTTCGTTAAAAAGATTGAATCTGCCGCACACGCTCGCGGGCGGGAAGAAACGATCAAAGAGATACGAGAGAAGATAAGGGAAAAGATTTATAATCCGGCAATTTCGCCCCGCGATTCAAGAATGCCAGACGACCCCGAACAAGCGGCGGACGAGGCGATAAGCTACATGCACGAAAAAGTAAATGAGATTCTCGACACCCTCACAGAAAAGGAATGAAATCCCTCGAAGAAAAATTATTAGAGCTTTCTATCCCACCGCTTTTGAAAACTGGCGCAACAACCTACAAAGACAGCGCGGAAGTTGTGAAATATATGAAGCAGAAAGCCCTTTTGATCGGCGATAAACTATTACAAGAAAATCGGGATAGCGTAGAGTTTTGCGCGGCGGTACAAGAATACCAGAAATACATCGGAAAAATGAAGATAAAATAACCTTCCAAGAAAAGTAAGGGGGGGACTTGGGGGATTGGACAAGGTATTGCGGAAATTTGATTTATGAGCTAGAATAGAGGGTATGAGGTATTTCAGTACTTTCTCAGGCATAGGAGGTTTTGAACTAGGTATCCAGCAAGCATATGAAGCGACACATCCCAAAAGTAAATCCGGCGGTAGCACCGACGATCCGGGCGAATCATCACAATACGGCGGATGTCCACTTTGTATCGGATACTCCGAAATCGACAAGTACGCCATTACCATCTACGGAAAGCATTTCGACCACAGGAACTTCGGAAGTATCAGGGACATCGTTGCAGAGGAGCTACCGGATTTTGGATTACTTTGTGGGGGGTTCCCCTGCCAGTCTTTTTCCATCGCCGGGAAGCGAGGAGGATTTGAAGACACGCGAGGAACTCTATTCTTCGATATTGCCCGAATTGCCAAAGTTAAGCGACCTCGCTTGCTACTCCTTGAAAACGTTAAAGGTCTACTCTCCCACGATGGAGGGCGAACCTTCAACACCATTATCGGAACGCTTGATGAACTGGGGTACGATCTACAATGGCAAGTGCTTAACAGCAAGAACTTCGGCGTTCCGCAAAACCGGGAACGCATCTTCATTATCGGACATCTTAGAGGAACGCCCCGACCAAAAGTATTTCCTTTCCGAGAAGATGATGATAAACCTGATGGTAACGAAGGGGAACTTCGAGCCGATGAAACCAAGGGACGAGGGGGTAGCGAACACCCTTACAGCGCGGATGGCGAAAATGGGAAGGAGCGACAATTACATCAGCTCAACCGGCCAAAATATTCAAGCGAGAGAGTCTATGGAAAAGAAGGAATAAGCCCATCGCTTACGACTATGCAAGGAGGAAACCTACAGCCGAAAGTCGCTATCCCAGTCTTAACCCCTGATCGCCCCGTTAAAAGACAGAACGGTCGCAGATTCAAAGAAGATGGCGAGGAAAGTTTTACGCTGACATCACAAGACAAACACGGAGTATTCGATGGCATGAAAATCAGGCGATTGACACCAGTCGAATGCTGTCGCTTGCAGGGCTTCCCGGACGATTGGGTTGATGGCGTTTCAGATTCGCAAAAGTATAAAATGTTAGGAAATGCCGTTACGGTAAATGTCATACAAAAAATAGCGGAAAAATTATTATGAATAAATTAAATTGTTGTGAGAAATGTTTAGGGTTGCAGAAAGTTTTGGTTTGCGTAAATCTTAATTGCGAATGCCATAAAATGTTATGTTCTAATGGTGGCGAAAACCATAGATGCTCCGCCATTCATTGCAATCATTGTGGAAGGTGTCCAGCTAACCTTATGGAATCAGTAAGTGAATATGAAGTAGGTTATAAAACTGGTATTAAAGAAATGTATGCACTTTATCACCAACAAACGCCAGAGTGGGCACACGCAGAAATAGAGAAATTTGAAAGAGAGAAAAAGGAGGCATATGAAAAAGGATATGTGATTGGATATAAGAAGGGCAAAGAAGAAGGTAATACGATATTTTAATGAACAAAATCAAAAAATTCTTTCACAATCTTCTGGGGTGGGGATACCCACTTGCCGTTCTCGAACGCGACAGTTTTCAGCCAAGTTATGCGTGCCGATTCTGTGATGGAAAATTGGCACAAGATTCAAATGGCGATTACTTCCATTTAACAATTTTATGAACGAAACAGAAAAAACCGAACTCCGAAGGCAACGGGCAAGCATAAACGGACGGCTCCGCTGGGCAGACGTATCCGATTCAAAGAAAAAAAAGGCGATGGAAAATGTTCGAGCGGGGCGAAAATCTGGGGATAACCCAAAAAAGAAGTAGGTAAAATGGGGATAAACAGGGCTATTGCAATAAGTGTGCTAGTACATTAGTATTATAAGTAAGGAATCGGGGGCAAGAGAAAGTAAGGTATCTCGTGAATAAATCCCAAAATCGAAGCCCCGGATAATTCCTTATAAGGTCGGCGCGGTTCTTTCAAGCGGGGGCAGGACTAACCTAAAAGGGAAAACTCGGAACGCAAAGTACACGCAACTACGAGATAATCACCTTGGATGGGAACTTCTCCCTCTTGAGAGAATCGCGCGGGCAAAACTAAAAGTCGAACCCCTGCGAACATAAGCGCAAAAAATAATTAAAACCATGAAATATATCACAGAAGTAATTATCGGTACGGTTCTCATGTCGGCGGTGTTCGTTCTTATGATTATTGCATTGGTTGCTTTATCGAAATGAATACAAAATCGTATATCGCATTCTTAATGAATATTTCGGATGAAATGGATAAAGCGCGGAAAGAATTGGATGGGATGGTGGCATCCTTCCGCCCGTTGAATGAAGATGAACATGAGGCAATCAAATCTCTCCTGCTCGGAATCCAAACCGATGCGGGCATGGCAGATAGCATTCGGTTCTCGGCATATGAGAGGTTGAATGATAAGATGTTCGCAGTAACCAATAATCTGAGCAAATAATAAAAACTAATCCGAGCTTTCCTGTTTCTCCAGCTTATCGCTCAGATTTCTGGGGAGAGAGGAAAATAATAATATGAAAAACTTAAATTCTAAAGCAGTCGATGAAGTTTTCGCGGGGGATGAACTCGAAGTCTGGGAACAAACCCCCGAAGAAAAAGCATGGGCACGAGCATTGGAAGATTTTGGAAAAGGAAAGTCGAACCACCAAAAAATAGATATTTATTCCCACGACTTAAATGAAAAAGACTATCTTGGGCAATGGTGAACCGAAGTCAATCTGTTGTGGGGTAGATATATATCAGTCGGATGCATGTACGAATTGCGGGGCACAAGGGATGTTATTTGAACAGAAAAATCATCCGACGATAAGTTATCTGGTTTCCAAAAAAGGAGTTCCTTACACCCTTATAAAGTTCGACGATATTCCTGATATGGAGTATCCCGGCAAATGTATAACGCTTAGTATGTGCTGGTTCGGAAAAACTCGGTGTTATAGGTTTTGGGATTATAACTCATAAGAGAAATTGATTGATTTCTTTATGAAGCCCAGCGAGGAGATGAGTTTATCGGAAATGCTAGAGATTATTCAAAGCAAAGTCGATGAAACCAAATAATAAAAATATGAAAATAAAAAAACAAAAGAAAGCAAAAATAAAGTTGGTTGAAATAGCTCGGTCATTTTCATTCAAGTTGACAGGGTAATTATGAGGTAGTAGAATGTAGGTATGAGAACCAAGCAAGAAATAACGGAATACAAGCGAGAATGGGCGCGACGATATAGGGAAGCGCATAGAGGGAAATATCGCCGGGGCGAGAATCCTAAAAGCCGTAATGGATTCAAGGTGGGGCATAGGAAGTACGAAGGTGTGGGTGCACCAAGGGGTAGTCATAATTCGCCAGCAACGGAGTTCAGGAAAGGAGATAAAAGGATCGTTGGTAAAAATAATTGGAATTGGAAAGGCGAAAAATCAAGTTATACAGCCAAGCATCAGTGGATACGAAGAAAATATGGTCAACCGCAAGAATGCGAAATTTGCGGGACGACAGAAAACAGGATGTACCACTGGGCGAACATATCAGGTCAATACAAACACAAAAAGTCGGACTGGATGCGATTATGCGTTCCATGCCATAAAAAATACGACAATGAAAAAAAATAAGAAACGTGCGAAAGTAAAAATGGTTGAAATTGCAAGAAGTTTTAGTTACAAACTAAACATTCCCGGCATGTACGAATCCCGTGATTTCTTCTGCTCGGCGAAGAAAGAATGCAAAGAATCAGAGGCAGAAGAAACGGCGGAAGTATTATACCAATTCTGTAAAACGTCTGTCATCAAAGATGTTAACGCTTTCAAGAAAGAACAGTATGAATTGGAACATCCGACGCAACATGGAAGAAGTAATGCGGAATTGAATGACCTAACGTCCGAGGTTCGGGAAGGAGTTATGATGGAATAATAAAAAAATGATTACAAAAATTGTAAATATATCATCAAAAGAACAAGATAAGGACGGTAATTCCTATATGAATAAACAGAGATTTCCACAAGCGCGGGTAAGTATTCAGATTGACAATCCTGCTTATGAAGACAAGTGGCTTTCGTACTTCGATTCCGTCGGTGGATTTGTAACGAAATGGGCGCGGGGAGAAGAACACGATATTGAGATAAAAGAAAACGGGCAATATCTTAATTTCAAGCCATTAAAGCAAGCTAGCCAAGCGATGGTAGATAGCTTGAAGAAAAGCGCGGGGCAGTATAATGCACCGGTAATTCGAGTGAATGAGGGACTACCACAACCCTTACCCCATAATGAAGCAGAAGTAATGAAGAAAATCGATGAAATTCTCGTGGGGCAAAAGAAAATCCTACAAGCCCTCGAACGGATAGAATATAACGAAAATCCCCTTATCAATCTTGACGAAAAATAGGGTATAATGAGGGAATGCAATTAAGAAAACTCGCCCATGAAAAAAATCAAAAGTTCAACGTCAAGAAAGCTAAAAAAGAACTCGATATCCTTTTCTCGCGGTTTATCAGAAATCGAGATGGGATTTGTCAACGCTGTGGAAGCGACCGAAATGGCCA